>Ga0129310_1000276_pt1 | contig 69395 bp, 60 predicted proteins | sample Go1ome_2_FD_94433 | JGI IMG/M metagenome (GOLD analysis project Ga0129310, IMG submission 94433) | Western lowland gorrila individual fecal microbial communities from Wisconsin, USA - Go1022A metagenome | ecosystem: Host-associated > Mammals > Digestive system > Large intestine > Fecal | place...
ATTGGGGACCATAAGGATAATACTGTGCAAAAGCCAGAAGATAATCCGCGTGATTCAAATTGTTATTTGCCTGTTTACGCTTGTGGGCATTCATTGCAATCCATTCAGGGGCATCATCCAGCAGATAGTCCCACGCACGCAAAGCAGTATTCCCTGCATTCATGTTAAATTTGACTTTCGTCTTATCCGGAAAATCGACTGGCATAAAGTCTGAGAATTTGATCATACGGTTTTCACCTCATTTTCGATTTTATCATATTGCACAGAACTTTTCCAGTCTCGAAGCAAAAGACTTGTTATTTGTGTTGCAAGCCAGACTAACATTTTCATTTTCGCTTCTGCCACACGATGTCATACCCCAGTGCGTCCGCCAGTTCTACCGCCTCGCCGTAGCGAAGCGAGCCACGTTTGAGCTTGCCGGAGAGATTGGGGACGCTGCGGCTCCAGCCGTACTCGTCGGAGAGGTAGTCCACCACCTCGGTCATGGTCATGCCGGTGCGGACGATGTAGGACTTGATCTCGTTGCGATAGGTTTCAGATTTTCTCATATTCAAACTTTCCTCCTGTTTTTTCGGCGCGCTCTATGGTAAAATGGGTTTGTCAAATCGTGACACCTATTCGCCATAGGGCACTGGTTTTTAATACACGGCTTTTCGCTGGAACTGCCGCCGATGATGCGTTGGTCACGGGCAGCACCCTCAGCTTTTGCCGTTTGATGTGTCTTTGCGTGAAACGGCGAAATATCATGTTGAACGACAAACGTCGTTCGCTGCTGAATAGCGCTCTATTCCGTGCAGATAACCGCACAGAGCAGAAAACTATTTCGCCGTTTTCACTTGCTTTGATTTTGACTTTCGATTTTGCCGCTCTTTCCGGACGTCGTTCCTGCCCGGAGGATCGCTCCCGGCGTTTTGTCCCCGTTGGTACGCTCACACTTTCGCGGTCATGGCGGTTACTTCGCTGGGGGACATATCCCGTTCGGACGGTCATGCAATTTTCAAGGTTCAGGTGCGATTGCAAGACCATTTTAGCGAAAAATATAGCCCTCTCCCGTATATCCAAGAGGTCGGAAAACGCGCCGAAAAACGCAGATTTCCACGCTCATGGACAAAACCGGAAAAGGGCAGAAATTTGAAGAGAGGACACCGCTATGCAGCCAAAACTCACCATTCAGGAACGGCTCAAAGACCTGCGCGTGGAGCGCAGTCTGACGCTGGAACAACTATCTGCGGAAACAGGTATTTCAAAGTCCGCGCTGGGAAAATACGAAGCCGACGATTTCAAGGATATCAGCCCGTTCAGCATGGTGGAGCTGGCGAAGTTCTACGGCGTGTCCACCGATTACCTGCTGGGGCTGACAGAACAAAAAAATCACCCAAACACAGAACTGGACGCTCTGCATTTGGGTGATGATGCAATCGAAGTCTTGAAAACTGGCAAATTCAACCACCGGCTGCTGTCGGAGCTGATCTGCCACAAGGATTTCCAGCGGTTTTTGCTGGATGCTGAGATTTACGTTGACCGGATCGCGGATATGCGAGTCAACGATATGAATGCCGTGCTGGAAGCTGTTCGGCAGATGGCATTGATGAAAAATGGTGGCGATGCAAACGACCTGTACCTGCGGACGTTAGAAGTGGCGCAGATTCGGGAGGACGAGTATTTCGGAAGTCTGATTGCGGACGATCTAAAAGGTATTCTCCGCGACATTCGGAACGAACATCGTCCCGACACCATGACTGCGGATGAAGTCTCCCTCGCAGCAACCGTACAGGGGCAGTTGCAGGATGCGATGAATTTTGAGGGCAGTTCCGAGGAAAAGCAAGTCCGTTCGTTCCTCGCTACCTTTGGCATTGATTATGACAAGCTCACCAAAGAGCAATTCGTCTCGCTGATTGAAATACTCAAGCTGTCCAAATACTTGAAAAGTCCAATCAACCAGCGAGGAAAAGCACGACCACAGTTGCAGCACGGGAAAGGCAAAAAGAAACGCAGATAAAAATGAAGAGGACATATCCGGCACCGTGGATATGTCCTCTTCATTTTATTCAGAATGTGTAATTTGGGATTGTCACATCAAAGCTCTTCCACAAATGGTGTAATTGTGGTGTAGTAAGCGCCATCTGATCGATGAAAGCCATTGATATAGCAGGCTTTTTCGAGGCTTCTTAGGATACTTCCATGGCAGATGAATAGTATTTTTATCATTGTAGAGATATCCCTTCAAAAATTTGTAAACCTCGATGCTTCAAGGCTTTTGGCAAATGGTCTGTTCTTTTAGCAAGTGCGGGATTTCCGTTCAAATTTAATTGAAAAATATTTGCGTTAGTTTCATGCATGGATTTTATCATCGCTCTGTGGCTATGATAAAAATGCCGCAAATCTATAAAACAAACAGATCTGCGGCATTTATGGTGTCCCTGGCGCGAGTCGAACGCGCGGCCTTTCGCTTAGGAGGCGAACGCTCTATCCATCTGAGCTACAGAGACCTATGTGAAATTATGAAGCTGTGTGCAAAATTTAGACTTGAATGAACTGTCGTTTAAGAGACGAGAAACCTTCTAGTCAGCCGAGGCGGCGAGGGCGAAAAACACTCAACATTTACCATTCAACCCTTACAGAGATGTAACTTCGCACTGTCTGCGGTCTTGACAGCGGCTACCTATCACTAAAACAGACACGCCGACCGCTAGTCTATATAAGCAAATATTATAGCTATTTAAGTTTAGTACATTTTGAGCGCAAACGCAAGAAATTTCTTTTGAATTGGCAGAGCGTTATTGTGAAACTACAATACATCTTAAGCAAAAGGACAAAAAGGGCCCCAAGAATCACCTCATTGGTTCGATAGCGTCGCCATCCTGCTCTCAACCGCTGCACCAACAACTTACTTATGAGCCCGCTTCCCTGAGTTTCCCCCTTATGCATCTCGCCCCAATATGTTCGACAAATTTCCTGAGCGTTTCGCATCGCAGTGCGAAACGCTCTTGTCGTATAAATGAGTAAAGCTGTATAATAAAGTCGATATTTATAGCCAGAGCATCACAGCAGAAAACGCCCCCACCGGCCAGCGCTACATTCACCATCAAGCGCGCGGCAGCAAGGTGCTGCTGTTTGTACGCGAGTTTAAGGCGGACCGCGTGACCGGCGGCGCGGAGGCCTATACCTATCTGGGCACGGCGCGCTATGTCAACCACGAGGGCAGCCGGCCCATGAACATCACCTGGCAGCTGGATCGGCCGATCCCGGCGAAGTTTTTGAAAAAGACGAACAAGCTGGTGGTGGGATAATGCAGCCCGCGTCCGCCCTGTCGCCTGCCGTCATTAACGCCCTGCCCTGCGATAAAATCGATCGCCCCATCATCGTTATCTCCAGTAGGAGGAAGTTTCATGAAATTCTTTGACGTGATCCCGAGTGAACTTTTTTCACCTCTGGCCTCACCGAACCGTGCGCTCTATGCGGACGCGCTGGACGTACTGTACAGTGCGTACCGAGACAACCTGAAAATCCGCGAGGACGTGCTGTATTCCATGCTGCGCAGCAAATTGGAGGAGCAGCTGGCGGACGCGACCTTCGAGGGCGAAGACATTGACGAGGAGGAACTGCGGGACATCTCCGGCCGGGCCCGCTTTTTGATTCGCAAGCTCTGCTCCAAGGGCTGGTTTGAAAAAGAGCGGGGCGATGATTTTGAGGAGTACATCACCGTTCCCGGTTACAGCAGCCGCCTGCTGGAGCTGTTCCACCAGCTTCGGGATGACAGCCCCGTGCGCGGGTATTCGTATGTGTTCAACACCTATTCTTTCCTGAAGGTAGCGAATGAGGGCGGAACCGTCTATGAAAAAATGGCCGCCGTTTACAGCGCCTATGAGAACACCAGCGAGCTGATCAAACTGCTGCAGATGGTCTATCACAACGTGAAGCGCTATTTCCGTATGCAGAGCGACATGCAGGACGTCAATCAGGTGCTGGCCTCCCATTTTGACGATTTGGGGCAGAAGGTGATCGAAGCCTACATCCGCCCTCTGAAAATCAAGGACTCCGTCCCCAAATACCGTGTGCCGATTCAGTCGATTTTGAAAAACTGGTCCGAGGACGATGCCCTGCTGCTGGCCATGGCCAACGCGGCATTGCAGGACAAGCGCGGGGACACCCTGGAGAATTGCCGTTCGGATCTGCTGCAGAAAATTTTCTGGGTGGATGAGCGGTACGACAATCTGGAGCACGACTATCTGGACGAGATCGACGCACAGGTTCGCCGCTGCACAAGGGCTGCGACCCAGAAAGTGGAAAACCTGATGAACCGGGATCAGAACGTCCGCGGGAACCTGAATGTTCTGCTTACCGCCTTGTCGCGAAATCGCCGCGCCGGCGATCTGGTGGACCAGATCCAGCCCGCGTTTCATCTCTACGAGCAGTCGTTCCTCTCGGAAAAGAGCCTGTGGTTCCGCAAGCGCCCCGGAAAGCGCACCAAGGCCGCTCCGGTTCTGATTCAGGAGCCGGGGCCGGATGCCGAGGCGATCGCCCAGGCCGGGAAGCTGCTGCGCTCGGAATACGGCCGCGCGGCCATTGCGGCGTATGTGCGCGGGTGGCTGGGCGACGCGGAGGTTCGCGAGTTCAAGGATTTGGACATTCAGGATGACAAAGCCTACATCATGAGCCTGCTGGCTGTGCTGACCGGCAGCGACCCGGCCGCCGGGTACCAGATCAGGGAGCTGGAAGGAACCTTCAGCGAACATGGCTACTCCATCCCCCAGATGCAGATTCGCCGAAAGGAGAAGAAGAGATGAATTTTGATTTTATTCAGCAGGCAACCTCGAAGGAGCTGGAGCAGTTCAAGCTGGTGTGCAACCAGCTGCTCAGCCGAACCTATGTGCCGCGCACCCTGTATCGCCCCGGAAAAGGGCGGGTGAACAACCCGGACTACACCTTTCTGTCGCTGCATCAGGAGGCCGTGCAGGACTATCTTGGCCTTTTGGACTGGGAACTGCACAACGATCCGCTGAACGGTTACTTCTATGTCATCAACACCGATGAGGCGAACCGCTGCAACCTGAGCAAGAAAGAAACCGCCATTCTGCTTGCCCTGCGCCTGATCTATGAGGACAGTCAGGACCAGCTCGGCCTGGAGCAGGATGCCTTCTGCACGGTACGCGATGTGCTGGAAAAGGTCGTGACGGACTATGCGATTTTACCGGCGAAGCCCAACATGGAAGAAGTAAAGCGGGCGCTGACCCTGCTGGAAAATCACGCCATCATTCAGCGCGTAGAGGGGAAGTTCAACCAGGGCAGCTGCAAATTTGTGATCCTGCCCACGATCCTGACCGCCGTATCCGGCGAAAAGCTGAATGCCGTTGTATCCGTATTCGGAAAGGAGGACGCTGATGAAGAAGCTGAAGAAGATTCTGCTGATTAACTGGCTGTATTTCAGCAAAGAGCTCATCGAAGTGGGCGACGTGAACTTTCTGACCGGAAAGAACGGCGCCGGAAAATCAACGGTGATCGACGCCCTTCAGATCGTGCTGTTGGGCGAAACGAACTCCCGCAACTTCAATCAGGCGGCCAACGAGAAATCTCAGCGCACGCTGGACGGATACCTTCGGGCCGACATGGATGAAAACAACCCGTATTCCCGCCGGGGCAAGGATTTTTCCAGCTACATTGCCTGTGAATTTCAGGATGATGTGGAAGGCACCAGCTTTGTCAACGGCGTCGTTTTTGACTGCCGCAGCGACGGCAGCCGGCAGGAGCGCTTCTTTATTTATATGGGCACGCTGCCGGAAAACTGCTTCATTGAAAACGGCGAGGCCATGGAGATTCCTGCACTGCGACTCTTTTTGAAGCAGAACTATGCCCGTGCCGAAATCTACGATACGCAGAGGGACTACCGCCGGAACATGCTCTCCCGCTGGAACGTGCACAACGAACAGGTTCTCCGGATGCTGAAAAAGGCGGTGTCGTTCCGGCCAATCGTGGACATTCAGAAGTTCATCACCGAGAACATCTGCGACACGCCGGACAAACCGGACATTGAAGCCATGCAGCAGAACATCCGGGATTACAAGAGCCAGGAGGTGTTCGCCCAGCGCCTGGAGGAGAAACTGGCCGCTTTGAAAAAAATCGACGGCCTGTATCGCGAGATGAATCAGGCCATCGAGCGCTGGCGGGTGCAGGCCTTTTTGGTGCAGTGGTCCCAAAAGGAAATGCAGCAGTCGAAGCTGCACCAGCTTGAACTGGAAAAGCAGGATTGCACGGACAAATTAACGGCAACCGAGGAACGGATTCGAGCCATCTCGGACAAAATCGCGCAGAACGAGGACCGCAGACGCAAGCTGGAGGCGATTTGCGACCAGAGCCGCCTGTCGCAGGAGAAGGAAAAGCTGGACAGCCGCAGGCAGGCGCTGCTGGAGGAGCAGAAGCGCCTGCAGCGGGAGCTGCAAACTCTGGCACAGCAGATCCAGGCGGAAGCGCTTCGCCTGAAAAAGCTGTGTGGCGAGATCCTCGAGCAGGAGGCCGACGAGACGCTGCTGCCCGTGCAGAAAGCGGCCCGGAATGTTCTGGACGCCTATGCATTTCTTGCGCCCGAAAACGGCGAGGTGTTTGCGCATCCGCTGGAATCGTTTGAGGACGCACAGCAGGCAGTCGCCGCATTTTCGGGGGCGCTCCGAAGCGCACAGCACAAACTGGACGACCGTCTGGCGGAATGGAACGGGCAGAAGGACCAGAAGAATGCAGCCCTCGCAAACCTGCGAAAGAACATTAAGGATTACCCGCGCGGCCTGCTGCAATTGAAAAAGCGACTGGCCGAGGAGCTGGAGCACCAGACCGGAAGCCCGGTTTCCATCGACATTCTGGCGGATGTGCTGGAGGTTGCCGACGAGCGTTGGCGCGGCGCGGTGGAGGGATACCTTCACACGCAGAAATTTTATCTTCTGGTGGACCCGGCGTATTACAAGCAGGCCCTGTCCATTTTTGATTGGCTCAAAAAAGAGTTTGGGGCCATGTCGTTCGGCCTCGTGGACGTGGGGAAGCTTCGCGAACGGGAAACGATCCACCCGCGGGACGACAGCCTTGCCAAAAAAGTGGAGACGGAAAACCCGCTGGCCCGCAGCTACATTGACTACCTGCTGGGCCGCGTTGTCTGCTGTGAAACGGCCCAGCAGCTGCGCGAGTTCAAGACGGCCATTACGGCGGACGGTATGCTGTATCAGGGCTATGTGGCCCGTTCCATGCAGCGCGACCGGATGGAGAACGCGTTCATCGGCCACCGCGCCGTGAGCCTGCGGATTTCCCGGTTGGAAGAAGAGCTGGCGCAGATCAAAGCGGAACTGGGCCGTTGGCAGCCCATCCGGCAGCTTTTTGCGCAGGCAAAGGAGCCGCTGTTTACCCAGTTCTTTGTGCAAAACACGATTGCGGAAAAGCAGGAGGCCCATCGGCACTGTGCCGAGCTCACAGGCGAGATCGCGGAGGTGGATGCACAGCTCTCCAAAACGGATTTCCAGTGGCTGGAGGAACAGCAGGATACCATCAAGGCCCTTCAGAATGAGATCCTGGCCCTGAACCGTGAAAAGGACGGCCAAAACACGCAGGTCGGCCAGCTCAAGGAACGGCTTCGGCAGCTTGACGATGAACTGCTGCCGGAACATGCGCAGCAGCTGAAGGCGATGCAGGACCGCCTGGCAGAAACGTTCTCCCTGGAATACCAGGAACGCGTCGGCATTCCACGATATCAGGAGGAATTTGCCCGCCTGAAGCGTGCAGAGGTTGTTTGCAAACAATTCAGCGGCCTTGTTGCGCAAAGCGAGCAGGAGCAGGACGCCGCGAAGGAAAAACTCTTTGCCGCCCGCCGAGAGTATGCCGACCGGTTTAAGTACTACTCGTTCCGCATTGAATCGATGGACAACGAGGAGTACGCGGCCGAGCAGCGCCGCCTGGAAGAGAGCGAGCTGCCGCAGTACCACGAAAAGATCAAAACGGCGCAGGAAAGCGCCCTGGAGCAGTTCCAGAATGATTTTTTGGCCAAACTGAAATCGAGCATTGATCAGGTGCAGACCCAGGTGAAGAATCTGAACCGTGCCCTGCGCCATGCACAGTTTGGAACGGATCGCTACCAGTTCCGTGTGGAGCGCAACCCGGATTACGCGGAATATTACGACATGATCATGGCCCCGGAACTGATGGAGGGCGACGTGGGCCTGTTCGCGCTGCCGTTCCAGAACAAATACGGGCAGCTGATCGAAAAGCTGTTCAGCCAGATCACCATGGCCGACGACGCGCAGCTGAATTCCCGTCAGCAGAGCGAATTGCAGGAGAACATTCAGCGCTACACCGACTTCCGGACCTATCTGAAGTTCGACCTGGAAACCACCGACCAGAACGGGACGAAACAGCTGCTCTCCCAGACGCTGAACACCAAATCCGGCGGTGAAACCCAGACGCCGTTCTACATTGCGGTTTTGGCATCCTTTGCGCAGCTTTATCGCGTAAACGATCCGTCTGTTTTCGGCAATACGGTGCGGCTGGTCGTGTTTGACGAGGCGTTTAATAAGATGGACAGCGAGCGCATCGTCGAAAGCGTCCGCCTTCTGCGCAAGATGGGGCTGCAGGCCATCATCTGCACGCCGCCCGATAAGGTTGCGGACATTATGCCGATCGCCGATCGCACGTTGCTGGTGAACAAAGACAAGTACCAGATGCACATTCTGACTTTCGGCAAGGAGATCGCCCAATGACCGAGCAGCGCACAATCCTGAACCGGCTTTTGGATAAATACGAAAACAGCAGGCACCTCCATGAACCGGGCGCATCTCCCCGGCGAGTCATGCTGCGGGTGGAAAAGAACGACCTGCCGGAATATGTTTATCAGGACGCGGACATCCGGGATGCCTACAACGAGGCGGCCAGAGCGCTGGAAGCGCAGCAGCTGGTGCGGCTGGAGTGGGTAAAAGGCCGGCCCGTCCTTTCGGCCGTCATTCTGCGCGTGGAGCAGGTCATGGCGTGCTACGCGGCGGCCGAACGGGTACACCCCAGCGTGAGAGCGCGGCAGGTTGCGGACGCGGTGAATGACGCACTGAAGGACGCTGCCGTGCCCTGGATCGCGGCATGGAAGGCCGACGTCTGCAGGGCCGCCGCCGAGCAGTGGAAAATTCCCGCTTTTTGCAGGAAAGACACTGCACTTTTGCAGGAGCTGCTCTGCGCATTTCGCGAGTATTCCACGCTGCCCGGCGGCATAACCATGCGTGCGTTCAGCAGCCGCTGCTTTTCTGATACGAAACGGTTTGAGCGCAATGTGTGCGATTTGTTTTTGAAAATCGCACGGGAATACGACACAGAGCTGGCGCTTGCCTGCAGCGAAAACAACTTGGGTACAAAGGAGCAATTGGCGTTTCTGGGCATTTACGCGCGGCCGGAACTTTACGAACTTACCGGTAACTGCACGGTTTTCACAAGCCGCGGGAGCATCTGCGTTGGTGCTGCACCCTATGGGTTGGCACTGCCCAGTACGCTGATTGATTTTATTACGGAAATCGATCTGACCGGCATCGAGTGCATCACTTTTATTGAGAACAAAACCAATTATGATGCGTATGTGCTGGCGGAAAAGCAACCGGACGAGCTGGTGGTTTATCACGGCGGCTTTCTCAGCCCGCAAAAACGGAGGCTGGTCACGCTGCTTGCCCATGCGGCACCCCAAACCGTGACGGTGCGCTTCTGGGCGGACATTGACCTTGGCGGATTTCGGATGTTCCACCATTTGCAGGAGCTGATTCCCACTTTGGTGCCCATGCGCATGTCCGGCGAATGCGTGGATGCTTTCCGCGAACACGGGCTGAAACGCTCGGATGAGTATCTGGCTGCCCTGAAAAAAGAGGCGGAGGATGAGAACTATCCGCTGTTCCGGGATGCGATTGAGAAGATTTTGAAGTACGGTGTCACGATCGAGCAGGAAGCATTTTTGAATGAATAAGCAGGAGGAAGAGCCGTTTGGGCCCCAGGTCGGAATACTCTTGCGTACCAGGATGTTTTTTCTCTTTAGGCAAGCTGCTGTGTACGAGCGAAGCTCTAATACATAAGGGGCTGTTCCTCATATCTTTTTATTCCCCTGTCCAGGATATGCATATAGTCCTAAACGCATTGACTTCGAAACAACTTCTGTATTATCGTAAAGTGGCCACTATTTTCAGATGATATGTAAGTATATGTGCCCATCATGGTAAAGCCAACTGCAAAAATTAATTTCATCAGGGCCGAAAGGAAGGACTAAAATTGAATGTTTCCGAAATTGTAGCGAAAATGAACGTTTACCTTTTAAGTGCGGCAAATGTATGTCGTAAATGGTTGGAGCCGCGCTTAAAAAGTCTTGAACCAAATGATTGGTGGAATATGATCGTTCTCCCCAGTTTGTCAGACCTCCAGCAACAGAAGGTTGCCAAGATTGGAATTTCAACTCTGCAAGGATTAGACTTGCAGGCTCTTTTGACCGTGGCCAGAAAGAACATCTATTCATTCCGCAGTATCGAATATTATGCAGATTACTATGGAATGAAGGATAGTATTCGTGCCATGTTTGAAGTACGAAACAATTGGGCACACCCTACTCCAGAAGAAGTTACTTTGACCATGGCGAAGAATGATCTCTCAAAGTACATTGATTTTATGGAACGGTTTGGCGGAAGCCGTGTAGAAATAAACGCTGCCAGAGACTTTAAGGCATCGTTAGAAATGCCATCCAGCAAAAATCCCATTTGCATTCAGAAACCGCCCGTTTGCCAAGCGGAACAGTCTGTCTCATCTGCTATGCATCCTGATTTCACAAAAGTATTAGCAACTCCATTTGTTGTTGGTGCAAAGGTCGTAAGAAAAAGCAATCCTGATCAAATAGGCGTGATTGGAAGTATTCAGGGAAGCGGAGATTCTACAGAATATGAAGTTATATTCGTGGATACTGGATTCGGTACCTACTATGCAGATCAGCTTCTTCTTGCAGACACTTCTCCAGAACGCTGTAATATCTCGATCGATGAGCTCAAAATTCTACTAACTGCACAGCAGCTTTGCAGCCCTACCAATGACCAACTGTACTCTCTGAATGCGGCTCGAGTAGATTTCGTTCCATACCAGTTCCGCCCAGCCTTGAAGATAATTCATTCTGAACGTCCGCGCATCCTCGTTGCAGATAGTGTGGGCGTCGGTAAAACCATCGAGGCCGGATTGATTCTTCGCGAATTGCAGGCACGCAATGAGGACTTTGAGTCAGTACTGATTATTTGCCCTAAGCCATTGATTGCAGAACATAAGTGGCGCTCTGAAATGAAGCGATTTGATGAAAACTTTACAGAACTGGACGGCACTTCTCTCCGGGCGGCAATCAACGAATGTGATAAAGACGGAGAGTGGCCGGCTGCTCTTCGTAAGATAATTCTTCCGTATTCTCTAATGACCAAAGATCTGCTCAATGGAAAAGGACGGCAAAAAGGTCTGCTTGATTTGGAAGATCCAGTTCATTTCGATCTTGTAATCATTGATGAGGCACATCATATCCGTCATTCCAATACAGGTGCCTACCAGGTTGCGCGTTATTTTACGGATAATGCAGATGCCGTTGTTATGTTGACTGCAACGCCGGTTCAAACTGACGATGATAATTTGTATACGCTGCTAAACATGCTTCGGCCAGACGTAATTCTGGACAAGAAGACATTCAACGAAATGCAAGAGCCAAATGCAGAAATCAATGCAGCAGCAGCGTTGATTCGTCATCAGTCTGAAAACTGGCGTTCAATGGCAGCTGAGCATTTGTCTTGTGCGGCACGGACCAGCTGGGGGCGTAGTGTTATCGCAAATAATCCAACTTATAAAAATATCATAACGAAACTCAAGGGTACACAACCAATTGATCGCACTACACGTGTGGAAATTCTTCAGGATGTGGAAGAATTACATAGTTTTGCCGGCATGATTAACCGTACCCGTCGGCAAGATATCCAGGACGATTTCTGTATGCGCCGTCCACAGAGTGTTTCTGTCCATTTTACTCCGGAGCAGAAGGGACTTTATGACGCGCTGATGGCATTTGAGGGCAAAGCACTCCGTTATCTGCACAGCAACGTGCCGCTGGAGTTTATGATGAGTACGCTCATGCGTCAGGCCTCCAGCTGTATTTTCGGTCTCGCACCACTGTTGAAAGGCATGGTTGCACGCCGTTTGGGGGATATTCTTTTAGACTGCTGTGATGAAGAGGGCACGGTCACCGTTAATGAGCTTGAAACACTGAATATGGGACCCCTGGAGACAGAGTTCCATGCAATGGCAAAGCATGTAATCGAACTGTCCGAGAGTCTCCCACAGACAGATGAGAAATTGGATCGGCTGTTGGAAATCGTAGAGTATAAAAACAAGCAGCCGAACAATAAAATCATCCTATTTAGCTCTTTCCGACATACGCTTAATTACATCGAAAAAGCCCTTATAAGGAAAGGGTATCGGGTAGCACAGGTGAATGGCAGCGTGAAGGATGAGAAACGATTGATTCTCCGCCAGCGTTTTGAGCTTCCTGCGGGAAATGATGCTGCGCTGGATATTCTTTTGTTCACAGAGGTTGGCTGTGAAGGTTTGGACTACCAGTTCTGTGACTTTATGATCAACTATGATCTTCCCTGGAACCCAATGGCAATCGAGCAGCGAATCGGCCGTATCGACCGTCGTGGACAAAAGAGCGATACGGTCATTATCTGTAATATGGTAACAGAAGACACAATCGACGCAAAGATTTATCATCGCTGCCTAGAACGCATCGGCGTGTTTGAAAGCTCTATTGGTGAGTGCGCCGGTATTCTTGGCGATATGACACAAAAAATCCATGAAGCTATATTCGATCCTACGCTTACCCAGCAGGAAAAAGAAGAAAAAATCGAACGGATTGCGGACAATGAGGTCTCCAGAGCCAATGAGATGAAGAAACTGGAAGATGAGAGCAAGCAACTGTTCGGTATCGACATTTCCAGCTATGTGATGGACAGAAAGGTCATGGACGCTGAAAATCCGTGGATTGGGGAACAGTATATTCAAATGCTCGTGATAGAGTATCTCAATCACGTTCTGGGTGAAAAAAATTATATTCAGGGTGATGGGCCTCATAAAGTGCTGACCTTGAGCGCCGAAAATCGTGCCGCGCTGAAAATAAAGCTGCGTAATTCCTGTGTCAAAAAATCGGCTATGTATAGCCAATGGATGGATTACCTGAAAGGTTCTGATGCGCGTATCTCTGTAACGTTCAATCAGGAGGATGCTGCGCGAGATCGGAATGTCATTTTCTTTACAGCAGTGCACCCGTTGGTGAAAATAGCTGCGGCTGAATTGCATAAACGACAGACTGTTTATATTCAGCTTCGGGTGAGTACCTCAGACTGTCCGGTGCCTTGCGGTGATTACCCTTTTCTGATCGTGGAACGAACAATCAGCGGAATGCGGAAAGAGGTTCGCATCGTGCCTATCTCAGAAATTAGTCTGTCGGCTTCGGATTTTTGTGATTTACTTGAAGCAGCAGATTACCGTAAAATTCCAAGCGATTGCAAAGAAAGCCAGTGGGATGCATTGTCACAGTTGAAGCGTGAACAGCAGCAACAAGCTTTCAAGCAGTTGACTGCAGATGTAAAAGAAAAATGCAATTACCGACGTGCAGCCATTTTGAAAAGTTATCAATATCGGAAAGAGAATCTGCTGCGTCAGATTCAGCAGATGGACGATGCAAATATCCGGCGAATGCGCAAGAGCCAGCTCAGCAGCCTTGAGCAGGAAAAAGAAACATCTTTGAGCGAGCTTGAAACAATTCAAGCTCGGGCAACCGTGGATGAGAATGTTCTTGTGAAGGGCATTATAACGGTTTGCAACTATGATTGAGGATCAGATTATGGATGATTTATATTCTGCAATTCGGGAATGTAACAAAGGGGACTACGGACAGCGATTTAATGAATGGGCCCCTAACATTCTTGTGAACCAGTATAGTGACAAAACGCACTTTATCTTTGAATTGATTCAAAATGCGGAAGATGCAGGAGCAACTTATGTGACTTTTTTCCTTTACCCGAACCGGTTGGAGCTGCGTCATAATGGGAAATCATTTACAGAAGCTGATATCCAGGGAATCTGCGGCATTCGTTCTACAAAGAATGCTCCTGAAGCTGGTAAAATCGGACGATTTGGAATCGGTTTCAAGTCTGTTTACGCTTACACAAATACGCCCCGGATTTACTCTGGAAAATATTCTTTCAGAATTTGCAATCTAATTTTTCCTTATGCCGAAAACGAGGGCGTTGTCGTCGATAATACGCTCTTAATTCTTCAGTTTGATAAGAAGGATACCACCTCTGAAACAGCCTACAATGAGATCCAGGATGCGCTGAAAAAGTATCTTTCTTTGGATGTTCTTTTTGCCCTTCACAATGTCCGAAATATAAGCTGCAAGATTTATCCAGATGGTAAAGAGTGGTCTGTCTGCAAAGAATGTGTTCCTGTAGGTGATGGTGTGGACAAAGTCCGACTAACCCAGGAACCAATCAGCTCCACCAAAGAACTTCTTGTATTTCGCACACAAGACAAGCAGCCGATTCTGATTGGTTACGAACTCAAAGCCGATGAAAACGGGCAAGACAAAATCATCCCGGCAGAACAGCACTATCTCTATGTCTATTTTCAGACAGCCATTGAGACACATCAGTCCTTTTACATCCATGTCCCATTCTCGACAACTCCAGCGCGAGACAATATCAAGCACGATGCAAAAGAAAATCAGATTCTTGCAAAAAATCTTTCTGTGCTTTTTGCAGACAGTATCCACTGGCTGCTGAAAAATGGATACATAACGCTTCGCTTTTTGAACGATGTATACCCCATCTCGGATGCCTGCAAAGAAGAAACTCTTAAGGGGATCCATGAAATGGGGGTAACGCTTTTACAGGAAGGCCTCGCCCTTCTGCCAGCTGAAAACGACGGATACTGTTCAATCCAAAATGCAAGATTGCCTCTTAGTAAAAATATTGCAGAAAATATCACGCAACCTATTTTACAGAAAGAATATGGTAATACAGTATGTTGGGTAAAGTCCGATATCTGTTCTCCTAACAATAAGCCGCTGTGGGATTATTTGATTCAACACTTTAACTTACCGATATTACGCTGGAGAGAGGTTCTACCGCGCCTGACAGCAGAAATTCTGGAAAGTCAATCAGATAAATGGCTGCTGAATTTGTTTGAAACAATTTTTCCGATCTGTACCGGATTATCCCGCTCCACCGAAAAAGTAGATGCTAAGCAAATTCCTCTCGTCCGACTTCAAGATGGTTCGCATATCTGTTGTCAACACGCCGGTATGGCACAGGTCTATATCAACAATCCGACATCTTGCAAGAATAAAATAAGTGCAGCAATTCTTCAAGACCCGCGCGGTAGGGATTTCTATGCCGAAGCACTCGGCATAGAAGAATACAATGCCATCCGGGAATTGAAGGATGTGATTGGTTCTTATATCGAAGGATTGGACGGTATCTCCATCCGATTTGAGGATAATTTGAAGCACTTTGAATTGATTAAGCGTGCACTAGAAGAAAATTCTACGGAAGTGCCGCGCATTTTGTCAAAGGTTCCAATTGTTTGGGATGGTCTTCGCTGGCAGAAGCCCACTGACTGTTACATTCCAGCCGATTTTCTGGAGCATTCCGACCCTACAGCACAAGCGGTGCTAAGCCGAATGAATGTGCCGTGGGTATCAAATGACTATCTTGGAAAAATTCCGGCTGACGTGTTTGAACGAATTGGCTGCAATGCCGGAATCAAAGATATTGATGTTCCAAAGTATGAATACTATGACCGGTTGCATGATTCAGATAGCACACTATTTGATTCACTGCAAAATCGAATCCGCTACAAGAAACATCAAAGAGTGGATGATCCGGAAGGATGGAAGATGTACCATTCCGTTGAGCATCTGAAAGATATTTTGTGCTGTGATTCTGTTGAAGCATCGGTGAGAGTTGTAGATCTTTTGAATGCAAAAGTAAAAAAGCACCCCTTGTACGGAAAAATGACAGGTTCTCATAGTAAAGCTTTCAACTCTACAACAACGGACAGTGTGGAACATATTCCTTCAATGTTAGCCTTGGAACTGTGTGGAGCAAAGTGGTTGTACGACAAGGCAGGAATTCTTCATAGTCCAACCGACATAAAAAAATCCCAATTGGCTGCGCAGTATGAAGGTCATGGAACTGAACTCTTTGCCCAGTTACCATTTGAAGAAGAAAATGAAGCCATCAAGGCGGCAATCCAAAGCGTGGATGCACAGTACCAAGCATTTCTCGGAATAATGCTAAACGATCGGGATGAACTGCGCCGAATGTACGAGATACATCAGAGGCTTCAAAAGAATGAACAGAAAGAAGTTTCAGAATCTCAACCTCTATTGGAGATTCTGAAACAGCAAAGTAGTACGCAGCCTGAAGTAGAGACAATACCTGCTCCAGATGACGAAACACTTGGCGAATATGGCGCAGTGCCAAATTTGAAGCGCCGTGAAAAGAAGCTGGAAGAAGCCTTTCAGGATGGACTTGAAGGTCCCCAAGAGGTTGTTTCTCGATTGAAGTATACTTGCTGTGAAAGCAATCATGTAGAAAAGGCTTTTCTGCGTACGCAGTATTTCGGCAAATGTCAAATTTGCAGCAAACGCATTATTCGGTCTGATGGGACACCGTATTTTGAGGCGTGCAATATTTTGCCAACCACTTCCATTCCACCAGAGTATAAGCAGAGCATTTCAGAGGGATGGAACTCGTTGTGTCTTTGCCCGAATTGTGCGGCAGAATTCAAATATGGAAAGAAAAATCTCTCTGCACTTATCGAAACAATTCAAACATACCGTGTCAAGGAAAAAGATACACATCTAATTGTTTGCAATATCGAAATGCAGGGAGAAAAGCGAACACTCAAATACACCGGAAAGCATTTTCTTGCACTTCAAAAGGCAATCGAGTTTTATAACGGGCAAAAGTTTAACGACGTCCAAGATGAGTCCAATAGCTGATCGTTTTGTCTAAGATGGCCTTTGCATTCGTAGAGGCTAATTCTTTGCTGTATTTCCTGACTCGCTACTACAACATCTCCACTAGAACTTCCCATGGTTAGGACGCATGCAAATCGTCCTGTAAGCCAAGCGTTTCATTGCTTTTTGTCTCTCATCTGTGGAGCCCAGAGAAAGAATTGACGGATAAAACAAGTGTTCTTCATGAAGCACAATAACAGGAGTGTAGGATTGTCCAATATGTTGGACAGGGAACTCACAAGTAAAAAACAAAGGAAGATGCCTCATAGGTAAGTTGTTGGTACGGCGGTTGTAAGCAGCAAGGAGGATTGGAATCACTTCTGATCCTCACGGTAACTGCACTCAACCTTGCAAATTGTGTCGCTAAAGTACAATCCAAGCACTGCTTTTAATGTATTGTAGTCCTGCAAAATGGTAATACAACGTTCACAGCTTTGCCTTGCGGCTGCCGTTTTCTTTCGATATAATAGAAATATTGTGACATTTTTTACTGGCTCAGGAGGCAATATGCTCTTATTTTATTCAAGCGTGTTCCTGTTCTTCTGCTTTTCCTTCAGCGGCTGGCTGTTGGAGACCGCAGCTGCCGCGGTGCGCACCCACCGCTACGTTGACCGTTCGGTGCTGTTTGGCCCGCTGTGCATCGTGTACGGCGTCGGCGGCCTGATGATGGTTCACCTGTTGGGGGAACTGCGCGGCAACTGGCCGTTTCTGTTTTTGGGCTGTGCCATTTACGCCACGGTGGTGGAATGGGTCGCCGGCCATCTGCTGGAAGCCATCACCCACACCCGCTGGTGGGATTATTCCAGCCATCGGTGGAATCTGGACGGCTATGTAAGCCTTTCCACCTCGCTGCTCTGGGGCCTGATGGGCCTTGCCGTTGTGCAGTGGGGCACCCCGCTGCTGCTGTTTGTGTACCGGCTGGTGCCTGCTCTGGTGATGCACATCACGCTGTGGGTGCTGCTGGGCGTGCTGGCGGTGGACGCACTGGGCACCATTCTCACGTTGACCGGCATGGTGCACAAGCTGCCTCGCATTGAGGCGCTGGACAGCCGGCTGGCCGCTGTGGCTGTGCGCCTGGGCGAGTGGATCCTGCTGCGCACCGAGCGGCGCATCGTCAAGGCCCACCCGCAGGCCACCTTCTCCCACGTCAAGGCCCCGAAGAGCGAGACCTTCGCCGCCGGGTGCAGCTTTTACAAGCTGGTGCTTCTGTTTTTCATCGGCTCGCTGCTGGGCGACCTCACCGAAACGCTGTTCTGCCGGGTCACGGCTGGTGTGTGGATGAGCCGTTCCAGCCTGGTGTGGGGGCCCTTCAGCATTGTGTGGGGCGGCGCTCTGGCGCTGGCCACCTGGATGCTGTACCGCTACAAGGACCGGCCCGCCAGCTTTCTGTTTGCGGTGGGTACATTTTTAGGCGGCGCCTACGAATACCTGTGCAGCGTGGCCAGCGAAAAGGTGTTCGGCACGGTGTTCTGGGATTACAGCCACCTCCCCTTCAACCTGGGCGGCCGCATCAACCTGCTGTACTGCTTCTTCTGGGGCTTTGCCGCCGTGGCCTGGTTTAAAGTGCTCTATCCCCGCTTTTCTGCCTGGATCGAGTGCATTCCCAGCCGCATCGGCAAGCCCGTCACCTGGGTCGTTCTGGTGTTTATGGTCTGCAACATGGTCATGAGCGGCGGCGCGCTGCTGCGGTACGACACCCGCACCCTGGGTCTGCCCGCCACTTCCAGCTGGGAAGTGTACATGGACACCCACTACGGCGATGACGTGATCGCCCGCATTTACCCCAACGCCATCCGGGTGGACTGAGCATTCCGCTCTTCTTCCTCGCCCATCCAGCAAAAAAGTCAGACACGACTGTGTCTGACTTTTTCTTTTGCTTTCTTCTGCGTATGCCAGCTGGGCTTTATTGCAGGTTTTTGCCGGGCTGTTTCAGCCGTTGTTCACCACGGCACCAAAGCGCTTGCGGGCGGTTTCGGCCCACAGCCCCTTCTGCCGCAGGTAGTCCTCCGCAAAGGCACGCACGGCGCCCTTGCCGCCGGGGGCGGGGGCAATGTAGCGCGCCCGCTCCAGCACGTCCCGGGCGGCATCCGCCGGGCAGGCCGCCAGGCCGCTGGCTTCCATCGCCGCCAGGTCGTTCAGGTCATCCCCGAAAAAGGCGGCATCCGCCGGCGAAATGCCCAGCTCGCTGCAAAGGGCTTTCAGCGCCGCGGGCTTATCCGAACAGCCCTGCACCACTCTGGCCACCGGCAGCTCGGCCATACGGCGGGCCACGATCTCACTGGTCCGGCCGGTGATGACCGCCACCTGAATGCCCGCGGCCGCCAGCATCTGAATGCCCAGGCCGTCCTTCACCGAGAACAGCTTGCACACCTCGCCGGCCGGCCCCATGCAGATGCTGCCGTCGGTGAGAGTTCCGTCCACATCCAGCACCAGCAGGCGGATGTTCGGCAGTTCCTTGGTCGTTTGCGTCATTTCAATGCATCCTCAAATCGGCTGGGGGTCACAAACACCGGCAGCACGCCCTTGCGGTGGGCGGCCAGGTCAGCCAGTGCCCCGGCAATGCCCTGGTTGATCTCAGCGGCCTGCTGGGCCTCAAAGCGGCGTTCCATGTCCTGGGTGGTAAAGTTCTTTTTGTCCACGTCGTAGCCGTCCAGACCGGCCAGGCCCACCGCCGCCGGATGGCAGCCGTCCAGCAGGGTCAGCAGCAGCAGGGCAGCGTTGTCGGCGTACTTAAAGCCGGGGCGCAGCAGCGGGGCGATGTTCACCACCCACTGGCCCTCCCCTTCGCTCTCGCACAGGTTGGAGGTGAGCACCTTGTCCACCTGGGCAAAGCGGGGGTCGTGCTTCCAGTAATCGTACCGCTTGGGGTTGGAGAAGAAGCACAGGTCCGGCAGCGGCTCGCCCTCGGCGGGCAGCTGGTTCACGGTGATGGTCAGGGCATTGTGCGCCTGCTTCCAGGCGGCCACCTTGTCCGCACAGGTGCGGCTGGTGGGGCCGGGCATCACCAGCAGCACGCTGCGGCCCTCCACCTTTTTGGCAAACACATTCCGGCTGGTGCTGTCGTCGCCGGTGCTGGCCAGGCGGCTGGCGTACAGCTTATCCACCAGGTCGTAATCGTACCGCTTGCGCACATCGGCAGGCAGCTGCTCCAGCACAAAGCGCATATCCTTGGCCCGCACGCTGGGCTTGTCCGACAGGTAGGTGATGTTGTGCACGTGGGCGCTGTAAATACCCGCCAGGAAGTAGGGCACCGAATAGCCCCAGGTGCAGCGGCTGCGCATACTGCCCATGTAGTTGTCCACCGCGTCCAGCAGCACATCCAGGTCGTAATGGGCGCCCCAATGGCTGTTCAGGTAACTGGCCACCAGCTCGGTGTTGGTGTTGCCCGCGCCGCGGCCCATGCCGCACAGGGTAGCATCAATGGTAATGTCCCGCACACCATTGGCCAGGCGTGCAAACTCCTGGCTGAGGGCAAAGCTCATCTGCAGGTTGTTGTGGCTGTGGAAGCCCATGCGCACACCGGGGGCCAGATGCTCGTTGATGAGCCGGAACACCCGGGGCAGGTCCTCAGGGTACATGCTGCCGAAGGTGTCCACGGTGGAGAAGGCATAGGGCCCGATCTCGTTCACATCCGCGATCAGGTCCAGCAGCTCCTCGTCCGAATAGCCCAGAATGTCCACCGGCTGCACATAGAGCTTGTAGCCCTTGCGCTTGATCTCACGGCAGAAATCCAGCACGTCCTTGCGCTCTTTTTTGAAGAAGCAGGCCCGCACGCCGTCAATGCTGGTGCCGTCGTAAGGCTCCAGATTGGAGATGTGGTAGCGGCTGTAGTCCGACAGGCAGACGTAGCTCACGCCCTCCCGGCGCTGCCGGGGCAGATAGGGGCGGATCTGAGCCGCGTTGTTGTAAATGGTGCTGCCGGTGCGGTGGAGCTCATCCTTCAAAAAGCCCACCTCCACCACGTTCAGGCCCGCATCGGTCATGCTGCGGGTAAAGCCCTTCACAAAGGTCTCCCCAAACATGGTGTCCACCAGATAGCCGCCGTCCCGCAGGGTACAGTCCAGCAGCTGAATGCTCGTTTTCATTGAAGGTTTCCTCCCTTCGGCGCAGTCGGCCCGGCAGGCAGTGGCCCTGCCGCCGGGCAGAATCGTAGTAATTGCAGGCAGCCGGGGCCCGCGCCGTGCCCCGCGCCGCCGTTTTTGCTTTGGCGCTGTGTCAGTCCTCGATCGTCTTATCCAGCCCAAGGCGGCGGATCTCCGCGATCACCTCGTCCAGATGGTGGGGGTAGTCCACGCTGATGTTCTCATACTCGGTCTCGGCAAAGCGCATCTTATAGCCGGCCTGCATGGCGCGCAGAGGCTCCACGCACTCGGCCAGCTCCAGGCTGGACTGGGGCATTGCGCCAAACTTCAGCAGGAAATCCCGCTTGTAGGCGTAAATGCCCACGTGCTTGTACACGTCCACCTTTTCCACATCCTTCAGGCCGCTGGGAATGGGGTTGCGGGAGAAGTACATGGCGTTGTTCAGGTCATCCGTGACCACCTTCACCGTGCTGTCGGCGGCGATCAGGTCCGGATCCGTGATCTTCTTCTTCAGGCTGCCGAAGTAAACCTCCGGGTCATCGAACAGGCGGATGACCTGGCGCACCATCTCCGGCTCCATCAGGGGCTCATCGCCCTGAATGTTGATGAACAGGTCGCCCTCCACCTTGGTAGCCACCTCGGCCACCCGGTCCGAACCGGTGGGGTGGTCGGGGCTGGTCATCACCACGGGAATGCCGTATCTCTCGCAGGCGGCCTGAATGCGCTCGTCGTCGGTGGCCACATACACCGCGTCCAGCTGCTCCACCTTTTTGGCCTGGCGGTACACCCACCAGATCATGGGGCGGCCGCAGATGTCCGCCAGGGGCTTGCCGGGGAAACGGGAAGAACGATAGCGTGCAGGAATAACACCAATGATTTTCATACTCGTGAACTCCTCTTTGTTCAATACACTGTAAAACGTTGCCTGCAAAAACGGCAATGGGCGCGGCACGGGGCCGCCCGCCAATCGGGGAACGAACCGCGGCCGTACCGCTGCCGTTTTTATGGCCCGGAAAGCGGGTTCCGTCTGCGGCGGCAGCCCCGCCCGCAAGGCAGCCGATCAGCCCTTTTGATAGGGCGCGATATAATCGTAATCCAGCGAAATTTTCTCGTCGGCACACTGCAGATTGCGCACCGAGGCCGTGCACAGGCCCACGGCCCGGGCAAAGCGCACCTCAAAGCAGTAATCCAGCAGTTCCGAGGGCATGAACCGATCCAGCACCACGGCATCGGGCAGAAGCTGCTCGTAATCGGTGGTGTCCCGCGGGTGGGTCTTGACGTACAGCTGGTAGCCCTTGCAGTAGCGCTCCACCGTGTCGGTGATCAGCCGGTTCTGGGCGGCCTGGCTGGGCAGGTCGTGGTCCACATAAAAGCTGCGGGGCAGCAAAAGGCAGGCCTGCTTGTCGGTTTTCGGCAGCTCCTGCCGGACGAACACCCGGCGCAGCACCGCCTTCTTTTCGGAAGAAAGCCCCCCAAGAATTGCAAACAGGTCGAAGGTGCGGGCCTTTTCGGGGTAATAGGCCACCCGGGCGGGGTCGGTCATCTCCACGGCCTGCACGCCCCGGTAAGCGCCCCAGTAAAGGTAGCCCTTCCCTTCCCGCTGCCGCCGGGCAAAATCCGGCGCGGCGGCCTGGCCGTCAATGTACTGGTTGGGGTGGTCCAGATGGTTCCGGGTGTCCTCCCCCAGCACATACCGGGCGCCGCAGTCCTGCAGCCAGCGGCCGAAGGGCGTCCAGTCGTTGTACACCACGATCTCATCGTAGCGGGCGGGGTTCACCTTCCAGCCGGTGCGGCGCACCCCCAGCCGCTGGCGCAGCCGGTACAGAAAGGTCCGGTCGTTTGCAGGGGCGGGCCAGGCGGAATCCGCCGGGCAGTACACCCGCTCAAACAGCCCGCTGGCCCGCAGCCGGTCCGCCAGAGCCAGTCGCCCGGGAATGCTGTCGGACAGGCCGATCTCGGCCCGGCAGCTCTCCTTCAGGCAGGCGGCCACGGCCTCCAGCACATGGTACTGGGTGCCGCACAAAAACAGTTTGTTCATTCGCTCACTCCGCCTCGCTCTCCAGCAGCTTGACCGGCGGGAAATGGATGCGGCCCCAGCCGGTGGGCCATTCCGGCATGGTCAGGTCGGTGCCCGTCACCTCAAAGTGGAACTCCACATTGGGCTTGTCCAGGCAGATGGGGCTGGTAAGGGACTTTTCAAACACGTCCAGATAGAAGAAATACTGGCCCTCACCCAACAGGCCCGGGTCAAAGCTGAACTGGGTGCGGTAGGTTTTGCCCGGCTCGGCGGCGCCCAGGTTCACCGGGTGGGTGATGCCCACGGCGCTGCCGTCCCGATAATGCAGGTTCATCTTCATGTTCACGCCGTCGAACCGCTCGTTCGCCTTCCAGGTGATCTGGATGACGATGGGCTCGTTGTCTGCAAACACGCTGCTCTCCTTGCCCACAAAGCGCAGCTCTTCCACAAACAGACGGTGGCCTGCGCTGGGCACCTGACGGCCCACGTTCCGCAGGTCATAGTGGGTCACGTTCACGTCGGTGGTGTCCATGTAGATGGCAATGGCCGTCTCCACGTCGCCGTCGTAGATGAGCTTGCCCTTGTCCAGCACAATGCAGCGGGTGCACAGCTGGCGGATGGTGCTCATGTTGTGGCTCACGTACAGAACGGTGCGGCCCTCCTGCCCGGCCACATCGCTCATCTTGCCCAGGCATTTCTGCTGGAACTTCATGTCGCCCACCGCCAGAACCTCGTCCATCACCATGATCTCCGAGTCCAGATGGGCCGCCACGGCAAAGGCCAGCTTCACGAACATACCGCTGGAATAGCGCTTGACCGGGGTGTCGATGAACTCGCCGCACTCGGAGAACTCGATGATCTGGTCGATCTTCGCGTCCACCTCGGCCTTGGTCATGCCCAGAATCGCGCCGTTCATGTAGATGTTTTCGCGGCCGGTCATCTCATTGTTGAAGCCGGTGCCCACCTCCAGCATGCTGGCCACCCGGCCTTTCAGGCGGATCTCGCCCTCCGTGGGGGCCGTAATGCGGCTGAGCACCTTCAAAAAGGTGCTCTTGCCGGCGCCGTTGCGGCCGATGATGCCCAGCGCCTCGCCCTGGTACACGGTCAGGTCAATGCCGTTCAGGGCCATAAACGTGGTGCCAAACAGCCGGGTGTCGGTGCCGATGACCAGGTTCGGGTCTTCCTTGCCGCGCACTCTGGCCCACCAGCTCTGCAGGTCGGCGGTCAGGGTTCCGCCGCCGATCTGGCCCAGCTTGTATTTCTTTTTCAGTCCCGTCACCTGAATGACCGGAACGCGCTCTTCGCTCTGTCTTGCCATGTTCCTGTCCTCCATTACACGGTATCCATAAAGGTCTTTTCAATGCGGCTGAACAGAATCACGCCCACTGCCAGCAGCACCAGCGTGCACACGGCGCTGTACACAAGCCCCCAGACGGAAATGGTGCCCGAGCCCAGCAGGGCCATGCGGGCCGCCTCCACCAGATGGGTCATGGGGTTCAGGCTGACCAGAACGGCCATGCGGGGGCTTTCAGCCAGCTGGCTCATGGGGTACACCACGGGGGTAGCGTACATCCACAGCTGCACGCCGAAGCCGACGGCAATGGCCAGGTCGCGGTATTTGGTGGTCAGGCTGGACACGATGATGCCCACGCCCAGGCCCAGCATCAGCACCTCCAGCAGCAGCACCGGCAGGTACAGCAGCCAGATGGTAAAGTGCACGCTGCCAGGGTCGGTCACCGCAAAGAACACCCAGAAGCACAGGAACATCACCAGCTGAATGGCAAAATTCAGCAGCGCGGTGAGCACCTGGCTGATGGGCACCGTCAGCCGGGGGAAGTACACCTTGCCCATCACGCCGGCGTTGGCCACAAAGGTGTTGGCGGTGTTGTTGATGCAGTTGGCGAACAGGGTCCACACCGTGTTGCCCGCCATGTAAAAGAGGAAGCTGGGCACACCGTCGGTGGGAATGTTGGCAATGCCGGTGAAGATCACGTTGAAGATGATGGTGGTGATCAGCGGGTTCAGCAGCACCCAGGCCGGGCCCAGGATGGTCTGCTTGTACAGCACGGTGAAGTTGCGCTTCACAAACATCCAGATCAGGTCCCGGTACTGCCACAGCTCATGAAGGTCAATGTCAAACCAGCCGGTGCGGGGCCGGATGATCGTTGTCCACGATTCGTTTTGGTTGTTGGCCATTGTTTTCGTTTCCTTTTTATTTCTCATGGTTTCTTACAGTTGCGCCGCATTCCCCGGCCGGAACTGCGATGTTCCGGCCGGTTTGCTCCGCCCATCGGCAAATGAGCAGATATAAGAGGATTATAGCACACTTTATGACAAAAGAAAACAGCCCGGCCTCTGCCGGACTGCCTGTTCTGTTTTATTCCCGCACAATGGCGTCCAGGCCCTTCCAGTCGGCCCAGGTGGGGTGCAGGCACCGCCCCAGCTTGTAGCGGTGCCAGTAAAAGGCGTTGTTTTCCAGCCGCCCGCGGGAGAGTTTGGCCACCAGTCTGGTATCCTTCCGGCGCAGGGGGGTGTAAAACACCGTGTAAAGTCTATTTTGCTTAAAGTAATCCAGCAGCCGCCCAAGAGCCGGGTCCTCATAGATCCAGGCCGCGTCCTGTTCCAGCGTATCCTCCGGCAGGCAGCTCAGGCTGAAGGCCAACGTCTGCACATATTCCAGCGCATAGAACTGCAGGCTTTTGGGCGGCACATGGTACACGTTCAGGCAGTCGGTCAAAAAGCCGTCGAACATGGCCAGATGCCAGGGCTTCAGGGGCTGGCGGCCGCTGCTGCTCACGCTTTCGGCGTTGTCCCGCTCCCAGAAATAGAGGGGCAGCTGCACCACCGTGCACCGGGCCGCCGCATTCCGCTGCCAGTGGGCGGCCAGATAGTCCCGCATGAAGGGGCGGTCCTCGTAGCCGTCCCGGATGGTCTCGTCAAAGCGCACCCCGTACCGGCGCATCAGGTCCAGGTCCAGAAGCTTGCCCCAGGGCGGCGGGAACGGTGCGTCGTTGTACAGGTACGAGGCCTGCCGGGCCGCATAACGCTGCACTGGGGTATCGGGCGCGAACGCCCCCTCGGGCAGCTCCTTCCGGATCTCCGTGTGCAGCCCCAGCACAAAGTCGCCGGGGAACCGCTTCTGCACGGCCAGAAGTGCTTCCAGCGCGCAGGGGGCCAGCAGATCGTCCTGGTCCATCAGCACCGCATAGGCGCTTTTGGCGGCGGCAAGGCCCGCATTGCGGGCGCTGCACACGCCGCCGTTCGCCTTGTGAATGACCCGGAAGCGGCTGTCCTTCGCCGCCCACTCGTCGCAGATCTCGCCGGAATTGTCCGGGCTGCCGTCGTCCACCAGCAGCGCCTCCCAATCCGGCATGGTCTGCGCCTGCAGGCTTGCAAAGCACCGGGGCAGGTACTTTGCCATGTTGTAAACCGGAATTACTACGCTCACTTGTGCCATGAGGTTCCTCGTTTTCCGGGCGGTGCCGCCCTGATTTTATGCTCCCCGGCGCATTTCAGCCCAGCAGCGGGGTGAGAATGGCCAGCATCCGCTCCATATCCTCCGGGGTATAGCGCTGGTCCACCGGCAGGGGCAGAATGTTCCGGGCATACTCCCGGCCCACCGGGTCGTGTTCGGCCGTCGCGGCCTCGGGCCACAGCAGCGGCACATAGACCTTTTGGGCCTGCAGGGCCTTCCGCACCTGCTCGCCCTTCGGCAGCAGCAGCGGATAGGCATACGGCCCCACCGGCGGATGCAGCGCAAGGCCGTTCACCTTGTCCAGTTCCCGGGCCAGCCGGGCATAGTTTTCGTTTCGTCTCCGGGCCGCCCAGTCGTAATCAATGGCCCCCAGCAGGGTCTCGGTCAGGCGGGACATCCGCCGCAGGGGCAGGGTCTCCAGCCGCTCCTCGTTTTCCGCATAGCTGCCGTAAAAGCGGTTGGCGCTGCCGGTGTCCGCCCGGCCCAGCAGGTGGGCCATCCTCTCCCGGGATTCATCCCGTTCCAGCGGCTCTTCCAGGCGGCAGTCGGTGAAGAGATAGGCGCCGTCCGGCACGCCGAAGAACTTCCGGCAGGTATAAATGGTGTCCATTCCGGGGCAGGGCGGCTGAAAAAACGCCTGCACATTGTCCCAGATGACCCGGCGGCCGTATTGCTCACTCAGCGCCTGCGCCTGCTCCGGCCCCAACTGGCCGTAGTAGTTCACCAGATACACCCACTCGTCCGGCCCCGGCTTCAGCCCGGGCAGAGGCAGGAAATCCCGCCCGATGGGGTACTCCACCGCCCGAACGCCTAGCGCCGCGCAGGTGTTTTTCACCGCGCCGCACAGATACGACGGCAGGTGCAACGTATGGATGTGCCGCGCCCGCAGCACATAGGCCAGGCAGTTGCGGGCCGTGTTCAGCGCCAGCGCGCCGGGGTAGCGGGGCTTTGCCGGGCCGAAGCCAAGTTCTAGATAGCCGCCATACTCGGCCTGTTCACCGCAGATCATATTCTCGCAGCATCTCCTGTACCTGTTCTTTCGGGTTGTACATCAATACGTCCAGAATGGAGAGGTTCGGCTGGAACTCCCCGCTTCCCTGCGCATAGCGAATGGGGCGGGTGTCCAGGAAGCTCAGCTGAATGCCCTGCCGGGCAAAGTCCTCTTTGGAATACAGCTGCTGGCCGCCGATGGCGTTGTAATACTCCGTGGCCCCCAGCTCTTTGCAGATGGCCAGCACCTTGTCCTGCCCATGCAGCGCATTGTCCTTTTTCAGGGCGGAGGAAATGACGAACTCCGTGTCCATCTCCAGATATGCCGCCACCGCCCGGATGGAATAGGCCAGAAACTCCGCCAGGTTCGTGCTGCCGCAGGTGAGAATGTCCTCGACCAGAGGCATGGCCTGCCCGTAGCAGGGGGCTTTGCGGTAGGCCAGGCGCAGTTTGTCCAGGCTGCCCTTCACCCACTGCTCCGGGGGCTGCACCCCCACCTCGTTGATCTTTTTAAAGGGGCTGGCCCCCTGCATGGGCAGGTTGAAATACTTCACCTCGCTGCCCATCAGAATGCGGTTGCGGTTGATCCAGCCGCCCTTGATGAAATTCACATCGTCGTAGATCACATAGCGGTCCACCGCATTCATCAGCTGCCAATACCCGATGTAGGGAAAAAAGTACGGCTGCATGATTCCAAGCTTCATGTTTTCTCTCCTCCTGCCGGCAGGCGGCCTATCGCACCGCCGTTCGTTCTGCCGGTTTCTGCCAAAATCAGCGGGTCACAGCTGCACCGGCGCCTTCTGCCCGGTGGTCAGGGTGTGCATCCAGTAGCCCAGCCAGTACCGCCGCTGATACTGCCGGGGGTTCTGCTGCTCCAGCAGATACAGCTTGCGGCAGCCCGCGGCGCTGCGCTTGCGCAGGGGGCCTGCATAGGGAATGTACACCTTCTCGTTCCGGCACACATTCAGCAGGCGGGCCATCCGCGGGTCGGCCAGATACTCCTCGGCATGGCTTGCCTCGCCGTTTGCAGGGCGGTTGGCCTCCAGCCCAATGGCCCAGCCCATGGTGTGCAGGCAGTGGGTCAGCACCCGGCGGCGGTCGGTCCGGTCCTCAATGGGGAAATCCCGGCCGAAAAAGTCCAGCAGATAATCGCACAGGCGCAGTTCGTCCCCGCAGTAGCTGGGCAGATAGCGCCGGGTCATGCTGTTCACATTGTCCACGCTGTAACAGTACAGCGGCAGCTGGATCACAGCAAAGTCGGCGTTCGGCTTTTCCTTGAACCACGCCTTGATGTAATCCAGGCAGAAGATCATATCGTCACCGTAATCCATGTCCTTCTTGTGGGCAATGCCGTTCTGTTTGACCAGATCCATGCGGAACAGCTTGTTCCACACGTAGTAAAGCCGGGCATCCATGTACAGCTTCCCCACGTCCTTGGCGGTGCAGTGCTGCACGGGCAGGGCCTCGGGCAGGGTCTGCGGCAGCTGGCCGGCGCTGTCGCACCAGTTCCACAGCACCATGCTGGCCGGGCTTTGCTCCTGCATCTTCAGGGCCGCTTCCAGCAGGCCGGGGGCCAGCACATCGTCGTTGTCCACAAAATACAGCCACTGGCCGCAGGCATTCTCCACGCCCACATTCCGGGCGATGGAGCCGCCCTCGTTGACCTTGTGGATGACCCTGAACCGGCGGTCCTTTTCTGCGTACCGGTCGCACACCGCGCCGGAGCCGTCCGGGCTGCCGTCGTCCACCATCACACACTCCCAATCCGGCATGGTCTGGGCCAGAATGCTGTCCAGGCAGCGGGGCAGCAGGTCCTCGGCCTTGTATACGGGGATTACAATGCTCACCAAAGGCATGGTCTTACTCACTTTCTCGGGTTGCTGCCCGGTCCTTTCAGGATCACATCACAGATTTCGTCCGCGCCGGCGGCCCCCAGCTCCTCAAACAGGGGCAGGGTGAGCACCTGGCTGGCCAGATGCCGGGCCACGGGGGTCTCGCTGGAATGGTAGGTTTCCCGGTAGCAGGCATAGTCGCTCACCAGCGGGTAGAAGTATTTGCGTGCGCCGATGCCCTCGGCCGCCAGCCGGGACATCACTTCGTCCCGGCTTTCGCCGAACACGGCCTCGTCAAAGGTGACGGGCATGTAGGCATAGTTGGAGGTCAGGCCCTCGCCCTCGGCCAGAAGCAGCCGCAGGCCGGGCACGCCGCCCAGCCGCTTGCGGTACTGTTCCACCGCCGCCCGCCGGGCGGCAATGGCCTGGTCCAGATGGCGCAGGTTGCACAGGCCCATGGCGGCGCAGAACTCGTTCATCTTGGCGTTGGGGGCCACATAGCCCACGTGCTCGGCGTCCTGAATGCCGAAGTCCCGCAGATGGTCCAGGGTTTCGTGCACCTCCGGGTCATCGCAGCATACGCCGCCGCCCTCAATGGTGTGGAACACCTTGGTGGCGTGGAAGCTGAACATGGCGGCATCGCCGAAGCTGCCCGCCTTGCGGCCGTTTTTCTCCACGCCGAAGGCATGGGCCGCGTCGTAAATCACCTTCAGACCATGCTTTTTGGCAATGGCGTCAATGGCCTCGGTGTCGCACAGGTTGCCGTATACGTGCACCGGCAGAATGGCGCAGGTGCGGGGGGTGATGTGCTCCTCCAGCTTTGCGGGGTCCAGCGTGCCGTCGCTCTCCTTCACATCGCAGAACACGGGGGTCAACCCGGCGCGGCAGATGGCATGGGTGGTGGACACAAAGGTAAAGGGGGTGGTCAGCACCTCCCCTTCCAGCCCCATGGCCTGAAGCAGCAGCTCCAGCGCCATGTGCCCGTTGGTAAACAGGGATACCCGGCCGGCGCCCAGCTTTTCCGCCAGCTGCTGTTCCAGCTGGCAGTGCTTTTCGCCCATGTTGGTCAGCCAGCGGCTCTCCCACAGGGGGCGGATCTCCTCCACATACTCTTCAAAGGGCGGCATGGAGGAACGGGTAACGTTGATCTGCTGGGGCATAGTTCATCTCCTTTACTCCGCCTTGGGCGGCTGGGGCTGCAGGGCAGCCAGAAAATTCTCGTAATAGGCCTGGCGGCTGAACACTTTGGCCCGCTCCGGGCCGGACTGCGCCATTTTTTCCCGGCGCTCGGGGTCATTCTTCAGCTGGCGGAGGGCTTCAGCCAGCTGGTCGGCCAGCGGCTCCATGCCGGGCACCGGCTTGCAGACGCCCGCCTCCCAGGTTTCATCCCGGCTCACCAGCAGCGCGCCGGCGCCGTTCAGGTATTCCGCCATTCCGCCGGAGGCCGTGGCCACGATGGGGCAGCCGCAGGCCATGGCTTCGATCACCACGATGCCGGCCGGCTCGTCCCAGATGGCCGGGAAGCAGGCCGCATCCGCCAGACGGTAATAGGGCGGCAGGCTTTCGTTGGGCAGGTAGCCGGTGAACTGAATGCGCCCGGCCTGCCGCAGAGGCTCGGCCTCCCGGCGCAGCCGCTCAAAGAAGGGGCTTTCGTCCTCGGCTGCAAAGAAGGGGCTGCCCACCACCAGCAGCTTCATATGGGGGTCGTCCAGCTGCACCATGGCCTCGATCAGCCGGTGCACGCCCTTTTCTTCGCACACCCGGCCGCAGTACAGCACCACAAAGTCCTCCTCGGTGTAGCCCAGCATCCGGCGCAGATGGCTCTGCTCCTCGGGCGTTTCGGGCACTGGAGAAAACCGCGCCACGTCCACGCAGTTGGGCACCAGCCGCACCTTGCAGTGGCCGGTGGGCTGCCACTGGTCCGCCACAAAACGGCTGATGGCCAGAATGCCGCCGTACATATCCTCCAGCTGCTGGGTGGCCCGTAGCTGCATGTGCAGGTGCGCCCACATCTTTTCCCGGCCGATCAGGTGGGCAATGGCGGCAGGTTCGGTCAGGTCGCCGCCCTCCGCCACCACGCAGTCCGGTTTTTCCAGCGCAATCAGCTTGCGCACGTGTTCATACCAGGGGTCCAGCGGGGCCGGGCGGCCCATGCGCCGCAGCTGGCCGCACACCGGCCCCCACAAATGCTGTGCCATGGGCCGTGTGGCGGGCAGAAAATGAATTTTTGTGTGCTGATACCCTTCCGCCAGCTTCTGGGCCTCCGGGTCCGGCAGGCTGACGCACACCAGCTCTGCCTTTGCCTGCTGCTCATTCTCCTCGATCAGGTGGCTGATGAGCGTTTCCACCGCGCCGCCCCGCACGGCCGGGATCGGCAGCGCCGGCGGCGGGATCAGGAAAATTTTCATTTCCGCCTGCCCTCCTTCACCTTGGGCAGCGGCATGCCGCCCCAGCGGGCGCAGCTGAACTTTTCCACCGCCGTCAGGAAGGGGCAGTGCCGCGCCGCGGGCAGCAGCGCCTTCATGCGGGCCTGTTCCTCACTCCAGCGGCTCAGGATAGCGGGGTCCTTCATGGTTTTGGCCTGAGCGCACAGGGAGAGATACCGGTGCCAGCAGGCCGCCACAGCCTGATCCTGCAGCTCCTGCGGCAGGTTTTCTTTGGCAAAATATTCGCAGCGCATCACCAGCGCAGTCACGCCGTCAAAGCGGGCGGGGGTCAGGTCGGTGCGGCAGATGCTGCCCTCCCGCAGTCGGTAGCAGTACAGCGGCTCCGGCACGCAGGCCACCCGCTTTGCCGTGTGGAACAGCTCATGGGCCACGGCGTCGTCCTCGTGGATCAGCCCGTCCGGGTAGCGCAGGGTCTGCCACAGTTCCGCCTTGTACAGCTTGTTCCAGGCCACGGTGTAGTAGGCGCTGGCCTCGCCGTAAAAGCCGGGCAGCAACTCGTCGCCGGTGTGCACGCCCTCTTCCAGCTCCTGGGTGTAGGCGGGCCGGGGCAGGCTCTCGCCCCACTCGGTCACATCCTCGGCCCCGCAGATGGCCATGTCCGCCCCATACTGGCGGATGGCCGCCCGCAGGGTGGCCAGATACTGGGGCCGCACAAAATCGTCCGAGTCCACAAAGGCAAGGTAGGGCGCTTTCGCCGCCTCAATGCCTGCATTCCGTGCGCTGGAAAGGCCGCCGTTGGCCTTGTGCAGCACCCGCACCCGGGGGTCCTTCTTTGCGTATTCCTCGCACAGGGCGCCGCAGTTGTCCGGGCTTCCATCGTCCACCAGGATCAGTTCAAAATCCCGGAAGGTCTGGTTCAGAATGCTGTCTACGCAGGGGCCAAGCCACTGCTCCACTTTATAAACGGGTACGATCACACTGATTTCCGGCATGATGGCACGCCTCCTTTGCTTTGTTGTTTCGTCTTAGTTCTGCCCGGCCAGCTTGCCCCAGGCCCGGGCCAAACGGTAGCAGCCCATGGGGCTGATGCGGAAAAGCCGCGCCCGCAGCTTTTCAAAGTTTGAGATGTGCGGGCAGGCCGCAATAGCCCCGGCCAGGCTGTCCAGATGCTTTTTGTGAAAGGCGAAGCCCTCTTTTACGCCGGGCTGCGCCAGGGTGCCGCTCTCGGCCGCCTGCACATAGAATACATAGAACACCCGCCAGTAGCAGGCCACCGCCCACTGGGTCAGGTCCGGGTAGTCGCCCCGGGCGGCAAACCAGGTGTACCAGTCCCAATACATGGTCAGGTCGTCCAGCTTGCGGGGCGGGAACAGCGTTGAGGTGATGCTGCCCTCCCGGGTGCGGTAATGGTAGAGTTTGTCGTTCAGGCAGAACACCTTTACCCCGTCGTACAGCAGGTGCAGAATGCTGGCGTCGTCGCCGAAGAACATCCGCTCATCGTACTTTACGCCCCGCTCCCGGTACAGGCGGGCGTCAAACAGCTTGTTCCAGCTGAGCATTCCGTACATGCTGCCGGTCTGAAACACATCGTAGAACAGATCCAGCGCGTCCTGCAGGCCGGTGATGCTGCTCTGCACGGTGATGTTCGGCAGCGGCTGGCCGCTCTCGCTCATGCCCTCGGCCCCGCAGGCCGCAATGCGGCAACCCTCGGCCTCATGGGCCTTGATGGCGTTGTACAGCGTCTCGTACAGGGTAGGCTCGATCAGATCGTCCGAGTCCACGAAGCCGATGTAATCGCCGGTGGCCGCGGCAAGGCCCGCGTTGCTGGCGCTGGCCGGGCCGCCGTTGGGCTTGTGGATGACCCGAATGCGGCTGTCCTTTTTTGCCCACTCGTCGCAGACTTCGCCGCAGCCGTTGGGGCTTCCGTCCTCCACCAGAATCAGCTCAAAGTCGGTGAAGGTCTGGTTCAGCACGCTTTGAATGCAGGCCGGCAGGCACTCTTTTGCGTCATAGACGCTGGTAATGATGCTGATAACGGGCATAAAACGCTCCTTATGCTTGTTTTAAGTGGATGATTGCCGCAGGCTCTTCAGCTGGCAGAACATCGCCAGCAGCGCCGGGCTGTTCAGCGCAAAGCAGGCCCGGTAGGGCAGGGCCATCAGCCGGTTCGGGTCCGTCTGCGCCCGTTTGCGCAAAAGCGCCCGGGCTGGTTCGTCGGCCCAGATCTGCCGCAGCAGGGCCAGACGGCGGCCAAAGGCCACCTTGCCCGGGCCGGTCAGCAGCCCATACTGCGCCGTGCACACGTTGGTGCGCCGGGCCGCCAGCAGGTGTTGCTGCCCGGCTTCGTCCAGCCCGGCAGCCTGTAAAAAGGCCCGGTAGGCCGGGCGGGTCGCCTCTTCGGCTTCCAGCAGGTCGGTGCGCATCCGGCGGGAGAGGCTGCCCGGCGCCTCGGCCTGATACCAGTAGCCGGGAGTACCGTCCACCTGAATGGCCCCCAGCGCCGGGTCTGCCAGCACCCGGAGGTTCAGCTCCAGATCCTCGTTGACGGCCAGATGCTCGTCAAAGCGCCGCCCCTGCAGCAGGCGGGCCGGGTAAATTTTGTTGTAGAGCACCGCCAGCGTTCCGGTGTCCACCACCAGCTTCTCCAGCTGGGGGGCCAGCTGCGAAAGCGACGCATACCGAGCGCTCTCCAGCGGCCAGGGCACGGTTCCGTCCGAGAATTCCACCCCGAACAGATACAGGCTGTCCTCTTCCAGTTCCGGCAGGGCGCGGGCGTACAGCCCGGGCAGCAACCGGTCGTCTGCATCCACAAAGGTGATGTACCGCCCCTTTGCAGCGGCAAGGCCCGCATTCCGGGCGGCCGAGGCCCCCCGGTTGGGCTGGTGGATCACCTGAATGCGCCCGTCCCTCTGCGCCCATTCGTCGCACAGCAGCCCCGATTCATCCGGGCTGCCGTCCACGATCAGCACCACCTGAAGCGCCTGCACCCCCTGGCTGAGGATGCTCTCCAGGCACGGGCCAAGGGTCTCCACCGCCTTGTACACCGGAATGATCACGGTAAGCAGCGGCTGTGTGCTGCATTCACCCATGGTGCAACCTCCGTTTCAGGCTGGCCGCCGCCAATTTGGCACTGCGGGCCGCGAAATAGCCGGGCCAGCGCCGCCGGGCACTGGCCGGAAGGTTCTGCCGCATGGCGGCGCGGAACTCAGGCAGGCCGCCGTCATGAATGCGGTCCCAATAAGGGAAGAAGGTTCCCGCCAGGCGGCAGGCGTCAAAATCATACTTATCGCCGAAGTATTCCTCACAGGCCGCTACGGCGCTGAGAAAATCGCAGTATTTCTGCACCGCACTGCGGGTGGCGTTGTAGTTCTGGTGGGCTGCATCCACCCCGGCCACCCGGTACGCGCTGAGCGGCTCGTCCATCACAAACACCCGGCCTGCGTCCAGATACAGCATGCACAGGGCAAAATCGGCGATGCTCCGGTTGGCGGTCACGCACTTTTCCCGGGCCAGGTCCGGCGTGCGGAACAGATTCCGGGCCAGGCAGGCCGTGCAGGAATAGGTCACGCCCTCCAGAAACAGCTCTGCGGTGGCGTCCCTGCCCAGAATCCGCGGGTCATGGGGCTCGCAGCCATAGGTGTTGCCTGCATCGTCCGTCTGGCGGATGGTGTGGCTCACCGCCGCATAGTCCGGGTGGGTGCGCAGAAAATCCACCTGCTTTTGCAGCTTGTGGTCGTCCAGCCACCAGTCGTCCCCTTCCAGGGTGCACACATAGTCTCCCCGGGCGGCGCACAGGCCCTCGTACCAGTTGCGGCTGATGCCCACATTTTTCCGGCGCAGGTTCAGCCGGATGATCTGCGGATAGCGGCGGGCGTACTCCCTGAGAATGTCCCGGGTTCCGTCGGTGCCGCAGTCCTCACTTACATAAATTTCAAAGGGGAAGTCGGTCTTTTGGGCCAGCACACTGTCCAGCGCCTGGGCAATGTACTTCTCCTGGTTGTAGGTGGTAACCAGCACGGTTACCAGCGGGGTATGCTCCACACCGGCCGCCTCCTTTCCTGTTTTTTCCGTTTGTTGGGTGCGGGGTCAGGCCTTCCCGCCCGCGGCCTGCCGGTAAATGGCCAGCATATCCGCCGCGTTTTTCTCCGGGTCATGGGTCACCCGGGCGCGGGCCCGGGCCGCCTGGCCCAGCTGCCTTGCCCGGGCCGGGTCGTCCAGCAGGGCCAGAATGGCCGCCGCCAGGGCGTTCTTATCCTCCGCCGGGTAGAGCAGCCCCTCCCGCCCGTGGGTGAGCAGGCTGGAAACGCCACCCACATCGCTGGCCACACAGGGCATTCCCAGCAGCATGGCCTCCCCCAGCGAATTGGGGCTGTTTTCCATGCTGCTGCACAGCACATACAGGCTGCTGTGCAGGTATTGCTCGCACATGGCCTGTTCGTTCAGCGGGCCGGTGTAGTGCACCGTCTTCTGCAGCCCCAGCTGCCGAATGAGCGTTTTGGTGTAGTTCTGATAGGGGAACATCCAGTCGATGACCGGCCGCAGCAGTGCCCCGCGCTCCAGCGGGGGCCACCCGGCGATCACCAGTTTGGCCTTCGGGTAGCGCGCCAGCACCTTCGGCAGGGCCTTCAGCAGCCGGTGCAGACCCTTCAGCGGGTAGTTGCCCTGGCTCAAAAACAGCACTGGAGCCTCCGGGTCCTGGGCTGTGGGGTCCCATTCCGGGCCGTAAAATGCGGGGCGCAGCGTTTCGCCGCAGGGGTAGTAGGCCGCCTTCGGGGCCAGAACCGCCAGCTGCTCCCGGTCCCACCGGGTGCGGCCGGTCACATGGCGCTGGCGGGCCAGCATGGTTTTTTCCACCTGAGCCTGCTGCTCAAAATAGGCCAGCTTTTTATCCAGCAGTTCCCCGGGCACCACCCGGTCAATGCAGCGCTGCACAAAGCAGCTGCCGCAGTACCGCGCGGGCACTCCGTCCAGCAGGTGCTCGGCACAGGGGCCCATCAGCCCCTGCACGCTGAGCAGAACCGGCACGCCCGCCGCCTCGGCCTCGGTTTGCAGGGCCATGGCCGGCGGATATTCGCTGCCCCACAGGTGGACAAGATCCGGCTTTACTTCCTCCAGCAGGCGGGCAAAGTCCGCCGCCTCGCCTTTGGGCAGCACCACATAGTCCGCCCCATCCAGCGTGCAGCGGGCATTCTCCCCCGCCCGGGCGCACACCGTGCACACGGTGATCGCGGCGCGGTGCTTCAGCTGCCCCAGCTGGCCCACGATCCATCCGCCCTCGTTCTCCGCGGGCAGACCCAGGGCTTTGCCCACCTGGGGCAGCACCTTGCTTATCAGCCACAGAACCTTCATGGGCAAACGCCCCCTTTCTTTCGTTTTATCCTCCGCTCAGCAGCCGTCGGCGGCATCCAGCAGCGCCTGGGCCACGGCCGCGGGGGTATTCTCGCGGAACAGCGCCTCGGCCTGGGCAAAGGGCAGCTGCCGCCCGGCGTTTTTATGCAGGAAGGCCCGCACCCGGGCGCACACCCGCAGGTCCGTTCCCTCCCGCTCCAGCACGGTGCAGGCCAGCGGATACCGCTCAAAATACGGCAGCGAAACATCGTCCGGCCGTTTGGCCAGATTCAGCACCGGCTTGCCGCTGGAGAAGATCTCAAAGATTTTGCTGGGCAGCTGGCTGTTTTCCCGGTTGCCCAGATTGATGAGCACATCCGCCTTGGCGATCTCCTCCTGCGCCTGTGCAAAGGGGATCTGGCCCAGGATCTGCAGCCGGTCGCCCATCACCCGCCGGCAGGAATCCGGCAGGGTCGAGGCATAGTGCTGCCAGCCGTCCCCCGCGAACACCAGTTCCAGATCCGGGTCGTTCATGCAGCGGAACAGCTCCAGCGCATAGTGCGGCGTGCGCAGCACCGGATACAGCGTGCCCACAAAGGCGCAGCGCACCCGGCGGTTCCCCTCCGCCTTGGGCACCGGCGGCACCGGCGGCGGAACCATGCAGGGGAATTCCACCACCTGCAGCTTTCTGCGGTAGGCCGCCATGCCGCAGCCCGGCTCGCTCAGATGGGCGGCCATCTGGGGGGTGATCAGCAGCTTGTCCAGCTTCTGGCACAGGCTCAGCTCCACCGCCTCGGCGTCCGGCCCCTGGCTGGCAGGTCCGCCGGTGAGGGGGTCCATCATCCAGGCCAGCTTTTTGCCGCCGATGGCCGCATCCCGCAGGGCCTGCGCGCTGGGGAAGGGGGCGTTCACGCTGAACACCGCATCGTAGTGATACCGCTCGTCCAGCTGTTCCACCATGGCCCGGCAGGCGTCAATGCGGCGGGGGTGGTGCAGCACGATCTGCCGCACCGCGGCCGCCACCGCCGTGGGGTGCATGGCCAGCCGGGCCAGCCGCAGCGGCACCGGTGAACCGTTTTTGTCGCCGTGTTCCAGCGCCTGGTTCATCTTGCGCTCATCGGCAAACGGAAGCAGGAAGGCGCGGCAGCCCTCCGGCGGGTCCGGCGGCAGGGTCTGGCCGTCGTACAATTCCAGCAGGTGCACCATATTCCCCATGGCCGCCATCTGCCCGGCCGCACGCCGGGCCAGAACCGGATTGGGTGCAAAGGGGTAATCCACCTGATCGATCAAAAACAACAGCTTCATGCAAAAGGCTCCCTATTTCCAGGCGTTTCCGCTCTGGCCGCTGTGCCGTGTACGGCCGCAAAGGCCCGCCCTGGGGCAGGCCCCTCGCACCCGGCAAAAAATTCATGTTTCAAATCGGCTGCTCGCACACGGCAGGCATCAGCCGCTTCCCTTGGGCAAAAGCACCCGGCATAAGGCCCGGTACACCGGCCCGCCGAACCGGGTGAGCACCGCCGCCGCTTTCATGGGCTTCGGCAGATACGGGCTGCCCATGGCCGGCCCGAACTCCGCCCGGATGTGCCCGGCCAGCTCCTTCATCAGGGGGCGGTACGGGGCCATGTCGTTCTGGCGCAGTGCCATGCTGTACAGATACAGCATTTTTTCGTAATGGAAGGCCCGGGCCGTCTCCTCACTGGGGGTGCCCGCCGCTTCCCGCAGAATGGCCTGGGCCACCGTCCAGTGGTCCTGCAGGTCCTCCGGCGTCGGGGTTCGGCGGCTGGCCGAGCCTTCGGTCAGCCGATACTGGTAGGTAGGCGCAGGGTCAAAATACAGCCTATCCGCCGCCGCAAACAGCCGCCAGTTGGCCCAGAGGTCCTCGTTGTGGCGCACCCCCACCGGCCATTCCACTGCCTCGATCAGGCGGCGGGCATACAGCTTGTTCCACAGCCCCCAGCCGATGGTCTGGTCGTGCAGCAGCCGGTCCAGATGGTCCGGCCCGGCCAGCCAGCCCGGCGCTTCGGCCTTCGGCACATTCTCCGGCGGCCGGTCGGCAAAGCTCTGCCAGCCGGTGCAGCACAGTTCGTGCCCGGCCTTTGCCCCCGCGGCCAGCCGGGCCAGATGCTCCGGGGTCAGCCGGTCGTCCGCGTCCATAAACGCGAAATACTGCCCGCCTGCCGCCCGAATGCCCGTCAGCCGGGCCGCGGCCGGGCCGGCGTTTTTCTGGCGCAGCAGCCGGAACCGTGCATCTTCCTCACAGACCCGGCTGCAGATTTGCGCCGAATCGTCGGTGGAGCCATCATCCACCAGCAGCACCTCAAACGCTTCAAAGCTCTGCCGCCGAATGCTGGCCAGCGCCTCTTCCAGCCAGGCCCCGGCGTTGTACACCGGCACCACCAGGCTGATGAGCGGGGGCTGCCCCGCAGATTCCATCTTCATCCAGCAGACCTCCTCTCCCCGTGCCCGCACGGTCATTCCCGCGCCGGGGCACCGGCATAGGCCGTTTGATAAAACTCCTGAAGCCAGGCCGCCGTGGTGCGAATGTCATACCCGGCGGCCCGGGTGCGCTCCAGCGCGTCCTCAGCCCGGGTCAGCGGGGCGGCGCACACGGCCTCGGCCCAGGCCTCCGGCCGGCCCAGCGGCAGAAAGGTCATGTGCCCGCCGAAGTCCACCGTCCGGTCCACCGTGTCCGATACAAAGCAGGGCAGCCCGGCCGCCTGGGCCTCCACCAGCACCACCGGCAGGCCCTCAAACAGGCTGGGCAGCAAAAAGGCGTCCATGGCCCGGTAGTAGGCACTGGTGTTGCCCTGCACCCCGGCAAAAATCACCCGGTCGCCCAGCGGGGCCGCCTTTGCCTTCACAGCCTCCAGCGTTTCGCCCTCCCCCAGCAGCACCAGGCGGGCCTGAGGCTGGCGCTTCAGGATCTGCTCGAAAATGTCCAGCAGGTAGCCGTGGTTTTTCTGCTGGCAAAAGCGCCCGATGTGCCCGTAGAGCGGGTCGCCTTCCGGCACGCCCAGCTGCCTGCGCAGAGCCGCCCGCTGGGCATCGTCCGGGCCAAAGGCCGCCGCGTCCACCCCGTTGGGCAGAAAGCGGAAGGGTTTGCCCCGGAACAGTGCCTTGCCGGCCTCCTGCCCGCAGGCGAACCGGTCGGTCAGGCCATAGGTGAAGAAAAAGCTCATGGCCCGGTCCAGCCAGCCCACCAGATTGTGTTCGTAATTGGTGTTGTGGCTGTGGCCCGCCCGCACGGTGATGCCGTTTTTCCTGGCGGCGGCGTTGTAAAACATGCCAAACCCGCTGTAATGCCCGTGAATCACCCGGTATTCCGCGTGCCGGGCAAAAAACTCGTTCAGCTGATGCAGATATTTGGGAAGGTTGTTGTCCTGCCGGACGGTGAGCTTGGTGATCCGCCCGCCCAGACGCAGGATCTCCTCATCATAAAAGCAGGGCATATCGTAATGGTACAGGAAATCGAACTGGACCTTTTCCCGGTCCATGGCGCGGTAGAGGTTCATGATGAAGGTCTCCATGCCGCCGGTGTTCATGGCGGGCACCACCTGTAAAATGCGGATGGGCTCCATGCGTTCCTCCCCTTTCGGCTTCTTGATACAATCAGTAACATTATACGCATCTTGCCGCTTTAATGCAACAAAAAGGGGTGCTTTTCCCACGGAAAGCACCCCTTCTGCCGTATGATTCAGAAAAAATTTACAAACCGCCCGCACCGCTGTCACAGTTCCACATAGTTGCGCACCAGCGCCTGAAGCAGATCGTCCCGATCCACCTTGCGGATGATGCTGCGGGCATTTTTATAGGTCGTAATGTAGGTCGGATCCTCCGACAGGATGTAGCCCACCAGCTGATTGATGGGGTTGTAGCCCTTTTCTTTCAGCGCGTCGTACACTTCCTGCACAGCAGCGCGGATCTGTTCGTCCTTATCGTCGTAAATGGAAAAAATCGCAGTTTTGTCCGCCATTGTGCAGCGCCTCCTTTTGCGCCCGGCACGGCCCGCCGTGCGCCTGCTGCCCCGCCGGGGCAGCGCCTTCTGGTGCCCCCTGCAAGGCCCTTTGAAATTTGCTTTTATTATACACAAAATCCGGCCTGCCTGCAACCGCATTTGTGTGTCGAAAGTGCAAAACTGTGGTGTTTTCGTGCTGTTTCACAAATCTTTCGCTTTCCCCGCCCGCTCTTTCCCGGCGTTTGCCGCCCTGCACAGCGTTGGCAATTGCCGCCCGGGCGTGCTACAATGGCACAAAGGCGGCGGCCGCGGCCGCCGCCCATCAAGCAAATCAGGAGGAGTCTGGTATGATCGTAGGCATCGGCACCGACCTGTGCCGCATTTCCCGCATGGAAAAGGCCCTGGCCAGCCCGGCCTTTTTTCACCGGGTGTTCGGGCCGGAAGAACAGGCCCTGCTGGAAAGCCGTACCGGGGCCGGGCGGCTGGCCACCGCCGCCGCAAACTTTGCCGCCAAGGAGGCTTTTCTCAAGGCGGCCGGGGTGGGGCTGGGCGGCTTTTCGCTGGGGGACATTCAGGTGCTCCGGCAGGAGAGCGGGGCGCCCTTTTACCGGCTGAGCGGCACTGCCGCCGCTTTTGCGCAGCCGCTCACCCTGCACCTGACCCTGAGCCATGAGGGCGAGTACGCCCTTGCCTTCGCCCTGTTTGAAAAGGCCGACCGCTGACCCGGGGCCGGTTTCCGGCACGCAAATTTCAGCGTTCAAGCGCTGCCCTTTTGCCGGGGCGGCGTTTTTGTATAGTCCTTCGCAGATGCGGCCATACTATGGGCAGCCATTCTTCAAATACGGGCGGCCCCGCGGCCGCCCCTGCGAAACGGAGGACAAGGTTCCATGGAAGTACATCGAGGCGAAGTTTTTTACGCCGATCTCAGCCCGGTGGTCGGGTCCGAGCAGGGCGGCATCCGCCCGGTTCTGATCGTGCAGAACGACGTGGGCAACCGCCACAGCCCCACCGTCATTGCCGCCGCCATCACCTCCCGGCAGGACAAGAACCGCCTGCCCACCCACATCGGCATCCGCGCGGCCGACTGCGGCCTTGCGCGGGACAGTGTGGTGTTGCTGGAGCAGATCCGCACGCTGGACAAGCGCCGCCTGCGGGAGCGGGCCGGGCAGATCACCCCCGAGGACCAGCACCGGGTCGATGAGGCACTGGAAGTGAGCATTGGGCTGACCACAAGCTGAAACATCGCAAAAACGCCGCCGGGGCACAGGTTCACCCCGGCGGCGTTCTCTGTCTATGGGCACAGTCTCAGCGCCCGATCGCCTCTTTGCCCCGCAGCAGCACCGGCTGAAGCTGCCGCCCCTCCATGGCGCAGGCCAGCGCCTTTGGAATGAGGGTAAAATCGCTCTGCAGGCTGTTGGGCTTTTGCAAAAAGTCGTCCTGGGCGAAGGGCACCAGATACATCTGCTTGCGCACCAGCAGCGCCGCCAGATTGGCCGCACTGCTGCCCAGGCCGTCGTTGGTGGAGGGTGCCAGCAGCACCGGCCGCCCGGCCCGCAGCATGCTTTTGGCCCCCAGCGTCACCGGCGTATCGCTCAGGCCCAGATTCAGCCGGGCCAGCGTGCTGCCGGTGCAGGGGGCGATCACCATGGCCTGGGCCAGCCCCTTCGGCCCCAGCGGCTCGGCCCCCTGCAGCGTTTCAATGGGGCGGCGGCCGGTCAGCTTCCAAAGCCGCTGCTTCCAGTGCTCCGCCGTGCCGAAGCGGGTGTCCAGCCCGGCGGCGGTAAAACTCATCAGCGGCAGAACCTGCCAGCCCTGCCGGTTCAGGCATTCCACCTGCGGCAAAACCGCTTCAAATGTGCAGAAGCTGCCGCACAGGGCAAACACCACGGTTTTCTCCCCGCTCACATCGCATCTCCCCTTTCCCCTGCGGTGGGCGGTTTCGCCCCGGCCGCCTCCCGCTCCTCGATCATGGCGCTGACCGCCCGGGCGATCAGCTCCCCCGCCGTCTCCGGGGCACAGCGGGCGGGCAGGCTCAGCGCGTGCAGCGCCGTAAGCCCCTGCCGCCGGGCGGCGGCAAAGTCCGTACCGCCGGGCCGGCTGGCCAGGTCAAGAATCAGCGCCCCCGCCCGCAGATGCAGCAGCCGCTCGGCCGTCAGCACCGGGGCCGGAATGGTGTTCACCACCGCGTCAAACCGGGGCAGGGCCTCCTCCAGCCGGTCCAGCGGCAGGCTGGCAGCGCCGTCCGCCAGGGCCAGCGCCCGCTGGGCCGCCGAGCGGGCCGCCACCGCCGTGCAGGCGCCCAGGGCCGTCAGCCGCCGGGCTACCGCCTGCCCCACCCGGCCGTAGCCCAGCACCAGAATGGGGCTGTGCCAGATCGTGCGCGTCCGGTATTCCATCAAAAGGGCAAGGCAGCCCTCCGCCGTTGGCACGGCGTTCAGCAGGGCCAGGTCCTCCCGCTCAAAGCAGTTCAGCAGTTCCACCCCAGCCGCCCGGGCCGCTGCCCTGGCCGCCGGACTGACCCGCCCCGCAAACGCCACTGCCCCGGGTTTTGCGGCCCGAAGCAGGTTGGTCAGCCCTTCTTTGTCCCCCTCCAGCGGCATGGGCAGCAGCAGATAGTCCGCCCGATACAGCTGCGGCACATCCAACAGCTCAAACCCCATGGCTGCCAGCTGCCGCCCGGCCGCCTGCACCCGGGCATCCTGCCCCACCACCGCAACGGTTTTCATCGCGCCACCCCCATCCGTTCCTGCTTGCTGGGCCATTCTATGCCCGGCCGCCGGGCTGGGTTCCTGTTTGCACAATGCGCCATCCGGGCCGGACGGCGCCGTTCTTTTTCGATAAATTGCATTTGCCCGGCTGATTTGCACCAAAGCGCTGGCATTTTGCATAGCCTGCATCCAAGCTTTTTGCTAAAACAGAAAAATTTCACCCTGCCTGTTTCTTTTACCGCGCAAAAATTATATAATAGGAAAAAGTATGACCGTGCGCGGCAAGGCCCAGACAGGCCGGGCTGCGCCTTTGGCGTTTCTGCTTTTTGGGGCAGCGCGCTTAAACTTTATGGCATTGAGGTGACTGACTATGGCATATCATTCCGGCAGCTATCAGAAAGGTTTGCTGGAGGGAGTCCACCGGCTCCACTTCATCGGCATCGGCGGCAGCGGTATGTTCCCCCTGGTGCAGATCCTGGCAACCAAGGGCTACACCATTACCGGCAGCGATGTGAACGAGGGTTCCATCATCGAAAGCGAACGGAACATGGGCATTCAGGTGTTCATGGGCCACAAGGCCGAAAACGTGCTGGGCGCGGATCTGGTGGTGTACTCCGCCGCCATCCATGACGACAACCCGGAGATGCAGGCCGCTCAGGCCCACGGCATCCGCTGTGTGGAGCGCAGTGTGATGCTGGGCTATGTGAGCCGGCTGTATCAGAACAGCATCTGCGTTTCCGGCACCCACGGCAAAACCACCACCACCAGCATGATCACCACCATGCTGGAACTGGCCGGCCGCGACCCGGCGGCGGTGATCGGCGGCAAGCTGCCCCTCATCCACGGCTACGGCAAGGCCGGCACCGGCAGCGAGATCGTGGTAGAGGCCTGCGAGTTCTCGGAGACCTTCCTGCAGCTGACCCCCGCCATCTCCATCATTCTGAACATCGACAACGACCATCTGGACTACTATGGCACCCTGGGCAAGCTGAAGTTCGCCTTCCGGCGCTTCGCCCTGCTCACCCAGCACACCGTCATCGCCAATCTGGACGATGCCAACACCCGTGACGTGGTGGGCGGCGTGGACCGGCCGGTGCGCACCTTCGCCATCAACAACCCGGAGGCCGATTACACCGCCGTCAACATCAAAATGTACAAGCCCGGCTTCTACGAGTTTGATGTGCTGGAATGGGGCGACTTCTTCGCCCATCTGCGTCTGGGCATTCCCGGCCGCCATCACATCTACAACGCGCTGGCCATGTGTTGCTGTGTGCGCATTCTGAACCTGACGCCTGAGGACGCCGCCGTGGCCGCCGAGCACTTCACCGGTGCCGCCCGCCGCTTCCAGATTCTGGGCGAGGTGAACGGTGCCACCGTGGTGGACGATTACGCCCACCATCCCACCGAAGTACGCGCCACGCTGGAAACCGCCAAGAGCCTGGGCTACAACCAGGTGTGGGCCGTTCATCAGCCCTTTACTTACAGCCGCACCAAGGCCTTGATGGACGATTTCGTCTCCGCGCTGGAAATTGCGGATCACGTGGTCATCACCCCCATCATGGGCAGCCGTGAGGTGGACGACGGCAGCGTGAAGAGTGAAGATCTGGCCGCGCGCATTCCCGGTAGCGTGGTGGTCGGCGGCCTGCAGGAGGCTGCGGACTACATCAAGGCCCACGCCCAGAAGGGTGACCTGGTCATCACGCTGGGCTGCGGCGATGTGTACAAAGCCGCCAATATGATGCTGACCTGATGATGCACCCGCAGGCCGCTGTGTGTTCCCGAATGAGCGCACGGCGGCCTGTTTTGCCCTCTGCGAGAGTATTTTTGCAGGGGGCTTCGGAATGTTTCAAAAAAGGAGTGATCCGCCATAAAACCGCGCAAAAAGCCGCTTTTGGATGACCCGCGCATGTATTCCGCCGATGGGTACTGCATTGACCAGGGCGCTTCTCAGGCCATCCGGTACGGGAAGTGCAGCTCGGCCCAGAACGGCTGCGGGTGGATCGCCGCCTACAACCTGCTGCACCTCGCCGGGAAGCCCTACCCGCCGGCCCGGGTGCGGGCCGGGCTGGCGCCCACCCTGTGGATGGGCGGGCGCATGGGCACCCGCGCCACCGCCCTGTGGCGGTATCTGCACCGGCGGGGCGTCACGCTCGTTCCCACGCTCCGCGCCAGCAAGGCGGCGGAAGGGCCGGGCGGCCTCGCCTTCTATTACACCGGCAGGGGCTTCCACTTCGTTGCCTATGTCTCCGCCGGGCGGCCGCGGCGCTACCGGTTTCTCAACGCCGTATACGGCAACGACCGGCTGCTGTGCACCCCGAAGCAATTCCGCAAGCAGTTCTTCAAGCACGGCGTAGGGCTGTTCTTCCGGGTTGCCAGCCCCTGCCCGCCCGTGCCGTGGGATCTCTGAGGTTTTCCGGAAGGACAGGCGTTCTCCGTTCGTTTTAATTTAATATGTAAGAAATCAGGTGTTTTTTATGTGGCTTCCCTTAGCGATCGGTTCTTCTGTGTTCGCTGCGCTTACCTCCATTCTGGCCAAAATCGGCATTGAAGGGGTCAACTCCAACCTGGCAACGGCCATTCGCACCATGGTGGTGGTGGTCATGGCCTGGGGCATGGTGTTTCTCACCGGCTCGCAGAGCGGTTTGAGCGAGATCAGCCGCAAGAGCTGGGTGTTCCTGGTGCTGTCCGGTCTGGCCACCGGCGCTTCCTGGCTGTGCTACTACCGCGCGCTGCAAACCGGCGCGGCCAGCAAGGTGGTGCCAATTGACAAGCTGAGCGTCGTGATCACGCTGGTTCTGGCCGCGGTGTTCCTGCACGAGCAGGTCACGCCCAAATCGGCCATCGGCTGCCTGCTGATCGGCGCCGGCACCCTGTTGATGGTGCTGTAACGCCGCCTTTCCCGTCGATCAAGCAAACGCCCCTCTCCCTTTTCCGGGAGAGGGGCGTTTTTGATGGTAGATTTCTTCGCACGTTTCTGGCATAATTTATTGAATGAATGAGTGGGACAAATCGTATTTTCCGATTTGCCCAATTCGATGGAACAAAGCGAGCAATAGGGCATGAGAACACAATGATTATTCAGACAGGAATGAGAACCGATATTCCGGCGTTTTATTCGGAATGGCTGATGAACCGGATCCGGGAAGGCTTTGTGATGGTGCGCAACCCGTACAATCCCGTGCAGGTGACGAAGTACAGCCTTTCGCCGGAGGTCGTTGATTTGATCGCGTTCTGCACGAAGAACCCGGCCCCGATACTTCCGCACATGGACAAGCTGAAGCCGTATGGCCAGTACTGGTTTGTTACCATCACGCCGTATGGAAAAGACATTGAGCCAAATGTCCCGGATGCCGAAACCGTGATGGAATGCTTTAAACGCCTGTCGAATATTGTGGGAGTGGACAGCGTCGGCTGGCGCTATGATCCGATTCTGGTCGATGCCGCCCACACGGTGGAGTGGCATCTGGCCCGGTTCGAGGAAATGGCAGCGGCCTTAAGCGGCTACACCCGGACCTGCGTGATCAGTTTTATCGACCTCTACAAAAAGGTCCAGCGGAATTTTCCGGAAGCCCGGGCAGTCGCCCGGAAAGACCGGATCGCAATCGGAAAAGCCCTGATCGAGATTGCCGCACGCTATGGCATGACGATCCGCCCCTGCGCCGAAGGGGACGATCTGGCCGCATATGGTGCGGATTGCTCCGGCTGCATGACCGTGGCCACCCTTGAAAACGCACTGCACAACCGGCTGGTCATTCCAAAGAGAAAGCTCAACCAGAGGAACGGCGCCTGTGCCTGTGTGCTCGGTGTGGACATTGGCGCATATGACACCTGCGGCCACCTGTGCCGATATTGCTACGCCAATACCGACGCGGCCCTGGTGAAGCAAAACATGCGGAACCACGATCTAAACTCCCCGTTCCTGATCGGCGAAGGCACGCCGGAAGATATCATACATGAAGCCGTGCAGGAAAGCTGGGTCGACTGGCAGCTTCGATTTGACTTTTGTTAAAACAAAGGCGCAGCAGGCGAAAAGAACGGGCGGAACGATTGGGCAAATTGGAATTTGAATCTAATAAAGGAGCGTGCTGATATGGGTAAAGCAATTGTCGCAATGATCGCGACCGCAATGGTTGGGTTTGTGAGCAGCGCCATCTTTGCAAGCTGGGTCAATGCACCCGAGTGGGGTGTTGTTCTTGCAGTTGCTGTGATGGGCGCATTCATCATTTATTTTAACGATAAGAAGAAGTAAGCAAATTTCCGCCTGCTTCCCCCCACGTCTGGCTTCGACCCCTGCCTTTGTACGAAAAGCACCCCTCCCTTTTCTGGGAGAGGTGCTTTTGGTTGGGCTGGCAGGGGTCAGGAATGTTCCTGCCCAAAGGGCCGGAACATTGGGGCCCTGCGCTTACGCGCAAAGCCCGGATGGGCGCGCAAAGCTCCCCCGGAGCCTTGCTTTTCCGCCCATCCCCCACGTCTGGCTTCGACCCCTGCCTTTGTACGAAAAGCACCCCTCCCTTTTCTGGGAGAGGTGCTTTTGGTTGGGCTGGCAGGGGTCGAACCTACGATGTGGGAGTCAAAGTCCCATGCCTTACCGCTTGGCGACAGCCCAATATAAGAAAAAGCGAACTTTATTTTGCATAAAGTCCGCTCTCTCTTTGTGGGGTGGCTAGAGGGATTCGAACCCTCGGCCTCCAGAGCCACAATCTGGCGCGCTAACCAACTGCGCCATAGCCACCACATATGGTGCGCCCGAAGGGACTCGAACCCCCGGCCCACTGCTTAGAAGGCAGTTGCTCTATCCGGCTGAGCTACGGGCGCATACAAGTTCTTGATGTCCGGGACACGCTGCATTTATGATTATACTGATGAGAAGGGGTTTTGTCAACATCTTTTTTGATATTTTTTACTTATTTTTTCAAATTTTTGAAAACTCGCTTTTCAGCGTACTTTTTACAAAAGCCCGCACACACCGTGCGTTCTCGCAACGGGGCCTGCGGGCTTACGTGGTTCTTACTTCTCGTTCAGTTTCTGCTTCATACGGCTGCTGGCCTTGAAGCCGGGCGCACTGGTAGACTCCAGATGCGTGCTGGTTTTTGTTTTCGGGTTGGTGAATTCCTTCGCCTTGCGGGTACGCATTTCAAAGCGGCCAAAACCGGCGATGGTAACCTTCTCATTACGCTTCAGGCAATCGGTAATGGTGCCGAACACACCATCCATCACCTGCTCCACAGTCGCTTCGCTCAACTCGGTTCTTGCCGCAACTGCGGTAATCATCTGTGATCTTGTCATTTTATATACCCCTTCCATCACACAATCTCAATTACTGTGTGTTGTCTCTCACCGCAAAGGCGGCCTATGCAAACGAAGCCTGCCGCACTGCGGGCTATCAAAGCGTCATTATTGTATCGTATATTTATCGTTCTGTCAATATTTTCTTGCAAATCTTTTCTTATGTTAAGAGGTTTGCAATTGATCTTTCACAATTGCATTTTTCGCCCGCTTTTTTCGCCTTATTTTGAACTTTTCATCACGCCCACGCACTTATTTTGTGCGTATTTTTCCTATCGGTTTGCTTTGTTATCTAAAAGCAGACGTGGTGTGCACAATCATCCATGCGCAGTTTCCGCTATTTGTCCGCTTTTGTCACACACAACCACAAAAAGCCCGCCGGGCATACAGAGAACGCTCTGCACCCCGGCGGGCTTTTCACAGTGATTCACAAACTTACAGGCTGCGCCGCCAGGTGTGGCGGCTGAACAGCGCCAGCATGGGGAAGATCTCCAGCCGGCCAAACAGCATATCCAGCGTCAGAATCACCTTGGAAAAGGCGCTGTATGCCGCAAAGGAACTGGTGGGGCCAACTTCCGCCAGGCCAGGCCCGATGTTGTTAAAGCAGGCAAACACCGCCGAGATGTTCGCTTCCACCGAAAAACCGTCCAGCGAGACCAGCACAAAGCTGCCCAGCATCAAAACGCAGTAGGCGGTCAGGTAGGCCGCGGTGTTGCGCAGCACCTGTTCCTGCACGGCTTCGCCGTTCACCTGCACCACCTGCACGCTGTTCGGGTGCAGGGATTTGCGCACGCTGCGGCGCAGATCCTTCAGCAGCAGCAGCACCCGGGCCATTTTCAGGCCGCCGCCAGTGCTGCCCGCGCAGGCGCCCAGCAGCATCAGCATCAGGATGATTCCTTTGGAAAAGCTGGGCCACAGGTTGAAATCGGTGGTGGCAAAGCCAGTGGTGGTCATGATGCTGCTCACCTGGAAGGCCGCATGGCGCACCGTTTCGCCCAGGGTCTGGTACATGCCCCGCACGTTCCAGGTGATCAGCAGGGTGCTGCCTGCGAAGAACGCCAGATAGAGCCGCAGCTCCTCGTCCAGCAGGGCCGAGAAGGTATGGCGGATCAGCACCAGATAGTACACCGTAAAGTTCACGCCGAACAGCAGCATGAACACCGTGGTCACGTTCTGCAAATACGGGCTGTATCCGGCAATGCTGTCGGCTTTTACGCCGAAGCCGCCGGTGCCGGCCGTACCGAAGGCGGTGCACAGCGAATCAAACAGGGGCATTCCGCCCAGAAGCAGGAACAGCAAATCCAGCACGGTGAGGGCAAAATAAAGAATGTACAGGATTTTCGCCGTCTGATGCAGGCGGGGGGTCAGCTTGCCCACGCTGGGGCCAGGGCTTTCTGCCCGAAGAAGGTGCATGGTGTATCCCCCGCCGGACTGCGTGGGCGTGAGCGCCAGCAGAAACACCAGAATGCCCATGCCGCCCAGCCAGTGGCTGAAGCTGCGCCACAGCAGCAGGCCGCGGCTCATGGCCTCCACGTCCGTCAGGATGGACGCGCCGGTGGTGGTAAAGCCGGACACCATCTCAAACACGGCATCCACATAGGAGGGGATCTGCCCGCTGAACACAAAGGGCAGGCAGCCCAGCATGGAAAGAACGATCCAGGCCAGCGAGGTGGCCACAAAGCCCTCCTGCGCATAAAAGGCCGCCGGGGCCTTTTTACCCTGCCGGTACAAAGGGATGCTCACCGCCAGAATGACGGCGATGGCCGCCAGATAGGCCAGCGCCACCCGGGGCTCGCCGTCCAGCAGGCACAGCAGCATCCCCGGCACCATGCAGATGGCTTCCAGCAGCAGGGCGTAGCTGACCACGCGGAAAATTGCTTTATAATTCATGGTCGGTCTCCTCCCGGTCAGCGGGCAAAGATGTCGTTCATCTGGCGCACCGGGGGCTGAATGTCCGCGCACACCACAATGGTGGTATCGCCCGGCTCAAAGCAGGTGTTGCCGTCCGGGATAGTCACCTTGCCCTGACGGCTGACACAGGCCAGCAGAATGTTGGGCCGCAGCGGAATGTCCTTCAGCGGGGTGCCGCAGTGGCGCACCTGATCGTCCACCAGAAACTCCATGGCCTCCACCCGGTCGCCTGCAATGCGGTGCAGGGTGAGCATGGTACCGGTCTGGTTGTGCATGGCGCGCACATAGCGCACGATGTTGGCGCTGCACAGGTCCTTCGGGCTGACGATGGTGCCCACGCCCATCTGCTCGAACATGCTGGTGTTCTCAATGCGGCTGACCTTGGTGACGATCTTCGGCACGCCCAGCTGGTTGGCGTACATGGACACCACCAGATTTTCCTCGTCCCGGCCGGTGAGGGTCACCAGCGCGTCGGTGTGCTCCAGGCCCTCGCTGTCCAGAATTTCCTGGGAGGTACCGTCGCCGTGGATGATCGAGGCCTTAGGCAGAAGGCCGGCCAGCTCGATGCAGCGGGCGGCGTCCTGCTCAATGATCTTTACCGAGATGCCGGCGCGCAGCAGCAGCCGGGCCAGGTGCAGGCTCACGCGGCCGCCGCCCACGATCATGGTCTGGCGCACGGGGTGGGTGCTGATCTGCAGGTTCTTCATGAAGCGGGCCAGATCGTCCGCCTGAGCGGTCACATGGATGTGGTCGCCCTCCCGCAGCACGTAGCTGCCGTTTGGGATCAGCGTCTCGCTGCCCCGGGTCACGGCGCACACCAGCACCTTGACCCCGGCGATCTGGTTCATCTCGCTGAGGGGAATGCCCACCAGCCGGGAACCAGGCTGCACCTTCAGCTCCACCAGCTCGGCGCGCCCCTTTGCAAAGGTATCCCGCTTGATGAAGGCAGGAATCTGCAGAATGCGGTGCACTTCGCCCGCCACCGCCAGCTCCGGGTTCACCGTCATGGAAAGGCCCAGCTCTTCCCGCATGGCAAACTGCTGTTCAATGTACTCCGGGTTGCGCACCCGGGCAATGGTATGGATCTTCGGGTTCATCTTCCGGGCGGTCAGGCAGCACAGCAGATTGGTCTCGTCCGCGCTGGTGGCCGCAATTACCAGATCCGCCTCCTGCACGTTGGCGGTGCGCAGCGTGCCCATGGTGGCCGCGTTCCCCTTTACCACCATCACATCGTACCGGCCCACGCTGTCATCCAGCACCTCCTGTTTGGAGTCGATGACCGTCAGGTCGTATCCCTCGCGGGAAAGTTCTCGGGTGACCGCAAGGCCCACCTTGCCGTCCCCTGCCACAATGATCTTCATTCCCTGTTCAAGGCTCCTTTCTCACAAGCCGCGAAACAGCCCCCGCCGCTCCGCTGAAAAAGCGGCGTAACAGGGGCATTTGAAATGAGTATAGCATATCCTGGCTTATTTTGAAAGTACATCCCATGTCTTTTCCGGCCCCCGCCGCCCATAATATGGAATGGTATTTTGCGCTTGCTTTGTGGATTGTGCACGTTTGGTGCAATTTTTTATTCCGACGGTAAAATCCGGCGTACTTTTTTCGCTCTCCCGTTCACTTTACATAGATTTTACAAAAAGCTGCTAGCGTGCTTTACGCAAAAACCTGTAAAGTAACGGTAAAGGCAGGCGCATTTGGGCTTTTCTGCGCGTTTTTGCCCCTGCCTGTGCCCCGCCGGGCGCTCTGCATTCCGCAAAGGCCCGCACACGCACCGTAAAGAAATGAGGAATCAAACACCATGAGCATTTTCAATCTGTTCACCCTGATGGGTGGTCTGGCTCTCTTTTTATATGGTATGAACCTGATGGGAGAGTCGCTGGAGCAGCAGGCCGGCGGCAAACTGCAGGTCATCCTCTCCAAACTCAGCGACAACCCCCTCAAGGGCTTTCTGCTGGGTCTGGGCGTGACCGCCGTGATCCAAAGCTCCTCTGCCACCACGGTTATGGTGGTGGGCTTCGTCAACAGCGGCATCATGCAGCTGCATCAGGCCGTGGGCATCATCATGGGCAGCAACGTGGGCACCACCGTCACCAGCTGGCTGCTCAGCCTGACCGGCATTCAGGGCGACAGCTTCTGGGTCAAGATGATGAAGCCCAGCTCCTTCGGCCCCATTCTGGCCTTTGTGGGCATCATCCTGTCCATGTTCTGCAAAAGCAGCAAGAAAAAAGGCGTGGGCAACATCCTGCTGGGCTTCTTCATTCTGATGACCGGCATGGAGTTCATGTCCTCTTCCATGAAGCCTCTGGCCGATATGCCCTGGTTCAGCAGCCTGTTCCTGCATTTCTCCAACCCCATTCTGGGCGTGCTGGCCGGTGCCGGCCTGACGGCCATCATTCAGAGTTCCTCGGCCAGCGTGGGCATTCTGCAGGCTCTGGCGCTGACCGGTTCGGTCACCTACGGCAGTGCCATTCCCATCATCATGGGCCAGAACATCGGCACCTGCGTTACGGCCATGATCTCCAGTGTGGGTGCCAGCAAAAACGCCAAGCGGGCCGCCTTTGTTCACCTGTATTTCAACGTGATCGGCGTGACCCTGTTCCTGACCGCATTCTACGCGCTGAATGCCCTCTTGCATTTTGAAATTATCCATGATACCGTGAGTGTGATGGGCATTGCCGTCATTCACTCTACCTTTAATGTGATCACCACGCTGGTGCTGCTGCCCTTTAACCGGGTGCTGGAAAAGCTGGCCATCCTCACCGTGCCCGACGGCACGTCCAAGGATGCCGCCGCCCCCCTGCTGGACAAGCGGCTGCTGGGCACCCCTGCGGTGGCCACCAGCCGTGCCCATCAGTGCACCGTGGATATGGCCCAGCTGGCTCAGAGCGGCCTGCTGAAGGCCATGAGCCTGGTGCACGTCTGGAACGAGCAGGTGTCCGACGAAGTGGTGGAGCAGGAGGCCCAGGTAGACCATTACGAGGATGCGCTGGGCACCTATCTGGTGCAGCTTTCCGGCCTGCCGCTGACCGTGGATGACAACCGCACCGTGAACACCCTGCTGTATTCTCTGAGCGATCTGGAGCGCATCAGCGACCACTCGCTGAACCTGCGCAAGAGCGCGCTGGAAGTGCGGGACAAGCAGGTGACCTTCAGCCATCAGGCGCTGGAGGACCTGAATCTGGTGGAGTGGGCCGTGCAGGACATTGTGAACCTGACCGTGCAGGCCTTTGCCAATCAGGACAACGCCGCCGCGCGGCAGGTGGAGCCTCTGGAGCAGGTCATTGACGAGATCGTGCACCAGGTGCGCAGCCGCCATGTGGAGCGGCTGCAGAACGGCCAGTGCAGCATCACCAACGGCTTTATTCTGGCGGACCTGCTCACCTGCTACGAGCGTGTGGCCGACCATTGCTCCAACGTGGCGGTGGCCATGATCGAGGTGGCCCACGACAGCTTCGACACCCATGAATACCTGCAGGGCGTCAAGGCCGACCGTGAGGGCTTTGACCGGATGATGGACCAGTACCGCAAACGGTACGGCCTTGCGCAGGCATAATCGCTATCATGCCTGCTCTGAAAGGGAGCGTTTTTTATGCTGATCTATTTGGTTGAAGATGACCAGTCCATTCTGGAACTGGAAGAATACGCCCTGCAGGCCCAGGGGTTTGAGACCCAGGGCTTCGGGGAGGGCGAGAGCTTTTTTGCCGCATGCAGCCAGCGCCTGCCCGATCTGGTGATTCTGGACGTGATGCTGCCCGGCGAGGACGGCTTTTCCATCCTGAAAAAGCTGCGCCGCACCCCCGGCGCGGAGACCCTGCCCGCCGTTATGGTAACGGCCCGCACCGCCGAGCTGGATGTGGTAAAGGGGCTGGATCAAGGCGCCGACGACTACATCTCCAAGCCCTTCGGCGTGCTGGAGTTCGTCAGCCGGGTCAAGGCTGTGCTGCGCCGGGCCGACAAGGCCCCCGGGCACCTGAGCTTCGGCGGCATCCGCATGGACCCCTCTGCCCGCCGGGTGCAGGCAGACGGAACACCCGTGGAGCTGACCTACAAGGAATTTGAGCTGCTGCATCTGTTTTTGCTGAACGCCGGGCAGGTGCTCACCCGGGACGCCATCATGCAGCAGGTCTGGGGCACCGATTTCTGCGGTGAGAGCCGCACCGTGGATATGCACGTGCGCACCCTGCGCCAGAAGCTGGGAAATGCAGGCCGCTGCATCCAGACCGTGCGCAAGGTGGGCTACCGTCTGGCTCTGCCTGAGGATGAGGGAACTGCCGAATGAAACGGAGCATTGAGGAGACCATCAACTACCGGCTGCTGTTTATGGGCATGGTGAGCCTGGTGCTCACTGCGGCTCTGACCATTTTTGTGTTTCACCAGAGTTTTTCCCATCAGGTGGAGCACGATCTGGAGCTGACCACCCGCTCGGTTGCCAGCAGCTATACCCTCAGCGGCGATGAGCGGGTTCTGGAAGTTTCCGCTCAGGATACGCTGCGCATTACCCTCATTGCGCAGGACGGCAGCGTTCTGTACGACAGTGCCGCCGGCACCGCGCTGGAAAACCATCTGGAGCGCCCGGAGGTGCAGCAGGCCCTGCACAGCGACAACGGCGTGGGCATCGCCCAGCGGGAAAGCAGCACCGTCGGCTACCGCACCTATTACTGCGCCCTGCGGCTGGAAAACGGCAGCGTGCTTCGCCTGGGGCTGGACGCCGCCAGTACCTACGGCTTTTTTGACGAGGCCCTGCCGGCCATCGTGGTCAGCTGCATGGTCATTCTGGGGCTGAGCGTGCTGGCCAGCTGGCTGCTCACCCGCAGCCTGGTGCGGCCCATCGTGCAGATGGGCGAGGATCTGGAGCACATTGAGGATCATGTTCCCTACGCCGAACTGGTGCCCTTTGCCCAGACGATCCAGAGCGACCGGCTGCTGCGCCAGAACAACGAGCGCATGCGGCGGGAATTCACCGCCAACGTGAGCCACGAGCTGAAAACCCCGCTCACCAGCATTTCCGGCTACGCCGAGCTGATCGAAGCCGGCATGGCCAAGCCGCAGGATGTGACCGTGTTCGCCGGGCGCATTCGCACCGAGGCCGCCCGCCTGCAGTCGCTGGTGGCCGACATCATCCAGCTGAGCCAGCTGGACGGCATGAGCAGCGAAGCCGCCGATGGGCAGGCGCCGGAGCAGGCCAAGTTCGTCCCGGTGTCCCTGCTGGCGCTGGCCCGCCGCTGCACCGAAAGCCTGGCCCTGAACGCCCAGAAGGCCTACGTTACCCTGCTGGCCGAGGGCGAGGACCTGACCGTGCAGGGCGACCAGCGCCTGCTGGAAGAGCTGTGCTTCAACCTGTGCGACAACGCCATCCGCTACAACCGCCCCGGCGGGCGGGTCATCCTGCATGTGGAAATGCGGGACGGCCACCCGGCCCTTCGGGTGGAGGACAACGGCATCGGCATCCCGCCGGAGCATCAGGCCCGTGTGTTTGAGCGCTTTTACCGCGTGGATAAAAGCCGCAGCAAGGCCACCGGCGGCACCGGCCTTGGGCTTGCCATTGTAAAGCACATTGCCCTGCTGCACGGCGCCCAGCTGAAGCTGGAAAGCCAGGAAAACGAGGGCACCACCATCACGGTGCTGTTCCCGGTGCAGAGCAAAAAATAAGTTCAACAAACGCAGCATGGCCGCGGTACTGGCAAGGTACCGCGGCCATGCTTTTTCTGCTTTCATAAAAAAGCGGCGGCCCGCTTCCCTTTCGAGAAGCGGGCCGCCGCCCTTTGTACCTAGCAGCTATGCATTTGCCCGGCCTGCGAGAAGCCGATCAACGCGCGCTGCTGAGCCAAGTTTACTCAATGGCGATCCGATTCGAGGTGGACACCTGAGGCTGATCCTTCTTGGGGATGGTCAGGGTCAGCACACCGGACTCGTACTTGCCCTTCACTTCACCGGGCTGTACATCGCCCACGTAGAAGCTGCGGCTTACGGCACCAGCGTACCGCTCCTTGCGGATGTAGCTGCCGTCTTTCTTGGATTCGTCCTTATCCAGGCCCTTCTCCGCGCTGACGGTCAGCGTACCATCCTTCAGTTCCACCTGAACCTCGTCCTTCGTGAAGCCGGGCAGATCAATGGACAGCTCATAATTGCCATCCATCTCACGCACATCGGTCTTCATCAGGTTCTTGGCATGCTTGCCGTACAGAGCATTCTGCCCGCCGAACAGGCTGCGGTCAAACCCGTTTTCAAAAGGATCGATAAAGAAATCATCGAACAAACTTTCACCAAAAACAGTCGGCAACATAAAACATTCCTCCAAATCATATGCCACTTTCGTGCCATCGGTGAGGTGCCGCCCCAAAACGTTTCAGCCGGTCGCCCGGCATCCCGGTTTTGTTCTTGCATCCCACTTGGGGAGGAGGTCTCTTTCGGGCCCTTCTTCTTGGTACGCCCTTATAATAGTCCTGCGGATTATCAATGTCAATAGCAGTGTGCCAGCTTTCACAAAGAAATAAGATTTTGTTCACCATTTTGGCACATTCTTTTCTGCAATATCGTAAAACATCTTGTTGCTACGAAATTTATTCCCGTTTTGCTTGTTTCATTCCTGAAGCATCGCTCCACTTTTCCACCCAGAAAATCGCTTATTTTTACAGATTTTAGCAGTCTTGCAACAGCATTGCTAACAAAATTTCCTGTAAACAGTTTTATCTATTTCTACCGCAAAGCAGCAAAAAAGGGCGGCGCTGCCCAGGCAACGCCGCCCCATGTGTTCTTAAATTTGCTCTCAGCCGAAGTACCGGTTCAGCAGGCCCTCCAGAGCGCGGCCGTGGCGGGCTTCGTCCTTGGCCATCTCATGCACGGTGTCATGAATGGCATCCAGGCCCAGCTCCTTGGCCTTCTTGGCCAGCTCCATCTTGCCCTCGCAGGCGCCGCACTCGGCATCCACACGGGCAGCCAGGTTCTTCTTGGTGCTGTCGGTCAGCACTTCGCCCAGCAGCTCGGCGAACTTGGCAGCGTGCTCGGCCTCCTCAAAGGCGTAGCGCTTCCAGGCCTCGGCAACCTCAGGGTAGCCCTCGCGGTCAGCCACACGGCTCATGGCCAGGTACATGCCAACTTCGCTGCACTCGCCGTTGAAGTTCTCGCGCAGGCCCTGGATGATCTCCTCGGGGGCATCCTTGGCAATGCCGACCACATGCTCAGTGACGTAGTTGCGCTCGGTGGTGCTCAGCTCCTTAAACTTGCTCTTGGGGGCCTTGCACTGGGGGCAGAACTCCGGGGCTTCGCCCTCGGCCACGTAACCACAGACGGTGCAAACAAACTTTTTCATAGGTACATCCTCCATCTATTTTATAAAATTGCTTTGGGATTCGGTTCCGGTTGGGCCCGGAATCATTCCGCAAATAGGAATCATTTCTATTTGTTGAAATTATTGTACCACTGGTTTGCGCCTTCGTCAAGCATTTTCACAAACTTTTACAAAACATTTTTCGGTTTTGATGCAAGACCTTCTTTGCCCGCCGGCGCTTCGCTTTTTTCGCTGCTTCGCCGCTTATCTTCCCCGATAGCCCATCTTCTCCAGGGCCGGCAGCAGGGCGCTCAGGCTGGCCGCCGTTACGCCGCCCATGGCCAGCCCCGAAACCAGCAGCACCGGCGCATACCCGAGCGCCAGCCGGCTGGAAAGCACCACGCTGGCCCCCGCCAGCTGGCCCAGGTTGTGCGCCACTGCCCCGCACACCGACAGAATGAACCAGGTGGGCCGGTGGGGCAGGTGGTACAGTGCCCACATCACCCCCAGCGACAGCAGCCCTCCGCACAGCGACAGCATCCCCGCCACTGGCCCCCGGGTAAGCAGGGTGAACAGCGCCTTCAGCACCACCAGCAGCAGCGCCTGCCGCGCCCCCATAAAGAACACGGCATACATCACCACAATGTTGGCCAGGCCGATTTTCACGCCCGGGGCCAGCCCCAGCAGCGGCGTAATGGCGGACTCCGCCATGGACAGCACAATGGCCAGCGCAAACAGCAGGCCGGAAAGGGCCACCTCGTGTGCTTTTTTATTTCTCATCGTCATGGCCCCTCTCGGTGTTTGTTTCTCTCATCTTAGTGTCTCCCCCATCCTCTTGTCAAGTTGCGTCCACGCTGTCCCGCTTCATGAAAAATGTGTAAACATTCCCCGGCTTTTCCCGCAAAGGCCTTGCAATCGGTTGGGCAATCGTGTAACATTTATATATGTTCGCGCGCGTTATAAGGGTGCGCGGACAGTGCAGGGCGTTTCTTTTGGCTGCCGGCGTGTATGGCTGTGCAGCGCACGGGCCATGCTAGGCTCAAACGCCCCGCTTTTCATCCGTTGTTCATTTGAATGAAATACAAGGAAAGAGGAGACCCTGATCATGAAAAAACTGATTTCTGCCGCCCTGTGCGGCATCATGCTGGCTGCAGCTCTGGTGGGCTGCGGCGGCTCTTCCAGCCAGAAGACCTACAACCTGGACGACGTGGTTGCCGCCGTTGAAAAGGTGAACGAGGTGGCCAACCCTCTGGCCATGGACGATTTCGCCATTGAAAACGACGTGGGCCTGAACATGGACGACGTGGCCGAGTACAAGGGCGAGCAGAGCAACAACCAGGGCGACAGCGCCACCATTCTGGTGGTGAAGGCCAACAGCGGCAAGGCTGCCGACGTGCAGAAGGCTCTGGAGACCTACAAGGCCAATCAGGAGACCTATTACAGCAACTACGCCGAGTTTGCCGCCGGTCTGGCCCAGATCAAGGACGGCCGTGTGGTGACCAAGGGCGACTATGTGGTTCTGGTGTTTGCCAACACCTCCGGCGCTGACTATGCCGAGATCGACAAGGCCATCGACGCTGCCCTGAACTAATCGCGCATCGCTTCGGGCCGGCCCCGCCAGGGCGCCGGCCCCTTTTCTTGTCCGTCTTTCCGTCCGGCCGCCCTGCCCGCAGCAGGGGCGGCACGCCCTGAAACAAAGGAGTGTATCCAGTGGTTTTCAGCACGGTCCTGTTTCTGTTCCGCTTTTTGCCCATCACACTGCTGCTTTACTACGCAGTGCCCTACAAGTTCAAAAACACGGTTCTGTTTTTGTGCAGTCTGGTGTTTTACTCCTGGGGTGAGGTCAAGTTCTTCCCCATCATGGTGGTGCTCATTCTCATCAACTATGTGTCCGGCCTGCTGATGGAGCGGTTTGCGGGCCACACCGGCCTGCGCCGTGCGGTTCTCATCTTCTCCATCGTCGGAAGCCTGTCCATGCTGGTGTTTTTCAAGTACACCAACTTCCTCATCAACAGCCTGAACGCACTGGCCGGGCTGAACATCGCCCCCGTGGCCGGGCTGGAGGTTCTGCCGCTGGGCATCAGCTTCTACACCTTCCAGACCATGAGCTACTCCATTGACGTGTACCGTCAGGACGTAAAAACCGAGCACAACATCATCGACTTCGGCGCCTACGTGGTCATGTTCCCCCAGCTGATCGCCGGCCCCATCGTGAAGTACCGGGATGTGTCCAACCAGCTGCACGTTTACGAGGGCCGCATCACGCTGGACCGCATTGAGCAGGGCGTCAGCCTGTTCGTGTTCGGTCTGGCCAAAAAGGTGCTGCTGGCGGACGCCATCGGCCAGCTGTGGACCGACATCATCGGCGTAAAAGGCTCCACCACGGCCGCCATCGGCCTGGCCAACGCCTCCACCCCGCTGGTGTGGCTGGGTGTCATCGCCTACTCCCTGCAGCTGTACTTCGACTTCTCCGGCTATTCCATGATGGGCATCGGCATGGGCAAAATGCTGGGCTTCGATTTCCCGGACAACTTCAACCTGCCCTATATTTCCCGCAGCATCACCGAATTCTGGCGCCGCTGGCACATGACCCTCTCGGGCTGGTTCCGGGAGTACGTCTACATTCCTCTGGGCGGCAACCGGAAGGGCAAAGCCCGGCAGATCTTCAACCTGTTCATCGTCTGGCTGCTCACCGGCATCTGGCACGGCGCCAACTGGAACTTCATCTGCTGGGGCCTGTACTACTTTGTGCTGCTGATGATCGAAAAGCTGTTCCTGCTGCCCTATCTGGAAAAGGGCAAGATCTGGCCCCATGTGTACACTCTGTTCCTGGTGGTGGTCGGCTGGGCCATGTTTGTGGGCAACGAGTACGGCGTGGAGTTCGGCCTGCTGTTCCAGAAGCTGTTCGTCTGGTCCGGCGGCGTGTCTCCCCTGTATTTCCTGCGCAACTACCTGGTGGTTCTCATTCTCTCGGTGCTGTGCTGCACCGAGATCCCCAAAAAGCTGTGGGATGAGATGCAGCAGGTCACCTGGACGCGGGTGCTGACCATTGCCACGCTGTTTGTGCTGAGCATCGCCTATGTGATCGGCTCGGACAGCCACCCCTTCCTCTACTTCAACTTCTAAGGAGGTGCCATCATGCGCGAGTTTCTGAAAAAAATGAAGGACTACCCCATCACGCTGGTGTTCTTCGCCCTTCTGATCCTGCTCACCGTGGCGGACCTCATCTATCCGGACCGGGAGAGCTCCGAGCTGGAAAACAAGCAGCTGGCCCAGCGCCCGGCCTTTAACCTGAGCAGCCTGGTCAGCAACCAGTGGACCAGCAAATACAACGAATACGTCAAAGAGCAGGTGGTGGGCCGCGATGCCTGGATCGACCTGCACAGCCGCATGGAAACGGCCCTGCTGCGCAAGACCCAGGTGGGCGGCATGCTTATCGGCAAGGACGCCCAGCTGTTCACCCAGATGTTCAATCTGACCGAGGCCGAGCAGGCCCAGCTGCCCAGGAACGTGCAGGCGGTTAGCGAGTTTGCACAGCGGCACCCCGGCAAGGTCACCTTCCTGCTGGCCCCCTCCGCCAGCCTGATTCAGGCGGACCGCCTGCCCGCTTTCGCCCCCATGCTGGACGAAAACGCCTACACCGACGACATCCTTGCCCAGATCGGGCAGAGCGCTCAGGTGCTGGATGTGCGGGAGCTGTTCACCCAGAACAAGGACGAAAAGCTCTACTATTACACCGACCATCACTGGACCACCCAGGGTGCCTATCTGGCCTACACCGCCTTCTGCCAGCAGCAGGGCCTCACCCCCTTTGACCGGGACGCGCACACCGAGCTGAACGCCAAGGGCTTCTACGGCACCAGCTACTCCGCCGCCCGGTACTGGGCCAGCACGCCGGACACCATCACCTACTACGACCTGGGCAATCCCCTGACCATCTACCAGACCGGCGCCGACGGCAGCGTCACCCCGCAGGAGACCACCGGCCTGTACGACCTGGAAAAACTGGACACCCGGGACAAATACGCCATGTTCCTCCACGGCAACAACGGGTATTCCACCATTGAGGGCAACGGCACCGGCAGCATTCTGGTCATCAAGGACAGTTACGCAAACTGCTTCATTCCCTTCCTGACCGCCAACTACGCCAAGATCGGCGTGGTGGACCTGCGGAACTTCAAGAGCATCGACCCGGATGCGCTCATGGAGCAGGAGGGTTACGATCAGGTTCTGCTTCTGTACAACTTCCAGAGCTTTAAGTCGGACGGCAACCTGGTGTATCTGAACCGGGTGGCCAACCGCAAGTAAGGCAGCCGCATAGCAACATAGTAAACAGGAGCAGCCCACCAATCCACAGCGATTGGCGGGCTGCTCCTGTTTTTTTACAGCTTATTTGATAAATCCAACGTGCTTGCAGATCTCTTCGATGGCCTTCTCCTTGCGCTGGTTGAAGATCACCTTGTTTTCCTCAAACAGGTTGCGGCCTTCGGGGTCGATGGAGACGATCAGCGGGCCGAACTCCTTGACGCGGCAGTGCCAGAGGGTTTCCGGCATGCCGAGGTCGCGCCACTGGGCGTCCACGATCTCTTCCACCTCGGTGGCCGCCACAACGGCGTTGCCCGCCGGGAACACACAGTGGATGGCGCCGAACTCCCTGCAGGCGCGCTCGGTGTTGGGGCCCATGCCGCCCTTGCCCACGATGACGCGCACGCCGGACTTCTGCACGAACTCGTACTCGAACTTCTCCATGCGCATGGAGGTGGTCGGGCCGACCGAGACCATCTCGAACCTGTCGTTTTCCAGCGGGCGGATGATGGGGCCGGCGTGGAAGATGGCTGCGTCCTTCACGTCCACCGGCAGCGGGCGGCCCTCCTCCACAAGGCGGCGGTGGGCCACATCGCGGCAGGTGGTCAGGCTTCCGTTCAGATACACGATGTCGCCGATGTGGATGTCCTTCAGGTCTTCTGCGGAGACCGGCGTGGTCAGAATTTTCTTTCCGTCTTTGATGGTCAGCATTACAAAGTCACCCCCGAATGAGTATCAATGGTGTAGTTCAGGTCTTTATCAAAAATGATGTGGCCGCGGCGGTGCGACCAGCAGCCCACATTCACGGCAACGCCGATGGCCGAGGGATGACGGGCGGTGTTCTCGATGTGCACCCCCATAACGGAGTACTTGCCGCCCATGCCCTGCGGGCCAAGGCCGATGGAGTTGATGCCGTCCTCCAGCAGCTTCTCCATGTAGGCCGCGCGCTCGTTCTCGTTGTGGCTGCCCAGCGGACGCATCAGCGCCTTTTTGGACAGGAGCGCGGCCGTTTCCACCGAGGTCGCCACGCCGACGCCCACCAGCAGCGGCGGGCAGGCGTTGATGCCGTAGCTGGTCATCACGTCCAGAACGAAGCGGGTCACGCCCTCGTAGCCGGCACCGGGCATCAGCACCATGGCCTTGCCCGGCAGGGTGCAGCCGCCGCCTGCCATGTAGGCGTAAATTTCGCATTTGTCGCTGTTGGGGATGATGTCCCACCAGACGGTGGGGGTCCCCTTGCCCACGTTCAAGCCTGTGTTGAACTCGTCGAAGGTCTCCACGCTGTTGTGGCGCAGGGGCGCCTCAAAGGTGGACTTGACCACCGCCTCCTTCAGCAGCGGCTCCAGCTCCCCGATGAGTGGGAAATCCACGCCGCACTTCACCCAGAACTGCAGCACGCCGGTGTCCTGGCAGCTGGGGCGGTTCAGCTCCTTGGCCAGCTTCTGGTTGCGCTTCATGGTCTCGTAAATCACTTTGGAGAGCGGCGCGTCCTCCTGCGCGCCAAGCTCGTCCAGCTTGGCGATGATGTCGTCCGGCAGCACTTTGGCGATGTGGCTCACAAAGTTGGCCATATAGGTCGTCATCTGCTGCACCTGTTCCTGTTTGTTCATTTCAATACCTCCTTAAAAATTTGGTACGTTTGCGCGTTTTATCACTCATTCAACGCTCTGCCCGCATCACTGCGGGAAAAACGGAAATGCGATGGGAAGAATGACCATGCTCACGATGGTTGCAATGGCAATGAGGGGCAGCCCGGCTTTTACGTAGTCCTTGAAGGTGTAGCCGCCAGCGGAGACCACCATGGTGTTGGCGGGCATCCCGATGGGCGTTGCGTAGGCGCAGGAGCCGCCGATGACGCAGGCCATCAGGACGGCGCGGGGGTCAGCGCCCATGCCCTGCGCGATGCTCAGGCAGATGGGCACCATCAGCGCGGTGGTGGCCGTGTTGGACATGAAGTTGGTCATGGCACAGCACAGAATGAACACCACGAAGGTGAGCACATAGGGAGAGGGATTCTCGCCCAGCGCCCCGATGACCAGATTGGCGATCTCCGCGCCTGCCCCGGTTTTATCCAGCGCGGCGGCCAGCGAAAGCGTGCCGCCGAAGAGAAAAATCGTCTTGAGGTCAATGGATTTCAGGGCGTCCTTCTCAGAGATGACCCCGGTCAGGATAAGCGCCAGTGCGCCGATGCAGCCGGTAATGCAGAGCTTGATGCCAATCTGCTTTTCAAAAATCATGCCCAGCAGGGTGAGCACCAGAATGACCAGCGAAAGGATCTGCTTCCATTTGGGCACCTTGCTGAAATCCTGCTCAGTGCTGAACGTTCCCTCGCTTTGGGGCTCGTGGGCGGGAAGCAGCTTGCCGCCGAGGGTGGCATAGAAGAGAATGCCGGCGATGAGGATGGGCAGACCGACGATGGCATACTCGAAAAAGCCAAAGGACATGCCGATCTCTTCCAGGGCACTCTGGGCGATCAGGTTGCCAGGGGCGCCGATGAGGGAGAGATTGCCGCCCATGGCCGCCGCAAAGACCAGCGGCATCAGCAGCTTGGAGCGGGAATAACCGGACTTTGCCGCAATGCCGATGACCACCGGAATCAAAACCGCGGCCGTGCCGGTGTTGGAAAGAACACCGCTCATCAGGCCCACAATGCCCATGATGGCAATGATGAGGCTGCGCTCTGATTTGGCAAAATGGTTGACGATGCCACCGATCTTGTTGGCCATGCCCGTTTCAAACAGCGCGCCGCCCACAATAAACATGGCGACAAAGAGGATCACGTTGCTGTCGATGAAGCCCGCAAAGGCCGTTTTGACATCCAGCACGCCGGTGACGACCAGACCGATGCAGACGATCATGGATGTGACCCCGAGGGGGATCTTCTCGCACACGAACATGACGACCGCGAAGAGAAGAAACAGCAGAGTGATGGTGGATGGATTCATACTGGGGGTTCCTCCTTTTTAATTTTTGATAATGTATCCAATTATCAGCATACTTTTTGCTGATTTGCGGAACGCCCCAGCTGTACCCAGGGGTACAGGGTCTTTACGGCAGCAGCCTTCCCCATTGGCGGCAGGTTTCTGAGGTTTGTGAAGCGTGCCGGTGTTCAAGAAGGGTCGCCGTTGCAAGACTTGTTTTATATTTAATCTCTGATAATGTATCCATTTGACAAGGCTAGAATACACCTGCATACGGCGGTTGTCAAGCGGTTTCGGTAAGAATCGGCAAATCGTATGTTTCCGGCCTCTATTTTTGTGCAGACTTCACAGGTAGTGGAATAAGCTCTCCCCCATAGCCTGTAAAAAAGCCGCCTTTGCTCGGCAGCAAAGGCGGCTCCGTTCTTCTTGTTACAGGTAATAGGTCAGTGCGTCTTCCATGCTGCGCAGGATGTGCTGCTCCATCTCGGCCCGCGCCGCCAGAGTATCGCGGGATTCCAGCGCGGCCAGAATCCGCTTGTGCTCCCGCTGGGAATTGAGGGCGTAGTCCAGCTCGCTCATATCCACGCCGATGGACAGGCCGTTCCAAAGTTCCGAGAGCATTTTCTGCATCTTCCGGTTTCCGGACGCTTCCCAGATCTCAAAGTGAAACGACTGGTTGTAGTCGGCGTAGTTTTCGGCCTGCCGGTGGGAAAGGGCCTCCTCCGCCGTGTCCACACAGTTTTTGATTTTGGAAAGATCCGCACCGTTCTGGCAGCAGAGCATGCAGGCGGCCCCTTCCAATGCGGCGCGAAGCTGATAATGTTCCCGGATGGTCGTTTCCGTCACGCCCAGCACAACGGCGCACTTGTTCTGCTTCACCGCCAGCAGGCTGTCCCGCGCCAAAATCTGGAACGCCTCCCGCACCGGCGTTACGGAAACGCCCAGCTCCTGTGCGGTGTTTTCCAGCGTCAGTTCGGCGCCTTCCGGGATGCTCTTGGAAATAATGGCCTTGCGCAGCGCCGAGGCCACCCGCTCCCGCGCGGGCAGCAGTTTAATGGGTTTCAGTCCCAGCATATTGACTCCTTACCGTTAAAATCAAGTGCAGCAGTTCTTCTTCATAGCTGTGCCATGCGTCCAGAACGTCCGGCGAACCCTGCCGGTCCAGCGCCAGCAGGTGCGCCAAACGATCGCGAACCGGCGCAGAGCGGGCACCCACCGCAAAGGCAATGTAGGTTTCCTGAATGCTTTCCAGCAGCTTGCGGTGCATGGGATAGGGCAGCGCCCCCCGCAGGGCCCGGTGCTGGAGCATTTCATCCCCGGCTAGGGCCGCATCCTGGGGCAGGCACCGCATGGCCTGCCGTTCCAGCTGGGCCCCCAGCGCCAGCACCTGGCGCAGAGTGTCCTCGCTCAGGTCGGCCGCTTTCACGTGGTTGTTGGGCAGGCGGAGGATCAGCCCCTGATATTCCAGAATCATCAGCGCTTCGCGCACCGGCATGCGGGAAACGCCCAGGCTCTCCGCCAGCTCGTTCTGGGTCATCTCGGTTCCTGCCGGGATCTGCCCGGAAAGGATGGCCTGCTGCAGGGCGTCCACCACGCCGCCGTTTTTCTTCTGGATTCCGATGTACTCCATTGCTCTGTTCCTCTTGTGCCGTGTTTTTTATATTGTATCCAATTTTGCATGGGAATGCAAGCCGTGCCCGCCGGCACAAAGGAAAAGCACCGGGCAAATCCATTGGGGTGGAATCTGCGCGGTGCCATTTGCTTTTTTAGCATCTCAAATCTGCAAAAATGGCACTGCCCCATATACCATTTTTGAGGTACACGAGGCAGCACCGTTGCATAAATCAGGTTAAAAAATGTGTACTTATCGCTGCTGGTTTTTCCAGAGCCGCGGCACTCGTATTCCCGTCCATTCTTCCTTTTATCAGACCAATTTACAAGTGCTTGCTGAATCTGGCGGATAGAATCTGTTTGCCCTGGTCAATCGCCTTTTGAACGAATATAGGGAATACCAGACCCGCAACAACATACACAATAAGTGTCTGCGTTATGCCTTTCGGGGTATAAAACCACCAGATATCTGTTTTATAACTTACAAAATCGAAATCGCTAAATCTCGAACTGACTTTACTGATCAGCGCATACCCCGTCTTTACTATCATGAATCCCAAAAACTGATTCATCATAATGGAATAGGTACTGTCTGCAATCGCATTGATCCACTTGCTTCTGCCGATTACAGGCTCTAATAGGTTTGCAATTCTCAGCCACAGCGCAATTCCCAGAACTCCAATTACGATGGGCATGATTGGCCCTTCAATAAAATCGCCGCACCAGGATGGTATATAGCTTGGCACTTTACCGTAATGATAGATAATCGCCAATTGCGCTGCAAAAAGCACTGCAAAATACCAGGAACTCGGAATTTTCTTATCAATGGTTTCGAGCTTGCTCCTATACAAAATGCCAAGTTCGTAGAACGGAACAAAATACAGCATTCTAACCAGCACAAGCCACCAATTTTGCCGGTATCCCATGCAGGCAAGTTGATTGCCAAGAATTCCCGCAAAGATGCCGAGTGCTCCAAAAGCCCATTCTGTGGTATTTTTATGGATTTTCTTTATAAGTTTATGCAGTAAAACATTATAAATTTCAACCATAAACAGGGGGACAAGAAACCAGCCCCCCATATTGTATACAAACTGATGTCCACTCGTGATCGGAGCAATTGTAAGGTTCTGGAGGTTAAAATCCCCGCCCATTTCAAAGCCTTTTGTTCTTAAAAATTGAACAATAAGTCCATACACAACATTGTATATGTAGAACGGTACGATGAGCACTTGTATCTTCTTTAGAATATACTTCGAGACATTGTCCTCTGCCGAGCTTTTATAGAAGTAACCAGAACAAAACATAAACAGTGCTAAATGCACACCATGATATGGGAACCAGTCGCTGAGAGCCGTAATACCGCCGCCGGATGCGTGACTGCCTACGACCATGATCATTCCTATGGCATATAGTATTTTAAATCTATAATCCACCGTCTTGTTTGTTGCCATTTGTAAAATACTTCCCTCGCGTAACCTTTTTGTGTACGTGCAGCGTCATTTCGAGAACTTCGTCATGCAGGTCGTCTCCTCATACTTTGAAGCGCGGTGTGGATGTCGATTGTAAAGCGGTCTTCCATCAATCTTGGTAACTCTATGCGAGAAATCGCCCATTAGAATTCACAAGCTGCGATTCATTAGAATGGAAATCTTGAATCCTTGATTCCTAAAAAATTCAATGCATTTCTAAAGGCACCCCAATCATTTGGCAAATTGTCGCTGCCTCTGCAGACTGCATTTATGCCCTCTCCCGTAACTTCTAATTTCCAATGATAGCCCAGGAAATACTCCATTGGCCAGTCAAATATCTTTTGGTCCCATTTTTCTATATTCATTGCCTGAAGCCTTTGGCAGAATTCATCCACTTTTTTTGTTATTTCAATTCTGCTGACTTCCCTTCCCTTTTTCACATTCAGGAAATACTGATTCTCTTTAACTTCCAGCAAAATCAATCGACATGCATCAATTTTTAGAGTGTCCACGTTATATTCAAATTTGAGACCGCGTAAAGCCATCCATCTTTCCCCTTCCTGCACAGTCTCTGATTCCATCTTTCTCCTCGGCCAAAAGTCTCCCTTAGCCTTTTACCATTTGTTTCAGCAGTACTACTGTCTCAACTTGCTGCTCATTAGTTCTGACAAATAATGCACCACTTTCTCCGTCGTAAGTCACGGGGAACGTAAAGTGAATTGCTTTCACTAAATGACCATCCGAACGCTTTTCTCCGTAAAG
>Ga0129310_1000277_pt1 | contig 69293 bp, 67 predicted proteins | sample Go1ome_2_FD_94433 | JGI IMG/M metagenome (GOLD analysis project Ga0129310, IMG submission 94433) | Western lowland gorrila individual fecal microbial communities from Wisconsin, USA - Go1022A metagenome | ecosystem: Host-associated > Mammals > Digestive system > Large intestine > Fecal | place...
CGGCGGACCCGAAGCAACAGACATCGAAAGAATGATAGCTATTGAAGAAATCGCTAAAAAAGACGGTGCGGTAGCAACAATCCTTGCTGTACATGGTATGTTTGTACAGGCTCTTGAAAAATACGGTACAGAGGAGCAGAAAAAGAGATTCTATCCTCGTATTGCAGAAGAAGGATATTATACAGCATTCGCTCTTACAGAGCCTTGTGCCGGATCAGACCCCGCATCAGCAAAGACAACAGCAGTTTATGATCCTGCAACAGATGAATATGTACTTAACGGAAACAAATGCTTCATCACAGGCGGAGCAAGAGCAGACGCTATATTAGTATTCGCACTTACAGATCCTTCACTCGGTGCAAAGGGTATGTCAGCATTCATTGTAGAAAAAGGCATGAAGGGCTTCTCAACAGGTAAGATTGAAGACAAAATGGGTATCAGATGCTCAGAAACAGCAGAGCTCTTCTTCGATGACTGCCGTGTTCCCAAGGCAAACCTTGTAGGCCAGGAAGGCAAAGGCTTCGGAATCGCAATGAACTCACTTGACGGAGCAAGAATCGGTGTAGGAGCAATCGCACTCGGACTTGCAGAAGGCGCTCTTGATGAATCACTTTCATACATCGAGCAGAGAGTACAGTTCGGAAAACCTATTTCAAAGCTTCAGGGAATCCAGTGGTACATTGCAGACATGGCAACAGAAATTGAAACAGCAAAATGGATGGTATACCATGCAGCATACCTTCGTACAGTAGGCAAACCTTACACAAAAGAGGCTTCAATGTGCAAGCTTCATAACTCAAAGGTAGCAAGAGAAGTAACAAACCTTGCAATGCAGATCCATGGCGGATATGGCTACATGAAGGAATATCCTGTTGAAAGAATGTACAGAGATGCAAAGATCACAGAGATCTATGAAGGAACTTCAGAAATCCAGAAGGTTATCATTGCTAAACAGGTTATGTCAGCTGCTAAAAAGTAATTAAATTTAGCCCAAAAAGTTCCTATTATATATTAACCGGCGGTTGTCCGCTTTGTCCGAATCGGACGGCCGCCAAATAAAAATTAAATACAGATTAAAGCATTAATATAGGGTTTATATTAACAAGTGAAACAAATTCAGTCTAACAAATTAATTTACAATAAAAAATAATTTAAAAGGGGGAAACTAATTTGTTCGGAATCATAGTTTTGCTGGTAGCACTTATTTTATTCAGCTTACTGGCCTTCAAACAGCTTAATGCACTTATACTTGCTCCACTTGTAAGTATCTTCGTAATCGTTTGCTTTAAATTGCCTATACTTGAAACACTCAAGGGCGCATTCATGCCGGCAGCAGCAAACTACGTATCAAGCTACTTCTTAGTATTCTTTGTTGGTGCGCTTTTCGGTGCTGTATATCAGTTCACAGGTGCAGCTGCATCAATCGCTAAGACACTTTCAAAATTATCAAGAGACAAATTTGTTGCACCTATCATCATGTGCATCACAGGTCTCCTTACATTCGGTGGCGTTAGTGGTTTCGTTGTATTCTTCGTTATCTATCCTATCGCTCTCCAGATGTTCAAACGTGCTAACATCACAAGAAGACTTCTTCCCGCTGCTATATCAGCAGGTTGCTGGACATGGTCAATGACAGCACCCGGTTCACCTTCAATCCAGAATGTTATCGCTATGACAAACCTTGGTACACCTTCAACAGCAGCGTTCACACCTTCATTAATTGCTTCAATCGTTGAGTTCGTACTTATCTTTATATGGCTCGAAATGAGAGCAAAACAGTTCACAAAGAAAGGCTTTGTATTTGATGATCCTACACTTAGAGCTCTTGATCCTGAAGAACTCGAGGGTGCAGACAATGATGATCTTCCTAACTTCATCGTATCAATCATCCCTATCGCTGTTATCCTTATCTGCTTCAACGTAGTCAAGCTTCCTGTTGAAACATCAGTTATGCTTGGTGTTATCGTTGCTACAGTTACAATGTTCAAGAGAGTTAAGGGCGGCGTAAATGAATGGGTTAAAGTATTCAACAAAGGTGCAGCAGACTCAGGTGTTTCTATCCTCAACACAGCTATCGTAGTTGGTTTCGGTGGCGTTGTTCAGAACACACAGGGCTTCGCAGACCTTATTGCTAAGGTTCAGGGAATGAACATCAGCCCTCTCGTATTCGTAGCAGTTGCAGTTGCTATTTGTGCCGGTGCTTGTGGTTCAGCTTCAGGTGGTATGGGTGTTGCATTCAACGCTCTTAAGGATATCTTCGTATCACTTGGCGTTGCTCCCGAATACATCCATCGTGTTGGTGCAATCGCAGCAGGTACACTCGACTCACTCCCTCATCAGGGTGCACAGATCACACTTCTTGGTATCTGCAAGACTACACATAAAGAAGCTTATTTCGATATAGCTGTTACACAGATCATAATTCCTATCATCACACTCTTCGTATTTATTCCTCTTGCACACATGGGAATGATGTAATTAATTGAGTGTCGATAAATAAAGGGCGGCTCAAATGCCGCCCAAATATATTACAACTTTTTAAGGAGGAAAAATAATGGTTGGTTTTGAATTAACTAAGACACAGCAGTTATGTAGAGAATTATTCCATAACTTCGCTGAAAACGAAATTAGACCTATCGCAAGAGATATGGACGAAAACGAGGAATATCCCAGAGAACTTCTTGACAAACTCCAGAAAGCTCATATGTTTGGTATCCCTTACCCCCAGGAACTTGGCGGTGCAGGTGCCGACGTTCTTACATATACATTAGCAATGGAAGAACTTTCAAAGGTTGATGCTTCAACAGGTATCACACTTTCAGTTCATACATCACTTTGCTGCCCTTGTATCTATGAAAACGGTACAGACGAGCAGAAGGAAAGATTTTTAAGACCTCTTATCAGCGGTGAAAAAATCGGTGCTTTCTCACTTACAGAGCCTAATGCCGGAACAGACGCTTCAGGCGTTCAGACAACAGCTGATAAAGACGGAGATTACTATATCCTTAACGGATCAAAAATGTTCACAACAAACGCAGGTATCGCTGATACATTCGTAGTATTCGCTCTTACAGATAAGTCAAAAGGACCTAAGGGTATGTCAGCTTTCATCGTTGACAGAACAATGGAAGGTATCACAGTTGGTACAAACATCCCTCGTATGGGCATCAGAGCAGCTTCAAACTGTGAAGTTGCATTCACAAATGTAAAAGTTCCCGCAGACAGACTTCTTGGTAAAGAGGGCGGCGGATATAAAATCGCTATGACAGCTCTTGGCGGCGGCCGTATCGGTATCGGTGCTCAGGCAGTTGGTATTGCTCAGGGTGCAATCAACGAAGCTATTAAATATGTAAAAGAAAGAAAACAGTTCGGTAAGAACATCAGCAAATTCCAGAATACACAGTTCAAGCTTGCAGAAATGCAGACAAAGGTTGACGCAGCAAGACTTATGGTTTGGAGAGCTGCTGTTGAGAAAGATAAACATGGTAACTATGCTCCTCTTGCAGCTATGTGTAAACTCTTCGCTTCTGAAACAGCTAACGAAGTAACAAGAGGCTGTGTACAGCTCTTCGGTGGCTATGGTTATTCAAGAGAATATCCTGTTGAAAGAGCTATGAGAGATGCAAAGATCACAGAAATCTATGAAGGAACATCTGAAGCAATGAAGATGATCATTTCAGGAACAATGAAGCTGTAATTAACTGGAGAAAGGAGAACTACAATGAAAATAGTAGTATGTATCAAACAGGTTCCGGATACAACGGAAGTAAAACTTGATCCTAAAACAAATACACTTATAAGAGATGGTGTCCCCAGCATCATCAACCCCGACGATAAAGCAGGTATCGAGGCTGCTCTTACATTAAAAGAGCAGCTTGGCGGTACAGTTACAGTAGTCTGCATGGGACCTCCTCAGGCTGATGTAGCATTAAGAGAAGCTCTTGCTATGGGCTGCGACGACGCAATCCTTATGAGTGACAGAGCATTCGGCGGTTCAGACACATATGCAACAGCACATGTTATCGCTGCCGGACTTAAGACACTTGATTATGATTTAATCATCACAGGACGTCAGGCAATCGACGGTGACACAGCTCAGGTTGGTCCCCAGATCGCTGAACAGCTTGGAATTCCTCAGGTATCATACGCTGCTGAGGTAAAGACAACTGAGGACGGAGCTGTTGTTGTAAAAAGACAGTTCGAAGACAGATACCAGTTACTCAAGGTTAAAACTCCTTGCCTTGTAACAGCACTTTCAGAGCTTGCTCAGCCCAGATACATGACAGTATCAGGCATCGTAAATGCTTACAATAAGGAAGTTAAGGTTCTTACATTTGAAGATGTAAAGAACAACCTTAATCCTGATTTCATCGGACTTAAGGGCTCACCTACAAATGTTAAGCAGTCATTCACAAAGCAGGTTAAGGGCGCAGGTACAGTTATCAATGTATCAGCAGACGAGGCTGTTAAGACAATCATGGATAAGCTTATTGAGAAGCACATCATTTGATGAAGGGAGGATATAATACAATGAGCAAAGATATATATGTAATCGCAGAACAGAGAGACGGCGTACTTGCTAAGGTAGGCAAAGAGCTTATCGGCGAGGCAACAAAGCTTGCGGCTGATCTCGGAGAAAAAGTAGTAGCAGTTGTACTCGGCAGCGAAATCAAAGAAGAAGCAGCTAAGCTTTACGCTTACGGTGCTGACGAAGTAGTTGTAATAGATAATCCCGTACTTAAGAGCTACACAACAGAGCCTTATGCAAAGGCACTTACAGAATTAATCGCTAAATGCGAGCCTAACATCGTACTTTTCGGTGCAACATCAATCGGTCGTGACCTTGCTCCCCGTGTTGCCGGCAGAGTACATACAGGTCTTACAGCAGACTGCACAGGCCTCGCAATCGATGAAGAAACAAAACTTCTTTTAATGACAAGACCTGCATTCGGTGGTAACATCATGGCTACTATCGTTTGTAAAGATTATAGACCTCAGATGGCTACAGTTCGTCCCGGCGTTATGAAGGCTCTTGAAAAAGACGCTTCTAAGACAGGCGAAGTTAAGGTTCTTGACGTTGCTCTTTCAGCAGCAGACATGAATGTTGAAATCCTCGAAGAAGTTAAAGAAACAAAGAAAGCAGTTGATATTACAGAAGCTAAGATCCTTGTATCAGGCGGACGTGGTATCGGCAGCGCTAAGGGCTTTGATATGCTTAGAGAATGTGCAGCAGAGCTTGGCGGCGAGGTTGCTTCATCAAGATCATGCGTTGATGCTGGTTGGATTGAAAGCGACAGACAGGTTGGTCAGACAGGTAAGACTGTAAGACCTGAGCTTTACATTGCTTGTGGTATTTCAGGTGCTATCCAGCACGTTGCAGGTATGGAAAACTCAGAATTCGTTGTATCAATCAACAAGAACGATACAGCAGCTATCTTCTCAGTATCTGACCTTGGTGTTGTAGGCGATGTTAATGTTATCATTCCTAAGCTTACAGAAGCACTTAAGAAATACAACGAAGAAAAGAATAACTAATTATTTTTGTAAAAATATAAACGGTACCTACACAAATTTTGTGTGTACATAAATTCAATAAACTTCCTCAAATAAATTTATTTCGATATTAGGTCTGAGATAAATTTACTCCCCAAAACAATCCCTCAAGCGCCTACTTGAGGGATTACTCATAAATTACATTAAAGGTTTTAATACAAAAGGATTTGAGAAAAAATGGAGACAAAAAGGGCATATACTGTTGAGATAACACAGATACGCCAAATAAGCATAGATATTTATGCTGAAAACGAGAAAGAAGCACTCGCTAAGGCAAAGAAAAAATATCTTGACAATGAAACGAATTTCGACAGTAGCACAGTTGTTGCTACTGAATTTGATATTAATAAGTAATAAGAATTAAAAAGTGGGTTAAAAAAGAAAAAGGGCTTGAAAAAGCTCTTTTTACTTTTATAAATTATATTTTAAGTATATCGTATCCGGCAACTCCCAATATTTTAGGTTTTATAGAGTTGTATACATTATTTATAGCTTCTATGTAACAAATAAATGAAGAATGATAACGGTCATTTTGAGAAAGGTATCTGTTTTTAATATATAAATATTGTTCTCTTACATCTTGCCAACAGCCGTTCTTTTTTATATAATCAGCTTTTTCTTTTATTTTTCTTGAGTTTGGAGCAATATTCCAATAGTAAGTATCATTATAAGTAAAGCCTGTTTTTTTATGTATAAGCCGATAGTAGAGGTTATCATTGGCTTTCGAAGTAATACATATATCAATGTGGAACGGGGTTCTATTGCTACATTTGAGGAAAATATTTTTTGATGTAAGCGATGATTTTGAATCCTCGCAGTTATTTAAATTATATTTTTTGAGAACTATATTAAAAGATTTTCGAACACATTCCTTGATATAGCAGCAATTATTAATATCATCACATTTTATGATTTCTAAATTATAATCCAAATCTACGGGATTTTTGTTGTTTTGTGTTATTAGATTTTTTGCACCGCTTCCGACTAAATAAAAGATTGCTCCAATACCATATTTTTCTTTTAAAGTATGGCATAAATTTTGAAGTATTTCGCCTGAAAAAGCTCGCATTTTGTGTATGAATTCCTTGTTTTCTAAATAGTGATACATATATTTTCTCCTTTCGTACCCATGCCTCCCATTTAGATTCAAGTCTAAATTATTATATAATATACTTAATTTACTCTTATGTCAATATATTTTCAAATATTTAATTCAATTTTTGTAAAAACCTCATTCAAACGTCTTATTTATGTCGGTTATTCCGAAATCAATGAGCATTTGGCAATTCTATTCCGCTGTCATAAAGCGATGACCAGCCGATTGTGAGCCAGCCTTCCGATAAAAGCTTATAAGCTGCGTCCCATTCGTGTGAAATTCTGTGAAGCCAGTATTTGTTGTTTTCCATATAAATGCTCCTTTTTTAACTGTAAACGTCTGTGGCATAAAAAACTGCCTTATTTTATAAAAAAGGCAGTCTGAATTTTATATTAAATTAATCAAATGCGAATATAATGCCACCGTTTCCGGCATAAAGGCTCGAAACACCTCTGGTTGCGTTGATTACTATTTTAAGATTGGGAACAACGGCAAGTATTCTTTCACGAATATCCAAAGCTCTGCCCATGCAGTTGCACTGTGCAATGATGAGAGTCTGAGTTTTCTTTTTCTCACATTCCTCGCAAATGAGGTTTATCAGCTTTGTGAGTGCCTTATTTATGCCTCTTGCCTGACCCACCTGATAAATAGTGCCTTCTTTGCTTCCTGCCATTATCGGAACGATATGCAGAAGGTTTGCGGCAATCTTTTTAACACCGGTAAGACGACCATTTCTTTCAAGAAAGCTTAAATCCTCAAGAACAAAGTAGGTAGATATGTTTGAAATATATTCTTCGGTTTTTTTGACTATTTCTTCGAAGGAAAGCTCCTGTTTTTCGAATTCCATAACCTTTGCGGCTTCTATTGTTTCGCCGGCAGAGGCTGAACGGCTATTGAAAACATATATTTTAACGTATGGGTTGATTTCTTCATAAAGCTTTTTTGCAAGCATTGCACTGTTATATGAGCCGCTGAGCTGTTCCGAAAGAGTAAAAACATAAATACGAGAGCAACCGCAGTCGTAAGCTTTCATAAACTGTTCGGGAGAAGGGCAGGCTGATTTTGGGCAGGCTGTCGTTGAAGCAACCGCATTGAGAAATGCCGCCTGATTGAATGTTTCGTCGTCAACAACTCTATATTCACCAACTTCGAGAGTAAGCGGTACGTTGGTAAAATGTCCGCTTAAAGCCATTTCTTCGGTTAATTCGCCGCAGCTGTCAAGAATAATTTTATATGACATAGGTATATTACTCCTTTAATTATACAATGTTCTATTATTAACTATATACCTTTTGACAGTCGGATTTCAATAGACAAATGTGCACACATTGTATCAAAATCAACACTTTGTTGACATTTTGTTGATTTTCTTATATAATTTAAATATAATATTCGGAGGCTATTATAATGAAAGAAAATATAAAAGATAATAAAGAAAACAAAGAAAGCAGACGCGTACAGATGACTAAAAAGCTTTTGAGAGAGAGCGTTATTGAGCTGATGGAACAGAAGCCGCTAAATAAAATTTCAATAAAGGACATCTGCGATAATGCCGATGTGAACAGAACAACTTTTTATAAATATTACGGAGATCAGTTTGATCTTGTTAAAGAGGCAGAAGACGAGGTACTTGAAAAACTCGGTGAGTTTCTCGGAAACTTGAAATCGGATACGCTTGTAATATCCATGCTTGAAACATTTCTTTACTATATAAAAGAAAACGGTTATGCTTATCATATACTGCTCAATAACAGCTCGGATTATTCCTTCAGTTATAGGCTTATGCACGTTGCGCTGGACAAGCTTATGGCAGAAAGATTTAATCTCGGTCTTGATGAAACCAATAAAAAATATGTGTATAATCTGATTGTCATGGGTGCAATAAATACAATAGACTTATGGATAAACAGCGATTTCGATACATCGGTTGAAGAGCTGGCAGAACTGATGTATAATTTCATAAATAGCGGAATACACGCAATATCGAAGTAAATATATTTAGGACAGATGTTTTTGAGATATATGCTTTTAGGAGGTAAATTATGAGAACACTTGAGGAAACAAAGGAGCTTATCGCCTGCGGTCTTGGAGAGATTCCATGCGATTGTAAACTTCAAAATGTTAAGCTTGTTGATGTATTTTCCGGGGAGATATTTGAAACTGATGTGTATATAAAAGGCAAAAGAATTGTTTCAATAGATAAAAATGCAAATCTCAAAGCGGATAAAATTAAGGACTGTACCGGACTCTATGCAGTACCGGGCTTTATTGATGCTCATATGCACTTTGAGTCCACAATGCTTTCGCCGGAGGCGCTTGCGTCTGTTGTCGTTCCATGCGGTACAACAACCATGCTTGCCGACCTTATGGAGATAGCCAATGCCGCCGGAGAGGACGGCCTTCGTGAAATGTTAAAATCCATTGAAAAGTTGCCTTATCGTATGCTTATCGAGGTTTCTTCAAGAGTGCCGACTGCTCCCGGATTGGAAACAACAGGTGCGGTTCTCGGAGCTAAAGAGGTAGACGGCCTTCTTGAATGGGACAAGAGCATAAGCCTTGGCGAAATGGATTCGTCTAAAATACTGATAACAAGAGAGGATCAGTATATAGAAAAAATCCTTTCAGCATTGAAAAGAGGCAAGGTTGTAAACGGCCATGCAATAGGCAGACTCGGACAGGAGCTTAATATATATGCCGCATCGGGCATTTCCGATGACCACGAATGTGTTACCGTACAGGAAATGACCGAAAGACTTCGTGTCGGAATAAAGGTGTTTATACGTGAAGGCAGTACCGAAAGAAATGTTGAAACGCTTGTTAAGGGCATTGTTGCCAACAATATTCCTACCGATAATATTATGTTCTGTACAGATGATAAGCATATCGACGATATTAAAAACGAAGGACATATAAACTATAATGTAAATAAATCCATAGAGCTTTGTCTTTCGCCGATGACGGCTATCCAGATGGCAACAATACATACAGCAAAGCACTTCCGTATGGAGGAAGAAATCGGAAGTATAACTCCCGGACGTCTTGCGGATATTATTCTCTGCGACAGTATCGAGAAAATTGTGCCGAAGGAGGTCTGGTTTGAAGGAAAACCTGTTGCCGATAACGGTGTGCTTACCGCAAAGCCGGAAATAAGAAAATACCCCGATTGGATTAAGGATACGGTTCATCTGCTTAAGCCGGTTTATGCGGAACGCTTTGAGCTGGAATGTCCGGAAGAAAAGATACATAACGGCAGAGCTAAGGCAAGAATAATAGAGCTTATTGACGGCCAGATAGTTAATAACGAGCTGCACGATACACTTCCGGTTAGTGCCGGAAAGCTTGTGTGCGATATAGAAAAGGATTATCTTAAGCTTGCGGTTGTTGAGCGTTACGGAAAGACGGGAACAATAGGTATTGGTTTTGTGAAGGGCTTTAAAATAAAGAAGGGTGCAATGGCATATTCAATGTCACATGACCATCACAATATAGTCGTTGTAGGAACAAATGATGAGGATATGGCACTTGCGGCTAACCATATCGCAGAAATAAAGGGCGGTCTGTGTGTTGTGGATAACGGCAGAGTTACAGCAGATATGGCACTCACAATAGGCGGACTTATGAGTGAAGGCACTGCGGAAGAGGTAGCCGAACAGCTTGATGTTATGAATAATGCGGCAAAGGCACTCGGCTGTGAAATGGATGCACCGTTTATGGCACTCAGCTTTATATCACTGCCGACTGTTCCGGAGCTCGGTCTTACGGATAAGGGACTTGTGGACGTAATCAATCATAAATTAATAGATGTTATTTTGTAAAATATAGTGTGAAAAATGGCTGTCACTTTGGAAACTCGGTGACAGCTATTTTGTATAAAAAATTTTAGATTTATGTTGATTTTGGCTAATTTCCGAATATAATAAAAGTAGGGAAAATCCTATTATCCCTACTTTATGTAAGGAGGAACATATTATGGCTTTAAATATATTTTTTGATAATGCTAAGGTTATGTCCAAAGGACAGGTTACAATTCCGAAGGATATAAGACAGATACTCGGAGTTGAAAGCGGTGACAGAATTACATTTATAGTGGAAGGAAATACAGTACGAATTGTAAATTCCGCAGTTTATGCAATGCAGATGCTTCAGAATGAAATGCAGGGTGAAGCTGAAAAGGTTCTGGAATCTGTTTCGTATGAGAAAAGCAATAATGAATAATTGCTTATAAAAAATACCGCAATTCCGGTAAAGAAATATTATATGAAAAAAGTTGCTATTTTTTGAGCTGCCGGACATACCGGAAAGTACATTACACGCAAAATGCAAAAAAACAGGAGGTATTGAGCTTTCGGCCTTTGTGAGAAATCCGCAGAAGTTTTCGGATATGGATATGACGGGCGTTAATATAATACAGGGCGATGCACTTAATGAGGAAGATGTACTCCGAGCTATGGAAGGGCAGGATATTCTCTTTTGCTCACTTGAAGGCGATGTACTGACAATGGCTAAAAATATTGTAGCTGCATTGGATAAAACCACTGTTAAAAGAATTATATGGATTACAGGAATGGAAATTCATCACGAAATCACAGGTGTACGTGGAATGATGCCGAACCGATATGCGAAGCAAAGACCGGAGTATATCGAGGCCGCCGATGTTATTGCGGCAAGCAAGGCAGTTACTACATTACTGCGTTGTCCCGGAATGCAGAACGGTGATAATGAAAAGTATGAACTGACAAAAGAAGGAATACAGCCGTCACATAGAAATGTGGATCGTGCGGCTATTGCACAGTGCATGGCCGATATGATTGCCGATGAAAGCATGGGCGTGAATGACAGCTTGGCAATTACTAACGCAAAATAATTTATATGACAAAAGAAAAGACTAAAAGTGATTGTTGACTTTTAGTCTTTTTTAATATATTGTATTTTCACCTCTTTAATAGGTTTTAAAAATTCCTCCGGTTCAATATAAAGATTTTTAAGTATGGGTATTAAATCGATATATTCCTCCTCATTTTTGTCCGATTACGGTATAAATGAACCCTTTAAGCTGTTTGCTTTTTACCTTTCTGAAGCCGTTTTTCTCCATACGCCTTGCCAAGTCCTTTCGGTTTCCGGTGTGGCAGTCGCCGCTTTGCATAAGCTTGAAAAGAATGTTGTTGTCAAACCAAGCACCTATGCCGCCGACGCCTGTGTCCGAAAGTATGTAAAGTCCGTTTGGCTTGAGCACACGATATACCTCACGCATTGCCTTGTCCGGATCGGGATAATGATGAAAGCTCTGTATGCAGGTTACAATGTCGAAGCTGTTGTCATCATAGGGCAGGCTGTCGGCATAGCCCTGTACAAGCTCTGCGTTTTTGATGTTTTTTGATCTTGCAATTTCAAGCATATTTTCTGATAAATCCAAGCCGTAATATTTGGCGTTTTTGCAGTTGGAGAGATGCTCAAGTAGCCAGCCTGTTCCACAGCCGACATCAAGCAGAGTTTCGTATTTTTGGTTGAGCAGAAATTTTTGGACATCGGCACAGCTTATCTTTGCTGGGCCGGAATAATATCCGCTTGTGTTGCTGTCGTATTGGTTAGCCTGTTTATTAAAATGCCGTCTTGACAATTCTACATAATTTTTCATTGGAATATCACTCCTTGTTAGCATATTCTAACATTATAGCTTTGTACAAAATTAAAATCAATATGGCAGATAATTATTGTAAAAAAACCTTAAGAAACACTTAATTGACTTTTGGTATATTTCAACATATGATAATTTCAGATTACAATTAGTGTGGGTTTATGCCGATAATTATGGCTTGGCATAAAATATACATAATTGTTTGACGATTAAATAAATACGGGGAGGTAACAAAATGGAACAGACAGGACTATTATATTCAGAATTTATTACTCAGTATAATTTTGAGCTGAAAAAATATCTTACAAGTTCCGGCATGCCTTTTAATCAGGCAAAGGCATTGATGCTTATAGGCGTTTTCGGCGAAGAAGACCTTTCGCAGAAAGAACTGGCGGAGCTGTGCGGTATTGATACTCCGGCAATGTCAAGGGTTATTGATAAGCTTTCTGAGGAAGGATATATAATAAGGGAAAAACAGACCGTGGATTCAAGGCGCGTTAATCTTGAGCTTACCGATAAGGGCAGAGAAAAAAGCAGTGCAATAATTGATATGTATAACGATTATAATGCGGAATTTCTTTTGCCTTTGAGTAAAGCGGAACGCAGACAGCTTTCGGAAATATTGTCCAAGATTACACATAAAAGTGAACTTGTCAGAAGATTGAAAAGCAAAAAATAAATAGAAAGGATTTCTGAAATGAAGAATAAAGTTGGGGCTAAAATCTCTCAAATGTCAAAAAAGAAAAAGATTATTTCGATAATAGCAATTATTGTCGTAATATTTATTGTAGTTAAACTTGTTCCGAAAAACAATGCTACCGTTGATGATACATCACTTTACAGCTATGCGACAGCCGACCGAATGGATATAACCGAGTCACTTACGGGCAGTGGTACATTACAGCCGGCCGACCAGTATACTGTTGCAACACTTATTGCCGGAGATATTGTTTCCGACAGCTTTGAAAAGGGCGATATTGTAAAAAAAGATCAGGTGCTCTATCAGATGGATTCATCAGATGCACAGTCAACAATAGAAGAAGCGGAGCTTTCCGCAACAAGTGTACAGAGAAACTATGATAAGGCATTAAAATCACTTGATGACCTTAATGTTAAAACAAAGGTTACCGGTACGGTTATGTCCATTGATGTGAAAAAAGGCGATACGGTAAGTGCAGGCCAGAAGGTTGCTACTATTCGTGATGATTCGGAAATGACTATTAAGCTTTCGTTCCCGGCTGATGAGGCGGCTTCTTTCCATGTGGGACAGGCGGCAGTTGTAACTCTTTACGGTTCTTTTGAAACAATCAACGGTACTGTTTCGGAAATCAGCGGTGCATCATATGCGGTAGACGGAAATATGATTGTACGTGATGTAAAAATAACGGTTAAAAATCCCGGAGCTATAACAGAAAGCCAGATTGCAACGGCTGAGGTTGGTTCAAGCGGTTCCACATCAAGCGGTAAATTTGAGTTTAAGGAAAACAGAGAAGTACTTGCCGAGGTAGGCGGAGACGTAGTTTCAATTCCCGTTAAAGAAGGTCAGAGAGTTTCTGCCGGAACAACACTCGTTGTTCTTCAGAGTGATGATTTAACAGACAATGTACAGTCTGCGGCCGACAGCGTTAGGTCATCACAGAAGGCAATAGAAAAGCAGTATAACAATCTTAAAGATTATTCGATAAAATCACCAATCGACGGTACGGTAATAACAAAGGATTATAAAGCCGGAGATACAATCGAATCAGGCACAAAGCTTTGTATTATCTATGACCTTTCTTACCTTAAGATAACAATGAATGTCGATGAGCTTGATATCGGTAAGGTTTCGGTAGGTCAGAGCGTTAAGATAAAGGCAGACGCACTTCCGGATCAGGAATTCACAGGCAGAATAACCTCGGTAAACCTTGCCGGAACAACCAATAATAATGTAACAACATATCCCGTTGAGGTACAGATAGACGATTTCGGCGACCTTCTTCCCGGAATGAACGTAAGTACGGAAATCATTGCAAACGAAGTTCATAACGTAATCGGCGTTCCTGTTTCCGCTGTATCAAGAGGCAACCAGGTGCTTGTTTATACAGGAAACAAATCCGATGATCCTTCCGTTCCCGAAGGCTATGAATATACAACTGTTGAAATCGGCGTAAGCAATACGGATTACATAGAAATAAAGAGCGGTCTTAACGAAGGCGATCAGATAGCATACATAATGCAGAGTAACTATGATGACAGTATGAACTATGGTGACGGTATGTATTATGCCAGTGCCGGCTGATAAGGAGGAGTAGAAAATGGAAAATACTCCGTTAATTGAATTTAGGGACGTATCTAAAATTTATCACATGGGTGATGAAATAATTAGAGCTGCGGATCATATCAGCTTTAAAATATATAAAGGCGAATTTATAGCTATTGTCGGTCAGTCCGGCTCCGGTAAATCCACCTGTATGAACATAATCGGCTGTCTGGATGTTCCAAGCGAAGGTGAATATTTTCTCGGCGGAAAAAATGTCGGAAAGATGAACACAAATCAGCTTGCTGAAATACGAAACGAGATGCTCGGCTTTATATTCCAGCAGTACAATCTTCTGCCTAAGCTCAATCTTGAAGAAAATGTTGAAATGCCACTTATGTATGCCGGCGTAGGAAAGGCAGAAAGAACAAAAAGAGCAATAGAGGCTCTGGCAAGCGTAGGTCTTGCAGAAAAGGCAAAGCATCTTCCCAATCAGCTTTCCGGCGGTCAGCAGCAGAGAGTTTCCATAGCAAGAGCGTTGGTCGGACATCCTTCGGTTATACTTGCCGATGAGCCGACAGGTGCTCTGGACTCCAAAACAGGCCGAGAGGTGCTCAAGATTCTCCAGGAGCTTCATAAGGCAGGAAATACTGTTGTGCTTATTACCCATGATAACTCAATCGCCGCAACTGCACAGAGAATAATAAGACTTGAAGACGGAAGGGCGGTATATGACGGGCCTTCCGATAATCCCGACGCATTTGTTCATTCCGAATTCGGTATGCATGCAGGTGACGGAGCAGAGGAGGCGGAGGAATGAATTTTGCACAATGCTTTTCGCTTGCCGTTAAAAATATAGCGGCAAATAAAACAAGGTCCATACTTACAATGCTCGGTATAATCATCGGTGTTGCCGCCGTTATCGTTATAACCGGTCTCGGAAACGGTATGGATATATATATGAGAGAATCGTTTGAAAGTATGGGAACAAATTCTCTTTCGGTTTATGTTTACGGCCGAGGCGACAAATATCTTACTGCTGACGATATGCAGGCGATAGTTGATGATAACGCGGATCTGCTCGATAAGGCATCGCCGGAGCTTTCCGGTTCGGCAGGAACAATAAAAATCGGAACAAGCACGCTTGGTTCAACACAGGTGACCGGTGTAAACGAGCAGTATTTTGATATAAAAGGTTTAAAGGTAGATAAAGGCAGAAATATACAGTACATCGACTGTGCAAAAAGAATGCAGGTGTGCGTTATCGGTACATATATAAATCAGAGCTATTTTGCCGGAAGAGGTCTTGGCGAAACTGTTAAAATAGGCGGCTCGGATTATAAGATTATCGGTATAATGGAAAAGAAGGGTGACGGTTCGGAATATTCGGCAGATAACTGTATATTCCTTCCGTATTCAACGGTATCAAGGCTTTCGGGCAGAGGAAACATAGACAGCTTTGCGGTTTCCTTTAAGGACAGCGACAAAGCGGCTGATGCCAAAAAGCTTATAGAGGATAAGCTTACGGAATATTTCGGAAGCAGTGATGCGTTCTATATTTCGAGTATTTCCGAATATCTTGACGAATTTACACGAATGAGCAACATTCTTGTTACGATACTTACGTTAATTGCCGGAATATCGCTTGTTGTCGGCGGTATCGGAATTATGAATATAATGCTTGTATCGGTAACGGAAAGAACGAAGGAAATCGGTATAAGAAAGGCACTCGGTGCAAAGGAGCGGTATATACTTGCACAGTTTGTTATCGAGGCTGGAGTAACAAGTGCTTTGGGCGGCTTGATAGGAATAGCGCTCGGTTATCTGCTTTCTGCCGTTGCCTCACAGGTAATAGTGAGCATGTTCCAGGAGCAGATGAAGGTTCAGCCGGCTTTAAATTCGGTTCTTCTTTCCTTCGGCATATCTGCCGGAATAGGTGTATTCTTCGGATATATGCCGGCAAAGAAGGCTGCAAAGCTCAATCCTATCGATGCACTTCGTTATGACTAAGATTAAAAAGGGAGGTAAAAGAATGAAGTTAAAGGTTAAGAATATAATCAGTAAAATAGCCGCAGTCGGCGTTATGATACTGATGGTGTTCTCGGCAATGCCCAACGTAGCCTTTGCGGCAGACAGTGCAACCGCATTGGAAACGGTCAAGGCATTGGGAATAACAACAGGAGAAAATCTCGGCGCAAGCGTAACAAGAGCCGAGTTCGCAAAGATGCTTGTTTCGGCATCTACATTTAAAGATGAGGTCGGAACGGATTCCGCAAACTCACTTTACAAAGACGTAAAGAAGGATTACTGGGCAGTTGAATATATCAAGATTGCCGTTGAACAGGGCTGGATGACAGGCTATTCCGACGGCACATTCAGACCGTCCAATACAATCCGCTATGAAGAGGCGGCAACGGCAGTGCTTAAGCTTCTCGGCTATGATCCTTCTACATTTGCCGGAAACTTCCCGTCAGCACAGATAAGCAAGTTTGAATCACTAAGTCTTGCGGACGGCACAAGTCTTAAAAAAGGTACAACACTTACAAGAAACGACTGCGTAAATATTTTCTATAACCTTATGAACGCAGACGACGTAAACGGAGCTAAGTATGCAACAAAGCTCGGATATACTGTAACAAGCACAGGCGAAATAAGCTATTCATCACTCGTATCAAACGACCTTAAAGGCCCTTATGTATACGAAAGCGGTGATCTCTTCGCAAATATTCCGTTCAGCTCGGCAGATGCGGCTATATACAGAAACGGAGTTTCAACAACACTTGCATCGGCTCAGATTTATGATGTTTATTATTATAATACTGCTCTTAAGACAGTATGGCTCTATGCAAACAGCGTAACAGGTACATTTACGGCTGCACAGCCTTCAACATCTGCACCTACAAGTGCAACGGTAGCCGGAAACACATACACACTCGAAAGTGCGGCAGCATATAAGCTTTCAGACCTTGGCACATACACAATCGGTGATAAGGTAACACTCCTTCTCGGTAAGGACGGAACAGCCGTAGACGTTATTTCAACAAGCCGTTTCAGCGGAAGTTTTACAGGTGTTATCACAAAGATTGGCACAGACTCATACACAAATGAGGCAGGCGCAAAAATAATCGAAAAGGTACTCTATGTAACCTGCACAGACGGCGTACAGAGAACATACTCAGCTAAGACAGATGATTTCGAGGTAGGCCAGACAGTAAGCATATCGTTCAACGGCCAGACCAGCTCCGTAACAAGAGCCTCTGGCAGAAGCCTTACGGGAGCATTCAACTCCGACGGTACAAAGCTTGGTACAACAACAATAGCCAAAGGCTGCAACATAATTAATATCAATCAGGACGGCTCTGTAACAAAGACATATGTATCAAAGCTTGCAGGCAAAAATATGTCCTCAGGTGATGTAAGATACTACATCACAAACGGCAATAACGAGATTACAGACCTCATACTTTATGATGTACTCAACGAGGGCAAGCAGTTCGGTGTTATCGTTGATACGGATAAGATAATAACAGGCTATGACAATGACGGCGAAGAAACCTGCCAGATAACATATAAATACCTTATCAACGGTGTTCCCGGTGAGGCAACCTTCACAGGTGATGACTACGGCGCATCAAGAGGCCCGGCATACTTCCAGTTCAATAACGGAAAGCTTGTATATATCGGCAGACTTAGCGGAACATCGCTTACAAATGTCGGCTACGGCACAGCATCAAGCCAGACACAGAAATATAACCTCAGCGAGGACGTACAGGTATATGTCAAGACAGGCGTAGAAAGCTATGAAATGACAAATATCAATACGGCAAACAATACAGACCAGTATACCGTAACAGGATATGTATACGGAAATGAAGTAGTTGTAATTGTTCTCATTCCGAGAAACTAAACAGCATAATATAGTTTAATTATAAGGACATGGTTAAAGTAAAATTTAATCATGTCCTTTATTATGCCGAAGGTTTTGTTTGTAGCATGAAATGCGACAAATGCCGGTGATTTTTTGTTGTATTAAATGAGTTAATAAAACAATTAATAAATAAAAAATTAAAACTGACGTATAAAGGTAAAAGAAGGTAATTTTGTATTGAATTTTGCAATTAAAGTGTTTAAAATCTAAATTAGAAGTCCGGTTAATGGGACACCTGTTGTGATAATATAAAATAGTAATGAGAATTTAATATATAATTTAATACAATTAAAGGCGAAATATGAATATAGAAAGTTAATACAGGTGTTTTGTAAAACGGGAGGTGCATTGTGAAAAATAAGTACTTAGCTCATGTGGATTATAAAAATCAAAGGACTCAATCGGTGAAAGAACACCTTGATAATACTACGGAGTTTGCCAAAAGTATTTGTCCGTTATCAAATCTTAAAAATATTATTGAGGCTGAGTGCAAATTGCACGATGTCGGAAAGCTTAGGGAAAAGTTTCAAACAGATATGCTGGATGTGCTTCGGCTTGGTGATGATGCCCATAAAGGCGGCATTGACCATTCAACGGCAGGCGGAAGACTTGTGCGTGAGCTTATGGGTGAAAATGAATTTTCGGATTTGCTTAGCTTGCTTATATATTCACATCATGGTTTGAATGATTGTATAAGCCTGGACAACGGAAAGACATTGAACGAGATTCGCGATGACAACGATATTGAATACGAGCTCGTTAAGAGCAGGCTTTTCGAGCTTTATGGCGAAGATTATATTAAAGAGCTTCTGGCAAAGGCAAAGGAAGATTTTGACCGCATTGATATGCAGGTTAAAAAATATGTCAAAGACCATAAAAAAGGATATGGCAGTAGATATTTTTTCATGGGAATGTATTTTAGGCTTCTGCTTTCAATGCTTATTGACAGCGACTGGTCGGAGACAGAAAGCTTTTTTAGCGGAGAACCTATATCAGAAAGGCTTACCGATACGGAAAATGTATGGAAAAGAAGCATTGATTACTTTGAAAATTATATTTCCGAGGTTGTTCAAAATAATAATGATAACGGTGAAAAGCTGAAAATCTATAGACAGGAAATATCGGATATATGTAAAAACGCAGCCTATGACAATAAAAATCTTTATAGGCTCACAGTACCGACTGGTTCTGGAAAAACATTGAGTAGCCTTAGATTTGCATTACATAAAGCACTTAATGATAAAAAACAGCATATTTTTTATATTGCACCTTTCAATTCAATAATTGAACAGAATTCAAATGAGATAAGAGCGGCTGTCGGAGATGAGAATATCGTTCTCGAACATCATTGCAATGTGGTTTTTGATGACGATGAAGAAGACAAAGAATACGAATATAAAAAGCTGACGGAAATATGGAATGCTCCTATTATTTCTACGTCTGCGGTTCAGCTTTTGAATACTCTTTATTCGGGCAGTAAAAGCTCTGTAAGAAGAATGCACACACTTTGCAACAGTGTAATTATTTTTGATGAAGTTCAGGCTATACCGGATAAATGTAAAGAGCTTTTCAATCTTGCCGTAAATTTTCTTACGCAGTTTTGCAACACAACGGTTGTTTTGTGCTCGGCAACACAGCCGTCGCTTACAAGAATAAAAGAAAATAACATTTGTGATTGTTACGAAATGGTTCCAGATTTCAATAAATATTATAATGCCTTTAAAAGAACAAATATTATTGATGCGACAAATATCTGTCCCAACGGTATGAGTATTTCGGATTTAAAGGATTTTGTTCTTGATAAGTTTGAAACCGAAGGCAGTGTGCTTGTTATACTTAATACAGTAAAATGTGCTATAGATGTATTTGATTCATTGAAAAACGAAGATATTCCGGTGTATCATATAAGTAATAATATGTGTCCTGCCAACAAAATGGATAATCTCGATAAAATTAATAAGGCACTGAAAGATAATCAAAAAATAATCTGTGTCAGTACACAGGTTGTTGAGGCAGGCGTAAACTTTTCTTTTGATTGCGTAATACGTTCCAAAGCCGGATTGGATAATGTTATACAGGCGGCAGGAAGATGCAACAGACACATGACATTGGGCAGAAAAGGAAATGTTTATATTGTATATATGAATAATGATGATGAGCGTTTGTCATGCCTTGAAGAAATAAAAAGTTCACAGAAGGCTTTACAAAAGGTGCTTGATGATTTTAAGAATAATTCGGAGTACTTTGACAGTGCACTTGATTCACAAATAGCCATAAAGGAATATTATCGGAGTTATTTTTATCATTTTCCCGAGGATAAAATGAAATTTCCTATAAAATACGGAACAATAGTTGAATTTCTCGGCAAAGATAACATAGCCAGAAAGCAGTTTGAGTCAACTCACAACAATATTAAAACAAATATACTTTTCGGACAGGCTTTTAAAACAGCAGGAAACGGTTTTGAGGTTATTTCCAATGATTATAAAGTTCCTGTAATCATTCCTTACGATGATAAAGCGGTTGAATATATTGATTGTCTGAGAGATGACAAATATATGAGCATAAGCAAAAAGATGAGTATACTCAAAAAATTGCAGAGATATACAGTCGGTATTCCGGCTTACAGAAGAGATAAGCTGAATAATGCAGTTGAATGTATAAACAATGAAATATTGATTTTAAGCAGTGATTATTACAGCAAGGCGGTAGGGGTTTTAGACGATCCGGAGCTTGGCATGCTGTTTATAAATTAAAATAATGGAGGTGAATTGTTTTGAAAAAACACAGAAATACAATAGAGTATGAGGTTTATGGTGATTACGCATTGTTTTCTGATCCTGTTATGCGAGTAGGAGGAGAAAAATCCTCTTATAGCATACCTACATATGAGGCTGTAAAAGGAGTAACAGAAAGCATTTATTGGAAACCGACTTTTCGGTGGATAATAGACGAAATTCGTGTTATGAACCGAATTCAGACCGAAACAAAGGGTGTAAGACCGATAGCCTATAACGGTGGAAATGACCTTTCATATTACACATATCTGAAGAATGTTCGTTATCAGGTTCGTGCTCATTTTGAATTTAATTTGAACCATCCTGAACTCGAACAGGACAGAAATGAAAATAAGCACCATAATATTGCCAAAAGAATGATTGAAAGAGGCGGAAGACGCGACATCTTTCTCGGCACAAGAGAATGTCAGGGATTTGTTGAACCGTGTGTTTTCGGAGAAGGCGAAAGCTATTATGACAACATAACCGAAGATATGGAATGCGGATTCATGTATCATGGCATAACCTATGCCGACGAAGCGGTTCTGCCGGAGGATAAAAACAAAATGACAGTGCGTTTCTGGCGTCCGGTGCTTAAACCCGGCGGAATAATTGAATTTTTAAATCCGGAAGAATGCACTATGAAAAGACATATCAAAGATATGGAAAGAAAAATATTCGGTGAAGGCAACTTTATCGGTCTTAAAGAATTTACCGATGAGGAGGTGGGTGAATGAATTGGAAAGAAGAGCTGATAAGGCTTTATGATGTCAATGCGGATAAAGCCGGAGAAATTGAGTATAAAATTGAAAAAAAACAGAATAAAGGTGTAATAGAGGAAAATAAGATACCGTACACTTTGTTACCATTGTACCATAGTAATGTTATGGCACAGATTGAGGTAACAATATATGAAGACGGAAGTTTTATGAATGCCGCAGTTGTTGATGGCAACGATAGATTTACTGTAATACCCGTTACCGAAAAATCAAGCAGCCGTACATCCGGAAATGGGCCACATCCATTATGCGATAATCTATTTTATATAGCTGGAGATTACAAAAAATATGCTGATGATAATACAAAATATTTTAATGATTATATAAGCCAATTAAAATTATGGGTTAATTCGAATTATTCGCATACTAAAATAAAAGCTATATATGAATATCTAATAAAAGAAACTTTAATTCAAGATTTACTAAGATTAAAAATTTTAGAATTAGATAATAACGGAAAACTTAAGAAAAAGGAAAAGATTTTTCCGATTGACACAAAAAAATTAACTGTGAGATTCATTGTCAGATGTAAAAATTTCTATAATGATGATTATATACCGGATGAATGTTGGTTAGACAGAACATTGCAGGAAAGATATATTGAATATGTTAGGTCATTACAAAAACAGAGTTCATTATGCTATATTAGCGGAAATATTGAACCTACTGTTGAAAATAATCCTAAAGGAATTCGAAATGATGGGGATAGGAGTAAATTAATTTCTTCAAAAGAGGGCAACTTTACCTTTAAATTTAAAGGAAGATTTGCAGATAAAAATGAGGCGCTTTTAATAGGATATGAATCTTCACAAAAGATGCATAATGCACTCAAATGGATTATACGAAAGCAGGGAACATATTTTGATTCACTTACATTTGTTGCATGGGAATCCGCTTTAAAAACTATGCCGGACTGGGATAAAGATACTTATACAATAGCTGAAAGTTATGATGAATATGATGACAGTGAAGAAGAATATTATTCAAATGACATTATTGCACAGAAATTTAATAATGCTTTGCTCGGCTATGGCAAAAGCATATCCGATAATTCAAATATGACCTTGCTCGGCATTGATGCGGCAACAACGGGACGTCTGGCGCTTGTTGAGGAAAAGTCGCTTGATTCTGCAAAGTATTTGGAAAATATTAAAAAATGGCATGAAACCTGTGAATGGCGACATGAGATATTTAAGGAAGGAAAGTTAAAAGTATTTTATGGAATGATAGGTGTGAAAGATATTGCAGATATTCTTTTTGGAAAGGGTGATAGAAAAAGATTAGTTCTTTCTGATGAAAAAGATAAAAAACTTTATTCAAAAGTAGCCCAAAAGCTTATTCCATGTATATGGGAAGGTCAGCGTATACCTTATGATTATGTTGAAAGAGCTGTTTTAAGAGCATCACAGCCGTTAAGCTATAAAGAAAAGAAAAACTGGGAAAGAACACTGGCTTTAGCCTGTTCTTTTGTAAAAAGATATAGATACGATAGATATAAGGAGAAGTGGACAATGAGTAATGATGAAATTTATACAGAGAGAGATTATTTATATGGTTGTTTGCTTGCCGTGGCAGACTATATAGAATATTCAACTTATGATTTCAACAAAGACAAAAACAGAGTTACAAATGCTATGAAATATATGAATAGATTTTCACAGCGCCCATTTGATACATGGCAAATAATAGAGGAGAGCTTAAATCCGTATTTAAATAAAAAGAAGCTTAGCACAAGATTAAGATATCATGATATTATTAATAAAATCATAAAAACCTTTAAAGGAGAAGATTTTTGTGATAATAGCAAATTAAATGGTTTATATTTGCTTGGATATCATCGTCAGTCTTATGAACTCAGAAATTATAAAAAGGAAAATAATATAAATAAAGAAGCGGAGGAGTAAAAAATGACAGATTTAAAAGGAAAAATAGATTTTACATTGTTTGTAAGCGTTAGAAACGCAAATCCAAACGGTGATCCCCTTAACGGAAATCGCCCGAGAACAGATCTTGACGGAAATGGTGAAATTTCTGATGTATGTATAAAGAGAAAAATCAGAAATCGTTTACAAGATATGGGACAGAGAATACTTATTCAGTCTAATGATCGTGCAGATGATGAATATAAGAGTATTAAAAGCAGAATTGATGGTTGTGAAAAACTTAAAGAAGCTGCTGATGATAGAAAAAAATATGCTGAAATTGCGTGTAAAGAATGGATAGATGTCAGAACGTTTGGACAGGTTTTTGCATTTAGCAATGATAAAAAAGGTAAGAAAAAAAGTAATAAAGCGGAAAACGAAGAAGATAGTGAAAGTAAAAGTGTTTCTATTGGCGTAAGAGGTCCGGTTTCGATTCATCAGGCAGTAAGTCTTTCACCGGTTGAAGTTGTAAGCATGCAGATAACTAAGAGCGTTAATGGAGAATCGGATGAAGGCAGAGCATCTGATACAATGGGAACAAAGCACTTCATTCCTTTTGCGGTTTATAAGATTATGGGAAGTGTTAATGTCCAGCTTGCCGAAAAGACCGGCTTCAGCCAGGAAGATGCCGAACTTCTTAAAAAAGCACTGGAAACACTCTTTGAAAACGATGCGTCATCGGCAAGACCTGAGGGCAGCATAGAAGTTTGCAGAATGTACTGGTGGCAGCATAACGAAAAGACTCCGGCTGTTTCAAGCGGAAAAATACAGAGAGGCTTTACAATGAAAGATGTTGCCGATCCTAAGGATTTTGAGGATTATGGCATTGAATGGTATGTTGACGGATGCGATAAACCGGAGGTAATAGATTTTGTATAATGAAGATGAATTTCTTCAGCTTTCGGGAATACAACATTTTGCATTCTGCCGCAGACAATGGGCGTTAATACATATAGAAATGCAGTGGAAGGAAAATCTCAGGACAGTAGAAGGGCGAATACTGCATGAAAATGCTCATAATCCGGAAATGAATGAGAAACGAGGCAATGTAATTGTCGTAAGGGCAATGCCTGTCCATTCACGAAAAATGGGAGTCAGCGGCGAATGTGATGTTGTGGAATTTCATAAGTCGGATAAAGGTGCACATATCAATGGAAGAGAAGGTGTATATATGCCTGTACCTGTTGAGTATAAAAGAGGAGAGCCTAAAAGCGACAATATCGATATACTCCAGCTTACAGCACAGGCGTTGTGCCTTGAAGAAATGCTTTGTACCGATATAAATTATGGATATATTTATTATGGGGAAACAAGGCATAGACTTAAAGTTGATTTTGACGATGAAATAAGAAATGAAGTTGTCAAGTTGTTTGAAGAAATGCACCTATATTATAGACGTGGATATACACCTAAGGTGAAAATAAGTAAAAAATGCAATGCCTGTTCGCTTAAGGATTTATGTGTTCCTGTGTTGAATAAAAACAAATCCGTTGCCGAATATATAGATAAGTTTATTTCAGAAACTGGTGAATAATGAAAAGGTTATTAAATACGTTATATGTTTTTTCGGAAAATAAATATCTGGCGTTAGAAGGTGAAAATGTTGTAGTTTTAGCGGACAATGAAAAAGTCGGACGTGTACCGCTGCACAATCTGGAGTCGATAGTTACATTTGGCTACACAGGTGCAAGTCCGGCACTTATGGGAGCCTGTGCCGAAAGAAATATAGATTTGTGCTTTATGAAGTCTAACGGACATTTTCTGGCAAGAGTAACAGGGAAGGTCAAAGGCAATGTTCTGCTGAGAAAAGAGCAATACCGAGTTAGCGATGATAAAGAAAAAAGTGTACATATAGCAAGAAATTTTATATTGGCTAAAGTACATAATTCCAGATGGGTGCTTGAAAGGGCAACAAGAGATCATAAACTGTCGGTTGATGCCGAAAGAATAAAAGAGAGGTCAGCTGTTTTAGCTAAAAGCCTTGAGCATATAAGGCAGTGCGAAGAATCGTCAGTATTGCTTGGACTCGAAGGTGAAGCCGCATCGGTATATTTTTCTGTGTTTGATGAATTGATATTACAGCAAAAAGATAGCTTTTATTTCAATGGACGAAATAAAAGACCTCCGCTTGATAATGTTAATGCGCTATTGTCATTTGCATATTCCATGCTCGCCGGAATGTGCGGTTCGGCATTGGAAGCAGTCGGATTGGATCCATACGTCGGATTTTTCCATACGGATCGGCCGGGGAGAATGTCACTTGCTTTAGACCTTATGGAAGAATTCAGAAGTGCCATGGCGGATAGAATAGTTTTATCGCTTATTAATAAAAGAAAAATAAAACCGGAGCATTTTGTCAATAAAGAGAATGGAGCTGTCCTTTTGACAGATGAAGGGCGGAAGATATTTATACAGGAATGGCAGAATAAGAAAAAGGAAACCATAAAGCATCCTTATATAGACGAAAAAATAGAATGGGGAATGGTTCCGTATGTACAGGCAATGCTTTTGGCAAGATTCCTAAGAGGAGATATGAATGAATATCCTCCGTTTTTCTGGAAGTAGGTGAAAATATGCTTGTTTTGATTACTTATGATGTTAATACACAGACCGAGGCCGGAAGAAAAAGACTGAGAAGAGTAGCTAAGGAATGTGTTAACTATGGTCAGCGTGTGCAGAATTCGGTATTTGAGTGCCATATGGATACAACGAAATGCAGACAGGTTAAGAACATTCTTGAAAAAATAATTGATAAAAATGTTGATAGCCTAAGATTTTATTATTTGGGCGATAATTACAAAAATAAAGTTGAGCATATAGGAGCTAATCCTGGCTTTGATGTAACAGATACACTGATAATGTAGTTGTAAAGTAAAGTATTTCCGATTAGGTGCGAATGTTGAGTACACATAAATTATAGACTGTATTCGCACCGGAATTTGTATCTGAAAATATATTTTTTGTATCAATTTATGAAGATATTATGGTAAAATAATATTAATATTGATGCCGCTTTGAAGTTTTTTGTAAACTTCGGTGGATGTAATATGCAGTTTCGGATATGTTTTTGTCTGAAATTGCTGTCGCCGCCCTTATGGGTGGCGTGAGTTGAAATGTTATTAGTCATGTTAAAAACCTCCCTTATTCGGTGTCGCCGCCCTTATGGGTGGCGTGAGTTGAAATATTACTCGCTTGCTTTCCAATCGTCCGGCTGTCTGTCGCCGCCCTTATGGGTGGCGTGAGTTGAAATGAAAGATGATAGCGATAGCAAAGTTGCCGTTGAAAGTCGCCGCCCTTATGGGTGGCGTGAGTTGAAATAATCTATTCCAGGGCGTAGGTGTTTATAGCAATAGCGTCGCCGCCCTTATGGGTGGCGTGAGTTGAAATATATAACGGAATTAGACAGTGAAGAAATAATACCTGTCGCCGCCCTTATGGGTGGCGTGAGTTGAAATTGTATTCCTTGGGACTTGGCTGATTGTTTCCGGGGTCGCCACCCTTATGGGTGGCGTGAGTTGAAATATTTTTTATTTCTGCGGTATGTGCGTATAACACATGTCGCCACCCTTATGGGTGGCATGAGTTGAAATCAATATAATCTGCTCCGGAAAGACATTGTACATGTCGCTACCCTTATGGGCGGCAGAGTTGTCGCTTATTTTTTTGCAGCTCTGCATTATATTGTAATGTAGTAATAATTAATATCGTATGAAGATATAACATCTACATATTGAAAAAACATTTCAGATAATTTTATATTCAAATTATTTACATAGCATGAACTGATATTGATTAAATATTGACAGATTTCCGCCACTTTTATATAATATACATAACAGTTTACCGACATAGATGTTTCAGTTCTGCACAAGGGAGCAAGACTTTTGTGTTTTTTTGTGTGAATGTGGCATTGTGCGGCTGTAAATATTTTAATCCATTATGGAAAGGAAGAAGAAAGAATGAAGAAATTTTTAGCTTTATCACTTATTGCTGTTATGACAGCAGGCGTACTTGCAGGCTGCTCTTCAAAGACAGAAGAGAAACCCGCTGATGAGAAAAAGGAAGAAACAACAGACGGCGAAACAACTGCTGACGGCGAAACATATATCGTTGCAACAGATACAGTTTTCCCTCCCTTCGAGTTCACAGATGCAAACGGTGACTTCGTTGGTATCGACGTTGACATCATCAATGCAATCGCTGAGGATCAGGGTATTACAATCGACCTTCAGTCACTCGGCTTTGACGCAGCTCTTCTTGCTGTTCAGTCAGGACAGGCTGACGGTATTATTGCCGGATGCTCAATTACAGACGAAAGAAAAGAAACATTCGATTTCTCAGAGCCTTATTACACAGCAGACGTTACTGTTGCAGTAGCTGCTGATTCAGACATCAAATCATTCGAAGATCTCGCTGGCAAGAAGGTTGCAGTTAAGACAGCTACAAACGGTGCTGATTTTGCTAAATCAATCGCTGACCAGTATGGTTTCACAGTAGTTGAATTCAAAGATTCACCTACAATGTATCAGGACGTTATCGCAGGCAACACAGCTGCTTGTTTTGAAGATTATCCTGTAATGGCTTATAACATTCAGCAGGGTGCAGCTCTTGTTATTCCCGATGGTATGCTCGGAGCAGGTTCAGACTATGGCTTCGCTGTTGCTAAGGGCGAAAATGCAGAGCTCCTTGAAAAGTTCAACGCAGGTCTTGAAAACATCAAGGCTAACGGTAAGTTCGACGAAATCGTTGACAAATACACAAAGTAATCCGGTAAAAATACTTTTTGTATGACATATTAACCATGCCTGCCCATGAAATCAGCGGGCATGGTTTTTATTTAAGTTACAACCGCTGCTTACAAAACAATATGCGTTATCAGTGAACATTTATATTTAAATAATATTTCATAGAAATGTTATTTATAAAAAAAGTGACCGGAATGGGCAATGATAAGTATTGCTTTGTAAACAGCGGTAAACCTTATTTAAACAATTAACCAAATCAAAAAACGAGAAACGGAGGTGGCCTGAATGGCTGCTATTTTAAAAACGTATTCCGGAATGCTCCTTGAATCTTTGGGTCAGACAATGCTCCTGACACTGCTTTCGCTTGCGTTTGCATTTGTTATCGGTCTTATATTCGGTCTTATGAATGTAAGTAAGAGTAAAGTGCTTAATTTTATCGGAACGCTTTATGTTGATGCCGTACGTGGTGTACCGCTTATAGTACTTGCATACTTCATTTATTTTGGTGTTCCTGCCGGTGTTAAAGCAATGGGCGTTGCAAGCTTCAAGCTTTCCGCTTTGCAGGCCGGTACAATTTCACTTTCTATGAATGCCGGTGCATATATGGCAGAGATTTTCCGTGCAGGTATCCAGTCGGTTGATAAAGGTCAGATGGAGGCGGCAAGAAGCCTTGGCCTTGGTTACGGTAAGGCTATGCAGAAGGTTATTCTTCCACAGGCTATACGTACTATGGTACCTTCTATCATTAACCAGTTTATCATCTCTCTTAAGGATACATCCATACTTTCTGTTATCGGTTTTCCGGAACTTACTAAAGCCGGCAACATCATAGTCGGTAATACATTTAAAGTACTTGAGGTATGGGCCATAGTTGCTATTATGTACATGATAGTAATTACAATACTTTCAAAGCTTGCTAAGCGAATAGAAAGGAGACTTAACGTTGGAAAAGAGCGATAAAATAAAAATCCATGTAAGTAACCTCAAAAAGAATTTTGGTTCGCTTGAGGTTTTAAAAAGTATTTCCGCCGATGTTACCGAAGGTGAGGTAGTGGTTCTTATCGGTCCTTCCGGCAGCGGTAAATCAACTTTTTTAAGATGTCTTAACCGTCTTGAGGATATAACGGCAGGCGAGGTTGTTATAAACGGCGTAAACATCGCAGAAAAAAATGTAGATATAAATAAGGTTAGAGAAAATATAGGAATGGTGTTCCAGCACTTTAATTTGTTTCCGCATATGACGGTTCTGGAAAACATTATGCTTGCTCCGGTTGAGCTTAAGAAAATGACTAAGGAAGAGGCTCATGCAAAGGGCATGGAGCTTTTAAAAAGAGTAGGCCTTGCGGATAAAGCAAGCGTATATCCTCCTCAGCTTTCCGGCGGACAGAAACAGCGAGTTGCTATTGCACGTTCGTTGGCTATGAATCCCGATATTATGCTTTTTGACGAGCCTACATCGGCACTTGACCCGGAAATGGTTGGCGAGGTTCTCGCAGTTATGAAGGAGCTTGCCGCATCTGGCATGACAATGCTTGTTGTTACACATGAAATCGGCTTTGCCCGTGAGGTTGCGGACAGAGTAATATTCATGGACGGCGGATATATAGTTGAACAGGGTACACCCGACGAAGTAATAAAGAATCCTAAGGAACCGAGAACAATCGACTTCCTTAATAAGGTTCTCTAAAATAAGCTCCGTGGAGCTGTCTAATAAGGGAGGCAACAGGATTATTATGAAGAAAATAATCACAATAAGCCGTGAATTTGGAGCCGGCGGCGGTGAAATCGGTTCTAAGGTTGCACAGGCTCTTGGATGGGAGTATTATAACAAAGAGATAATACTAAAAACAGCAGCAGACAGCAACATTGATATGTATTCGCTTATGGAATGGGATGAAAAAGTTCCGTTTACATTTGGCTTTACACAGAGCCTTTTTGATTTTTATAATCGACCTATGAGCGAGCAGGTGTTTGAGGCACAGAAAAAAGTTATTATTGATATTGGACAGCGTGGTAAATGTGTTATCACTGGACGTAATGCCAATGCTATATTAAAGGAATTTGACGGTTGTCTTAATGTGTTTATCCATGCTGATTTTGATTGGCGTCTGGAGCGAATGAAGGAAAAAATGCCGGATTTCACATATGACCAGGTAGCGAATGAAATACGAACAATAGACAAAAAACGTAAAAAATACTGCACTTTCTATACTAAGAGCGAATTTGGCATGGCTGATTATTATGATATATGCCTTGATTCATCAAGACTCGGAATTGATGAATGTATCAGCATTATAAAAGAAGTTGCAGAAAGAGAAAATTAATAAGTCTAAGGATATGCTTCAGCATATCCTTTTTAAGTTTATAAACCTTAAGATAAATGTTATTGTTTTCCGAATTTCAATTGTATATACTTAAATTAAGTAACAATGACTAATTCTAAGGAAGGTGAATATTAATGAAGAAAACAATTCTTACAGCGGCACTTATTACAGCAATGCTTATTACAGGCTGTGCATCTGATGGAACGGCAGATAATACAAAAAACGATGCAACGACTGCTGACGAAAGCAATACGGGTTTTGACAGTGCGGTATTCATTGAGGAAATAACGCCTAATGTTGAATATCTTAATTCATGTCTGGACGAGATATTCGTTACATCACCGGACTTCGGAACAAGATATTCAGCGGCTTATGAAAGTGAAGCGGCATATGATAACGGAAGTGGTACACCTGCAATATTATTCCAAGAAGAAGATTATGAGGAAATTGCTAAGAAATATTTCATAGATCCTACATTTTCGGATTTTTATCCGGTTAGCGGATATACAACCAATGCCGAGGTTCGAGAAAACTTAGAAAAATATATGGCTAAGGAATTGGTTGACGAAGTGTTCCATGATGATTTTCTTGAGTTTGATGGTAAGCTGTACCTTGTTCGTGGAGGAAAAGGCTATGGTGCGTATTCGCTTGATATGAACAGTCTTAAGTATGATAAGGAAATGGATGGAAAACAGTATGCAACGGTTGATATGCTGTATTTCAGCGAGTATGACAAGACATTGAATCTTGAATTTGAAAAACAAGGTGATAACTGGATAATGAATACGGATACGGATTTGTTCAGCTGATTTGAATATAGCAGAGTGATGATGTAAGCTTTATAATGGTTTCTAAACAAAAGGCCTCGGATTTTATTCCGAGGCTTTTGCTGTTATGTCACATAATTTAATTATATTTACCAAAACTATTTCTGCGAAATAGTTTAATAAAGTTTAGATTAAACCTTTTTAAAGGTTTATATGGGGCGGGACAGAGTCCTACGGTTTTATTCTATATTTATGCCATGTTTTACACGATCGTGCTCTTCACTTGTTTTGGCATCATTCCATTTTGACATATCACCTACAAGGTAGCCTGTAATACGTCTGATTCTCTGGAAATGCACACCTTCGTCCTCATGTCTTCCGCACTTAGGACAAGTATCACCTATTATACCATTAAATCCACAGCATGGATCTCTGTCAACAGGATGATTGATTGAGCCATAGCCGATGCCTGATTCCTTCATACAACGTACAACCTTCTCGAATGCATCAAGGTTCTGTGAAGGATCTCCGTCAAGCTCAACATATGAAATGTGGCCTGCGTTTGTGAGTGCATGGTAAGGTGCTTCTATCTTAATCTTTTTGAAGGCACTGATAGGGTAGTATACAGGCACATGGAAGCTGTTTGTGTAGTAATCTCTGTCTGTTACACCTTCGATAATACCGTATTTTTCTTTATCGATTCTTACAAATCTGCCGGAAAGACCTTCTGCCGGTGTTGCAAGAAGTGAGAAGTTGAGGTGCATCTGCTCGGAAATATCGTCCATACGTTTTCTCATATGTGAGATAATTTCAAGACCGAGATTCTGTGCAATTTCGCTTTCTCCGTGGTGATAACCGATAAGTGCCTTAAGTGTTTCGGCAAGACCGATAAAGCCAACCGAAAGAGTACCGTGCTTAAGTACCTCACGTACTTCATCATTTATATCAAGCTTGTCACTGTCAATCCATACACCTTCGCCCATGAGGAAGGGATAATTGTGTACTTTCTTTTTAGCCTGTATCTCAAAACGCTCAAGAAGCTGTTCAATAACAAGGTCAATCTTGCGGTCAAGCTCCTGATAGAACCAGTCGATGTTTTTGTTTGCCTCTATTGCTATTCTCGGAAGGTTGATACTTGTAAAGCTTAAGTTGCCTCTGCCGTTTGAAATTTCTTTTGTAGGATCATATACATTTGCCATAACTCTTGTACGGCAACCCATGTATGAAATTTCTGTTTCGGGTGTTCCCTTGTAATACTGAAGGTTGTAGGGTGCATCCTGGAATGAGAAGTTGGGGAAGAGTCTTTTTGCGCTTACTCGGCATGCAAGCTTGAATAAGTCATAGTTAGGTTCTCCCGGATTGTAGTTTATGCCTTCCTTAACACGGAAAATCTGGATAGGGAATATGGGTGTTTCGCCATGTCCTAAACCTGCTTCCGTTACAAGAAGTATATTTTTCATTACCATACGACCTTCGGTTGATGTATCCATGCCGTAGTTAATTGAAGAGAAGGGTGTCTGTGCACCTGCTCTTGAATGCATTGTGTTGAGGTTGTGTATAAATGCCTCCATTGCCTGATATGTGGCTCTGTCGGTTTCCTCGGCAGCCTTACGACGTGTAAATTTCTGAACCTTGTCGATTTCTTCGGGCTTGAAACCTTTTTCAACAAGAAGCTCTTTTTCTCTTGCATCATATTTTTCGTCTTCGTCAAGAGCCGGCTCTAAGTCTTCTGCCTTGAGAGTTTCCTTTAATGCGTTTATGTCGTCATCAACGATCTTTCCGTCAAGAAGCTCAAGCGCGTTCTTGAGAAGTCTGTAATAACGTTTTTTGTATGTCTTTTTAACGCCGGGAGCAAGGCCATAATCAAAGTTTACGATTGACTGGCCGCCATGCTGGTCGTTCTGGTTTGACTGGATAGCTATGCAGGCAAGAGCCGAATAGCTTGCAATATCGTTGGGCTCACGAAGAACACCGTGGCCTGTTGAAAATCCGTCCTTGAAAAGCTTGATAATATCAATCTGGCAGCATGTGGTTGTCAGTGTGTAGAAGTCAAGATCGTGGATATGAATATCGCCGTTTCTGTGTGCTTCGGAATGCTTGGGGTTGAGTACATACATTTCGTTGAAGTGCTTTGCACCTTCAGAACCGTATTTGAGCATTGCACCCATTGGTGTGTTGCCGTCGATATTGGCATTTTCACGCTTGATGTCGCTTTCCTTTGCATCCGAATAGGTAATATCCTCAAAGGTTTTCATAAGGCGTGTGTTCATATCTCTTACTCTTGTACGCTCTGCTCTGTAAAGGATATAGTTCTTTGCTGTGCTTACAAAGCCGTGAGCAATAAGAGTGCTTTCAACTTTGTCCTGTATCTGTTCAACAGTAGGTGATTCAAGGCCGTCATCCTCAAGCTGATGTTCAACCTCATCTGCGAGTGCAAGACATTCGCCATAGTCCTTTTCAACCTTTGTAGCGGCAAATGCTTTGTTGATTGCACTGGCTATTTTGTTGATGTCAAAATAAGCGGTACGACCGTCACGCTTTCTAATAGTAGTGATCATGATTCAATTACCTCCGTCTTAAGTGTATTTTACGAATAGTTACCGTACCCATAGAATATATTGTTATGAATGAACAAAATAAACAACATATTGGGGTGTCTGCATTTTTGTGTCAACATATAGTATTCTACAACCCATATAATAAATAGTCAATGTATAGTATAAACAAAAACCGATTGGCACTTTGTTATAAATTTTGGAGGTGGTCGAGTTATGGAAACCTTTTGTGGCTTAAAACAGAAAGAAGTAATAAATGTGTGTGACGGATTTCGCTTTGGGTATGTTAATAATTTAGTAATAGACACCTGCTGCGGAAAAATAACGGATTTAATAGTACCTGTGCAGACTAAAAACGGCATATTTTACTCAAAGGATAAGGAATATGTGATTCCATGGGAAAAAATCTGCCGTATCGGGAAAGACATAATTCTGGTGGAGGTAAATACCGCAGAGGTGTGCCGAAAAATTGACTAAAAAATTGCGGTTAATCATGTATACATAACACACTTGACCGCATTAAAGCTGTATATTATAATGAAATTAAAATAAAATTTGTTTTAAAGTTTAAGCGGTTTTAAGGAGGAAAACGGTATGAAATGTCCTTTTTGCGGCTATGAAGATACAAAGGTGGTCGATTCCAGAGCACAGGACGATAACTCGGTTATAAGACGCAGACGTCTTTGTGAAAAATGCGGAAAAAGATTTACTACCTATGAAAGAATAGATACTGTTCCGCTTGTCGTCGTTAAGCGTGACGGCACAAGAGAAATGTTTGAAAAAAGCAAGCTTTTGAACGGCATAGTTAAAGCCTGTAATAAACGTAATATATCAATGGAACAGATGGAAAATCTTGTTGATGATATAGAAAATTCAATAATGGCATCGGTTTCCAAGGAGGTCAATTCCGACAGCCTCGGAAATATGGTTATGGACAGACTTAAGGAGCTTGATGAGGTTGCATATGTCAGATTTGCCTCGGTTTACAGACAGTTTAAGGATATAAATACGTTTATGGAAGAGCTGAATAAGCTTATAAACGAGAAAAAGGAAAAAGAAAACTGAAGATTATAGGAGGTTCTTATGGAGCCATTATATAAATCAATTTGTAATGTTGCTAAAAAATATTCTGCCGATAGGCTTATACTTTTTGGTTCAAGAGCAAGAGGCGATAACCATGACAGAAGTGATATAGATTTAGCGGTCTATGGTATTCAGGAAGAAGATAAAAGTTTGTTTTGGTATGACATTGAAGAACTTCCGACACTTCTTAAGTTTGATATTGTTCACGTAGATGATAATACGGACACTGACTTACTGGAAAGTATAAGAAAAGACGGAGTTGTTTTGTATGAAAAAAATTGAGAATTTTTTAAAAGCTGTAAATCGACTTAAAGAGGCTGTTGAAAGATATAAAAACAATAGAACCGATGATATAGCCCGTGATGCAATGATTCAGCGTTTTGAATTTACATTTGAGCTTTCATGGAAAGCAATGAAGGAATATATGACAGACCAAGGCGTAAGAAACGAAATGCAATTTCCTAAACAGGTGCTTAAATCTGCGTATGAGAATAGGATTATAGATGATGAAAAAACATGGCTTGCTATGCTTGAGGCACGAAACTCAACATCGCATATATATGACGACAGAGCGGCCGAGAGAATAGGAAACAATATAGCCAATAGCTTTGTAACAACACTTTCTAAGCTTGAAGATTATTTTAAAGCACATATGTAACGGAGAAAGGGCAGAGCCCTTGGTTTTTAGCTTTTTGAATACACAAAGGAGGATTATATAATGAAGGAAATAGGATTTGTCGGAACAGGCGTCATGGGCAGCTCCATGGTGCTTAACCTTATTAAGCATGGCTATGAGCTTTCGGTATATAACAGAACAAAGTCTAAAGCCGAGGCGTGCATAGCCGCCGGTGCAAAATGGTGCGATACCGTTGCGGAATGTGCAAAGGACAAGGACGTTGTTATAACCATTGTCGGTTTTCCTAAGGACGTTGAGGAGATATATTTCGGCGAAAACGGCATACTTAATACGGCTAAAAAGGGTGCATATGTAATTGATATGACAACAACAAGTCCTATGCTTTCCGAAAAAATATATAAAGCCGCAGCCGAAAAGGGCATATATGCACTTGACGCACCTGTTTCCGGCGGAGATACCGGAGCAAAAAATGGCACGCTTGCGATAATGGTCGGCGGAGATAAAGTTGCATTTGATGAATGTATGCCGGTGTTTGAGGCAATGGGTACCAATATACGCTATGAAGGCAAAGCCGGCAACGGCCAGCATGTGAAAATGGCTAACCAGATAGCTATTGCCGGAGCGGTAAGCGGTGTTGCAGAGGCAGTAAGATATGCAATGGCCATGGGCGTTGATGTGGATACTATGCTTGATACTATTTCAAACGGTGCAGCAGGAAGCTGGCAGATGTCCAATAACGGCCCTAAAATGGCAAAGGAGGACTATGCACCGGGATTTTATATAAAGCATTTTATTAAGGATATGAAAATTGCGATTGAGTGTGCAGACGTTAAAGGTGTTACGCTTGATGTGCTTAAACAGGTATGTGATGAGTATGTTCAGCTTGAAAACAACGGAAAGGGCGACCTTGGTACTCAGGCAATAATCGAATATTACAAAAGATAAAAACATTGTTGGACACTGTCCTATGATTGGAGGAGCACAAATGGCGATTTTCTTCACCGCAGTCGAAAAAATGATAACATTGTTCCTGTATATAGTTGTCGGCTATATATTGCGTAAAAAGGAGTTTATATCCGATGGCTTTACAAACGGAATAGTTAAGGTTCTTATGCTTGTCGGTATGCCGGCTATGGTTCTTAACACATTCCAGACAGATATTTCGCCGGAAATAGTTAAGGTCGGACTTAATGTTTTTCTGTTGACCTGTGTTGCTTACGGCATAAGCTATATTGTCGGTTTTGCAACGGCAAAGCTCTTTAAAATTGAGCTGAGCGTTACAGGCATATGGATTTTTTCTGTTATGTTTCCAAACCACGGCTTTATGGGCTGGCCTGTAATTCAGGCACTTTACGGTCAGGAAGGAATGTTCCTTGCGGTGTTCGGAAATCTCGGCTTCCAGATATTCAGCTTTACTGTCGGCGTTCTGGTCATTTCTAAATATGCAAACGGCGGCAAGGCAAATATATCGCTCAGGAAACTGCTTATTACGCCGGTTAATATTTCGATGCTTTTAGGCATAATACTTTTTATGACCGGAAAACGTCTGCCTTCCGCAGTCAATGGTACATTGTCCGGACTCGGTGGTCTGGTTACACCGCTTGCAATGATTTACATAGGTGCAATACTTACTAAAAATAAATTCCGTGATATGTTTAATGATTACAGGGTGTATATTGTTTCGGCAATACGTCTTATAGTGATACCTGTTGTGCTTGCCTTTGTGCTTAAGCCGTTTGTTGCAACTGAGCTTGCACTGGCTGTTATCGTCATCGGACAGGGAATGAGCGTTGCAAGCTATTGCACAATGTTTACTGCCGAGTATGGCGGAGATGTATTGCTGTCGTCTAAGTTCGTGTTCGTGTCAACACTCTTGGGAATGATAACAATACCTCTTATAACAATGCTGGTATGATAATTGGATAAATTTGCAAGTCAAACCTCCATTCGTATGAATGGAGGTTTTTAAAGTTTAGGTTAAGCCTTTTTAAAGGCTTATAGGGTATGGGGCAACGCCCCATGGACTTTACTTTGCTTTTAAAACAGCGTCTTTTATTGCATAGCCGAGCACATCAGCCGCAAGCGTTCCGACTGCATTTATATCGGCATAAACCTCGCCGCTGCATACGGCATAAATACTGTCACCGTCTGCCATGGTTCCGACCGGACGTATACATCTCGAATATGCACCTCTTGCCATAGCCGCTATCTTGTTCATCTGTGCACAGGTGAAATTTCCGTTGGTTATTATGCACGCAATAGTCGTGTTCTGTTTATTTCCTCTGAATAGATTTTCTCCGGCTTTTATATTAAATAGTTCTGCCGCAGAATCAATATAGTTTCCGTTTGCATCTTTTGCGCCGGCAATCTGCTTGCCTGTTTCACAATCGAAAATATCCCCGAAGGCATTAAGCACAACAACCGCACCTATTTTTAAATCACCGACCTGAACGGCATATAATCCAAGACCGCTTTTGGTTGAGTGCGATATGCCGCGAATTTTGCCGACAGCTGCACCTGTACCTCCGCCAACTATGCCGGATTTAGGTGTGTTTAGCATTGCGTTTTCGCAAGCCGCTTTTCCCATAGCTGCATCCGGGCGAATATCCGCACGACCGACAGCAAGGTCAAATATACAGCTCTGGACAACAAGCGGAACATATGCGAACTTGGTGTCAAAGCCGATTTTTCGTTCTTCGAGCCACTGCATAACACCGTCTGCCGCCGCAAGACCGAAAGCAGAGCCACCGGAAAGCACAACGGCATTTATCGGATTATCTGCGGTTAATGGCGAGAGAAGGGGAGTTTCCCTTGATGCAGGGCCGCCGCCGCTTATATCGATGCCGGCCATACCGCCTTTTTCGCAGAGAATGACGGTTACACCGGTCATGGCGTCGTAGTCCTGGGCATTGCCGATTTTAAAGCCGTCTATTTCATTTATGTTTATTTCCTTCATATTTAAAGTCTCCTAAAACCTTGGGACTCTGTCCCAAATCCTGCCACCCTTTAAACCATTCAGAACTTTGCTTCGCAAAGCGGTCTTTGACCGCTGCATTTATCTTCAGAACTTTGCTTCGCAAAGCGGTCTTCGACCGCCGCATCATGGTCAAAGCATTTTGCTACGCAAAACGGTCTGCGACCGCCCCGTTTTCTTCGGGGTGCATACTTTGCGGTTCATTCGTGGACGTAAATTTTATGAAAATCATTTAATAGAAATGATTTTTGTGAAATATTATTAAAAATATATCCGCCAATCATGCTGAAAGGCGGATATAAAGTTAATTATTAATTTTTATTTTACTACAATGTTTACGATTCTTCCGGGAACATAGATTTCCTTAACGATTGTTTTTCCGTCAAGTCTGCTTCCGAGAGCCTCTTTAGCCTTTGCTATAACGCTGTCCTTATCCTCGTCCTTTTCAACAGTAAGGTTTTCTCTTACCTTGCCGTTTACCTGAACCGCAACAGAAACAGTGTTTACAACAAGCTTGCTGTCATCATATTCAGGCCATTTAGCTGAGAATACTGTTTCCTCATGTCCAAGACCATGCCACATTTCCTCTGCAATATGCGGAGTGAAGGGTGCAAGAAGGATAATAAGTGTTTCAAGATCGCTCTTATCAATGCCGCCCTGTTTCTTTGCAACATCAATAAGTGAGTTTGTATATTCCATGAAGCCGCTGACAACAGTGTTCATTGTAAGAGCATTAAGTCTTGTTGTGATTTCCTTTACAAGCTTGTTCTTTACAAATTCACTCTCTGCAGTAGGTTTAGCAGGTTTGTCCTTATATTCATCATAGAACTTCCATACCTTGTTGAGATAACGGAATACACCATCAATGCCTCTGTCGTCCCATTCCGAATCAAGTTCGGGCGGGCCAACGAAAAGCTCGTACATACGGAGTGAGTCACAGCCGTATTTTGCAACAAGCTCATCGGGTGAAACTACGTTGCCCTTTGATTTACTCATCTTAGCACCGTCTTTGTTAATCATACCCTGATTAAACAGTCTGTGGAATGGCTCTGTGAATTCTACAACACCGATGTCATAGAGGAATTTTGTATAGAATCTTGCATAAAGCAGATGAAGAACCGCATGCTCGATACCGCCTACATAAAGGTCAACAGGTGCATATTTCTTGAGGTTTTCCTTGCTTGCAAGCTCCTTGTCGTTGTGAGGATCTGTGTAACGAAGGAAATACCAGCTTGAGCCTGCCCACTGAGGCATTGTGTTTGTTTCTCTCTTAGCAGGGCCGCCACAGCAAGGGCAAGTTGTGTTTACCCAATCATCAATAGCTGAAAGGGGAGATTCGCCTGTGTCTGTCGGCTGATAGCTTTCGACTTCGGGAAGAAGTACGGGAAGCTGATCCTCGGGAACGGGAACCGCACCGCACTTAGGGCAGTGAACGATGGGAATAGGCTCGCCCCAATATCTCTGTCTTGAGAATACCCAGTCACGAAGCTTGTAGTTGACTGTCTTTTTGCCGATACCCATTTTTTCAAGCATTTCAGGAGCTTTTTTCTTAGCCTCGAAAGCTGTCATTCCGTCGAAAATAGGTGAGTTTACGATTACGCCGTCACCTGTATAAGCTTCTTCAAGCTCTTTTTCTTCCGCACCTTCGGGTCTGATAACCTCGATGATAGGAAGGTTGAATTTCTTTGCAAAGTCAAAGTCACGCTGGTCATGTGCAGGTACACACATGATTGCACCGGTACCGTAATCAGCAAGAACATAGTCTGAAACCCAGATAGGAATTTCTTTTTTGTTAAGAGGATTGATTGCATAGCTGCCTGTGAACACACCTGTCTTTTCTCTGTCTGACATACGGTCAACAGATGATTTTGTTGATGCGGCATAGCAGTATGCTTCCATTGCGTCCTTCTGCTCGGGTGTAGTAATGTCCTTAACAACCTTGTGCTCAGGTGAAATAACCATGAATGTTGCACCGTAAAGTGTATCGGGACGTGTTGTGTATACAGTAAGCTTTTTGTCTGTTCCGGCAACCTCGAAGTCTACTTCAGCACCGTAGCTTCTGCCGATCCAGTCTGTCTGCATCTTTTTAACCTTTTCGGGCCACTCAAGCTGGCTGAGGTCATCAAGAAGTCTGTCTGCATATGCTGTAATCTTGAGCATCCACTGACGAAGGTTCTTCTTTGTTACCTGTGAGCCGCATCTTTCGCATACGCCGTTTGTTGCCTCTTCGTTTGCAAGAACGCATTTACAGCTCGGGCACCAGTTAAGGGGCATTTCCTTTTCGTATGCAAGACCTTTTTTGAACATCTGGACGAATATCCACTGTGTCCATTTATAGAATGAAGGATCTGTTGTGTTTACTTCTCTGTCCCAATCGTAAACGGCACTGATTTCATGGAGCTGACGTTTTACGTTGGCAATGTTTTCTGCTGTTGAAATAGCAGGGTGGATGTTATGCTTGATAGCAAAGTTTTCGGCAGGAAGACCGAATGCGTCCCAGCCCATGGGATGAAGAACATAGTATCCCTGTAAAATTTTATATCTGCTTATAACATCGCTTAGAACGTAGCCTCTCCAGTGGCCTACATGAAGACCTGTGCCCGAAGGGTACGGAAACATATCAAGACAATAGTAATTCGGCTTGCCTTCAGCCTCTTTGTTTACGGGATTTTTCTCCCATTCGGCACGCCATTTTTTTTCAATTTCACGAAATTCGTAACGTGAACTCATCTGTAAAACCTCCCAGTTAGAAATTAAGGATTGCATAAAAAAATCCTTCATCTCGTTAGAGACGAAGGATATCTTCGCGGTACCACTCTAAGTTTACTGTTAAAAAAAGAAACAGTACACCTCGATGCCTTTAACGCAGTGCATACGCCAATGCTTACTTAAATATATTGTTCGGCATGGTACTCAAAGGCGAGTTCGGCAAAAAACATCTGTCTGCTCGCACCGGACGCAGACTCTCTGGAAAATGCTGTAATGCTTACTATTCCTTATCACAGTTTTTTTCAATATGTGTATTAGATTAACATATATGAACCGAAAATTCAAGTGTTTTATTGGTTTTAAATACAAATTGCTTAAAAATAGGCAGTTTGGAATAAAGCTATTCTATAATTTTTTGGAACTGGCAGTTTTTTTGACCTTAGGTTTAGGCAGTTCACTGTACATGGCATGGAATAAACCTGTCAGAAAATCCTTATTATCAACCTCATCAACCAACAGCATATCCTTTGCACCGTCATAAGGCTTTTCATAAACAGCTGTCGGCATATAGGAAACAGCCGATTTTACAGGCTTTACAAGCAGTCTGTCATCATATATGCCGCCGATAATTTTTCCACGATAGTATAATATAAATTCTCCCATCATCTGTCTGTATGTAATTTCATCTAATCCCGATAATTGTTCCAAAATATAATTAAGATATTCTTTACTTGATGCCATAGCTTTTCTCCATATTTATGTTTTTATTCTCTGTTTTAATCTTTCGGCATATGTATCTGTATCTCATATATGCAGTTATTAAAGCTGTTGAAATTATCCTCATATTCATCGGCTATTACTATCGGAGGAGAGCTTACTCCGTCCCATATTTTGTCGGCGGCGTTTTTTATAAGCTCGGGTGAATCCGAAAGCCCGTCGCTGAGTATTTTTGACCGCAGACAGAAGTAGTTTCCGGCAGGAATTTTTATTATTCCGTCGTGCTTCTCCTACGTTTTTACCTTCATATATATGTAGTAATGTGTCGGAACTATTTTTCCTTCTATAAGTGACTTATAATCAAGAATATATCCGTTCTGCCTTATAAAGCGGCAGTTTTTAAATTCTGCCGAATTCTTTTTCTGCGTAAGCCGGTATCCGGCATAGCCGTATATGGGTTCATTTGAATTTACAGGCTCGGCAAGTACATACGGTCTTTTGTCACGAAACGGCAGAGAATTAAAACCGCAGTCGTCCGTATGTCTGTAACCGGTTGCTTCGTTTACAAAGGCAGGCTTGACAACACCTATTTTGTCGTAATATCTTAAAGTCTGTGATGATATTCCTATCAGCTTTGAAACTTCACATATTGTATATAATTCATTTATAATAATCTCCTGTATGAAGTTTACACTATATCAATAATAAAAATCAAGAAGATTATAGTTGACTATAATGTTAAAAATGTTAATGGGTTATGTTTTGGAATAAATACACAAAATAATTAAATTTTTATGAAACCTTTATTGACTGCATTGCTATTTTAACTGATATAAAATATAATAAAAGTATTATAGGAGGTGTTTTATATGCCATCATTAAATCCGACCACAATTTGGATAATAGCATTGATTGTTTTTCTTTTTATTGAGATAGTAACAACAGGGACACTTGTGTCAATATGGTTTTGTGCCGGTGCGTTTGCGGCATGGCTTGCCGCTCTTGCGGGAATTTCGTTTGCCGTTCAGTCTGTAATATTTGTTGCAGTTTCGGTTATACTTCTTATTGCACTTAAGCCATTTGTTAACAGACATATACATAAACATATTGTCAGCACAAACGCGGATGCGGTAATCGGTACGCATGGTATCGTTACGGAAGAAATAAATAATATTGCCGAAACAGGCGCCGTAAAAGCAGACGGAAAGCTTTGGACTGCCCGTTCGGTAAGTGAGGATGTAATCATTCCGGAAGGAAGCGAGGTGAACATACTCAAAATAGAAGGTGTTAAGCTTATTGTCAGCAAAATTTGATGAATTAGGTTTATTAAAATCTTGAAAGGAGAATAAAATGTATATGTTTATTTTAATCTTAATAATTATTATTGCCATCATTCTTTTGGCAAACATTAAAATCGTTCCTCAGGCAAGAGCATATGTAGTTGAGAGACTTGGCGCATACCATGCAACATGGGGTACAGGTCTTCATATAACTATTCCCATACTTGACAGAATTGCAAAGAAAATAAGTCTTAAGGAACAGGTTGCGGACTTTCCGCCTCAGCCGGTTATTACTAAGGATAACGTAACAATGCAGATAGATACGGTTATTTATTTACAGGTAACGGATCCTAAGCTTTACTGCTACGGTGTTGATAACCCCATAAAGGCTATCGAAAACCTTACGGCAACAACTCTCCGTAACATAATCGGTGAGCTTGAGCTTGACCAGACACTTACATCGAGAGATATTATCAACTCAAAAATGCGAGTAATACTTGATGAGGCAACGGACGCATGGGGAATAAAAATAAACCGTGTCGAGCTTAAAAATATCATGCCTCCTAAGGAAATACAGGATTCAATGGAAAAACAGATGAAGGCAGAGCGTGAAAGACGAGAGAAAATACTTCAGGCAGAAGGTGAAAAGCGTTCGGCAGTCCTTGTTGCGGAAGGTGAAAAAGAGGCGGCCATACTTCGTGCAGAGGCAAATAAAGAGGCAGCAATTCTTAAGGCCGAGGCCGATAAGGAAGCTGCAATCAAACGTGCAGAAGGTGAGGCAGAGGCTATCCTTAAGGTACAGAACGCAACAGCCGAAGGCCTTAAAATGCTCAATGCGGCATCTCCGGAGGCAAACGTAATAGCGATAAAGAGCCTTGAGGCATTGCAGAAGATGTCCGACGGCAAGGCAACAAAAATTATCATTCCTTCGGAAATTCAGGGTATGGCAGGACTTGCCACATCGTTTAAAGAGCTTATAAAGGAAGATAAGGAAGAAAAAGAGAATAAGTAAAACCGATTTGTTTGAATAGGGTTTGATTTGGGCGTAGCAGTCGTGATGATTGCTGCGCTTTTTAAGTGTGATAAAATATGTAATTAAATTTAATTTATAACTGTGTTATATTAATACATATCATACAAGAAAGAAGGTAAGATAAATGGTCTTAACAAGAAAACTTCAACTTGTACCTTGCACCGAAGTATAGAAGAAAGATAATCTATAAGGAATTAAAACGTGATACAGGAGCAATACTGCGAAAAATATGTAATGAATTAAAAGTTGAGATAATAGCAGCAGAAACATGCCCAGACCACATACATATGGTAGTAAGCTTACCACCGTATATGAGTGTATCACAATTTGTAGTGACACTCAAAAGTAAGATTGTACTAATGATATTCAATAGGCATGCAAATTAAAAGCATAAATACATAAACAGAAATTTCAGGTGTAGATGATACTATGTGGATACAGCAGGAAAGAATTAAAAGATTATAAAGGAATACATAAAAATAAACTGGAAGAAGACTACATAAAGAATGAAATGTCGTTAAAAGAATCATAGACTGTTTACAGGTAGTATATACAATAATAGTAGCATTTGTTTTATTTAATTAATTGGTTGACTTAAATTGACATAGAAATATATAAGTGTATAATAAATAATTATATTGTGTATTTACAATTTTTATTGAGGGGAAAGGTGTATGATTGCAAACGTGTGTATTAATAAAAAACAGAAAGGCATAATTAAACATATATTAACATCTTTTGTTTCTGTATTAATGATGATATGCATGCTTGCAAATACGGCGTATGCGGCTAATGTACCCAAAGAGGTAACGCCTGATTATAAGGTGGCTTTTTATGCATTTGATTGTTTTAATATGCAAGACAAAAACGGTATGCGTTATGGATACGGATACGAAATGATGCAGAATTTGTCAAAATATATGCAATGTACATTTTCCTATGTCGGATACGACAAGACAGCAAACGAATGTGTAGATATGCTCCGAAATGGTGAGCTTGATATATATACTGCGGCAAAAAGTACACCGGAAAGACAAAGTGAATTTGCAATTTCAAAGCACCTGTCAATTACGGCCACAACATGTATGAATGTTAAAGTCGGAAATAACAAAGTTGTGGAAGGCGATTATTCAACATATAACGGGCTGCGTATCGGTCTGCTTGCAAAACATACATATAATCCGCAGTTTCTTGAATGGGCTGACTCAAAGGGCTTTACTTATGAAATAAAATACTATGAAACACAGACCGAGCTTTCTAGGGCTCTTGTAGATAATGAGATTGACGCACTTGTCAACAGCTATATACGTACACCGGAGGATGAACGTATCATTGAGAACTTCGGACAGACACCTTATTACATTATGGCTCGAAAAGAGGATCAGGCTCTTATTGATAAAATAGATGATGCGATAGACAGAATGAATGTCGAAAATCCTAACTGGAGAGTTGATCTTTATAATAGATATTACGGAACACAAAACGCCAGTATTGAATTTACTAATGATGAACAGGCATTGCTTGATAAACTCATTGCCGACGGTACAGTTATTACTGCCGTTATGAATCCCGATAGAAAGCCATATTCGTTTTTTGATAACGGAACCGTATCGGGAATTGATGCTGAAATTTTTATCGCAACGGCTGAAAAACTCGGACTTAAATATGAAATAATGCCGGTTGCCAGCCGACAGGAGTATATGGACATTATCTTAAATGGCAAGGCCGACATATGGATTGATTCCGAATGTGATTACATAGACGACAATCAGTTTAAATATAAATTTACTGATCCTTATCTTACAAGCTCCGTATCGGTACTGCGCAGCAGAGGTGCATCGGGAAAGATTAAAAAAATTGCAGTGCTTGACAATAATATTGATGTCAAAGAAATTTTATCATCAAATTGGCCTGATGTGGAAATAGTCAGCGTTACAAGCACGGACCGGTGTATACAGCAGATAGTTTCCGGAAAGGTTGACGGTGCTTTGCTTCCTACCTATACTGCACAAAGACTTGCACGCGATGATGTTCAGAACAGACTGAGAGTTGACATTGTTCCGGGAGTAGAGTTTGATTTATGTATGGGCATAAATGCAAATGTTGATTATAATTTTTACGGTATCTGGTCAAAAACGCTTTCATTGGTTTCTGCGGATATAAGATCTGAAATTGTTCAATCATATGTTGAAGAAGCATCAACGACTACACCTATTGAATATCTGTTTGACCATCCGACTGTATTCATTATAATTGTTGCGGTTGTATTGTTGATAATATTCCTGATTGTTTTGTATTTCCAATCGGTAAAAAGCAAAAATATCCAGACGGAAATTTCAAAAAAGCTTGCTGTTGCGCTTAATGATGCAGAAGCGGCGACAGAGGCCAAAAATGAATTTTTTTCGAAAATGAGCCATGACATACGAACTCCTCTTAATGTTGTGCTCGGAATGACTCAGATTGCACAGAAATATAAAAATGATATGCCGAGATTGTCAGAGGCTCTCGACAGTATAACATCGGAAGGTAATTATCTTTTGGTGCTTATTAATTCGATTCTTGATGTAAACCAGCTTGAGCATGGACATATGGAATTGGTAAATGCTCCGTTTAATGTTACCGAATGCGTAAGACAGAGTACGGATATACTTAAACCACTCGCAGATAAAAAAGAACAGAAGCTTAATGTAAAATATAACTGCGATAATTTTGTTGTTATCGGAGATTCCAACCGATTCAGCCAGATAATAATTAATATTGTTTCCAATGCAATAAAGTATACCGAAGGCGGAGGAACAATAAACGTAAGTCTTGAATGTTCTCCGGATTTGAGATGTAAATTTATCTGCAAAGATAACGGAATAGGTATGACTGAGGATTTTGTAAGCCATATAACGGAGGATTACGTAAGAGCGGAGGACAGCCGTGTTTCCAAAATACAGGGAACCGGTCTTGGTATGTCGGTTGTTAAAGGCTTTACCGAGCTTATGAACGGGACATTGTCAATAAAGAGTAAGCTCGGGGAAGGTTCAACATTCGTTGTTGAAATTCCTTTCATGCAGGCAACAAAAGAGCAGATAGAGGATATATTAAATCCTGTCGAAAACGAAACTGATATTTATGAAAAATTTACGGGCAAAAAGGTTCTTCTGGCAGAGGATAATGAACTTAATGCTGAAATCGCAACAGAGCTTCTTCAGAGTATCGGCTTGACGGTTGACTGGGCAGAAAACGGTGCTATTGCGGTAGATCGTTTCAATAATTCAAAGCTTGATGAGTATTTTGCTATATTCATGGATATGCAGATGCCGGTTATGGACGGTGTTGAGGCAACAAAGACTATCCGTAACAGCAACCGACCTGATAACGGAATACCTATCTTTGCAATGACAGCTAATACATTTGCTTCGGACAGAAAACGCTGTCGCGATGCCGGTATGAACGGATATATAGCAAAGCCCATAAATGTTGAGGTTATTGTAACAACATTGAATGAAGAAACGAAAGACGAAGATAAAAAACATAAATGAAATAGTGATAAATTAAAAAATATACGCTTTCCGATTGGATTGCGTATATTTTTTATGTTGCGATATAAGGATTTATGCGTGTTTTATTCAGGTTTGCACATTTTTTTGATTGTTTTAACAACCTCGTCGGGCGGTGATTTAAAATCGTTATGCAGCCATTCCTTTATAAGCTGAAAAATTCCACCTGTGTGATATACGATTGCAAGACGGGCCTCTTCGCTGTCCGATTCCAGTCCCATATGTTTTTTTGCAAGCATAGTGTTTCCTTTAAGCAGTATTGGAAAAAGCAGGTCAATTTTTCCGGCTCTGTCAAGGCTTTTCAGCAATGTTCGGCAATCCTTTATATTGAGAAGATACCTTTTTTCAAATTCGTCTGAGTTTTTATAGACATTTATATCATCTTTTTCATTTAATTCTCTAAGACGTTCTTCTGCCGCTTTGAATATAACATCGTCCTTTGAATCAAAATGGCGGTAAAAGCTCATTCTTGATACTCCGGCTTTTTTTGTTATGTCAGTTACGGTTATTTTATCGTAGCTGTGTTGTTCCATAAGCAGTATCAGTGCAGTATAGATACATTCTTTTGTTGAATCTGCGGACATATGTTTCATAATCTCCTTTCTGTAACAAATTTTGTATTCGCTATTGAATTTCGTCTTTAGCTATATTATAATACAAAAAATAGAAAGTTACAAGTGTAACATTAGTGGTGATTCGCAACGATTGTAACAAATATATTTTTATAAAACAGGATATAATTTTAGCAGACGAGGAGCGTGATTTTTTATGCAGGAAGTTAAACCGGACAAAAAACCAATGTATATGTTTTGGCTTATTGCATTGGTTGTTTTATGTATTTTGAATATGGTTGTTTTTCCGGCAGCCATTAATTCAAGAGTTAAAGAGGTTGATTACGGAACATTTATGACCATGATGGATGACAAAAATATCGGTGATGTTACGATAGATACAGACGAAATCGTGTTTACCGATAAAGCCGGAACACAGATTTATAAAACCGGTAACCTTAACGATCCCAATTTGGTTGACAGACTTTTTGAGTCCGGAGCGTCTTTTAATAAGGAAATAGTTAAACAAATGAGTCCTTTGACATATTATTTCCTCAGTCTTGTTGTTCCGATACTTATAATGGTTGCTCTTTCCAGATGGGTTTCAAAGAAAATGGCCGATAAGCTTGGAAGCAATCCGACTATGATGCAGTTCGGTATGGGCGGAAACAACGGAGCAAAGATATATGTAAAGAGTGATACGGGCATTAAGTTTAAGGACGTAGCAGGTGAGGAAGAAGCCAAGGAGCTTTTGCAGGAAATAGTCGATTATCTTCATAATCCCCAAAAATATACGGAAATCGGTGCATCACTTCCCAAGGGTGCTTTGCTTGTAGGCCCTCCCGGTACAGGTAAAACGCTTCTTGCGAAAGCTGTTGCAGGTGAGGCAGATGTTCCCTTCTTCTCAATCTCAGGTTCTGAGTTTGTTCAGATGTTCGTTGGCATGGGCGCCGCTAAAGTAAGAGATCTCTTTAAACAGGCAAAGGAAAAGGCCCCCTGTATAGTATTCATAGATGAGATTGATACAATAGGTAAAAAACGTGATGGTCAGATAGGCGGAAATGATGAACGTGAGCAGACATTAAACCAGCTCCTTACAGAAATGGATGGCTTCGACGGAAACAATGGTGTTGTCATTCTTGCGGCTACAAACCGTCCGGAATCTCTTGATCCGGCACTTCTCAGACCCGGCCGTTTTGACAGACGTATTCCCGTTGAGCTTCCGGATTTACAGGGACGTATCGATATACTTAAGGTTCATGGTGCAAAAATTAAAACAGCCAATGGCGTTGACTATTCTGAAATAGCGAGGGCAGCTGCCGGTGCATCAGGTGCCGAACTTGCCAATATAATCAATGAGGCTGCTCTTCGTGCCGTAAGAATGGGCAGAAGAAAGGTAGAACAGCAGGACCTTATGGAAAGTGTTGAGGTAGTAATTGCGGGCTATCAGAAGAAAAACAAAATACTTTCCGATAAAGAAAAGCTTATTGTTTCTTACCATGAGGTAGGTCATGCGCTTGTTGCAGCACTCCAGACAAACTCCGCACCTGTGCAGAAAATAACTATTATACCGAGAACATCGGGTGCTTTGGGTTATACAATGCAGGTTGATGAAGGCGAGCATTACCTTATGTCAAAAACCGAAATCGAAAATAAGATTGCAACATTCACAGGCGGTCGTGCCGCAGAAGAAATAATATTCAAGGAAATAACGACAGGTGCGTCAAACGATATTGAACAGGCAACAAAGCTTGCAAAGGCAATGGTTTCTCGTTTTGGTATGACTGATAAATTCGGCATGGTTGCAATGGAAACAATGAACAACCAGTATCTCGGCGGAGATACAAGCCTTACCTGTTCAGCCGAAACACAGACAAAAATTGATGAAATGGTTGTCAATATTGTCGAAACACAGCACGATAAGGCTAAAAAGCTTCTTGAAGATAACATAATGAAGCTCCATGAAATTTCTAAATATCTCTATGAGAATGAAACAATAACAGGCGAAGAATTTATGCAGATACTCAGTAAAAAGGATTGATTAAATGAATTTTCTCTTCACACTTGATAAGAATTATATTGAACCGCTGAAAATGTGCCTGATTTCAATACTGCGTTTTCCGTCAAAGGACGGCTGGAATGTCTATATAATAACCAAGAATACCGAGGATTTTAACGACTTTGCGAGAAATATGGAACGGCTTAAGGAAGGATTGAAAATTCATCTGATAGAGGCTGATGACAGTATATTTAAGGGATTTCCGGAAACTGTCAGATATTCCAAAGTGGTTTATTACCGCATATTTGCATCGGAATTTCTGCCGAAAAATATGGACAGGGTGCTTTATCTTGATCCGGATATAATTGTCATAAATTCCCTTGAAGAGCTTTATAATACCGATCTTGATGGATATTATTATGCGGCATGCAGCCACACAAAGACGTTTTTGAATGATGTGAACAGAATAAGGCTCGGAATGAAGAAAAACACACCGTATATCAATTCGGGAGTTATGCTTATGAATCTTGATGAACTTAGAAGAAACCAGACAATAAAGGAAGTGTTTGATTACGTCAAGAAATATGGAAAGCACTTTATTCTTCCCGATCAGGATATAATTTCCGCATTATACGGAGATAAAATAAATCTGCTTGATACTCTGAAGTATAATATCAGTGACAGAATTATAAAAATGAACAATCTAAATCCAAAGAATGAATATATTGATATAAATTGGGTTTGGGAAAACTCAGTCATTATTCACTATTATGGTGAAAATAAGCCATGGAAAGATGATTATAACGGCATTTTGGGCAGATTTTATGAGGATATAGCCAAGCTGGCAAAAGAAAAAAATATATTTGAGAATTAAGCAAAAATTAATGCACCGAATGAAGAAGTTCGGTGCATTTTTGCGTCCTATAATCTTAAGCCTTTTATGTCCTTTATGCTTGATAGAATAACATTTGTGCTTATTGAAACAATGTCCGGAAGCTTGTCGATTACCTCGGAAAGAAAGCCTTCAAGCTCATCATGGTTTGCGGCAACGGCATGTACATGAAGCCGGCATTTGCCGGTAGTGCGGTAAATTTGCGTTACGGTAGGGCAGTCGCATAAAAGCTGGATAACCTTTGTAAAGCTTGAAGGTGATGTTTCTATTTCAAAATAGCATGAAACAGCACCGCCGAGCTTTTGTGGATTTATTATTGTTGTGTATTCTTCTATAATTCCCTGTGCTTCAAGGGCATCTATATGGTTTTTTATTGCAACACGGGAAAGTCCCAATCGGTCGCCGATTTCCGAATAGGTGTATCTCGCATTTTCTATAAGCAGTGTAATTATTTTCTGGTCAATTTCGTCTAAGCCGTCAAGATACATAAATATCACCTCTATGACAGTATAGCATAGTTGTAGTTACATTTCAATATGAAAGTTATATATTGCATTATGTAAGTAAAAATGGTATAATACTTACTATAATTAATTATAATGTTATGGGTGATTATATGTATCGAGATTTAACCAAAGGAAGTATAACCAAAGGACTTGTACTGTTTGCACTGCCCATGATGGCAGGAAATCTTCTGCAACAGCTTTATAACATTGCCGATACGCTGATTGTCGGTCAGGCTCTCGGAAAAAACGCACTTGCGGCAGTCGGTTCGGCTTATACGCTGATGACATTTCTTACTTCGATTTTTATAGGGCTTTCAATGGGAGCGGGAGCATTGTTTTCTATTTATCTCGGAAAAAACGACAGAGATTCGCTGAAAAGTGCAATAGTCCATGCCTTCGGGCTTATTATGTCTGTAACGATTGTTATGAATGTTATAGTTTACATATGCGTTAATCCGATACTTACTTTTTTGCAGGTTCCCGATGAGCTTTACGGTTCAATGAAGGAGTATATAATAATTATATTTGCCGGACTTATCGCAACCTCGCTTTATAATTTTTTTGCCTGTCTGCTTAGGGCGGTCGGAAATTCTATGACGCCGTTGTGGTTTCTCGGAACATCTGCATTGCTTAATATAGGTCTGGATATGTTGTTTGTGATGGGTTTTCATTGGGGAATTGGCGGTGCGGCTGCGGCAACGGTTGCGGCACAGTATGTTTCGGGAATAGGTATATTGATATACTATCTTGCGAAATGTAAGGATTTCATTCCGAACAGAAAGCACATGAAATGGAATAAAGCTATTTTAAAGGAAATATGCGATATGTCCATGCTCACTTGTGTTCAGCAGTCGGCAATGAATTTCGGAATTCTGCTTATACAGCGTCTTGTTGACAGCTTTGGTGCGGTAACAATGGCAGCATTTGCAGCGGCTGTAAAGATTGATACATTTGCATATCTTCCGGTTCAGGATTTCGGCAATGCGTTTTCTACATTTATTGCACAGAATTATGGTGCAGGGTATACATCACGTATACGTGAAGGCTTTAAGAAGGCAACGGCATTGTCGGCAGGCTTTTCAGCGGTGATCTCTGCACTTGTATTTGTGTTTGCTGAGCCACTTATGAGGATTTTTATAAAAGCAGAGGAAACACAGGTGCTGGCGGTTGGTGTGCAGTATCTGCATATTGAAGGAGCGTTTTATGTTGGAATAGGTTGTTTGTTTCTGCTTTATGGATTTTATCGTGCTGTTAAACGACCGGGAATGTCGGTTGTGCTTACGGTAATATCGCTTGGAATGCGTGTTGTATTGGCATATGCACTTGCCGGACCGATAGGAGAGATAGGCATATGGATGGCAATACCGATAGGCTGGGTGCTTGCAGATATAACGGGTTACGGATATTATTTTGCAAAAAGGAAAAAGCTTCTGCCAAGAGAAAAATAAAATCTATTGAAAAACCTATGGGACTCTGTCCCATACCCTGCGAACCTTTAAAACTGTCAGAACTTTGCTTCGCAAAGTGGTCTTCGACCACCGCATCATGGTCAAAGCATTTTGCTACGCAAAACGGTCTATTGTCAAAATTTTGCTACGCAAAACCGCCTACAGCGTCAGCGGTCTTCGCTGTTTTTGACCGCCCCGTTTTCTTCGGGGTGCATACTTTGCGGTTCATTGCTCGATCTAAATTTTCTGAATTATATTTAATTTTAAAATTGTATGAATTTGAATTAAATAATAATTTAAAAAACATAAGAAAAGCCCATGTAATCACACATGAGCTTTTTCTGTATTTTAAGCTTTGGCTTTGTCTCTGTTTTTGAATATTCCTTCCGGCAGTGAAAGCACAATCAATATTGCTATTACACACATACCGACTATTTTTATGCACTTCATTGTTTCTGTCATTGCCATATCAAGATTGTTCATTATAAGTGCATAACAGGCGTTATACATATTTCCGCCGGGCGAAAGCGGAAACACAGAAGGAAGAACATATACCATCACAGGTATCTCTCGTCTATTAGATGTAAATCTTGCAAGAATTGCTATGGCGAAGGCGCCGAAGAAATTCGCAAATGTTCCCATACTGCAAAACTTAACAAGATAATAATATATTCCGTAACCTATGCCGCCGAAAAGCCAGCAGAAAACCAATTCTTTTTTGGGCGTATTGTACACAATCGCAAAAAACATACATGCAAGCGATGCAAGCAGCATTTCTATTAAAACTGTTCTCATAATGAAATATTACCTCCCAAAAGCTTCCATAATATCATAGCAAAGGCAACTCCGGTGCTTATTGCGGCGGCGGTAAGTATTGCTTCATATGCACGGGTCATGCCGGATGTATAATCGCCGTGAAGAATGTCGTTTACCGAATGAACAAAGGGTACTCCCGGAGCAATGGGCATCAGTGTTCCGATTATTATTTTATCAAGCATTGAACCCATACCGAAACGCATAAACAATACCGCAAGGAAACCGACCACAAAGCCTCCGCAGCAGTTTACAAGAAACGTAAATGTGTTTTTGGCGTTTAATGCCTGCACAAAAATTCCCATACATACTCCTACGCATATTGAAACAAGGCCGTCTATTATCTGGCCTCCGAACATAAGCGTTCTGAAACAGCCTGCCATACCATAGGCAAGTATTGTTACCCAGTATGGATAGGTCGCCTTTGAATCGGCATTTTTAAGCTCCACAAGTGCCTGTTCGGCTGTGAGCTCGCCGGCAACAAATGAATTTACTATGTCTTCAATAAGGGATATATGCTCTGTGTGCATTTTTTTCTTCGGTACCTGCTTCATAACGGTTATAACGCCTTCATCGGTAGATTCCACTGTTATAACAATACCGGTTGTTGTAACGAAAATTTCATGGTTTCTGAACTTGCAGGGCTCAAGTATTTTGTTTATAAGACCTTCTATTCTATGTGTTCCGCAACCGTTGGCAAGCATTCTTTCACCGGTGGTTACGGCAAATTCGAGGATATTTCGACTGTTCACCTAAACTGCATCTCCTGACTGTATCAAACTGCATGGTTTAATTGAAAATTTGCATAACATACATGATAACAGAATGTCAGATAAAAATATAATGACAATTATAAACAAATTTTTTGACGTTTTGTTATACATATTTGACAGAATTGAGCATAATTTGTCCAATGCAAAAAATAGGGTGACAATATCAGAACTTTGGTATATAATCACTGTGTAAATAACATATTTTTTTACTTAATATTTACATAATTCAAGGAGGATATTTTAAATGAGCGTACTTGATTTCTCGAGAATTGCTGCTGAAGATCCTGAAATTGTACAGGCTATGGAGGCAGAACTTAAACGTCAGAGAGATAATATCGAGCTTATTGCATCTGAAAACTTTGTTTCACCTGCTGTTATGGATGCAATGGGAACACATCTTACAAATAAATATGCAGAAGGCTATCCCGGAAAGCGTTATTACGGCGGCTGCGTAAACGTAGACGTTGTTGAAAACCTTGCAAGGGAAAGAGCAAAACAGCTTTTCGGCTGTGAACATGTTAATGTTCAGCCTCATTCAGGCAGCCAGGCAAACATTGCTGTTTATTTTGCTATGCTTGAGCCGGGAGATACTATCCTTGGTATGAACTTAAGCCATGGCGGACATCTTTCACACGGTTCACCGGTTAATATTTCGGGTAAATATTTCCACGTTGTACCTTACGGCGTAGACGAAACAGGCTTCATCGATTATGATGAATTTGAGAGAATTGCTGTTGAAGCAAAGCCCAAACTTATCGTTGCCGGAGCAAGTGCATATGCAAGAACAATCGACTTTGAAAGAATTTCAAAGATTGCCAAGAAGGTAGGAGCATATCTTATGGTAGATATTGCTCATATAGCAGGTCTTGTTGCAACAGGACTTCATCCTTCACCTGTACCTTATGCTGATTTCGTTACAACAACAACACATAAGACACTCAGAGGCCCCAGAGGCGGTATGATTATGTGCAAGGAAGAGTATGCACAGAAGATTGACAAGGCTATTTTCCCCGGAATACAGGGCGGTCCTCTTATGCACATCATTGCGGCTAAGGCTGTATGCTTCAAAGAGGCTCTTACACCCGAATATAAGGAATATATGACACAGGTTGTTAAGAACGCTAAGGCTCTTGCAGAAGGACTTATGGCAAACGGCCTTGACATCGTTTCAGGCGGAACAGATAACCACCTTATGCTTGTTGACCTCAGAAAATACAACGTAACAGGCAAAGATGCTGAAAAGATGCTTGACGAAGTAAGAATTACATGCAATAAGAATACAATTCCTTTCGATCCTCAGTCACCTTTCGTAACAAGCGGTGTTCGTCTTGGTACACCTGCCGTTACAACAAGAGGCATGAAAGAAGAAGATATGAAGGAAATCGCAGCAATTATTTCAGGCACACTTAAAGACTTTGAAGGCTTTAAGGCAGAGGCTATCGCAAGAGTTGATGCACTTACAAAGAAATATCCTCTTTATGAGTAATCGAATAGCCTGAATTACTGCCCGTTTGAGAGCGATCTTGAACGGGCTTTTCATATCCTTTTCAGTATAAATGAATATTTAATCAAAATTTTAAAAAAAATACTATGAATATACTTGTTTATGTGAATTGATTGTATTATAATAAATACATAACAATATAAGGAGGAATTCATTATGGCTAAAAAAGTATTAATGCTTGCAGGCGATTTTACAGAAGATTATGAGACAATGGTACCTTTCCAGAGTATGCAGATGCTCGGTTATCAGGTAGACGTAGTTTGCCCCGATAAGAAGGCAGGCGATATCGTTAAGACAGCTGTTCATGACTTTGTAGGCGACCAGACATATGTTGAAAAGAGCGGTCATAACTTCGCACTCACAGCTGATTTTGATAAGGTTGATGTTACAGAGTATGCTGGTCTTTTTATGACAGGCGGTAGAGCTCCCGAATATATCAGACTTAATCCCAGAGTAATCGAAATCGTTCAGTATTTCATGAACAACAATCTTCCTGTTGCATCTATCTGCCATGGACCTCAGATTCTTACAGCAGCTAATGTACTCAAAGGCAGAAAGGCTACATGCTATCCTGCAGTTGGCCCGGATATCACTCTTGCCGGAGGTACATATGTTGAAGTACCTGCAGATCAGGCAGTTGTTGATGGAAACCTTGTTACATCACCTGCATGGCCCGGAGATGCGGCAATTGTAAGAGAATTTGTTAAACTTATGGGCGCTAAAATTGAAATTTGATCAATTTAAAAATACAGTATTTTCAGGCACTGTCTTTGACAGTGCCTTTGTTATTATTTAAATTGGGGGATGCTTTATGTGGATGTTGTTTGCGGTCCTTTCATCTGTATTTGCCGCTTTAACTTCAATTTTGGCTAAAATCGGTATAGACGGAGTTAATTCAAATCTTGCGACGGCAATAAGAACTGTTGTAGTCCTTATTATGTCATGGGCAATGGTATTTATCACAAATGCACAGACAGGTATCGGAGATATTGGCAAAAGAAGCTGGATATTTCTGATTCTTTCAGGCCTTGCGACAGGCGCATCATGGCTCTGCTATTACAGGGCATTACAGATTGGTGAGGTTTCCAAGGTTGTTCCCATTGATAAAATGAGCGTTGTAATAACCTTGATACTTGCGTTTGCCTGTTTACATGAGCAGTTTACGCCAAAGTCAATTATCGGTGCGGTGCTTATAACAGCCGGTACTTTGTTTATGGTATTATAATAATTATCATATATTTTTAAATATGTAAAATACAGGTATTGCATTTAGTTGCAGTACCTTTTTTTGCATAAGTATAGCAATGTGATATGTTTTATGCTAAAATTAATCCACTATAAGCTTTTACGGTGATGTTATGAAAGGTACACTTAATTCCATAAACCGCAATGAAGTGCTGAAATACCTCGGCTATAAGGGCGGAGCTACGGACGAAAAAACAATAAACGATATACAGAGAATTTCCGAAGATGTTATAAAAACGGCACAGCCGGCTGTAACATATATGGTTTTTGATATTGAAGATAATTTCTGTTTTTCGGGAACAAATTTTATTCCCGGCGGAAATGATATAAAGAAAATGCTTGAGGGCTGTAAAAAAGCGGTGCTCATGGCGGCTACTCTCGGAATGGAGATAGAAAAAAAGCTCAGGGCAATACAGATTACGGATATGTATTCGGCTTTGATATTTGATTGCTGTGCAAGCTCGGCCATTGAAAACGTATGTGACAATTTCCAGAATGAGCTTGAAGAAAAGGTGAATAAACAGGGCTTGTTTTTAACCGACAGATTTTCTCCGGGATACGGAGATATGCCCTTTGAACAGCAGAAGGATATATGTACAATGTTGAGAACCGAAAAAAATATAGGCGTAAGCTTGAGCTCCGGCGGAATAATGATACCGAGAAAGACGGTTACAGCCATAATCGGTATTTCCGATAAGCCTAAAGAAAAACGGTTCCGAGGCTGTGAAAGCTGTTCCATGTTTGAAAATTGTGAGTACCGAAAAGGAGATAAAAGTTGTGGCAGATAAAGTAAACAGATTAGATAAATTAATGAAGAACGGATTTCTGTTCCTTGACGGAGCAATGGGAACAATGCTCCAGAAGGCAGGTCTTAAGCTTGGCGAAAGACCGGAGGCAATATGTATAGAAAAGCCGGAAATAATTACGGATATACACAGACAGTATGTTGAGGCAGGAAGCCAAATTGTCTATGCAAATACCTTCGGTGCAAACAGACATAAGCTTGAAGGGACATGTCTTGAGGTCGATAAGGTAATAGAGGCGGCTGTCAAATGTGCAAAAAAAGCAGTGGAAGGCACTGATGCAATGGTTGCGCTTGATATAGGCCCTATCGGAGAATTGCTTGAGCCTTCGGGAACATTGTCCTTTGAAAGTGCTTACGATATTTTCAAGGAAATGGTTGTTATCGGAGAAAAGGCCGGCTGTGATATAATCGTTTTTGAAACAATGACGGATTTGTATGAGGTAAAGGCCGGACTTCTTGCGGCTAAGGAAAATACATCACTTCCCGTTATTTGTACAATGACCTTTGAGGAAAACGGAAGAACATTTACCGGCTGTTCCGTTGAGGCAATGGCGGCTGTTCTGGAAGGACTCGGTGCTGACGGAGTAGGCATAAACTGTTCGCTTGGTCCAGATGAGATTTTCCCGATAGCAAAAAGACTTGCAATGGCAACGACACTTCCCGTTGTCGTAAAGGCAAATGCCGGACTTCCCGATCCCATAACAAATACATATGACATTACTGCCGATAAGTTTGCGGAAAGCATGAAACAGTATGCTGAAATAGGTATAAGAGTAATGGGCGGCTGCTGCGGAACAACTCCCGAATATATAAAAGAGGTAGTAAAAGCTGTTTTGCCAATAAAGAATGAAAGAGCAAAGGTTGAAAGAAAAACAGTTCTTTGTTCGCCGTCAAAGGTTGTTACAGTTGACGGAGTAAGAGTTATCGGCGAAAGAATAAATCCGACAGGCAAAAAGCGTTTTCAGCAGGCACTTCGTGAAGGCGATATGGCATATATTGCCGAAAGAGCCATTGAACAGGCAGAGGCCGGTGCTGACATACTTGACGTTAATGTCGGTATGCCCGGTATAAATGAAAAAGAAATGATGATTAAGGTTGTTAAGACAATTCAGTCTGTATGCGACCTTCCTCTCCAGATAGACTCGTCAGATCCAAAGGCTATCGAGGCAGGCTTAAGAATATTCAACGGAAAGGCTATTGTAAATTCCGTAAACGGCGAAGATGAAAAGATTAATAAAATACTGCCTATTGTTAAAAAATACGGTGCGTCTGTAATCGGACTTGCCATGGACGAAAACGGCATACCCGATACAGCCGAAAAGAGAATTGCCATTGCCGAAAGAATACTTGATAAAGCAATGAGCATGGGAATAAATAAGGAAGATGTATTTATCGACTGCCTTACGCTTACGGTTTCGGCACAGCAGGAGCAGGCAGTGGAAACGCTTAAAGCGGTAAGATATGTAAAGGAAAAGCTCGGACTTCACAATGTTCTCGGTGTATCGAATATTTCCTTCGGACTTCCGGCAAGAGAATATATAACAACAAACTTCCTTACACAGGCCATGTATGCCGGACTTGATCTGCCTATAATCAATCCAAATCAGCAGGCTGTTATGGACGCTGTATGCTCCTATCGTGTATTAAGCGGTGAGGATGTAAACAGCGAAAAATATATCGAGCGTTTTTCGGGAAGGACCGAGCAGAAGGTTGTGCAGACAACGGAAAAAAAGTCTAACGGAGCCGATAGCGAAACAGGAATAGGCTATGCGGTCTCCAAAGGTCTGAAAGAGGAAACGGCTCGATTAACCAAAGAGCTTCTTAAAGAAAAAACAGAGCTTGAAATAATAAATGAACTGCTTATTCCGGCACTTGACCGAGTAGGCGAAAGATACGAAAAACAGGAAATATTCCTTCCTCAGCTTATCAATTCGGCAGCGGCATCATGCGAGGCCTTTGAGGTAATAAAAAAGAGCATACTCGCGAAAGGAACAGGCTCGGTATCGAAAGGAAAAATAATTCTTGCCACAGTTAAAGGTGATATTCACGACATAGGCAAAAACATAGTTAAAGTAATTCTTGAAAATTACGGCTATCAGGTTATCGACCTCGGACGAGATGTACCTCCCGAAACTGTTGTTGAAACGGCAATTAAAGAAGATGTTAAGCTTGTCGGCTTAAGTGCGCTTATGACTACCACATTAAACAGTATGAAGGAAACAGTCGATATGTTAAGAGCAAGCGGACATGAATGTAAAATAGTTGTCGGCGGTGCTGTTCTTACGGAGGAATATGCAAAAATGATAGGTGCGGATTGCTATGCAAAGGACGCAAAGGCTACGGTTGATTTTGCAAAGGAGGTATTCGGCTGATGGAAAATATAAGAGATTTTCTTAAACATGATAAGCTTATATTTGATGGAAGTATGGGTACATACTTTGCCTCAAAATACAGAACAATGGCAGAACGCTGCGAAAATGTGAATGTTACGGATTTTATGAAAATATACGGCATACACAGGGAATATATCGAGGCAGGCAGTCATGCAATAAAGACAAATACATTTGCCGCAAATATAGATAACTATAACGGTGACGAAGCACAGCTTAAAGCCGTTCTTGAGGCAGGCTGGAAAAATGCAGAGCTTGCCGCAAACGACAGCGATACATATGTTTTTGCGGATATAGGACATATTCAGGCAACGGAAGATGTTAATGTTGCCGTTAAATACAAAAAGAATGCAGAGATATTTCTTGAGCTCGGTGCCGAGAACTTTCTGCTTGAAACGCTTTCCAATTACAGAGGCATTGCGGAAACTGCCGAATATATAAAATCGGCCAATCCGGACGCATTTGTGCTTGTTTCCTTTGCGGTTTTTCCCGACGGATACACAAAGGAAGGAGAGCTTGGAGAAGAGTTGCTTTCGGCGGCAGATGAATGCAAATGGATAGATGCGATAGGTATTAATTGCGTTTCCGGTCCTCACCATATGTTCAGCTATTTCAAGAGCCTTAAGAAATTCAGCAAGCCGTTCAGCGTTATGCCGAACTCCGGCTATCCTACGGTTATAAACAACAGAACATATTTTGAAAGCAGTCCGGATTATTTCGCTTTTAAAATGCGTGATATGTCAGAATGCGGTGCATCAATACTCGGAGGCTGCTGCGGAACAACTCCGGACTACATAAGGAGAACAATAGAAGTGCTTTCCGAAAGCATATCCAGTGATATAAAGGAAGAGGAGAACGACAGCAATTCTTTTGAAATAATCAGATATGTTCCACAGTTCAACAGAAAGCTTTCCGAAGGCAAAAAGGTTATAGCGGTTGAGTTGGATCCTCCGGAAAATGCCGATATAAGCAAGTTTATGAAAAATGCCGGAATGCTCAAAAATGCCGGAGTGGATATAATAACCATTGCCGACTGCCCGATAGCAAGGGCAAGAGTGGACAGCTCGCTTCTTGCCTGTAAGCTGAAAAGAGAGCTTAATATTGATGTTATTCCTCATCTTACCTGTCGTGACAGAAATATAAATGCAACTAAAGCACTTCTTCTCGGTCTGAATATAGAGAACATAAGAAATGTGCTTATCGTTACCGGTGATCCAATTCCTTCGGCACAGAGAGATGAAGTAAAGAGCGTGTTTAATTTCAATTCGCGTATGCTTGCAAAATATGTCAGAACGCTTAACGAAACTGTTTTTCCCGACGGATTCCATACATTCGGCGCATTGAACATAAACGCAAAGAATTTTGATGTCCAGCTCAAAATGGCAAAAGAAAAGGAGCTTAACGGAATGGAAGGCTTCCTTACACAGCCGGTGCTTACGGAAAAAGGCTTTGAAAATCTTAAAAAAGCAAAACAGGAGCTTAACGGAAAGATACTTGCCGGAATAATTCCTGTAATGAGCTATAGGAATGCTTGCTTTATGGAAAGCGAAATATCGGGCATAAATGTTGAAGACACTATAATTGAAATGTTCAAAGGCTTAAGTAAGGAAGAAAGCGTTGAGCTCGGAATAAAAATATCTGTAGAGATTGCCAATAAGGTTAAGGACATTGCTGATGGATATTATTTTATGACACCGTTTTCGAGAGCCGATGTAATATGTGATATAATAAACAAAATTGAAAAATAAAAGATTATATATTTTGGAGGCAGTAAATTGAAATACAATTTTGACGAAATAATTGACAGACAGAATACAAATGCACTCAATACAGATGGTTTCCGCCAGTATATATTCCATGCAGGATCGGACAAGAAATTTAATTATGCAGATGATGATTTTGTCCGTATGTGGGTTGCCGATATGGAGTTTAAAACCGCTCCGGAAATAATAGATGCAATAAAGGAAAGAGCAGACCACGGCATTTTCGGATATACAAGAACATTCAATGATGATTATTATAACGCCTTCTGCGATTGGTGCAGAAAAAAATATGACTGGGAGTTCCCGAAAGAAGAGCTTATGTTCACTCAGGGTGTTGTTGCAGCAATATATCAGCTTATCGGAATAATGACGGAAAAGAAAGGCAGTCTGCTTATAACAACACCGTCATATAAGCAGTTCAGAGGTGCGGCACAGTTCAACGGAATTGATTACGTATGCTCGGATCTAATCAATACAAACGGATATTTTACAATAGATTTTGATGATTTCGAGAAAAAGGCGTCGGATAAAAACGTAAAAGCCGTTATCTGGTGTAATCCTCACAACCCGACAGGCAGAATGTGGACAGAGGACGAGCTTAAGAAGGTTGCCGATATAGTAAAAAAATATAATCTCTGGATTATATCGGATGAAATTCACTGTGATGTTATAAGAACAGGAAATAAGCATATTCCTATGGCAAAGATTATGGGCGATTATGATAAGCTTGTTACCTGTATGGCACCAAGCAAAACATTTAATCTTGCCGGACTTATGCTGTCAAATATTATAATAAGAGATAAGGCACTCAGAAACGCCATGAGAAGCACAGATTTTACTTCCGGTTCGCTCAACCCGATTTCTCTTGCGGCTGCACAGGCTGCTTATGAAAAAGGCGATGAATGGCTTGACGGACTTAAGGAATACCTTGACGGAAATTTTGCATTTGCGGATAAATTTTTTAAGGAGAATATGCCAAAGGCTAATTTCTATATACCGGAATCAACATATCTTGCATGGGTTGACATGAGAGGATATTTTGTAAAGGGTGAAAATTTATCGGAGTTTTTCGCAAACAATGCCGGAGTTCTCCTTGAAGGCGGCAACGACTTATTTGTAGGAAATGCCGAAGGCTTTGTAAGACTTAATTTTGCTATGCCGAGATCAATAATAGAAAAGGGTCTTAACAGAATGGCAGAGGCATTAAAAAATAAATGAGGTACAAAAATGAATATAAGAAACGGAAGAATTTCCGATGTTGATGAATTGACCGCGATAGAGGCGGAGTGCTTTCCGGCGGCAGAGGCTGCGGAAAGAAAGTCCTTTGAGGACAGACTTAAGCATTATGCAGACCATTTTTGGATATTGGAGGACGATAACGGCAAAATTATCAGCTTTGTAAACGGAATGGTTACAGACGAAGAGCATCTGACGGACAAAATGTATGAAAATGCGTCAATGCACAATGAAAACGGCGCATGGCAGATGATTTTCGGCGTTAATACATTGCCGAAATACCGAAAAAACGGCTATGCGGAAGCTGTTCTCAGAAATGTCATTTCCGATGCAAAAGAACATGGTAGAAAAGGTCTTGTGCTGACCTGTAAGGAAAAACTCATACATTTTTATGGAAAGCTGGGCTTTGTTGATGAAGGTGTTTCGGATTCCGAGCATGGCGGAGTTGTGTGGCACGAAATGAGACTTACGTTTTAAGCGAAACCAGGCATTATCAAATATCTTATGTCATAAGACAAAAAACCGACCGATGGTTATCATCAGTCGGTTTTTCACATTTTGGCATTGTTTGCACTGCTAAATGTATGCCTATAATTTTTCTTATTATATAATAACAAACCGTAAGTTACAGTGCGGCCTTTTTCCATTTTCTAATCTTAGTTCTAAAAGTTCCGAAAGGAGCAACGGTATTCACATGAATAAACTTGTAAACTTCCCATACCGCTGTTTTTGTGGCATCATCTGCCCACTTTCTCATGTGCGGTTGAAACAGTTCGTTCTCACTCATGGAATCAATCATGGCGTAGAGTGCCGTAACATTTTCGTTTAACATATTTTTTAGCTCTGTTAATGATAATGGGGCATAAGTATCGGTAAACCACTGATATAATTCACCAAGCTGATTCCATTTGAATTCATCTGATGGAGTTTTTACCGGAAGTCCGTTTCTTTCATCTTCTTCCCATTTAAGAACCAACGTTGTCCATCCCACATTATAAGCAAGGTTTTCTGCCGGAGTTCGGTCAACCTCATCAACTCTTATATCTTTTAATGCTTCCGGTATATTATCAAATTCAGAAATATATTTTTCGAATGTTTTACGAATTTCCGTTTTAAGTTCTTCTTTATTTTCATACGTTCGCAAAAGATGACCTCCATAAATTCAAATTTATCACACAGTTAAACGTTCTGTAAAATCGGGAGTTATTCAACTCGAACATTTATCGGCCTCAGACTGAGATTGCCCGCACCTTCCACCTTATACCATTTTCCTCTTTCGAGTCTTATTTTTTCTGTTATACCGTGTGTAATATATCCGATTATATATTGCTCTCCCGTTTCGATATCAGTAAAAAGCACATCTGTATCGCAATCACCGCTTACTTTTACAGTTCCCCAAAGTGGCTGTATTTGTTCTGACTTTATTTTACCTTCATTGCTTGAAAGGGTATATGTATGATTTTTCTGTATATTGTAATAACTGAAAATCACTACCAGAAAAAAGACTATAACACATAAACCAATACGCTTATTTTTCATAAAACACCTCACTTAATTCAGTTTGCTGTTCCGTTTATTCATTCGAATTATACCACAAAGCCTATGAACAATACTATCGTTATTTTGTGAGAGCAGAAAAAACAAAACAATTTTCTGCATGAACTTACGTGCTAATCTCAATTAAGTATGTTTTGATAACTAAAATTAATTTGAATATATGAATTCAATTTGAATATTTGACATTCAAAATCAAGAAAGAAAAACAAAATCAAGAAAGTTGAATAAACTAAAGGCTACTTGATTTCATTCCATTGCAATAAAAAGTGGTATATAATGCAAACAGATGTTGAAAATGTTGTAAAACAAATTAAAAAGTAATACTGCTGTGATTATTTTGACAATACAGTGCTGGGTATTTTGAATATTTACAGCAGTATGCAATAAAGATTAATCAAGTCGGACATGACAGAAAATGTTAATGAACAAAAATCAAAACATTGCCGGTTATGCCGCACTGAAAATACTAATGTTTATAAATTATCGGAAAGGATGATATGAACGTGATTAACATTAATGAAGCAAGTGCTAAAGAATTACTTGGCTACTATCAGGCAAAGCTTGATGAGGAAGCAAGAGAAGCAAAAAAAGCAGGCAAGCTTGTATGCTGGTCAGCATCAGTTGCTCCTCCGGAAATGTGCGTAGCTATGGACATCGCTATGGTTTATCCCGAAACACATGCAGCCGGAATCGGTGCAAGAAAAGGTTCACTTGATATGCTTGCAGTTGCAGAACAGAAGGGCTATAACCTTGACATCTGTTCATACGCAAGAGTAAACCTCGGATATATGGAACTTCTTAAACAGGAGGCTATGACAGGCGAAACACCCGAAAAGCTCGCTAACTCTCCCGCAGCAAGAGTACCTCTTCCCGATCTCGTTATTACATGTAACAATATCTGTAATACACTTCTTAAGTGGTATGAAAACCTTGCAAAAGAGCTTGACATTCCCTGCATTATAATCGACGTTCCTTTCAACCACACAATGCCTATACAGAGACGTTGCAAGGAATACATCGCAGCTCAGTTTGAAGAAGCTATCAAAATCCTTGAAAAGGTTTGCGGAAGAAAATTTGATTATGACAAATTCCTTGAGGTTCAGAAACAGGTTCAGCGTTCAGTTGAGCAGTGGAACAGAGTTGCTTCATTCGCTCAGTTAGAGCCTTCACCTCTTAACGGTTTCGACCTCTTCAATTATATGGGCCTTATCGTTTGCGCAAGAGCAAGAGATTATGCAGAAATCACATTCAAGAGATTTGCTGATGAGCTCCAGGCTAAATATGAAGCAGGACAGTATGCTTTCGGTGCTGCCGAAAACGAAAAATGCCGTGTTGCTTGGGAAGGTATCGCAGTTTGGACATACCTCGGACACACATTCAAGACACTCAAAAAAGAGGGTGCAGTTATGGTTGGTTCATGCTACCCCGGAATGTGGAGCCTTGTTTACAAACCCGGCGATATGCTTTCAATGGCTGAGGCATATACAAAGATTTACATTAACACATGCCTTGAAAACAGAGCAAACGTACTTAAAGAAACAGCAGAAAAATCACACAGTGAAGGTGCTGTTATGCATCTTAACAGAAGCTGTAAGCTCATGGGCTTCCTCAACAATGAGGGCGGCGAATATCTTACAAAAGAGCTTGGTATCCCTTATGTAAGCTTCGACGGCGACCAGACAGACCCCAGAAACTATTCAGAAGCACAGTATGAAACAAGAGTTCAGGCTCTCGTTGAAATGATACAGGAAAGAAAATAAGGAGGAATAACGTCATGAGAACAATCGACAGCATTATAGCTGAATTACAGGCCGTTGCTTCAAACCCTAAGAAAGCAATGGATGATTATAAAAAAGCAACAGGTAAAGGTGCAGTTGGTATCATGCCCGTTTATTCACCTGAAGAGCTTGTACACGCAGCAGGTTACCTTCCCATGGGTATGTGGGGCGGCAGCAAGAGCATTTCAAAGGCAAGAGCATTCCTTCCTCCCTTCGCATGTTCAATCATGCAGGAAGTTATGGAGCTTGAGCTTGAGGGTGCATATGATGACCTTGAAGCAGTTGTATTCTCAGTTCCCTGCGATACATTAAAATGTATGAGCCAGAAATGGAAAGGTAAATGCCCTACAATCACATTTACACATCCTCAGAACAGAAAAATCGCTGCTGCTAACGTATTCACAAAGGGCGAATATGAAGTAGTTAAAGAAAAGCTTGAGCAGATTCTCGGTGTAAAAATCACAGATGAAGCTATCGAAAACAGCATTAAGGTATACAATGCAAACAGACAGGCTATGAGAGCATTCTCAGACCTTGCAGCAGAGTATCCTAACATCATCACACCCGCAAAACGTCATGCAGTAATCAAAGCAAGACATTTCATGGAAAAATCACAGCATACAGCTCTTGTAAACGAGCTTATCGAAGCTGTTAAAAAGACAGAAAAACAGCCTTGGACAGGTAAGAAAGTTATCCTTACAGGTATCATGGCAGAGCCCGACGGACTTCTTGATATTCTTCAGGCTAACAACTTCGCTGTTGTTGCTGATGACCTTGCTCAGGAAGGCAGACAGTTCAGAGTTGACGTTGAGGAAAACACAGGCGATCCTCTTATGGCTCTTGCAAAAGCATGGCAGGCACTTGACGGATGTTCACTTGCAACAGATCCCGAAAAACCTCGTGGAAAAATGCTTATCGACATGGCTAAGAAATACAATGCAGATGCAGTTATCGTTTGCATGATGAAGTTCTGCGATCCCGAAGAGTGGGATTATCCTATCCTTATTCAGGAATTTGAAAAAGCAGGCGTTAAAAATATCCAGATTGAAGTTGACCAGGAAGCTACATCATATGAGCAGACAAAGACAAGACTTCAGTCATTCTCAGAAATACTTTGATCTAAAGTGCTTATATCCTCATTTTAATATAAGAAGTAATTATGTTTGATCCCTAAATTGTAAAAAAATATAATCTACTTAAATGACGCATTTCGAAAGAGATGCGTCATTTTCATGTTATGATAAAGAAAAGAGCGGCATTGCCGCTCCTTTTTAGATTGTATTTAGTTTTCAAGGCTTATCCACATTGCCGGACGAACGCAATAAATGTCTTTATTTACTTCAATATATAAATCACTTTTAATTGTACCCATAAAATCAACAATAGTGGACGTATTAGAATTTGTACTTGTAGTTCTTAACCACCAACAACAAATATAGTTATTACCTATAGTAAATGAACTATTTGTATATGCACCATTTTCTTCTGCGTATTTTGTTGGAATACATAATCTTCCTTTATCTGAATTGAAATATTGATTTACTTCATCGGTGCTTAATAAAAATATTTTATCATCAGTATTATTTTGGGGATATACGGTATATTCAATATGTGTTCGTCAAGTGAAAATGTTAGCAAAAGGTCCCCAAAAAGGTTAGCGCCTTGGAGCACCTAATTTGTTGTTCGAGCATTTAACATCGAGACCTTTTTCGGGGCCAAACAGGTCGGGACC
>Ga0129310_1000278_pt1 | contig 69291 bp, 55 predicted proteins | sample Go1ome_2_FD_94433 | JGI IMG/M metagenome (GOLD analysis project Ga0129310, IMG submission 94433) | Western lowland gorrila individual fecal microbial communities from Wisconsin, USA - Go1022A metagenome | ecosystem: Host-associated > Mammals > Digestive system > Large intestine > Fecal | place...
GACCCCATACCGGGGATAAGTTTTTACGGAGGATACAACCATGAAGAGAACTTTTCAGCCCAAGAAGCGTCAGCGCAAGGAAGTTCATGGCTTTCTGACCCGCATGAGCACCAAGAACGGCCGCAAGGTCATCAATGCTCGCCGTGCAAAGGGCCGCAAGAGCCTGACTGTCTGATCTCTGCCTTTATGACGGGATCCGGCGCAGAAATGAATATGCGCACAAAAGACCGCTGATACTGGATTGGCGGTCTTATTTTTTTTGAGAAACGGAAAACTGCCGGATTCTTGAAAGAATTTTCGTAAAAATGCCCGCATGGGCTTTCAAAGTAGAAAAATTTTTGATATACTGGCTGAAGAATGTACCTTCCGGGTGCGTTCCCAGTCACGGAAAGGAGGCGCGGAACCATGCGCTATCGTCCCATCCGCCGCAACAGCGAGTTTGGCAGAGTGTATGCCCGCGGCAAGTCCTACGTGAACCCGGCCCTTGTGATGTATGTGCTGAAGACCCGCGGCAAAAAGACCCGCGTGGGCCTGACCGCCACCAAAAAGATCGGCCACGCCGTGCAGCGCAACCGGGCCCGCCGCGTGATGAAGGCGGCCATCGACGAACATCTGGACTACAACATCGGCGGCTATGATCTGGTCTTTGTGGCCCGGGGCATGACCCCGCGGCTGAAGAGCTGGCAGTTGAGCAGCGTAGTGGCAAAGCTGTTCGCGCAGGCCGGTCTGCCCGATAAGGCCAAACGTCCGGACGCACCGCCGCCCGCCACAGTGCCCCCGGCACGCAGGGCAAAGACGGAAAAGGCTGAGCCCACGGCATGACAAGGCTGCAAAACGCCTGCAGGAAGGCACTGTGCGGGCTGATCCGGGTGTATCAGTACACCCTGAGCCCGTGGATCGGCCGCAGCTGCCGCTTTACGCCCAGCTGTAGCAACTACACCATGCAGGCCATCATGACCCATGGGTGCATCAAAGGCATCCTGCTGGGGACATGGCGCATCGCCCGGTGCAATCCCCTCGGCAAATGGGGCTACGACCCGGTGCCGGAGCCGGGCCGCTGGCAGAACCCTGCCTGCCGCCTGCAGCCCGCAAAGCTGTTTTCCACACGGCACAAGCAAAAGGTGGAAAAATAGAGGCTTCCTGTGCAGAGCGTAGTCGCGTGTTTAAAGTTTCATGGTTTTTGCAAAATGCAGCGCCGCCGGGTATGTTCTCTTTTGCGTGCCAAAAGAGAACCAGAAAAGCACCCGCTACTTTCGAGGCGCGGGAGGCACGAACTAGGGGTTGCTCGCCCCTAGTAACCCCAAAGCCGTTGGGCTCCATACAAAAAATCCAAGCCGCTGCGCTAGAGGATTTTTTGTGTTCCGCCGATTTAAAGTCGCTGCGCGACGAAACGTAAGGGCAACAGCATGTTTTCATGCTGACGTGAATGCTCCCGCAGGGAGCCAGCGGCAGCATATGCCGTTTCCCGTTACGCCCCTCTCCGGTGAAAATGTAAATCGAAAAAATCCGCGTTTGCGCAGCAATGAAAGCCCCAGTGGGGCTTTTAAGCGGCAGAGCGGTCTGCGCAAGCAGATGGAGGGGCTTTACCCCGACAAGCTCCGCAGATTTTTTCGATTTACGAAATTAAAATTTTATTTCCGCTATTTATGCCCAGAGCAATGCGGAGGGCATTTTAGATCATAAAGCTTCTTGTGACGCGGTGCACTGTGGGCAGCGTGTCCTACGATAAAAAATAACAAGTCCCGTGCCACAGACGGGGCAGAATGGACAAAGGTATGAACTTCTTTTACATCCTGAGCGGTCCTCTCGGCTATGTCATGGAGTGGATCTACAAGCTGCTCCCGAGCTACGGCTGGGACATCATCATCTTCACGCTGCTCATCAACATCGTCAAGATCCCTCTGCAGCTGAGCCAGCAGAAGAGCACGGCTAAAATGTCGGCCTTCCAGCCCATGATGATGGAGATCCAGACCAAGTACAAGGACAAGCCCGAAAAGCAGCAGGAAGAAATGCTCAAGCTGCAGCAGGACTACGGCTATAACCCCACCGCAGGCTGTGTGCCCATGCTGCTGAACTTCCTGGTCATGTTCGGCGTTATCGGCGTCGTGTACAATCCGCTGGAGCGCATCTTCCACATCAGTGCTGCTGCCCTGACCGCTGCCGGTGAGGCCCTGACTGCCTCCGGCGTCGCCTTTACCGCCATCACCCGCGATACCACCATTATTTCTCAGCTGGTGGCAGGCAACAGCAGTCTGGCTGCCTGCTTTACCCCGGAGCAGATCGCGACTGTCACCGAGTTCAGCCGTCATATGACCTTCCTCGGCATCGACCTGACCCGCGTGCCCAAGCTGGGCCTGTCGCTGGACATCGTGCTGCCGCTGCTGTCGGTCATCACCATGCTCCTGTCCACCCACATCAGCATGAAGGCCAGCGGCCAGCAGATGCAGGGCAGCATGAAGGTGACCATGTATATGATGCCGCTGATGTACCTGTTCTTCTGCTTCACCTATCCTCTGGCATTCTCTCTGTACTACGTCATTTCCAACATCGTGATGACCGTGCAGACCCAGGTCATGCGCAAGGTGTACGACCCCGATAAGATGCGCAAGGAGATCGAAGCGCAGATCGCAGAAAAGAAAAAGCAGGAAAAGCGCGGTGTGAAGAACACCACCGTCAAGGTCACCGATCCCAAGACCGGCGAGACCACGGAAAAGAACCTTTCCGCCAGTGAAATGAACAAGCGCCGGCTGGAGTATGCCCGCAAGCTGGACGAGGAGCGCTACAAGGGCGAGCGCACCGTGCCGCTGAGCGAGCTGAACAAGCAGGATAAAGAATAAGAAGGAGGAGAACGGTTATGATCCGTAAGCAGGAAGCGATCGGCAAAACGGTCGATGAAGCCCGCGCAAAAGCCTGTGCCCTGCTGGGTGTGCAGGCCGATGATCTGAATGTCAGCTGCGAAGTGCTGGAAATGCCCCAGAAGACTGGTTTTCTGGGCCTGAAGCTTACCCCCGCCAAGGTGTGCGTGAGCGTGGAGGAGCCGGACGCTCCGGCAGCACCCGCCGTTGAGGAAAAGAAGGCTCCTGTTCAGGAGAAGGCCGCGCCTGCTCCTGCAGTGGAAGCACCCGCTGCACCGGCAGAGCCGGAAGCCAAGGCCGAGGAGGCAGCAGCGCCCGCCGTGGAAGCTGCCGCAGTGCAGCAGCCTGCCGCCGAGGAAGAGGAGACCGAGGAGCCCATCAACATTGAAGAAAACGCCAAGGTCAAGGCCGCTGTGGACTACCTGCGTGAGGTCATTGCCCTGATGGGCGTGGAGAACGTCTCCTTCAGCGCCGTGCAGAAGGGCGAGGCCACCATCATCCGTCTGGACGGTGAAAAGCTGGGCGCCCTCATCGGCCGCCGCGGCGAGACCATGGAGAGCCTGTCCTATCTGGCAAGCCTTGTGGCAAACCGTCTGGAGGGCGATTACATCAAGCTGGGCCTGGACGTTGCCGGCTACCGCGACAAGCGCGAGAGCGACCTGACCGCACTGGCACAGCGCATTGGTGCCAAGGTGCGCAAGACCGGCCGCAGCTTTGCCATGGAGCCCATGAACCCCTACGAGCGCCGCATCATCCACTCTGCCATCAGCAAGATGGAAGGCGTGCGCAGCGAGAGCAAGGGTGAAGGCCGTGACCGCCGTGTGGTCATCTACTCCACCGCACCCGATGCACAGACCGAGAACACCTATGGTGAGCGCCGTCCCCGCGGCGGACGCGGCAATGGCCGTCGTCCCGGCGGTCCGCGCAGCGGCGGTTATCGCGGCGGAAACCGTTCCGACCACGGCGACCGCAATGGCAGCCGTGGCGGTTACCGCGGCAGCCGCAGCGGTGCACCCCGCGGCCCTCGTCCCTCCGGTGTGCCGGAGCGCACCTATGCACCCCGCGATGCCGAGAATGCCGCACCGGTGGCACCCAAGCGCACCGAGCGGGTGGATGATTTTGCCGATTTCAGCTTTGGCAAGATCGAGCTGTAATTTTGGGGAATTATTTTTGAAATCAGGGTCTCCGGAAGATCTGCGGATTTTCCGGAGACCTTTTTTCACGCAAAAAAGGATTTTACCCAAAACTGACGCCAAGCTGATTTTGGGTCGGGCAGCCGTTGCGGGATACGGAGTCTGTCAAAAGTCATTCTTCTCAAAATTTGGAGAAACTGCCTGTTTTTTGCCGAAATCTTTCTCACAAATGGCAATTGTAAAACAATTGGTCAAGGATTTATACTGTAGTCAAGAGCGTTCTGTTCGTGAAGAACAGACAGAATGATGAAAAGAGAGGTAATCAACTATGGCTCAGAACAAGATCTCCCGCCGCAGCTTCCTGCGTGGTGCAGGGGCATCCGCGACCATCGCAGCCGCCAGCTGCATGGCACCCTCTGCAGCCGCCTGTGACATCAAGTCCCTGTGGAGCATGGATCTGCAGATCCTTGCCACCAGCGACACCCACGGCAAGTTCGATCCCTGGGATTACGCCGCCAACAAGGCAGATGCTTCCGGCAGTGTGGCCCAGCAGGCGACCGCCATCAAGCAGTGCCGCACCCGGAACACGCTGGTGGTGGATGCAGGCGATACCATTCAGGCCAACTCCGCAGAGCTGTTCCTGAACGATGACCTGCATCCCATGATCGCTGCCATGAATGCCATCGGCTATGATATCTGGACCACCGGCAACCATGAGTACAACTACGGCATGGATGTGCTGAAAAAGGTCATGGGACAGCAGAAGGCCAAGGTGCTCACCGGCAACGTTTACGCACCGGACGGCACCCCGCTGGCCGACGGCTACACCATCATCAAAAAGGGCACCGTCAAGATCGGCGTCATTGGCATGGTTACCCCCAACATCATCCGCTGGGATGCCAAGAATCTGGAGGGCTGGAAGGTCACCAACCCTGTGGACGAGAGCCGCAAGATCATCGATAAGATCAAGGATCAGGTGGATGTTCTGATCGGCGTCATGCACATGGATACCGAGAACGAGTACGGCGTCTATGGCTCCGGCGTCACCGATCTGGCAAATGCCTGCCCCGAGTTCGACGTCATCGTGGGCGGCCACGGCCACAGGAGCATCCCCAACATGATGATCAACAACGTGCTGGTGGTGGAGAACAAGAACGCCGGTGCCACCCTGTCCGAGATCCACGTCTATCTGGAGCGCCAGCTGGACGGCAAGTGGAAGGTCGTGAACCGCACCTCGGAGAACCTGCAGATCAAGGAGTACGAGCCCGATCCGGAGCTGACCGCTCTGCTGGCCTCCTACGACACCCGCGCCAAGGAAGACGCTGTCACCCCCATCGGCGAGCTGAAGGGCGGCGATCTGGCCCCCGAAAACGAGATCGACTGCCTGCCGCAGGCCATGGTGCAGGACACCGCGCTGCTGGACTTCATCAACGAAGTGCAGATGTACTACACCGGTGCGCAGGTCTCTGCTACCGCCCTGACCTCCATGACCTCCCAGATGCGCGCAGGCACCATCCGCAAGTGCGATATGGCCAGCATCTACACCTACCAGAACACCCTGTACAAGCTGCAGATGACCGGCGAGCAGCTGCGCCGCTTTATGGAGTGGTCCGCAGCCTTCTTCAAGACATGGAAGCCGGATGAAGTGACCATCGCCTTTGACCCCTCGGTGCGCTACTACCTGTACGATGCTTTTGAGGGCGTCAACTATGAGCTGGACATCTCCAAGGAGCCGGGCCACCGCATCAAGAACCTCAAGTGGCCGAACGGCAAGGCCGTGAAGGACACCGACACCTTTGTTGTGGCAGTGAACAACTACCGCGCCACCACCCAGCTGCTGACGGCTGCGGACATCTTCCTGCCCGGTGAGGATCTGCCCAAGCTGCTGGAGATCGATGTGCGCGGCGATGTGGGCGGCATCCGCGAGCTGCTGGGCGAGTACATCCGCACCGTGAAGGGCGGCACCATCGAGCCGCACGTGAACAACAACTGGAAGATCGTGGGCAACAACTGGAAGGCCGCCGATCACCAGAAGGCTGTGCAGCTGCTGCGCGAGGGCAAGCTGGCCCTGAATGAGAATGCCGATGCACGCACGCTGCCCGGCAAGGCCATCACCACGGCAGATATCGCCAAGTTCTAAAAATCAGTTTCCTGTAAAAAGGGGCTTTCCGTGTTGGGACGGAAAGTCCCTTTTTTGCGTGAGAAACGGGCGGATTTTCAACCGTTTCCCGGGAATTGGTTGAAAAAACAGTACCATTCCGCCGCGTTTCGTGGTACAATAAAACTGTATTGGTCTCGCTGCTGTGGGCAGATGGGAGCAAGCGGCCAGACCGGGCGCGGAAAGGAAGCCAGAAAAAACCATGCAGGAAGCGACCATTGCAGCAATTGCAACAGCACCGGGCGCAGGCGGCATTGCCGTGGTGCGGCTCTCCGGTGCGGAGAGCTATCAGGTGGCGGCCCGGGTGTTCTGCCCGGCCAACGCCGCAAAAAAAGTTGAACAGGCCAAAGGCTATACGGCCATGTACGGGGCCTTCCGGGAAGGAAACGAGACCTTTGACGAGGGCGTGGCCCTGTTTTTCCGTGCGCCCCACAGCTATACCGGCGAGGATGTGGTGGAGCTTTCCTGTCATGGCGGAAACGCAGTGGCCCGCCGTCTGGTGGAAGCCTGCCTTGCCGCCGGTGCGCAGCCTGCCGCTCCCGGCGAGTACACCCGCCGCGCCTTCCTGAACGGCAAGCTGGGCCTGACCCAGGCCGAGGCGGTCATGGACCTGATCTCGGCAGACGGGCGGCAGGGGGCCGCACTGGCCAATGCGGCGCTGGGCGGTGCGCTGGCCAAAAAGATCGATGCCCAAAAGCAGGAGCTTACCGCTATTCAGGCACACCTTGCCGCATGGGTGGATTTTCCCGAGGAGGATGTGCCGGAGCTGGACGATGACCACCTGCACCGGGTACTGAGCGGGGTAAAGGAAGAACTGGACAGTCTGATCCGGAACTATCAGGCAGACACCATCCTGCGCGAGGGCGTGGACTGCGCCATTGTGGGCAGGCCCAACGCAGGCAAGTCTACGCTGCTCAACCTGCTGGCCGGGTTCGACCGGGCCATTGTGACGCCGGTGGCTGGCACCACCCGCGATGTGGTGGAGCAGGCGGTGCAGCTGGGGGATGTCCGGCTGAACCTGTTCGATACCGCCGGCCTGCGGGAGACGGAGGACGCCATTGAAGCGGAGGGCATCCGCCGCAGCTGGAAGAAGCTGGAGGAAGCGGGCCTGATCCTTGCCGTGTTCGATGGCTCCGAGCCGCCCACAAAGGAAGATCTGGAGCTTGCACAGCGCTGTGAGGGCCGTCCGGCCATTGCACTTATCAACAAAGAGGATAAACCGACACGATTCGACCCGGAGTTGATTGCACCTTTCTTTGCCATGGTGCTGCCGGTGTGCTGTCAGGAGGAGGGGAGCCGCAGGGTGATCTCCGCTGCGGTGGCCCGGCTGCTGGGCACCAGCCAGATCGACGCCCATGCCGCCAGCCTGTCCGGCCAGCGTCAGCTTTCCGCCGCACTGCGTGCGCGGGATGCCGTGGCCGGTGCACTGGATGCTGCCGCAGGCGGCTTTGGGCTGGACGCAGTGTCTGTCTGTGTGGACGATGCACTGGCCGCCCTGTGCGACCTGACCGGCGAGAATGCCTCGGAAGCCGTGATCGAACAGGTGTTTGAACGCTTCTGTGTGGGAAAATAAAAAAGAGAGAAAACCAAGGGAAAGTATATGAACCACTTAGGAGATTATGACGTCATCGTCATCGGTGCCGGTCACGCTGGCATCGAAGCCGCCCACGCCGCCGCGACACTGGGCGCAAAAACGGCTGTGTTTACCATGAGTCTGGATGCCATTGGCAACATGCCCTGCAACCCCAGCATTGGCGGCACGGCAAAAGGCACGCTGGTACGTGAATTGGATGCACTGGGCGGCGTGATGGGTCTGGCGGCGGACGCCACCTATCTGCAGAGCCGGATGCTCAACAAGGGCAAGGGCCCGGCTGTCCACGCCCTGCGCGTGCAGACCGACCGCAAGCGCTACCACGAATATATGAAGCATGCCCTTGAGCTGACGCCCGGCCTTGCCATCCATCAGGCAGAGGTCGTGGGCATTGAGACGGAGAACGGCCATGTGAAGGGCATTGTGACCCAGCTGAACGGCGAGTACGGCGCCAAATGCGTGGTCATTGCCACCGGCACGAATCTGGGCGGAAAAATATTTGTGGGCGATGCGTGGTACGCCTCCGGCCCGGACGGGATGCACGCCGCCAACGCCCTGACCGAGAGCCTGAAGGCCGCCGGTCTTCCGCTGCGGCGGTTCAAGACCGGCACCCCTGCCCGGGTGCACCGCCGCAGCATCGATTTTTCCAAGCTGGAATGCCAGCCCGGCGACCCGGACAATGAGCTGCAGCCCTTCAGCTTTATGACCGATGCACCCATGCACAACAAGGTGGAGTGCTGGATCGCCTACACCAACCCCGAGACCCACCGGATCATTCTGGATAACATCCAGCGCAGCCCGCTCTACGGCGGCATGATCGAAGGCGTCGGCCCGCGCTACTGCCCCTCCATTGAGGACAAGGTGGTGCGGTTTGCAGGCAAGGATCGCCACCCCATTTTCGTGGAGCCCTGCGGGGAGAACACCGAGGAGATGTATCTGCAGGGAGCCTCCAGCAGCCTGCCGGAGGATGTGCAGAATGCCTTCTACCGCAGCATCAAAGGGTTTGAGAACATCGAGATCATGCGCCCTGCCTACGCCATCGAATACGACTGTGTAGACCCCACCAGTCTGGAAGCCACGCTGGAAAGCAAGGCAGTGCGCGGCCTTTATGGCGCGGGTCAGTTCAACGGCACCTCCGGTTACGAAGAGGCCGCCGCGCAGGGGCTTCTGGCCGGACTGAATGCCGCCCGCAATGCGCTGGGAAAAGAGCAGCTCATCCTGCCGCGGCACACCAGCTATCTGGGCACGCTGGTGGATGATCTGGTCACCAAAGGGGTCATGGACCCCTACCGCATGATGACCAGCCGCAGCGAGTACCGCCTGACCCTGCGTCAGGACAACGCTGACCAGCGGCTGACCCCCATCGGCAGGGAATACGGCCTTGTGCAGGATGACCGCTGGGCCAAGTACCAGCACACCCAGAGCATTCTGGAAGCGGAGCGCCGCCGCCTGCACGAGACACATCTGCGCACCGCCGACCTGCGCACCGCCATGGAAGCGGCCGGGCTTGCCCCTGCTGCCGAGGGCGGCATTGCGGAAGAGCTGCTGCGCCGCCCGGAGATCAGCTATCCGCTGCTGGCCGGTGTCATCGGCTGGGGCGAGCAGATCACCCCCATGCTGGCTGAGCGGCTGGAGACCGAGATCAAGTATGCAGGCTACATTGCCCGGCAGGATCGGATGATCCGGGACGTGGCCCGGCATGAAAAGACCCTGATCCCGGACGACTTTGAATATGCGGATCTGGCCGGCCTGACGCTGGAAGCCCGCGAAAAACTGGCCCGCATCCGGCCGAAGAACCTCGGTCAGGCGGGCCGCATCCCGGGCGTATCGCCCTCCGATGTGGCGCAGCTGAGCATTGCGCTGGCGGCGAGGAAATGACTTTGCTGAACCCTCTCAGTCAAAGCCTAGCCTGTCGGCTTTGCCAGCTCCCCCAAAGGGGGAAGCTTTATAAGCGTTCCCCCAGATGCAAAAAGCTCCCCCTTCGGGGGAGCTGGACGCGAAGCGGCCTGAGAGGGTTTCTCTATAAATGCAATTTAAAATCGTACCCATAGAAAGAAGCTGCAACCAATGGAAGAACTGAAGCTTTACGAGGGCCGTCCCGCCGACTGCACCGGGCGGCTGGAAAAAGAGATCCGCACCTATGACCTGCTGGACAAGCTGGGCATCCCGTTCTGGCGCACCGACCACGGCTGGATGAAGGCCGATACTATGGAGGACTGCCATGTGATCGATGCCTGCCTGAATGCCACCGTCTGCAAGAACCTGTTCCTGTGCAACCGGCAGAAGACGAACTTCTATCTGCTCATGATGCCCGGGGACAAGCCCTTCAAAACCAAAGAGCTTTCCCACCAGTTGGGTATTGCACGCCTGAGCTTTGCCTCGCCCGAGGATATGGAGCAGTATCTGGACTGCACGCCCGGCTCCTCCTCCATCATGGGGCTTGCCAACGACACCGAAAACAAGGTGCAGCTGCTGATGGATGAGGATGTGAAGAAAGGGGAGTACCTTGGCTGCCACCCCTGCATCAACACCTCTTCGCTCAAGCTGCGCACGGCAGATGTGCTGGAAATTTTCCTGCCTGCCGTCCACCATGAGCCCATTTTCGTCCAGCTGACCGGTGAATGAAAGAAAGGACAACACCCATGATCGACAAACAGCGTCTGGAAGCAAAATGTTCCACATGGAACATCACCCTCACCGGCACCCAGCTGGACCAGCTGGATGCCTTTGCCGAAATTCTGGTGGACTACAACCAGAAGGTCAACCTGACCGCCATCACCGACCCCGAGGGGATCGAGGATAAGCACTTCCTCGACAGCCTGCTTTTTGCCAGCCAGCCGGAAGTGGCGGGCCGCATGGTGGATGTGGGTGCAGGCGCAGGCTTCCCGGGCATCGTGACCAAAATCTACAAGCCGGAACTGCAGCTGACCCTGATGGAGCCTACCGGCAAGCGGGTGGAGTTTTTAAAGTACGCCTGCGCCCAGCTGGGCCTGACCGGCGTGGAGTTTGCCAAGGAGCGCGCCGAGGAAGCCGCCCGCAAGGTGTGGCGTGAGCAGTTCGACCTGGCATCTGCCCGGGCTGTGGCCGCCCTGCCCATGCTGGCCGAATACTGCCTGCCGCTGGTAAAGGTAGGGGGGAACTTCCTTGCCATGAAAGGCTCCTCCGGTGAGGAAGAGCTGACCGCAGCGCGGGGTGCCATCAAAAAGCTGGGCGGTGAGTACAGGGAGACCCGCACCCTGCACCTTCCGGGCGGCGATACCCGCACCCTGATCCTGTGCAAAAAGATTTCGCAGACTCCGACAGCTTACCCCAGAAACGGCGGTAAAATCGCGAAAAGTCCGCTGAAATAACGCAGCAATGAACGTATTCTGAAAGACCCTGCCGAACGATTTGTCTGGCAGGGTCTTTCTTTGTGTGGTACACTGTGGCTGAAGCCTGAGATTTTCCACGCTTTCCCGGGAAAATGTGGAAAACAGACCCAGCAAGACTGCAAAGGGGGAGTACATTCATGTTTGAACGCAAAAAGCAGGCGGGCAAGATCTATTTCCTGCCCATCGACCAGATCAGGCCGTCGCCATTTCAGGCACGGCGGGAATTCAGCGAGCAGGAGCTTGCGGCACTGGCGCAGAGCATCCGGGAGAACGGCCTGCTGCAGCCGGTCACGGTGCGGAAGCTGTCGGATGGCGGCTATGAGCTGGTGGCAGGGGAGCGGCGGCTCCGTGCCTGCAGGCTGGCAAAGATGACGGCCATCCCGGCTATCCTCTGCAATTACGGCGACGAGCAGACTGCGGCGCTGGGTCTGCTGGAAAACATCCAGCGGGCCGACCTGAACCCCTTTGAGCAGGCGCAGGGCATGAAGGATGTGATGGTACTATGGGACTGCACCCAGGCCGAGGCTGCCAAACGTCTGGGCATGGCGCAGCCTACCCTTGCCAACAAGCTGCGGCTTTTGCAGCTGAACGCCGACCAGCGGCAGTTCGTGCTGGACAACAACCTCACTGAGCGCCATGCCCGGGCGGTGCTGCGTCTGCCGGAGAACCGCCGCAGCGAAGCCTTGATCAACATTGCCAAGCGCCGCATGAACGCCCGGCAGACCGACCTCTACATTGAACAGCTGCTCAACACCCCCGCAAAAGGCAGGCACCGTGTTTCCATGGTCAAGGATGTGCGTATTTTTGTGAACACCATCGACCATGCCATCCGCTTGATGACCGACAACGGCGTGCCCGCTACCGCCCATCGGGAAGAGAAGGACGGGTATATCGAGTATACGGTGCGCATTCCCACCGCAGCCGCCGAACGGTAGAATTGTTCCATGTGGAACAGGGGACGAACTCCCTCAGTCAAAACCTGACGGTTTTGCCAGCTCCCTCGGAGAGGGAGCCGACCCTCTCAGTCTGCTCCCGCTGGTCGCAGCCAGCTCCCCCGAAGGGGGAGCTTTATTCGCGCTGACCGGAAGATGTCCAAAAGCTCCCCCTTTCGGGGGGAGCTGGCACGGCGTAAGCCGTGACTGAGAGGGTAACCGTCCTTTCCGGTACGGCGGACTTTGCGAGTTACCCGGCATCTTTGCCGTCATGCCAAGGACTCTCCCTTTGGGAGAGCTGGCAAGCCCGTCAGGGCTTGACTGAAAGGGCTGGCAGCTTCCCGCCGCGCATTCCAAATCGTTGATTCGGCTCCCAAAACCATGCGGTTTTTGATTTTCCCACCTCTAAAAGTTAAAAATCCAGCGGAAAAACGCTTCAGATGGTTCAAAAACCGATTTGGATGTGCTATACTAGGTGTTAAGGTGCCTGTATGGACGGGAAACCGGCGGGCATGACTGCGAATGTTCCACATGGAACAATTAAATTTTCCCGGAAGGAAGAATTGTGCGTGGCAAAAATTGTAGCAATTGCGAACCAGAAGGGCGGCGTTGGCAAAACCACCACCGCCGTCAACCTGTCGTCCTGCGTTGCGGCGCTGGGCAAGCGGGTGCTCATCGTAGACCTTGATCCGCAGGGCAATACCACCACCGGCTACGGCATCCCGAAGCGCAGCGTGGAAAAGGGAACCTACGAGATCCTGATCGGTGAGGCGCGGGCATCCGAGGCCATCCGTAAGACCGAGTACCGCACCGATGTCATCGGCTCCAACACCCGTCTGGCCGGTGCCAGTCTGGAAATGATCGATCTGCCCGCTCGTGAGAGCCGCCTGCGCAAGGCGCTGGCTGAGGTGCAGAAGGACTATGACTTCATCTTTATCGATTGTCCGCCCAGTCTGGACCTGCTCACCCTGAACGGCCTGAGTGCCTGCGACAGCGTTCTCATTCCGGTGCAGTGCGAGTATTACGCGCTGGAGGGCCTTTCGGAGCTGATCAGCACCTTGAAAACTATCCGCAAAAAGTACAATCCGTATCTGGATATCGAGGGCGTGGTGTTCACCATGTTCTCGCTGCGGTATAACCTGACCGTGCAGGTGGTGGAGCAGGTGCAGAAGTATTTCGGCTCCAAGGTGTACAAGACCACCATCCCGCGCTCCATCCGCATTTCGGAGGCACCCAGCTACGGCCAGCCCATCAATTTCTATGAACCCAAGGGCAAGGGCAGCGAAGCGTACATGGATCTGGCGATCGAATTTGTCAAGAACAACCGCCCGCACGAGCCCAAAAAGGCCCGCAGCAAAAGTGCACCCGTCGCAGAGCAGACGAAAAATGCTCTGGAAGATTAAACCTCAGGGGGAACATGAATGGCAAGAGGAAAAGGAGGGCTTGGCCGCGGGCTGGACAGTCTGTTTGAAGATGCCGCCCCGGTTTTTGAGTCCGGCGCAAAGGTAGATACCTTGCCCCTGCGTGAGATCGAACCGGACCCGGAACAGCCGCGCAAGACCTTTGACGAGGAAACGCTGGGCGAGCTGGCCGCAAGCATTGCAGAGCACGGTCTGCTGCAGCCCATCGCGGTGCGTCCGCGTCCGCGGGGCGGCTACAGCATCGTGGCGGGTGAGCGCCGCTGGCGTGCCTGCCGCATGGCAGGGCTGAACGATGTGCCGGTGGTCATCAAGGAGGTCAGCGACGAGCAGGCCATGGAACTGGCTCTGGTGGAAAACCTGCAGCGCGAGGATCTGGACCCGGTGGAAGAAGCGGCCGGCATCCGGGAGCTGATGACCCGCTGCGGCCTGACACAGGAGCAGGCGGCCCAGAAGCTGGGCAAGAGCCGCAGCGCACTGGCCAACAGCCTGCGCCTGCTGAACCTGCCGGAAAACGTGCTGGAACTGCTGAAAAGCGGCTTTATCAATATCGGCCACGCAAAGGTGATCCTGAGCCTGCCCACGCCGGAGCTGCAGGAGCAGGCGGCGCAGATCATCGCAGACAACCAGCTGAACGTGCGTCAGGCCGAGGCACTGTGCAAAAAGCTGGCGAAGCCCGCAAAGGAGCCCAGAGAGCCCCAGCCGCGGGGCACCCTGCCGGTGGAGGTGGAAGAAAGCCTCAAGCAGGTGCTGGGCAGCGAGGTGAACGTGGCCTACCACGACGGCAAGGGCAGGCTGACCGTGCATTTCTATTCAGACGAGCAGCTGCGGGCCTTTGCCAACCTGCTGGGACAGTACCAGAACGAAGAATAAAGCGATCCAAGGCGGGCGACCGCCTTTGAACGGCGCAGGGGAGGGGATCCTCTGCGCGAACCGAAATAGAGCAAGGAGAGTCAATCATGCTTGATATCAAATTTGTCCGTGAAAACCCGGACGCTGTCAAGGAAAACATCAAGAAGAAGTTTCAGGATGCAAAGCTCCCGCTGGTGGACGAGGTCATCGAGAAGGATGCCAAGTACCGCGCATGCCTGAAGGAAGTGGAAGCCCTCAAGGCTGCCCGCAACAAGCTGAGCAAGGCCAACGGCCCCCTGTTCGGCCAGCTGAAGAAGTGCACCGATGAGGCACAGAAGGCTGAGCTGCAGGCTCAGATCGATGCCAACAATGCCGCCGTCAAGGCCGACGCCGACAAGATGGCTGAGCTGGAAAAGGAAGAAGAGACCCTGTCCGCACGCATTCAGGAGATCATGTACACCATCCCGCAGATGATCGATCCCAGCGTGCCCATCGGCCCGGATGATACCTACAACGTGGAAGCACAGCGCTTTGGTGAGCCTGTGGTCCCTGATTTCCCCATCCCGTACCACACCGAGATCATGGAGAGCTTCGACGGCATCGATATGGACGCTGCAGGCCGTGTGGCCGGCAACGGTTTCTACTATCTGCTGGGTAACATTGCCCGCCTGCACGAGGCTGTGCTGGCCTATGCCCGCGACTTTATGATCGATAAGGGCTTCACCTACGTGATCCCTCCCTTCATGATGCACGGCAACGTGGTGCAGGGCGTCATGTCCTTCCCGGAAATGGATGCCATGATGTATAAGATCGAGGGTGAGGATCTGTACCTGATCGGCACCAGCGAGCACACCATGATCGGCCGCTTCATCGACCAGACTCTGGACGAGGCCACTCTGCCCCTGACCCTGACCTCCTACAGCCCCTGCTTCCGCAAGGAGAAGGGTGCTCACGGCATCGAGGAGCGCGGCATCTACCGCATCCACCAGTTCGAGAAGCAGGAAATGATCGTGGTCTGCCGCCCCGATGAGAGCGCTGACTGGTACGAGAAGCTGTGGAAGAACTCTGTGGAGCTGTTCCGCAGCATGGAGATCCCGGTGCGTCAGCTGAACTGCTGCTCCGGCGACCTGGCCGACCTGAAGGTGAAGAGCTGCGATATCGAGGCTTGGAGCCCCCGCCAGCAGAAGTACTTCGAGGTCTGCTCCTGCTCCAACTTGGGCGACGCACAGGCACGTCGCCTGCACATCCGAGTGAAGGGCAAGGACGGCAAGACCTATCTGGCCCACACCCTGAACAACACCTGCGTGGCACCTCCGCGTATGCTGATCGCCTTCCTGGAGAACCACCTGCAGGCCGACGGCACCGTGACCATTCCCGAAGTGCTGCAGCCGTATATGGGCGGCCTGAAGGTCATGGTCCCCACCCACAAGAAGAACTAAAACTGCACCGGGTTTTCCACATCCGGACAGAAAAAGGTTGAAAAAAGCACCGTTTTCCGTGAGGGAAGCGGTGCTTTTTTGTGTGGGAAGCGGGCTTGCCCTCTCCGTCATGGCGGCAAAGTTTCAGGCTGAAGCGCAAAGCCTGCCATCGCGCAGCGATGACTGAGAGGGTTCGTTTTTTGCCGCACCCCCTGTAAAAAATGACGGGAAATGTAATGTTTTAACGAAGCTGCGTGAATAAAATCGAGATATTGAAAAAAAGCAAAATTTTTTGAAAATATGTGTTGACAAAAGGCCCATCTATGGATATAATAATAGAGCACTGTTCAAGTGCACAAACAATATGTGGCGGTATAGCTCAGTTGGCTAGAGCATTCGGTTCATACCCGAAGTGTCACCGGTTCAAATCCAGTTACCGCTACCACTTTTACAGAGTTTCGCTAAGGTTAGGGGGACGGTCGTCCGCAGCAGTGGGCGATGGATGTCGGAGGTTTTAGCGAAGCTCTGTATTTCTAAGGCCCGTTGGTCAAGCGGTTAAGACACGGCCCTTTCACGGCTGTAACATGGGTTCGATTCCCGTACGGGTCATAAAAACGCCTTTGCGCATTGCGCAAGGGCGTTTTTAATTTGACCCGTACGGGAATCGAACAGGGCGGCGGTGCGCAGCACCGCAACCAAAGCCCCAGTGGGGCTTTGGTTAGCCCGCGGGTCCCAACGACTAGGAATGTCTACAGTGGTTGCTGCCGCTGCATTCGCTCGGGGGATTTTTAATTTGACCCGTACGGGAATTGCAGCTGAGCTGACCGCCGCCAGCGAGCAAAGACTTCCCCCGGTCGGGGGAAGATGTCGCATAGCGACAAAAAGGGGAGTAAAGGGAAGCGAAGCTGGGGCCGTGGTCAGCGGGATGCGAACGCCGCTCCAAGGCGTGAAGCATACGCAGGGAACCACAACCCGGGACAGGGCGGCGGCGCGCCTTCATCTTGAATACCACATGCCATTTTATGGATAAAAAGCCCGGCAGGGGAACACGTTCAGGTGCTCTTCTGCCGGGTTTTTCTGCATTTTTCCGCAGATTTTCGACCTGAAATGGTAACAAAATTATGTCAATGAGACATCAATCCTCCATTTTTAACTGCGAAAATTGACTTGCACACCAAAAACTCTGGAATATTTTAGCACTTTCCATATAAATTCATGACAAAGTTTGGTAGAAATAATATCTTGTATACAGGCTACACTTACGTTACAATACAGATGATATATCAATTGTACGAGCAGAAGGGAGGAAATGGAGTCCACAAGGGCGGTTTTCAATCACGAGTACGGGCCGGTGGCGGATGCAGCGTGCAGTTTTTGCATCATCTGTTCCCATCGCCTGATGCTTAGAACGGGAGGATGTCAATGGAAGTCTTTTTGCAAGCACTGGTAAACGGGATCCTGCTGGGCGGTTTCTACTCCCTGATGGGTATGGGCCAGAACATCATTTTCGGTGTTATGAACATCGTCAACTTCTGCCACGGCGAAATGTTGATGGTGGGCATGTACATTACCTATGTTCTGTATACCTACTTTGGGGTGGACCCCTATGTAGCCCTTCCCATCGTTGCAGTGCTCATGTTCGGGCTGGGCGCGCTGATCCAGTCCACTCTGATCACCCCTTCGCTCAAGACCAAGAGCTTTACGAACCTTTTGTTCCTCACCGTCGGTCTGGGCCTGCTGCTCACCAACGGCGCTCTGGTCATCTTCGGTTCCACCTATTATAAGATCATTACTCCTTATGCTCAGACCTACATTCCGCTGGGTCCGGTCACCATCGCGCTGCCCCGTCTGATCAGCTTCCTGATCCTGATCGTGGTCGCCATTGCGCTGTTTGCCTTCCTCAAGTATTCCACCACCGGCAAGCAGATCCGCGCCGTTTCCCAGAACCCCATCGGTGCCGAGGTCGTGGGCATCAACGTCAAGAAAATTTACATCCTGACCTATGGTCTGGGCGTGGCTCTGGCTGGTATCGCCGGTTCTCTGCTCACCCAGTTCTACACCATCTATCCCACCGCAGGCGCAAGCTTCGGCTTCCGCGCACTGATCGTCGTGGTCGTGGGCGGTCTGGGCTCCATCCCCGGCGCATTCTTCGCCGGTATTTTCCTGGGCCTGCTGGAGCAGATGAGTGCATTGTTCATCAGCCCGTCCTACAGTGATATGATCGTGTTCGTCACCTTCATCATCATTCTGGTCGTGCGTCAGGTCATGATTCTGAGGAGGCGATAAGATGGATACCAGAAAAGCAGTCAAAACCTATCACCGCAATCTGGCGATCGTCCTTGCTGTCATCGTCGCCATCTTCGCAGCGATCCCGCTGGTCGTGGATAAACCCTACATCATCAACATTTTCGTCCTTACCTTCTATATGTCCACCCTGTCCATGGCGTGGAACATTCTGGGCGGCATCACCGGCCAGAACTCGCTGGGTCTGGCCGCTTACATGGGTCTGGGTGCCTATGTGTGCTGTCTGGTGGTCACAAAGACCGGCATGAACCCCTGGGTGGCCGCTGTGCTGGATATGCTCGTTGTGGGCGTGGTGGCCGGTGTCATCTTCTTCCCCAGCCTGATCCTGCGCGGCCCCTACTTCACGCTGGTGTCCATCGCGTTTGCCGAGTCCATCCGTCAGTTCATCATCAACTCGGAGTTCTTCGGCCGCGCATCCGGCGTGGGCCTGCCCTTCGGCAAGGACTCCTTTGCGCAGTTCCGCTTTACCAGCAAGGTGCCGTACTATTACATCGGCTTCATCATGATGGTGGGCGTTTACCTCATCATGAAAAAGATCGGCCGCTCCAAGCTGGGCTTTGCGCTGCGCACCATCCGCGAGGATGAGGACGCTGCCGCCGCCATCGGCATCAACCCCACCAAGTACAAGGTGATCGCGGTCGTCATTTCGGCCATCATTGCCGGTCTGGTCGGCTTCTTCTACGTCAGCTATATCCGCTACATCGACCCGGACGTCATGATCCAGTCCAAATCCACCGAGATCGTGCTGCCCGCAGTCGTGGGCGGTGCCGCCTACATCGAAGGCCCGCTGATCGGCGGCCTCATCATGATCCCGCTGAGCGAGCTGCTGCGTGCAAACTTTGCCGCCGTTCTGCCCGGCATCAACATGCTGATGTATGCCGTCGTGCTGATCGTGGTCATCCGTTTCCGCCCGTCCGGTATTCTGGGCTGGTACATGAACTCGAAGTTCAAGGCCTTCATCGACGAAAAGATCCTCAAAAAGCCGTCTCTGGATGTGCTGGAAGAGTATGAGCTGATGGCAGACAAGGGAGGGAAGTAATCATGGCAGAAAAGCCTATTATCGAAGTCCAGGGCCTGACCAAGCGGTTCAAGGGACTGACCGCCGTGCACGATGTCTCCTTCTCGGTGGAGAAGGGCTCCATCACCGGCATGATCGGCCCCAACGGTGCGGGTAAATCCACCACCTTCAACATGATCTGCGGCTACTATCCGCCCACCGAAGGCAAGATCTTCTACAACGGTGAGGACATCACCAACAAAAAGGCGTATGAGTACACCAACATGAAGATCGCCCGCACCTTCCAGATCATGAAACCTCTGAAGAACCTGAGCGTTCTGGACAACGTCACCGCCGCCGCCTACTTCGGCCACGCCGGTGCAAAGAGCGAGAAAGAGGCCAAGGAGCGCGCCATGGAGGTGCTGCACTTTACCGGCCTGTACGAAAAGCGCCATGTGATCTCCAAGGACATGGGCACGCCGGACCAGAAGCGTCTGGAAATGGCAAGAGCCCTTGCCACCAAGCCCGAAGTGCTGTTTCTGGATGAGAACATGGCAGGCTTGAACCCGGCTGAGACCGAAGAGGCCATCCAGCTGATCCGCAAGATCAACGAGTCCGGCGTCACCATCCTGCTCATCGAGCACATCATGAAGGCGGTCGTGAGCCTGTGCGAGAAGGTCATCGTCCTTCACCACGGCGAAAAGATCGCTGAGGGCACGCCCGAGCAGGTCATGAACGATCCCTACGTCATGGAGGTGTATCTGGGCACCAAAAAGGAGGGCGCAAGTGCTTAAAGTTGAAGGTCTGAACGCCGGTTACGGCTCTGTGAACATCCTGTGGGATATCGGCTTTGAGGTGAAGGACGGCGAGATCGTTGCCATCCTTGGCTCCAATGGTGCCGGTAAGACCACCATGGTGCGCACCATCACAGGCATGGTCAAGGCCAGCTCCGGCAAGGTGGAGTTCAACGGGGAAGACCTCTCCGGCAAGAGCTCCCGCGTCATTCTGGACAGCGGCATCGTGCAGGTGCCGGAAGGCCGTCAGCTCTTTACCGAGATGACCGTGCTGGAAAATCTGGAGCTGGGCGCATTCAATAAGGAGACCAAGGCACATTTTGCAGAAAATCTGGAAAAGTGCTACAACTGGTTCCCCAAGCTGCGCGAGCGCGCAAAGCAGGCTGCCGGCACCCTGTCCGGCGGCGAGCAGCAGATGGTGGCCGTGGCCCGTGCGCTGATCGGTATGCCCAAGCTGCTGATTTTGGACGAGCCCAGTCTGGGCCTTGCCCCCAACATCGTGGACGACATTCTGGAAGTGGCCAAGACCATGGTGAAGAATGACGGCATCTCGGTGCTGCTGGTGGAGCAGGACATTACTAAGGCCCTTGCAGCGGCTGACCGCGGCTATGTCATCGAGAACGGCCGCGTGGCGCTGGAAGGCACCGCCGCCGAGCTCTCGGCAAACGAGCACGTCAAGAAGGCGTACCTCGGCATCTGATTTTAGAAACCGGATCTCCGGCAGGTGCTGGTTCACGCGGCACAGCCGGAGACTCGTATAAACAAGCTGTTTTTACAAACAGAATTGGAGGACAATTATGAAAAAGATCTCTCGCAGAAGCTTCCTGAAGGCATCCGCTGTTCTGGGCAGCGCAGCTGCACTGACCGCCTGCGGCGGCTCTTCCGCTTCCACCAGCACTGCTCCCGCAGCATCCGGCAGCGCCGCAGCTGCTCCCTCCGGCGACACCATCAAGATCGGCACCATCTACGCAATGTCCGGCGGCAACGCAGCCATCGGCGAAAACATCCTGCGCGGCATCGATTTTGCAGTGGACGAGATCAACAAGGCAGGCGGCGTGAACGGCCAGATGCTGGAAGTCGTCCGCGGCGACCACGCAGGCGACGCAGCCACCGGCAAGTCCGAGGCTGAGCGTCTGATCACCCAGGAAGGCGTCAACGTCATCATGGGCTGCCACATGTCCGTCGTCACCGAGGTCGTGGCTCAGGTCTGCCAGCAGTACGGCATCCCCATGATCACCGCTATCTCTACGCTGGACCGTCTGACCGACGAGGATCACAAGGACTACGATTACTTCTTCCGTCTGTGCCCGCTGAACTCCGTCTACGTGGAAGATATGCTGAAGTATCTGCAGGACTCCAAGGAGCAGACCGGCAACGAGATCAAGAAGGTCGCCATCTTCACCGATAAGGCTGCCATCGGTCAGGAGCTGATCCGCTGCGTCAACCTGTTCGCACCCGACTACGGTCTGGATGTGGTGGCCGAGGTGGACTACAGCTCCAACGCGACCGACCTGTCCTCTCAGGTGCTGGCTCTGAAGCAGGCTGACCCGGACGCCATCCTGTGCGACTCCTACATCGGCGACGCTACCCTGTTCGTCCAGACCCTGAAGGAGCAGAACTACAAGCCCAAGATGATCGTTGCCAAGGCCAACGGCTTCACCGATCCTTCCTTCATCCCCAACCTGGGCGCATCCGCAAACGGCGTGGCTTCTGTTGTCGAGTTCAACCCCGACCTGACCAACGGCGTGGAGATCAACGAGGACTTCAAGAAGGTCTACAACGTCAACATGAACGGCCACTCTGCTGAGTCCTACACCGTTGTGTGGCTGTTCAAGACCGCCATCGAGAAGGCCGGCTCCACCGACGGTGCCGCCGTCCGCGACGCTCTGGCAGCTCTGTCCATCGACGGTGCATTCGAGGGCGGCCGCAAGATCGTTCTGCCCTACTCCAAGATCGAGTTCACTCCCGAGTACGAGATCGGCGGCGCAAAGCACTACCGTGACAACACCTACGCTTCTGTTGCAATCGCACAGGTGCAGGATCAGGAGTGGAAGACTGTCTGGCCCTTCGAGTTCGCTTCCTCCAAGATCCAGGAAGTCACTCTGGGCTGATAAAGTTACCCCGAAGAACACAAAAGGCGAGCCGCCCGATGGGCGGCTCGCCTTTTTGCGCATTGTTTCCCGTGCAGAGCGCATTCGAGTGGGGGGGGGGGCTGATAATCCCAAAGCAGTAGGCTCCACCCCAAAAAGCTGGAGATTCCCGCCTGTTCGGCGTGAAGATCTCTTAACCGCTTTTTGGGGTTCCGCCAATCAGAAGTCGCTGAGCGACGACCGCAGGCCGACAGCAGCAGATGCCGCTTCCCGCCACGACCCCTTCCCGTGAAAAAGCAGCTCAGAAAAATCCGCAGATTTTTCTGAGCTGCAAATAAAAATAAATTTTCCGCTGAACATGCAACGGCGACGACTGCGGCCTGCGGCCGAAGCAAGGAGGAGCTGTTGGGGCCGTGGCCAGCAGGATGCAAGGCCCGCTCAAGGGCCGTAGCAGCCGCTGGGTGCCACAACTCGTCCAGAGTAAAACGGAGGGCATTTTAAATGGTCAGCTCTTCTGGATATAGGTAAAAATATCCTCCGGCACTGCCGCCAGTGCATCCGCACCGGCAGCGGTCAGCTCTGCACGGCCCCGGAAGCCCCACAGCGCGCCCATGGCGGGCAGTCCGGCATTGTGCCCGGTGAGGATGTCCACATCACTGTCGCCCACGAACAGGGTGGCAGTGCGGTCCGCACCGATCTCGTCCATCAGCGCATAGAGCCCGGCGGGGTCCGGCTTGGTGGGCACGCCGGGCCTGCTGCCGCGCACGGCATCAAAGCGGCCGGTGCCGAAATAGTGGGCAATGATCTTGCCGCACAGAGGGTCGGCCTTGTTGGAGAACACTGCGCACTGAACGCCCTTTGCCCGCAGCTTGTCCAGCAGCTCCGGGATGCCGGGATAGGGGGCCGTCTTGTCCTCCTTGTGGGCGTCGTACCGGGCGGTGAACTCGGCCAGCGTGGCCGCCAGCTGCTCCGGCGTGCGGGCGTTCTCCGGCGAGAAGCGCTCCACCAGCTTCGGGATGCCGTTGCCCACCATGTGCTTGAACTGTTCCACCGTAAAGGTGGGCCAGCCGTGCTGTTCACACACCCAGTTGCCTGCATCGGCAAGGTCGTCGATGGTGTTCAAAAGGGTGCCGTCCAGATCGAATAATACAGTTTTTATCACAGAAAAAGACTCCTTACAGTTTCAGAAAAGTAAAAAAGGCAGTTCGCTGCACTTTACGCTGCGCACCTTGTGCTTCACCCCGCCCGGAAAGGTGAGGGTGAGATCGGTGCGCCCCACCGCCGCTGCCCAAGGGGAGCGCAGGGCCGTCAGGGCCGGGGCAGGGCACAGCACGCAGATCTCGTGCAGGTGAAAGCCGTGCTGCCGGCGCAGGGTCAGATGCCCGTCCTGCAGCCAGATGCCCTCCCTGCGGTAGCCGACAGCCGCACCTGCAAGCAGGGCCGCAAACACGGCGGTGACCACCAGCAGCGGTACCGTGAGGGCGGGCAGGGTGTAGCGGGATACCGCCGTCAGCAGCAGACACAGCCCGCAGGGGATGCCGGCAGGCAGAAAATACGCCGGGATGCTGCGGCCTGCTGCGTCCACCGGCGCTTTGGGCGGCAGGGCGAAACCGGGCAGCAGCTCCTGCAGAAAGGGACTGCCTTCCCGCCAGACCAGAAGCGGGATCTCAGGCCGGCAGCTGCCTGCCGTGACGAACACCGGGCAGCAGCCCAGCGCCCGGGTGGCAGGCGAGCGGCGCAGGTCCGCATAGCTCAGGTGCTCCAGCGCAAGACGCATCTCGTACCGGTGTACAAAACCGCCCCGGCTGCCAAGATGGCTCTCGGTGCGCCACACAGTGTAGTGGGCTGCATGGGCCGCGCTGCGCGCAAGGCTTGCGCAGAACAGCACGCCGCCCAGCACCAGCAGCCATGCCGTGCCCATGGGCAGCCAGCGTGCCGCCCACGCTGCCAGCTGGTTCAGGTGGGCAAAGGCCGCCGTCTGTGCGTCCGGCACATAGGGCCTGCTCTGCCTGACGGCCAGCGCCAGAAGGGCAAGGGTGGAAAGGCCGTTGGCACCCAGCACCGCAAAGGCCAGCTTTTCGCCGCCGCGCGGGGTGTGGGCCACGGCGTCCCGGCACGGCATCATGCAGTCGGCCAGAAGCTGTGCATCCTGTGCGTTCAAAAGCAGGGTCAGGGTGCGCTTTTGCCCGGCAGGGTACAGCACCACCCGGCTTGCACCGGCCAGCCGGTAGAGCAGGGGCCGCTCCAGCGTGACCGCCGCCAGCTGCCCGGCCTTCAGGCAGCGGTCCAGCCGCACACCCAGCCGCCAGCATATCCGCAGGGTCCCCTGTGCATCCACCCGCCAGCGGCCTGCGTGCAGCACGGCGGCGCTCACAGCGGCAAGCACTGTCAGCAGCGCCGCGCCCTGCACCAGAGCCGTGCACAGCGCCGCCCAGTTGCGGGCAAACAGCACCTGCAAAAGCGGCAGCAGATAGAGCAGGATGGTCTTGCGCAGAAAGTGCAGCACCGCAAACGGGTGAAAGCCGCGTTCGGTCATGGCGTGTCCTCCATCAGCACAGCGGCAAGTGCCTGCGCCTGCAGGGCGTCCACGCCCGGCAGGAACAGCTGTACGCCCGGGCCGCGCACCACCAGCACGCTGCACCCTGCCAGCCACAGAAGCGGCGTGCGCAGGGCCCACACGCCGGTCACGGCCCGGCGGGGCAGCTGCCGCGTGACGGCAAAGGCGATGCCTGCCTGCACCGCCAGCTCCTGTGCCGTGAGCAGCGCTGCAAAGCTGCAGGCCCGTGCCCATACGGCGAAGACAAGGCCCGCCCACAGGGCGCAGAAGATGCATCCGGCAAAGCGGCTCTGCCAGAACACGAAGGGCGCGCAGAACACACCGGGCACACTGGCCCAGCTGCACACAACGGCCCGGCCCTTGGGCGGAATGATCAGCGCGGTGCGCAGCAGATCCCCCTCGGTCATTTGCCGGAAAGGCCCCATGCGTCCATCAGCAGGTGCAGCGTGTCATCCTGGGTCAGGCAGAGGATGCGGTCCCATGGCAGCAGGGTGGTGTTGCCGTGGGGGATGATGAACTCCGCATCACGGGTGATGCACACCAAAATGGCGTCGCCCGGCATGGGGATGTCTTTGACCGCCTGCCCTGCAAACTGGAAGTTCTCCGGCAGCAGGATCTCGTTCAGGCTGGCCGTGCCGCCGCCCAGCGACAGCAGCTGACGGATGGTGTCGGTCTCGATCTCGCGCTCGAGGATGTGGCTCAGGTTGTCGGTGCCGCACACCACGGTATCCACGCCCAGCGTGTGCAGCAGCTCCCGGTTTTTGGGGTTGGAGGCCCGGGCCACGGTGCGGTTTACGCCAAATTCCCGCTTTGCGATCTGGCAGGCAACAAGGTTGTTCTCGTCCGCACCGGTCACGGCCACAAAGGCGTCGCAGCTGGCCACGTCGGCCGTGCGCATGGTGTCAAAGCTGATGGCATCGCCGCAGATCACCGGGATATCCAGCGAATCCGCCAGCGTGCGGCAGAGCATCTCCTGCGGCTCGATGATGGTCACTTTGTGGTGGTGGGCCAGCAGGCTCTGGGCCAGATACATGCCCACCTTGCCGCCGCCTGCAATACAAACTTTCATATGCTTCCCTCGCTTTTACTTTGCCAGTGCGCGGAACACCGATTGCTCGGTGAGCACGGTGGGGCAGATGGTGTCGATCTCGTAGGCCTTGTGGTACAGCACCTGCAGGTGCGGGTCGGACACGCGGCAGATGACCTTTTCCCGGCGGAAGATGCTTTTTGCGATCTGTGCCGCCATCAGGTTCACCGAGTCGTCCTCGCTCACAGCGGCCACGGCGTCGCAGTTGTCGATGCCGCCCTGCCGCAGGGTATCCGGGTCGGTGGGATCGCCCACCAGTGCCGTGCCGCGGAAGCGGTAGTCATCGAAAGCATCCAGCCGCTTGAGCTGCTCGGGGTCTTTTTCGATCAGGGAGATATCGTGTCCGATGTGCTCCAGATCACGGACCAGAGAAGCGCCCACCTGATCGCAGCCGATCACCAGAATGTTCATGCAGTTCACCTCATTGTAAAATAACCTGATAAAAATACGAGCAGTGTTTGCTTTCTGCTCTGATCTGCGGATAAAACCGGAGACAAAGGGTCTTTGCATCAGTATATCACATTTTGGGGCGCAGTTACAGCCCGCAGAGCGGCAGAGGGCCTTCCGGTAAAATTTTCGCATTCGGCGTGCGCAGAAAGGCATAGTATGGTATACTGGTACAAAATAAGCGCTGTGCTTTGGCACAAGGAGGGGTCTTTACGTTTTTTGAGATCATCAAAGCGATCCTGATGGGCATTGTGGAGGGCATTACCGAATGGCTCCCCATCTCGTCCACCGGTCATATGATCCTGCTGGAGCAGGTCATCAAATTCAATGCAAGTGAAGAGTTCATGTCCATGTTCCGGGTGGTCATCCAGCTGGGTGCCATCATGGCGGTGGTGGTGCTGTTCTGGGGCAAGCTGTGGCCCTTTGGCATGAAGCGGGGCCGCGTCATTTCCAAGCCCAGCGTCTGGAGCCTGTGGTTCAAGGTGGTGGCTGCCACCCTGCCGGTGCTTGTCATCAGCCCGCTGGACAACTGGATGGAAGATCACTTCTACAATTACATCACCGTTGCGGCCATGCTGATCCTGTACGGCATCCTGTTCTTTGTGGTGGAGAACCGCCGCATCACGCCCCATGTGACAAAGCTGGAGCAGATCACCTACCGCGATGCCCTCATCATCGGCCTGTGGCAGTGTCTGGCCATCATCCCGGGCACCTCCCGCTCCGGTGCCACCATCGTGGGCGGCCTGCTGCTGGGCCTGTCCCGCGCCTGCGTGGCAGAGTTCACCTTCTATCTGGCCATCCCGGTCATGGCGGGCGCATCCCTGCTCAAGGTGGTCAAGTTCGCCGTCGGCGGCTCCGTGATGACCGGCACCGAGGTGGCCGTGCTGGCAGTGGGCTGTGTGGTGGCCTTTGGCGTCAGCCTTGCCGCCATCCGCTTCCTGATGGACTATGTGAAGCGCCACGATTTCAAGTTCTTTGGTGTCTACCGCATCGTGCTGGGCATCATCGTGCTGGCAGTGGCGGCTGTGACGGCCATCTTCTGATTTGGAATGCTTCCCGCACAGAGCGTAGTCGCGTGTTTAAGGTTTCATGCCTTTTGCAAGATGCCGCTGCCCGCCATGACTCTTTCCCGTGAAAAATGAAAGCCGGAAATCCGCAGATTTCCGGCTTTCATTACTTATGAAATAATAGTTCCGCTAAATATGGCCAGAGCGATCAGCGGAGGCCATTTTGATCGTGGGACACAGAGCGGGGCCCGCCGCCTTTATCCCACTCTTTTTCTTTGAAAAACTTTGTGTTATACTGAAAAGCAAGAGAGTATGCGGCAGCGTGCCGTACAAAGCAAAATGGAGGAAACTGCTATGGAAGCATCCAAGGTCTATTATACAGATTTCCGCTGTCCCGTGGGCACCAGCCTGTTGGACAAGCTGCGCCGCGTGTGCATCGCTGCCGGCATCAAGGACATTGATATGGATGGCAAATTCGTTGCCATCAAGATGCATTTCGGCGAGCTGGGCAATCTGGCATTCCTGCGCCCCAACTACGCCAAGGTGGTGGCTGACCTGTGCAAGGAGCAGGGCGGTCTGCCGTTTCTGACCGACTGCAACACCCTGTACCCGGGCAGCCGCAAGAACGCACTGGAGCACCTCACCTGTGCCCAGCTGAACGGCTTCTGGCCCATGACCACCGGCTGTCAGGTCATCATTGCGGACGGCCTGCGCGGCACCGATGAGGCAGAGGTGCCGGTGCCGAACGGCGAATACTGCAAGACGGCAAAGATCGGCCGCGCCATCATGGACGCGGACATTTTTATCAGCCTGACCCATTTCAAGGGCCACGAATCCACCGGTTTCGGCGGTGCCCTCAAGAACATCGGCATGGGCTGCGGCTCCCGCGCAGGCAAGATGATACAGCACGCCGCCGGACACCCGGAGGTGCAGCAGAGCCTGTGCCGCGGCTGCCACCGCTGCGCCAAGGAGTGCGGCTCCGATGCCATCACCTACGATGCAAACAACAAGGCCGTCATTGACCAGACCAAGTGCAAGGGCTGCGGCCGCTGCATCGGTGCCTGCAACTTTGACGCCATCTATTCCCAGTGCGACAGCGCCAACGAGATGCTGGACCGCAAGATGGCCGAGTATGCGGCTGCCGTGTGCGCCGGCCGTCCCTGCTTCCATATTTCTCTGGTGCAGGACATCAGCCCTAACTGCGACTGCCACGGCGAGAATGATGCTCCCATCCTGCCGGATATCGGCATCTTTGCGTCCTTTGACCCGGTGGCGCTGGATCAGGCCTGCGCGGACGCCTGCCTGAATGCACAGCCGCTGCCGAACAGCCAGCTGGGCCAGAACCTTGCAAAGCCCGGCTGGAACTGCCACCATGACAACTTCAAGGATTCCAACCCCAACATCGAGTGGAAGGCCACGCTGGAGCAGGCTGAAAAGATCGGCATGGGCACCCGCCAGTATGTGCTGAAGAAGGTCTGATGCCGCAAGGGGCCCGGCCCTTTCCGTAAAAACAAAAAGAAGCTGACCAGTCCGGTCAGCTTCTTTTTATGTTGGGTTCACTGGCCCACTGCGGGCACGCAGTCGTCCAGCACGGTCTGCAGGGCCTGCCAGTTCTTCAGGGTGCAGCCGGGCAAAGCGTCCGGGTCAAGGCCGGCGTCCTCGATGCGGCCGGTCATGCTCTCCTTGTCGCTCAGCAGGCTCAGCGCGTCCGGCTCGATCATCGTCCAGGCCTCGGCAAAGCTCTCCTGCTCGTCGGTGTCCAGGGTGTCGTACCAGTTGTAGAAGGCTTCCTGCACAGCATCCGGCGTGCGGGAGGCAAGACGGGCGTTTTCCGCCCACTGCAGCAGGGATGCCGCTGCGATCACCGATTTCAGCGAGCAGCCGGACACGCCCGGGCCCCAGCCGAGGCAGGGCTCAAAGGCGGCAGAGGTTCCGGTGATGGAGAAGATGGAGTTCTCGTCAAAATCACCGGGGTTCAGCCCGGAGGTGTCGGCCCGGGTGGTGGAATCGGGCAGCACTTCGCTGGAAGCGGGGACGCTCTGGGAATTGCTGGCAGAGCTGGGCGCTTCGGAGCTGCTGGCAGCAGTGCTGCAGCCGGCCAGAATGCTGCAGGCCAGTGCGGCGCACAGCAGAACAGAGAGGATGCGGGTATATCTTGATTTCATAGCAGTGTCCTCCATGAGCAGTGCCTTGGCGCAGAGGCCGCAGCACCTCAAAACGATACACCCTAAGTATACGTTCTGCGGCAGCGGTTGTCAATCGGACGGGGCAGAACGAATTTCAAGCGGGGAATCGGCACCCTGCACAAAGAACGGCGGCATTTTTAGGAGCTTTGCATTCTTGACATTTTCCGCAAAAATCGGTTGACTACAGATAGGACTTTGCCGCACCGGCGGCCGGAAAGGAAGGAAACGCCATGAAACACCGGTTCACGGCCGCACTGGAGCGGTTTTCCCGCGCGATGCTGGCCCCGCTGACCTATCTTTCGGCGGCGGGCCTGCTGCTGGCAGCAGGGGCCCTGCTCACCAGCACCGCGCTGTCCGGGGCGCTGCCGCTGCTGCAGTGGGGGCCGGTGCGGCTGATGGGCAGGATCCTTTACAAATGCCTGTCGGCGGTCATCTCCAACCTCAGTGTGCTGTTCTGCGTGGGTATCGCGGCATCGCTGGCAAAGCAGGAAAAGCATCAGGCGGCGTTCATTGCGCTGATGAGCTACTTCATCTATCTCACCGCCGGCAATGTCACCCTTGTCGAGCTGGGCCTGCTGGCGCAGCCGGACGGCCTGACCGGCCTGTACGGTGCAGGCCAGACCAGCGTGCTGGGCATCCAGACCGTGGATACCGGCGTGTTCGGCGGCGTGCTGCTGGGCCTGCTGACGGCCCATGTGTATGACCGCACCTGTAAAAAGGCCCACAGGGGGATCCTGGGCGGCGTGTTTTCCGGGGAGCGGTGGTCCTTTACCTGCATGGCAGCGCTGGCGGCGGTGCTGGGCTTTGGGGCCTGTTTTGTCTGGCCTCCGGTGCAAAAGGCCATTGCTGCCCTTACCGGCTTCCTTGCGGCGTCCGGCAATATCGGCCTGTTCCTGTACGGCTTTCTGGAACGGCTGCTCATCCCCACGGGCCTGCACCATCTGGTGTATATGCCCTTCCAGTTTTCTCCGCTGGGCGGCAGCCTGCTGGCGGACGGCGTCACCTATACCGGTGCCTATGTGGTCATGATGACCGAGTACAATCTGGGTCTGCCCTTCTCCGATGGCATCGTGTGGATGTACACCGGCTTTACCAAGACGTTTGGTTACTTTGGCATTGCGGCGGCATTCATCTTCTGTGCCCGGCGCGGCAGCCGCCGCAAAACGGCGGCTCAGCTGCTGCCGCTGGCCTTCACGGCATCGCTGGCCTCGATCACCGAGCCGATGGATTTTCTGTTCTGCTTTTCGGCACCGGTGCTGTGGCTGGCCCACGCGGCCATTTCCGGCGCGTTCATCGTGCTGCTGCACCTGTGCCATGTGACCGCCTTTACCTCCAACCTTCTGGGTTCGCTGGCAATGAACCTCTCTGCTGGTGCGGCCCGCACCCATTATCCGGTGCTCTACCTGCTGGGCCTTGCCCAGATCGCGGTGTACTTTGTGGTCTTCACGGCGCTCATCAAAGCGCTGGACCTGCCCACGCCGGGCCGACGCCCGGAGGAGTCTGTCCGGCCGGAAGCGGCACCGCTGGACGATGCCGGGGTGGAAAAGCTCATCGCAGCCCTCGGCGGGCGGGAGAACATCTGCACGGTGGACAACTGCTTTACCCGCCTGCGGGTCACGGTGCAGGATGCGGCCTTTGTCCGGGAGCAGGCGCTGAGGGCGCTGCCCTGCAGCGGGGTGGTGCAAAACGGCTGCAATGTGCAGATCGTTTTCGGCATCCGTGCGCCACAGGTCCGGCAGGCGGTGGAGCAGCGGCTGGACAGGGTGGTCTGTTGACCTTTGGCGGACGGGCAACTATAATAGGGAAAAAGCGGCTTCCTGCACAGAGCGAAAGGATTTTTTGTGTTGCGCCGATTTTGAGTCGCTTATGCGACAAACCGTGCGGGTAAGCTTGTGCACTATCTGCTGCGCGACAGCCGCAGGCTGACAGCAGCAACATGCCGTTTGCCTTTACGACCTTTCCCGTGAAAATGCGTTTGGAGCGCTCCGCAGAGCGCGACAAACGCGAATATATAAAATAATATTTCCGCTGATATTGCCAAAGCGAACGCGTCGGCAATTTTAAATCGTCCAGCAGCTGAAAGGATACACATGCAAGAACAAGCAGTTTTTACGCAGAAAACAGAGCCTGTGCCGCCAACCGGCCGCTTTGCCCCCAGCCCCAGCGGGCGGCTGCATCTGGGCAATCTGGCCTGCAGCCTGCTGGCATGGCTCAGTGCCAGAAGCCGGGGTGGACGCATCGTGCTGCGCATTGAGGATCTGGACGCCGAGCGCTGCCCGCGGCTCTACGCCGACCTGCTGGAGCAGGACCTCGACTGGCTGGGCCTTGTCTGGGACGAGGGCGGCAGCACCGGCGGGCCGAACGGCCCCTATTACCAGAGCGAGTGCGCGGAGATCTACGCTTCCAGCTTCCGGAAGCTGGAGGACAGGGGTCTGGTGTACCCGTGCTTTTGCTCCCGCGCCCAGCTGCACGCGGCCAGTGCGCCCCATACCTCAGACGGCAATGTCATTTACCCCGGCACCTGCCGGGGCCTGACCGCCGCCGAAATTGCAGAAAAACGCAAAAAGAAAGCTCCGGCCTACCGCCTGATGGTGCCGGATGAAGAGATCACGTTCGTGGACGGCTGCATGGGCCCGCACACCGAGAACCTGCTGCGGGACTGCGGCGATTTCTACCTGCGCCGGGCAGACGGCGTGTTCGCCTATCAGCTGGCCGTGGTGGTGGACGATGCCCGCATGGGCGTCACCGAAGTGGTGCGCGGGTCAGACCTGCTGTCCTCCACGGCACGGCAGCTGTACCTGTACCATCTGCTGGGCCTGCAGGCACCGGGGTTTGCCCACTGCCCGCTGCTGCTGGCCCCGGATGGGCGGCGGCTGTCCAAGCGGGACGGCGACCAGAGTCTGGAAAATCTGCGGGAAAAATACACCGCGCAGGAGATCGTGGGCAAGCTTGCCTACGCCTACGGCCTGCAGCCGGAGCCTGCGCCCTGCACGCCGGAAAGCCTGATCGGGGAGTTTTCCTGGGCAAAGGTGCCAAAGCAGGATGTCTGCCTGCCGGAAGGGCTGTTTTAAAGCAAAAAGAGAGCGCCGTCGTTGGACAGCACTCTCTTTTTTCGTATCAGTTCCACCGCATCTGCGGCACTTCGCTGCGCTCTTCGGAGCGGGTGAACAGGGCATCCAGTGCCAGTGCCAGCAAGGCACCCAGCGCCACATCGATGCAGCTGTGCTGCTTGAGCAGCACGGTGGAGCACACGATGGAAATGCACAGCACGGCAGCGGCCGGACGCATCCAGCGGCGGCGCGGCTGCTCAAAAATACGGCAGCGGTAGTACGCCAGCAGCAGCGTCACCGAGTTGAACACATGGATGGACGGGCACACGTTGGTGGGGGTATCGGTGCGGTACAGCGTCCGCACGGTGCGGGCAAAGAAGTCGTTGCCCGGCACGTAATAGGGCCGCAGGGCAAGGCCGGTGGGAAGGATGACATAGCAGGCCAGTGCGATGGTCATGCCGGCAAACAGCGGCAGGCACAGCCGCCAGAAGTCCTCCCGCGGGGCACGCCACAGCAGATAGAACAGTGTGAACGGGATCCACACGAACCATGCAAAATAGGGAATGACGGCATATTTGCAGAAGGGGATCAGGTCGTCCAGCCGGCAGTGCACCAGCACCAGATGGGGCATGGAGATCCGCGTCTCCAGAAAATTGAATGCGGAAAGATAAAACAACAGATAAAGCGCCATGAAACAGATGGGATGGCGCGAAAACCAACTGCGCTTCATTGAAAAAGCCTCCTTTTTGCAGAAGCAAAATCTCTTAGCATTGAGAAATTATACGCCGGGAATGTGACAAAAACAAGAAGGAAAGCGGACAACATTACTGAAAAACAAATGAATTATTTGTGCGTATTGCGTAAAAATTGGGGCAAATCCGCAGTGCAGCTTTGGTTACGGGAATATAAAAGGGACTGCCGCACGAAATAATGTGCAGCAGTCCCTTTGTACAGTTTCAGATAAAAAGCCTATACCCAAAGCAGAAGGCATCCCGATCACTGTGCCCTCAGATCACATTCTGTTCCAGCCACTTGCCGCGCACGAAACGCACAAAGAAGCACAGGGAGCGGAACGCCCAGTCCAGATACATGCCCATCCAGATGGCCAGCAGGCCGCCGTGGAAGGCCAGCACACACAGGTAGCAGAAGCCCACCCGGAAGGACCACATGGACACGATGCTCACGGTCATGGTAAAGCGGGCGTCGCCTGCCGCACGCAGGATGTTGGGCATGGTAAAGCTGGAAGGCCAGATGAACAGCGAAACGATGTTGAACCACACCATCACTTCCAGCGCCATGGCGTAGGCCTCGGGCGAGAGGTTGAACAGGCCCAGTGCAAATCTGTTGGCAAACAGGAAGGCCGAAAGGTTCATGACCCATGCGCCGCAGTAGGCAAACAGCATCAGGCGGCGGGAGTAATACACGGCCTGATCCTTTTCGCCTGCGCCAAGGCACTGGCCCACCACGGTCAGTGCGGCCATGCCCACGGCGTTGGCCGGGATGTTCAAAAAGGTAGTGGTGGTGTTTGCCACGGCGTTGGCCGCAATGGCGGCGGTGCCCAATGTGGAGGTCAGGCTGGAAACGGACAGCTTGCCGATCTGGAACATGCCGTTCTCGATGCCGGCCGGGATGCCCACCCGCAGGATCTGCCGGATGAGCCGCGCTTTGGGGGCCAGTGCACGCAGGCCGTCCACGCGCAGCGGGCAGTCGGGCTTCTGCAGCAGGTACAGCACGGCAAAGCAGGCAATGGCGCGGGATACAAGGCTTGCCAGCGCTGCGCCCATGACGCCCATTCTGAAGCCGTAGATCAGCACGGCGTTGCCGCCGATGTTCACCACGTTCATCACCAGACTGGACAGCATGCTGATCTTGCTGTTGCCCTGCGCCCGGAACAGGGCCGCACCGGCGTTGTACAGGCCGATGAAGGGGTAGCTCAGGGCCGAGAGCAGGAAGTAGGTCTCGGCATAGCGCATCACATCCGCGTCGATGGAGCCGAAGATACCCTGCAGGATGGCATGGCGGCCCGCCACCACAACGGCGGCCACCAGCAGGCTGAAGCTGGACAGGATGAACAGGATCTGCGCGGCGGCATTCCGGGCGTCACGGGGTTCCTGCCGGCCGATGTACTGGCTGGTGACCACCGCGCCGCCGGTGGCCAGCGCGCTCATGATCTGGATCATCAGGGTGTTGAAGCTGTCCACAAGGCTCACGCCCGAGACGGCGGCTTCTCCCACCGAGGACACCATCAGGGTGTCCGCCAGACCGATGGTCACGCTGAGTGCCTGCTCTGCGATCAGCGGCAGCAGCAGGGCAATGAGCTGCTGCCGGGTGAACAGCGGCGGCTTATGGAACGCGGGCGTTTTGGTTGCTGTCATAGGTTCCTCCGTAACGGTAACGAGATGCACTTGGATACATGACCTATATCATACAGCAGAACGCGCAGAATTACAAGAGATGGATACAACAAATCGGAGAAGCTGCTTTTATAAGCATTGCACACCGCCTTGTCCGGGAGCCGAAAGCCGCACCGCAGCGCGTTTGTTCCGCTTTACCCGTGCAGGCAATTGTGCTAAAATAAATCTGAGGTGCACCGCGCTGTGCAGGAGCGGGGAGTGCACCATGGTAAATGAGATCAACATAGAAGGTAAACCAGGACCCAAAGGGGGAACAATATGCCCAAAACAGCCCATAAGGTCGTTGTTATCGGACATCGCAATCCGGACACCGACTCTATCTGCTCGGCCATTGCCTATGCAGAACTGAAAAACAAGACCAGTGATCTGGTCTGCGAACCCCGCCGTGCAGGCAAAATGAATCAGGAGACCGAGTTCGTGCTCAAAAAATTCGGGGTCAGGCCCCCGCGCATGTGCACGGACGTCAACCCCAAGATCCGGGATGTGGACTACCGCGAAATGCCCGGCATCCCCGGCTCCACCAGCCTGCGCAAGGCGTGGGAGATCATGCGCGACAAGCAGATCGACACCCTGCCCGTGACCAGCGCGGACAACGAGCTGGAGGGCGTCATCACCGTGAAGGATATCGCCACGGCCAACATGGACGTGTTCGATACCGGCATCCTTGCCAAGAGCCGCACCAGCTACAAGAACATTCTGGAAACGCTGGGCGGCACCATGGCGGTGGGCAGCGAGGATGATGTCTGCACCACCGGCCATATCCGCATCGGCACCGCCACCCCGGAAATGCTGGAAAACAGCATGGAAAAAGGTGACATCGTCATTCTGACCAACCGCTACGAAAGCCAGCTGTGCGCCATCGAAAAGGAAGCCTCGCTCATCATCATCTGCAACGGCGCCAAGGTGGGCCGCACCATCCAGCACATTGCGGACGAGACCGGGGTCGCCATTATGACCGCCCCCTGCGACACCTACGCCGCAGCCAAGCTCATCAGCCAGTGTGCGCCCATTTCCTACTATATGACCCGCAGCGACATCATGAAGTTCACCCTCGTCACGCCGGTGGCCGATGTTACGCGCGTGATGGCCAAGGTGCGCCACCGCTATTTCCCCATTCTGGATGAGGATGGCAAATACTGCGGCATGGTCAGCCGCCGCAACATCATCAATCTGCGCAAGCGCCGCATCATTCTGGTGGACCACAACGAAGCAACGCAGGCGGTGGAGGGCTTCGATCAGGCCGAGATCTTGGAGATCATCGATCACCACCGCATCGGCAGTCTGGAGACCAGCGGCCCGGTGTACTTCCGCAACCAGCCGGTGGGCTGCACCGCCACCATCGTCACCCAGATGTACGACGAGAGCGGGGTGGAGATCCCCCAAAAGACCGCCGGTCTGCTGCTGGCGGCTATCCTGTCGGACACGCTGGTGTTCCGCAGCCCCACCTGCACGCCGCTGGACGAGGCCCTTGCAAAGCGTCTGGCAAAGATCGCCGGGGTGGAGATCGACGAGTTTGCCAGCGAGATGTTTGAGGCGGGCGAAAAGCTGGACGGCAAGACCGCCGAGGAGGTGTTCCTGCAGGACTTCAAGGTGTTCATGTGCGGTGATATCCGCTTTGGTGTGGCACAGGGCAGCTACATGACCCGCAAGAACCTGCAGGCCGCCGAAGCACTGCTGCAGCCCTATCTGGAAGAGGCCCGCAACAAGCAGAACGTGGAGGATATCTACATGCTGCTCACCGACGTGCCCAAGGAAGAAAGCGTGGTCATCAGCGATGGCCGCTATGCCTCCGAGGTGCTGGCCGACGGCTTTGAGACCCAGCCCGCCGAGGACGGCAGCTTTACGCTGCCCGGTGTGGTGAGCCGCAAAAAGCAGTTCATCCCGGCCCTCATGACCGCGTATCAGGAGCTGTAAACGGCTTGCGCCCTCTCCGTCATTGCTTGCGCAATGCCACCTCGTTCCCCTTTCTGTCGCTCACGCGACATCTGCTCCTCTCTTTGTCACCTGCGGTGACATTTCTCCCCGGCGCGGGGAGAATCTGTCCCGGCCGGGGGAAGTCTATCAAAGTGAGAGGCCTTGGCAGTCCATGCAAAGTCTCCGGTTTCGCCAGAGGCTCTCCCTTTGGGAGAGCTGGACGCGAAGCGGCCTGAGAGGGCGAGCACGCTAAAAAAGGATGTGTGCCAATGTTCGATTTTTTGACCAGAAAGGCAAAGGATGCCGTTCCGCCCACCCTCCCGGAGGGAACGGTGCGCCGCCGCTATTCCATCGAAGGGCAGGTGCAGGGGGTGGGCTTCCGCTACCGTGCCCGCTATGCGGCCCAGACACTGGAGCTGACCGGCTGGGTGGAGAACGAGGATGATGGCAGCGTGACGCTGGAAGTGCAGGGCGACCCGGATCAATTCATGCGGCTGTTCGCCATGATCCAGAAAAGCGATTACATCCGGATCACCGGCATCCGCCAGAAGGATCTGCCGCCCGACCCGTGGGAGCGCGGCTTCTCGGTACGGGGGTACTAATTGAAATTTTCTGATTTTTCGTGAAAATGTGTTTGGAGTGCCCGCGTTTGCGCAGCAATAAAAGCCCCAGTGGGGCTTTTAAGTGGCAGAGCGGTCTGCGTCAGCAGATGGAAGGGTTTTACCCTGACAAGCTCCGCAGGGCGCTTCAAACACGAATATAAGAAATAACTTTCCGCTAAAGATGCCCAGAGCGGACGCGGAGGGCATTTTGATCGGGAAGTTGAAGTGTAAAACAAAAAAGCTGACGCAGAAGCGTCAGCTTTTTTGCTTTTCTAATTTTGTCAGCCTGCTGTTTTCAGCGGAGAATTGTCAGTCCAGATGGTGTCGTCCAGCAGCCGGGTCACAGCCAGTGTGCCGTTTGCCGAGACGCGTGCCGGGTCCAACGCGTAGAAATCGCTTTCCTTCAGGTCTGCAGGGTCTGCATCCGCACGGATGCCCACCACACAGACCCAGTGGCCATACGTAGCGCTGGTGGCGATATGGGGGTAGTTCACCTCGTTCCAGCCGGAGCCGGTCAGGTGGTATTCATAAGTAGAAGTGCGGTTCGTGTGCCGTTTTACGCCGCTCACCGCAGTGTTTTTCAGATGTACGATCACCGGACGCCCGGCGGAAAGCTCGGTGTAGAGCTTCTGCAGGCACTCGGACAGGCTGCCGGAGTAACCATAGTACCCGCCTGCCGACCAGACCGCCCCGTTCGACCACATGCCGCTGCCGGAGCAGGTTTTTCCGTCCAGAATGGTGCGTGCGTAGCGCAGTGCGTACCAGCTGCATTTGCCGGAGGTCTGGTTGCCGATGGAGAGGATGTGGCTGGTGTTGAACTCCAGCATCCGGATACCGTGTGTTTCCTGCAGGGCAGCTGCGTGGGCATGGGGAATGGCCAAGGCCAGCACAAGGCACAGCGCCAGAACTGCCGCCGCCAGCCGCTGTGCCGCGCGGGCGGGACAGTGTTGCATGTGTTCCACATCCTTTTCCTTTTTACGACCTCATTTTACCACGCAAAAATGTTAAAAATGTGTAAACAAGCAAAGTTTTTGGGCGTAATTTTGTAAAATCGAGGGCAGTTGATAAAATTTTGTTGACACAGGCCCCCGGGTATGCTAAAATCAACACGATTTTGGAGAGATGAAGAGCTATCAGGGTCTTTCCAGGAGCATTACACTCGAACCACTCCGTCAGGGAGTCAAGGCCATACGGACAGCCGGGTTCACTGCCGACCGGCGGCGCAAGCTGCCATTATTGATTGAGTTCAAAGCTCAAATTTTATAAGTTGGTTTCTTACAAACCGAACAGCGCCCGCTGCGCTGACTTGTGAAACGGTCAATAAGAGTAGTAAAAGTAGTAAGTGCTATATAGACTCTGACAAAACTTCATCTCGATGTCCTGCCGCAATAGCCTGCTTTTGTTTCCCGCGCAATGCGCCGGGAAATTTGGCGCGCTTTGGACAGGGGAACATTGGGAACTGCCTTCACGGGTCAGCAGAACGGTCTTTGTGCTGTTCAGCCGGCCCGTGTTTTTTTGTGTGCCGGGTCGTAAAAAAGAGGTGGAATGGATGAACAAAAAACAAAAGCTCAACCAGAACCGCGCCCCCATTTACGAGGCGCTGGAGCGGTTCCGGAAGATGCGGGTGGTGCCCTTTGATGTGCCCGGACACAAGCGGGGCCGCGGCAACCCGGAGCTGACGGCCTTTCTGGGCCAGCAGTGCGTGGGCGTGGACGTGAACAGCATGAAGCCGCTGGATAATCTCTGCCACCCGGTATCGGTCATCCGGGAAGCAGAGGAGCTGGCCGCAGACGCCTTTGGCGCTGCCCACGCCTTCCTCATGGTGGGTGGCACCACCAGCAGCGTGCAGAGCATGGTGCTCACCGCCTGCAAGCGGGGCGATGAGATCATCCTGCCCCGCAACGTGCACCGCAGCGTGCTGAACGCGCTGGTGCTGTGCGGCGCGGTGCCGGTGTACGTGAACCCCGAGGTGGACAAGCGCCTTGGCATTTCGCTGGGCATGAAGCGGGAACAGGTGGAAAAGGCCATCCGGGAGCATCCCAATGCGGTGGCCGTGCTGGTGAACAACCCCACCTACTACGGCATCTGCTCCGACCTGCGCGCCATCGTCAAGATGGCCCACGACGCCGGGATGCTCTGCCTTGCGGACGAAGCCCACGGCACCCACTTCTACTTCGGCGGCGGCCTGCCGGTGTCTGCCATGGCGGCGGGCGCGGATATGGCTTCCGTTTCCATGCACAAGAGCGGCGGCAGCCTGACCCAGTCCAGCCTGCTGCTCATCGGCCCCAACGTGCACCCGGGCTATGTGCGGCAGATCATCAACCTGACCCAGACCACTTCCGGCAGCTACCTGCTCATGTCCAGTCTGGATATCTCCCGCCGCAACCTTGCTTTGCGGGGCCGGCAGGTGTTCCATCAGGTGGCAGACATGGCCGAGTATGCCCGGGAGGAGATCAACGCCGTGGGCGGCTACTATGCCTTTGGCAAGGAGCTGTGCAACGGCAACTCCGTCTTTGACTTTGACACCACCAAGCTCAGCGTCCACACGCTGGATATCGGCCTTGCGGGCATCGAGGTCTACGACATCCTGCGGGACGAGTACGACATCCAGATCGAGTTCGGTGATATCGGCAACATCCTTGCCTATCTTTCCATCGGCGACCGCCCGCAGGAGGTGGAGCGTCTGGTCAGCGCGCTGGCCGAGATCAAGCGCCGCTACCAGACCGACGGCTCCGGCCTGCTGAGTCAGGAATACATCGATCCTGTTGTGGCCGCCAGCCCGCAGGAGGCTTTCTACGCCCCCAAAAAGAGCCTGCCCCTCCGGGAGACCGAGGGCATGGTGTGCAGCGAGTTCGTCATGTGCTACCCGCCGGGCATCCCCATTCTGGCCCCCGGCGAGCGCATCACAAAGGAGATCCTGAACTACATCGAGTACGCCAAGGCCAAGGGCTGCAGCATGACCGGCCCCGAGGACCCGGACATCGAGCGGCTGAACGTTCTGGCATAAGGAGGGAACGCAGATGGAATTTTGGTTTTCGGAGTTTCACACCCCGGACGTAAAGCACAGCATCCGGGTGAACAAACAGCTCTATTCCCGGCAGAGCGATTACCAGCGCATCGACATCTTTGAGACCCCGGAGTTTGGCCGGGTGCTCACGCTGGACGGCAACGTGATGCTGACCGAGCGGGACGAGTTCATCTACGATGAAATGATCGTGCACGTGCCCATGGCGGTGCACAAGGAGGCCAAGGATATCCTTGTCATCGGCGCCGGTGACGGCGGCGTGGTGCGGGAGCTGACCCGCTACGACCGGGTGGAGCGCATCGACCTTGTGGAGATGGACCCGCAGGTGGTGGAAGCCTGCCGCGCCTACCTGCCCGGCAATGCCTGCCGCATGGACGACCGCCGGGTGCACATCTACTTTGAGAACGCCCTCAAGTACATCCGCCGCTGCGAGGAGGAGTACGACCTTATCATCGTGGACTCCTCCGACCCCTTCGGCCCCTCCGAGGGTCTGTTCACCCGCGAGTTCTACGGCAGCTGCTTCAACGCCCTGAAAGAGGACGGCATCATGGTCAACCAGCAGGGCAGCCCCTTCTACGCCGAGGACGCCAGCGCCATGCAGCGCAGCCACAAGCGCATTGCCAGCACCTTCCCCATCAGCCGGGTGTATCAGGCCCACATCCCCACCTTTGCCGCGGGCTACTGGCTGTTCGGCTTTGCAAGCAAAAAGTATCATCCCATCGATGATCTGGATGCGGCGGCATGGAAGGCCCTGAACATGCGCACCCGCTACTACACCACCAAGCTGCATGTGGGTGCATTTTACCTGCCGGCATTTCTGGAACAGATGCTGGAAGAAGTGGAGTAAAAAACCTCTCAGGTTCAAAGCGATCCCGATAAAAAATATCGTTCAATAGAAGAATACTTTTCCCTCAAGAAGTAAAAGCTCCCCCCTTTCGGGGGAGCTGGCATCGCGCAGCGATGACTGAGAGGGCCCAAACCAGTAAAGGAGATATCACAATGAGCAAAGTTCTGATCATCGGCTGCGGCGGCGTGGCCTCCGTTGCCATCCACAAGTGCTGTCAGGTGCCCGAGGTGTTCACCGAGATCTGCATCGCCAGCCGTACCAAGTCCAAGTGCGACAAGCTGGCTGCAGAGCTGGCTCCCAAGACCGCCACCAAGATCACCACCGCACAGGTGGACGCCGACAAGGTGGAAGAGGTCATTGCCCTCATCAAGGCTTATCAGCCCGACCTCGTAATGAACATCGCCCTGCCTTATCAGGACCTGACCATCATGGACGCCTGCCTTGCCTGCGGCGTCAACTACATGGATACCGCCAACTACGAGCCGGAGAACACCGACGACCCCCAGTGGCGCGCCATCTACGAGAAGCGCTGCAAGGAGGCCGGTTTCTCTGCCTACTTTGATTACAGCTGGCAGTGGGCCTACGCCAAGAAGTTCGAGGAAGCCGGCCTGACCGCCCTGCTGGGCAGCGGCTTCGACCCGGGCGTGACCCAGGCTTACTGCGCCTACGCAAAGAAGCACGAGTTCGATACCATCGACACCATCGACATTCTGGACTGCAACGGCGGCGACCACGGCTATGCCTTCGCCACCAACTTCAACCCCGAGATCAACCTGCGCGAGGTGTCTGCTCCCGGCAGCTACTGGGAGAACGGCCACTGGGTGGAGATCCCGGCCATGAGCATCAAGCGGGAGTACAACTTCGATCAGGTGGGCGACAAGGATATGTACCTGCTGCACCACGAGGAGATCGAGTCCCTTGCCAAGAACATCCCGGAGGCAAAGCGCATCCGCTTCTTCATGACCTTCGGCCAGAGCTACCTCGACCACATGCGCTGTCTGGAGGATGTGGGCATGCTGTCCACCACCCCGGTCAATTTCAATGGTCAGGAGATCGTGCCCATCCAGTTCCTGAAAGCGCTCCTGCCGGACCCCGCCAGCCTCGGCCCCCGCACCAAGGGCAAGACCAACATCGGCTGCATCTTCACCGGCAAAAAGGACGGCAAGGAAAAGACCTACTACATCTACAACGTCTGCGACCATCAGGAGTGCTACAAGGAGGTGGGCAGTCAGGCCATCAGCTACACCACCGGCGTGCCTGCCATGTGCGGCGCACTGATGCTGCTCACCGGCAAGTGGACCACCAAGGGCGTGCACACCGTGGAAGAGTTTGATCCGGACCCGTATCTGGACGCTCTGGACAAGTACGGCCTGCCCCGCTCCGAGAGCCACAGCCCGGCGCTGGTGGACTGATGCAGGTGCACGACAGCCGCCCGCCCTTTGCGGGCCTTGCAAACCTGACGGACAAAGCACTGGCCTCTCTGCCCACGCCCTGCTATCTGCTGGACGAAGCACAGCTGCGCCGCAACGGCGAAATTCTGCTGGGGGTGCAGCAGCGCACCGGCTGCCGCATCCTGCTGGCGCAGAAAGCCTTTTCCAACTTTGATCTCTACCCGGTGCTGGCGCCCTATCTGGCAGGCACCGAAGCCAGCGGCCTGTACGAGAGCCGCCTTGGCCGGGAGGAACTGCCGGAAAAGGAGAACCATGTGTTCTGCGCGGCCTACCGGGCGGACGAGTTCCCGGAGCTGCTGCAGTACGCCGACCACATCGTGTTCAACTCGCCCAGCCAGCTGGCAAAGTTCGGCCCGGCGGCAAAGGCGGCAGGCAAAAGCGTGGGCCTGCGCATCAATCCGCAGCGCTCCACGCAGGACGGCCATGAGATCTACGACCCCTGCGCCCCGGGCAGCCGCCTTGGCACCACCCGCGCCCAGTGGGACGCCGCCCTGCAGCAGCACCCGGAGCTGCCCGCCCTGCTGGACGGCCTGCACTTCCACACCCTGTGCGAGCAGAACGCCGATGCGCTGGCCGAGACGCTCCCGGCGGTGGAAGCCGCCTTCGGCGACCTTCTGCCCCGCATGAAATGGCTCAATTTCGGCGGCGGGCACCACATCACCCGCCCGGATTACGACCTGTCCCTGCTGGAAAAATGCATCACCGGGATGCAGGCAAAATACGGCGTGCAGGTGTATCTGGAACCGGGCGAGGCATGGGCGCTGAACGCGGGCTATCTGGTCACTACCGTGCTGGACACTTTGCAAAATGGCGACACCAGCCTCGCCATTCTGGACCTGTCTGCCGCCTGCCACACGCCGGACGTCATTGAGATGCCCTACCGCCCGCCGCTGCTGGACGCGGGCGAACCGGGGGAGAAGCCCTGCACCATCCGTCTGGGCGGGCCCACCTGCCTTGCAGGGGATGTGGTCGGCGATTACAGCTTTGCCGCCCCCCTCACCGAGGGGCAGCGGCTTATCTTTGGCGATATGGCCATCTATTCCACCTGCAAGAACAACACCTTCAACGGGATGCCCCTGCCGGACATCTGGCAGCTGTGCGCGGATGGGACGCTCCGGCGTCTGGCGCACTTTGGCTACGGGGATTTCAAGTACCGTCTGGGGAGCCGCGGCGGCAGCGCCCAGCCCACAACATCCGTCCAAATTTAAGCGGGCTGTCTCTGCCGCAAAAACAGGGCTCCGTCTCCGGCGTCTGGCAGGAAATGTCAGACGGCAAAGATTCTTTGCGAAGTCCGGTGCAACAATTACAATACCGCAACAAATGGCACCTGTTTTCGTGCCTTTTTCACGAAGAAGCCTTCCTGTTTTTGGGAAACTTCCCCATTAACAATTCCGACTCCAGTTGGATATAATCAAGGCAAGAGGAGCACCCCGAAAGGGGAACTGCCTTCTGAACTGCGAAACATATCCACAAAATCATCAGACTGGAGGGATACCCTATGAAGAAGCTTTCCAAGATCGTTGCCCTGCTTTTGGCAGGTGCGCTGACCATGCTCCTGTTCACCGCCTGCAGCGGCGGTGGCGGCGGCAATCTTACTGCCCAAAAGGACGAGGAAGAAAAAGTAATAAGCTTGATCAGACAGAAACAGAACAATGTTGCTGCGGTCAATGACAGCGACCTTCGTGCAGTGGCAGACGGACATCTGCGAGAGGATCTTAACGGCGGCATCCAGTTTGGAAACCATAAGCTCATTACCAAGGTTCATGTGGATGGTGAAAAAAAGGATTATCTGATCGTTACTGTCACCGCTAACTATACCTACAACGAGACACTTCTGAGTTCCATTCTGAAGGCGATCACAGACTCTAACAAAGTTCCCAATGAGTTCAAGGGTTCGTTGAATCAGAGCGGCAACTGGAGCAAGGTTGGCGTTGTGGTTCTGTCTAATACGGAGCAGTACTATATCGGTGTGTCTGTTCGGATCGATAACCCCAATAAGTAAAAATTTCTCACCTTTTCACCCCGGAGCGTGGCTGCAAGGCCGCCCTCCGGGGCTTTTGTTGTGTTTGGGGGCAAACTCCCCCAGTCGCCTGACGGCGACAGCCCCCTCAAAGAGGGAGCCTTTTGCAGCGGCAAAGCTTCCGGCGCAAGTGCAAAGCTTCCGGTTTCGCCAGAGCCTCCCTCACTGAGGGAGGTGGCAAACCCGCAGGGTTTGACGGAAGGAGTTCGCCCCGTCCGGGTTTTTGCTGTTTTGATTGCGGTAAATGCCGTTTCCCGGTACGACCCCTTTCCGTGAAAAAGCATCTCCGAAACGACCGCAGTCGTTTCGGAGATGCAAAATTTAAAATAATCCTTCCACTGATATTTGCCAAAGCGAACGCGTCGGCAATTCTGAATGGTTTCTCTGTCAAACCGTGTCGTTTTGTGGTACAATAAAAGGGTATCGAACCAAGACAGAAAGGACGTTTCCATGCAGCTGTTTGAACTGGTGTCCCCGCGGCTGTTCCGCCCGCTGGCGGGGCCGAACCGGGCGTTTTATGCCGAACTGCTGCTTCTGCTCTGGGAGGAATGCCGCCATACGGCGGACTACAGCATCTCCCGGGCAGAGGCGGTGAGCCGTGCCGAAGATTACTTTGCCGCACTGGCAAAGCCCCTTGCGCTGGACGCGGACGGTGCAGGCGATGAGGACGAGCAGCCCACCCGCGACCCCCACACGCTGGCGGTGGGCTTTCTGCTGCGGCTGCGCCGCACCGGCTGGCTGGAAGAGACCCCCGGCAGCTATGAGGGCGAAGCGTCCCTTGCCTTTGTGCCGGAGGTGGCCCCGCTGCTGGAAGCGCTGGAAGAGATCCTGAACCCCCGCGTAGTCACCTACACCGGCAAGCTGTACAAGGCGTGGCAGCTGCTGGGCGGCATCGGGCAGGAAAAAAGCCCCTACGAGAACGTTCTGCGGGAGGTGGATTCCGACCTTGATGCCCTGAACCGTTCCCTCCGGGCGCTCAATGCCTCCATCGGCCACTACATCGACCGTCTCACCCGCAACCGCACCCCGCAGGAGGTGCTGGAACTGTTCGACCAGTACGAGGAAAAGGTGGTGGCGGCGGCCTACCACCGCTTCAAGACCAGCGACAACCTGTTCAACTACCGCGCCTATCTGGAAGAAGAACTGGACGACTGCGAGGAAAACCAGCTGCCCCGGCTGGCGCTGGACTACGCCCGGGTGGAGCGCTGCGCCCCGAACGAGGCCGCGCCCAGGGTGAAAGCCCTGCTGCAGAAGCAGCGGGACGCGCTGGAAGAGATGAGCCTGCTCATGCGTCAGATCGACGCCAGCCATATCCGCTACCGCAAGCGGGCCGTGCAGCGGGCACAATTCCTGCTGCTGAGCGACCGCTCGTCGCAGGGCAGCGTCACCGCCCTGCTGCGCCGCTACGCCGAGGATATCCGCACCCCGGAGCAGCTGTTTGAGCCGGACGACGGCCCGGTGGCAAAGCGGCTGCACCTGTATCCGGCGGCGGTGTTCGGGGAGAAATTCCTCTATCCGCCTGCCGCCCAGCGCACCGCTGAGCCGCTGGCCCCCGTGCGCACCGAAGCCTTTGACCCGGAGCAGCTGCGCAGAGAACAGCAGCTGCTGCTGGATTACGCCCGCCTTGCCGTCACCGAGGAGAACGTGGCCCTGCTGGCCCGGCAGGCCCTTGCCGCCCGCCCGCAGGTGAACGCGTCGGCGCTGGCAGAGGAATACCCGGGCGACTTTGCCCGCATCATCGGCCTGCACACCTACTCGCAGTCGCCGCACCGGGACTACGACATTCAGCTCACCGGCAATTGGGTGGAGCGCGGCGGCTTCCGCTTTGAGGACTTTGTCCTCACCCGCCGCAGGGAGGAAGAAAATGGCAACCATTAACATGCTGGAAGAAACCGCAAACTACCTGCTGAACCACTGCTTTCTGCTGGGCAGCGTGGAGGATCAGCGGGCAAAATATCTCTATGTGCAGGACCATCTGGATGAAGTCCGTGCCGTGTTCGCGCCGCTGGGCTACTCGGTGCTGCTGTACCCGGCACCCCTGCAGGCAGCGGCGCTGGTCAACGGCCACGAGGGCAGTCAGGCCCGGCTGCTGAAATACGAGAGCATCCTGCTGCTGGTACTGCGGCTTTTGTACCTGCAAAAGCGCGAGAGCCTTGCCGTCAATGCAGACGAGGTGCTGGTGACGGTGGAAGAGGTGCAGACCGAGCTGCAGAAGATGAACCTGCCCCGCCGTCTGGACCAGAAAACGCTGGAAAACCTGATGCGCACCCTGCGCCGGTACAATCTGGCGCGGCCTGTGGGGCGGCTTTCCGGGCTGGACAGCCGCATTGAAGTATTTCCCACCGTGCTGCTGGCCCTGCCGGACGCCGACCTTGCGGATGCCGCCGCCGAGAGCGGGCGCACCCGCACAGAGCTTGGCTTATACGAACGTGCAGACGAAGCAGGGGAGGGTGAAGAATGATCGAACTCAAGCGGCTGAAACTCATCAACTGGCACAACTTTGAAAACGTCACTTTTGACTGCGCCCGCCTGACCTATATGATCGGCGTCAACGCCGTGGGCAAGACCACCATTCTGGACGCCATCCGCTACTGCCTGACCACCAACCGCAATTTCAATGCGCTGGGCAATAAAAAGAGCGGACGCACCCTGCAGGGCTCTGTCCACGCCAAGCAGCGCGGCGAGAACGCCTACCGCCGCCCGGGCCATACCGTGGCCTACATCGGGGCCGAGTTCTGGGACAGCGTCAAGCGCACCCCCTTCGTCATCGCGGTGCGGGTGGAGTCCGAGGGCCCCATGCAGGAGCTGCACCCCGGCGACCAGACATGGTATCTCTCCGAGGACGGCATCACGCTGGAACAGCTGCCCTTCATCGACCCGCGCACCGGCGCACCCAGCGCCAAGGAGGACTTCAAGCCCGAAACCGGACGCCTTTCCTACACCCGCAGCCCCAGCGAGGCGCGGGACCGCATCTGCCGGGCGCTGGGCATCGGGCGGGCGTCCAGCCCGCTGGGCAAAAAGTTCAACGAGGTGTTCCAGATGGGCACCAGCATGGACGAGATCCCCAACTTCCGGGAGTTTTTGTACCAGTATATCCTGCCCCAGCCGGAGCTGGATCTGGACGCTTTGCAAGGCGACCGGCTGGAGCTGGAAAACCTGCACGCCGTGCTGGCCGAGGCCCAGACCCGCGCCAACGCGCTGGAAGAGATCGTGAACTTTGGCCGCGAAGCTGCCGAAAAGCAGACCCAGACCCTTGTGAACCGGGGCGCGGCGCTGCTGGCCCGCTCTGCTGCCGACGGCGGTGAGCAGACGGTCTGGCAGGAGCATCTGGATGCAGGACGCCGCCAGCTGGAACAGCTGAACGCCCGCTATGCGGACGCCAAAAACGCCGAAGCGGAAGCCCGCCGGGCCTATCTTTCCGCCCACGGTGCCGCCAGCGCCAGCGGCGAGGGCCGGGCACTGGACGCCCTGACCGAGGAGCTTTCCCGCCGCAAAACGGCGCGGGACGCCGCTGCACGCAAAGCCGAAAAGGCAGAGAGCGCTCTTGCCCGCACCCAGAGCCTGCTGGCAGTGCTGCGCCGCAGCGGCTTTGCATCCGGCATCCGGGCCGAAGCGCTCACCGCTGAGGAGCTGCCGCAGCTGACGGCGTGGCTCTCCGCGCAGGAAAAGCCGCTGGAAGAAGCCTATTTTGCCGCCCGCCAGAACACCGCCGTCCTGCACCGGGAGCAGACCGGCAAGCGTGCGGAGCTGGACGCCGTGTCCGGCGGCAAGTGGGTCTACCCCCACGACGATGCCGCCACCCGGGTGCGGGATGCCGTGAATGCCGAACTGAAGAGCCGGGGCATGCAGCCGGACGCGAAAATTTTCTGCGAGCTGCTGAACGTGGAGGATGAGAGCTGGCAGGACTGCGTGGAAGCCTGCCTTGGAGACCGCCGCTTTGATATCCTTGTGCCGCCCGCCCACTACGAAGCCGCCAAAAGCGCCTTTGTGGCCCTGAAGGACAAGGTCGGGCCCATCAGCCTGCTGGACACCCCGGGCATCCGCAAGGCCAACCGCCGCGCCGACAAATACGGCCCGGACAGCCTTGCCGCGCAGGTGAGCAGCGAAAACCCGCTGGCTGCACAGTATGCCCAGACCATTCTGGGCCGCATCGTCTGCTGCGACACCCCCGATACGCTGGAACAGCACCCGGACAGCGCCACCCGTGACCTTCTGCGCCACCACCCCTTCCGGCTGGAACGGCTGCGCACCCCCCAGCGGTACATCGGTCTGGACGCCCGCCGCGCCCGTGCCGGGGCACTGGCGGCCGAGCTGGAAGCTCTGGGAGAAAGCGCCCGTGCTGCCGCCCAGACAGAACAGAACCTGAAAGCCGCCTATAACCAGTACCAGACCCTGCTGCGGGGCACGGCGCTGGAGGAGCTGGCTGCTTTGTGGGACGCCCGCGCCGCCCTGACTGCTGCACAGAATGCTGTGACCGAGCAGGAAGCCAAGCTCACCGAGTGCCGCGAGAATCCGCTGCTGCAGCAGCTTTACAAGGAGGAAGAAGCCCGCGAAGCCGCGTGGGAGACTGCCCGCGCCGCCGTGGAGCAGGCGGGCGGCGACATCCGCGTGTGCCAAAAGCAGATCGCCTCCTGCGAAGCGGAGCAGAAAAAGGCAGGGGAAACGGCACAGCAGAGCGCTGACGCGGCCCGGAGCTTCTTTGCGGCGCACCCGCTGGTGGAGCCGCTGGCCCGCGCCCGGATGCTGGCGCTGGCCCCGGCAGATAAGCCCCGCGCCGCCGCACAGGCTGCGGAAAAGGCGCAGGCCAAGCTGGACGATGCACTGGCCGTCTATCTGACCGGCACGCTGGAACCGGCCCAGAAGGCCTACAACGAGCACTATGTGTGCGATTATCCGCTGGGCCTTGCGGGGCTGGACCAATACCGCGCCCAGCACGAGAGCCTTGTGCGCATCGATCTGGAACGCTACGCCGCCCGTCTGGAACAGGCCCAGCGGGACTGCAAGGACCGCTTCCGCAAGGACATCCTGTTCCGCATGAAGGACGATATCTTCAACGCACGGCGGCAGTTCCGGGAGCTGAACAAGGTGATGGAACAGCTGACCTACGGCGAGGAGGTCTACCGCTTTGAGCTGGAGCCCAGCCGCGACCCGCAGCTGGCAGCCTTCTATCAGGTCATCGTGGACAAGGGCAACCAGCAGATGACCGAGGGCGACTCGCTGGACAACCTTGCCGCCACCGCCGACCCGGCCTATGAGCGGCAGGTGGACGAGCTGATGGAAAAGATCATGGCGGACGTGGACGAGAACACCCGCGCCCGGCAGGAGGGCCGCACCGGCGGCGCCACCCTCTCGGACTATGTGGATTACCGCACCTATCTGGACTACGACATCAAGGTGACCAACCGGGTCACCGGCCAGCAGGCGTACCTGTCCCGGGTCAGCCGTGATTCCTCCGGCGGTGAGAACCAGGCCCCCTTCTATGTGGCCATCTGCGCGTCTCTGCTGCAAATTTATGAGAAGAGCGAGAACAGCATCCGTCTTGTGCTGCTGGACGAAGCCTTCAGCAAGATGACCAGCGACCGCATCCGCCCCATGATGGAGCTGTTCCGCCGCCTGCAGCTGCAGGTGCTGCTCATCTCCACCGTGGAAAAGAGCACCGCCATCCAGCCCTACTGCGACATCACCTACTCCATCGTCCGCCACGGCGACGCCAACGCCATCGCGCCCTTTGTCCGCCTTGCGGCGGAATGATGTGCGCATTGTATGCGCAATGATGTTCCGGCTGCGCCGGAAATGAACGTGGAACGATCAAAAATGCCCGCCGCGTTGCTTTGGGCATATTCAGCGGAAAAATGATTTTAAATTGAGCGACACCGGGCAGCCTGCGGGCTGCCCGGTGTCGCATTTTCACCAGAGAGGCCGCAAGGGAAAACGGCATCTGCAGCGCCTGTTTCCTGCGGAAACAGCGGCACTGTGGATGGGCTGCCCGCTTGACGTTACAAGCCCTTTCGTGAAAAAGCAGTTCCGAAACGCCCGCAGGCGTTTCGGAACTGCAAATAAAAATAATAATTCCACTGATGATGACCAGAGCGCAGCGGAGGCCATTTTAATCGTCAAGGCTGCCGTAGAAGCCCCGCTTTTGTCGCGCTTTACCGTAAAGGCAGCACATCTTCGTCTTCGTTGATCTCTTCCATCATCCCGTCCGCAAAGTACCAGCCTTTGCCGTACAGCGCCTCGCTGCCGTCGGCGCACAGGATATACGAGCCGTCCGGCAAAGCGAGAAAATGCCGCTTTTTGCTGTCGGCAAGGGCGATGTCCTCCACCTTCTGCCCGTCCAGCACATGATCCCGGATGAACTGGTAGTGGGGCAGGATGCGGGTCTCGGTCAGGCCAAGGCCGTTCATCCAGCGGGAGTAGTGGGGGTCGGCGGCTTCGCCCGGTTCCTCGGGTGCGGCGTACACGATGTGGGCGGCGTTCATGCTGCCGGCACTCACGCCCATCACGATGCCGTGGTAGCCGTGGAAAAGCCCCGGCAGGCCCAGCTGAGCAAAAAAGTGGTTCTGGGTGGGCACATGCCCGCCGCACAGCATCACAAAGCCGCTCTGGGACAGAAGAGAACCGATTTCCTCGGCGTTGCGGGCGTCGCAGGGAATGAGCGCCGTCAGGGGCAGGTGGGCATTCGCAAAGCTCTGGGCAAACACCCGGCACATCTCATCGTTCTGCTTGTAGGCGTAGGGGTCTGCCGCAATGGCAAGGCCCAGCACGGCGTGGTCCGGCCAGACGGCCCGCAGGTTCGCCACAAAGTGGTTGCGCGTGTCCAGCACCGGAATATCCGGCCCCGGCTCAAAGGGGCAGCCGCTGGGGCTGCTGGTCAAAAACAATGTCATAATGATCCCTCGTAAAACAGTGAATAAAGGCTGTGTCCATTCTAACACGATTTGCCCCGCAGCGGCAGAGCCAGAATCACCAAAAAAATCCCCTGCTTTTCGCCGTTTCGCAGAAAGCAGGGGATTTTTAGAAGAAATTAAAGTTCAGTAAACATAGCCTTTGGCGGTATAATCGCTCAGATTGACACGGAAAACTGTCCAGCCATCCGCATTGCGATACATACCAGGTGCAATCTCAGTGTAAGAAGGATCTCTGCCGTTTGCAATCAAAGCCATTTTATTATATTCACTTGCATTGCCGATAACAGTAATAGAGCCAAGTACAGAGTAGGCTTTCTTAACACGAACCTGTTTCAAGTTGAGATTTACGGTAGTGTAGTCCAGCCAGTACTGAATCTTACTGTCATCAGTATAGCTGATAGAAGCAAGTTCATCATCTGTATAGATGCCTTTTACGCAAACGATAACTTCGTTTGTCTGAGTATTGGAATCAAATGTCATTAAAAGTTTTTCAAGGTTGGCGTAGTAGCGCTCAGGTGTTTCTACAATAGAAGCCACTTTTGCCGCACGGGCAGCGTTGACCTGTGTTTTAGTAGTGGAGTACCCTTTGGCGGCATAATCAGAAAGGTCAATGCGGACTTTGTAATTGAGAGAGTCTTTGATAAAGCCGTTTCCTAAAATGCTGATGCCGGAACCGCCCGAAAAGTTTTTAACAGCAGTTGTATAGTTGAGTTTGGCAAGACCTTCGTTGAAATGTCCGCCAACGGGTAGCAAATCATAGGAATAGCCGGTTTTACTGTGGCCGTTCTGGTCGGTCACAACATACTCGATATAAAGACAAGGACCATATGTAGTACCCTGAGCAACTCTTGCATCAAACTCGCTTTGAACCCAGTAATCTGTGTCACAAAAACCAATGGCACCGGTCAAGGTAACTTCGGCGGCATTGCCGTTATCATTTGCAACATTGCTGAAAAACTGGTTTAGAGAAGAATAATACAGCTGTCCACGTGCAAGAACTTCTGCATCAGTAAATGCATAGGTGGGCTCTTCAGCGAATACGTGTAACGGAAGCATAAGCAGTGCCAGCAGTAACGAGACCAGAAATTTTCTGCGTTTCATATAAAACCTCCTTGCGAACAAAGCCCAAAAACATTATCTTGATTAAGTATAATATGGTCATATGCGTGCTTCAATGGAGATGATAGACAAAAATAAACGCAGAAATTCGTTTATTTGTCGAATTTCTGCGTTTATAGAAAGAATATAGATAAACTGCTTACACCTTTCGGTAATGGAACACCTTGTCCTTGGTGAGGAGCATGGCGGCGCTCACGGCCAGAGCCGCCAGCTCGGCGGCGGTGACGGCCAGCCAGATGCCGTCGATGCCCAGCAGCATCGGCAGCAGGAGAATGGCGATCACCTGAAACGCCAGCGTGCGCAAAAAGGAGATCAGTGCGCTGGTCACGCCGTCGCCCAGCGCCGTGAAGAAGGAGGATGCGTACACGTTGAAGCCCATGATGAGGAAGCTCAGTGCATACAGCCGGAAGGCCCGGCTGGTCAGGGCCAGCAGCTCCGCGTCGTAGCCCACGAAAACGCGCGCTACACAGGGGATGATGAACATGGAAGCAAGCGTCAGGGTCACAGCCACCACGGCGATGAGCCGCAGGCTCTTGCAGTAGAGGTTGTGCACCTCGGCGTGGTTGCGGGCACCGTAGTGGAAGCTGACGATGGGGGCACTGCCCACGGCATAGCCCACGAACACCGCCACGAACAGGAAGGCCGCATACATGATGACGCCGTAGGCGGCCACGCCGTTCTCACCGGCCAGACGCAGCAGCTGGTAATTGTACAGGATATTGACCAGCGACATGGAAAGGTTGGTCATCAGCTCGGAAGAGCCGTTGATGCAGGCATCCCGCAGCACTTTGCCGTAAAAACTGGTCTTGCACAGGTGCAGGCGGCTGGAGTTGCTGCGGTCGATGAAGTAGAACACCGGCAGCACGCCGCCCACCAGCTGGCTGATAAAGGTGGCAATGGCAGCGCCCTCCACGCCCCAGCCCCAGACGCCCACCATCAGCACATCCAGCACCATGTTGGTGCAGCCTGCACCCACGGTGAACCAGAAGCCCAGGTGCGGCTTTTCGGCGGTGACGAAAAAGCTCTGGAACATATTCTGCAGCGCAAAGGTGGGCAGGGACACCATCAGGATGCGTCCATAGCGCACCGCGTAGTCCAAAAGCTCCCCCTTTGCGCCCAGCAGCACGGCAATGGGCCGCAGGAACACAATGCCCAGCACTGCCAGCACACTGACCGAGACCAGAGCCGCCAGCAGGAACAGGGTGAAATAGCGGTCGGCCTTTTTCTGGTCGCCCTCGCCCAGCGTGATGCCCACGATGGCGCTGCCGCCGGTGCCCAGCATAAAGCCGATGGTGCCCAGCAGCATGGGCAGCGGCATGATGAGGTTGACCGCCGCAAAGGCCGTCTTGCCCACAAAGTTGGAGACGCACAGGCCGTCCACGATGCCGTAGATGGAGGTGAACAGCATGGTGCCGATGCAGGGCAGCACGAACTGCAAAAGGCGGGGATAGGTAAAGTGGTCGGAAAGCTGGATCCGCTGCTTGGACATGGCGTCCTCCTTTCTGCACAGAGTGAAAAAAAACGGGCCGGATAAATGTCCGCGAGTGCACGCCCTGCCTCGATCTGCTTCGTCACTACGGCAACGAAACCTCCGGCGGGGCGCTGTCTGCACGGCATCTTATCCGGCCCGTTTCAAATTACGTTGAAAACGGTCCTCCGATGAACCGAAAAAGAGCATATCAGAATTTATTTTTGTTGTCAAGGCAGAAAAATCAAAAAAATCGGCATTCGGGGCCAAAATTCATAAACTGTCTCTTCCCAACGTTTATCAAACCTGTTAGAATGATAAAAGTTTTTTTATGGATCCGGAAAGGAGAACTCCTGTTTTGATGAAACGTTTTTATACCGCCATCGTGCGCCGCCGCAGGCTGGTGCTGGCGGTGTTTGCACTGGCGGTTGTGCTGAGCATGGCTGCCACAAGCCGGGTGCAGGTGGATTATGATATCAACGACTATCTGCCGCCGGAATCCCCCTCCACCACCGCCATCGAGGTGATGAACGGTGCTTTCACCGGCGGCATCCCCAACATGCGGGTCATGGTGCGGGATGTGACGGTGCCGCAGGCGCTGGAGTACAAGGAAAAGCTTGCCGCCATCGATGGAGTGTCCTCCGTTGCATGGCTGGACGACAGTCTGGATGTGACGGTGCCTTTGCAGATGCAGGACACCGCCACGGTGGAGAGCTATTATAAGGATGGCTGCGCCCTGTTCACCGTGACGGTGGAGGACGAGAAGCGTCTGGAAGCCGTGGCTGCCGTGCGGGATCTGATCGGGGAGGGCAACGCGCTGGAGGGCGCAGCGGTCTCCACTGCCGTTGCCACCAACTCCACCGTGACCGAGGTGGCAAAGATCGCCGCCATCGCGGTGGTGTATGTGCTGTTCATCCTGATCCTGACCACCGATTCCTGGGCAGAGCCGCTGCTGGTGCTGACGGGTCTGGGGGCGGCCATCCTGCTCAACAACGGCACGAACCTCATCTTCGGCACCATCTCCTTTGTCACCAATGCGGCGGGCAGCATTCTGCAGCTGGCGGTGTCGCTGGACTACTCGGTGTTCCTGATCCACCGCTTTGCGGAGTGCCGGGCGGAGAACCCCGGTGCCAGCCCGGAGGAGTGTATGGTGGATGCCCTGTGCAGATCCACCGGCTCCATCCTGTCCAGCGGCCTGACCACCGTCATCGGCTTTCTGGCACTGGTGCTCATGCAGTTCCAGATCGGCCCGGATCTGGGCCTTGCGCTGGCAAAGGGCGTGGTGCTGAGCCTTGTCACCGTGTTCACCTTTATGCCCGCGCTGACGCTGGCGTGCTACAGGTGGATGGATAAGACCCACCACAGGCCCCTGCTGCCCAGCTTTGATAAGTTCGGCCGCTTTGTGGCCCGCATCATGCTGCCCATGGCACTGGTGCTGGTCATTCTGATGGTGCCCAGCTATCTGGCCTCCAACTCGAACCAGTATTACTACGGTGCCGCCCATATGTTTGGCGAGAACACCCGTCTGGGTGCGGACACCGCCGCCATCGAGGAGACCTTTGGCCGCAGCGACACCTACGTTGTACTGGTGCCGGAGGGCGACACCGCCACGCAGCAAAAGCTTTCGGATGCACTGCACGCCATCCCGGAGGTGACCGGCATCCTTTCCTATGTGGACAACGCAGGCGCGTCCATCCCGCCGGAGTTCGTGCCCGGGGATACGCTGGGGCTGCTGGTCTCCGGCGGCTACACCCGTCTGGTGCTCACGGTGGACGCCGACACCGAGGGCGATGGGGCCTTTGCGCTGGTGGAGCGGGTGCGCGCTACGGTGCAGCAATATTACCCGGACAATTATTATCTGGCCGGTCAGGGCGTGAGCACCTATGACCTGATGGACACCATCACGGCCGACATGGTCAAGGTGAACCTGCTGGCCATCGGCGCGGTGTTCCTGATCCTGCTCCTCATGAAGCGCCAGCTGCTTTTGCCCATCATTCTGGTGCTCAGCATCGAGACCGCCATCTGGATCAATCTGGCCATCCCGTATTTCCGGGGCCAGTACGTGTTCTACATTGCCTACCTCATCATCAGCTCGGTGCAGCTGGGCGCTACGGTGGATTACGCCATCCTCTTCTCCGACCGCTATCAGGAGTTCCGGGAGACGCTGGGCCGCAAAGAAGCCGTTGCGGCCACGGTGTCCGCCGTGACCACCTCGGTCAGCACCACCGGCAGCGCCATGGCGGTGGTGGGCTTTTTGATGGGAGCCATTTCCACAAACCAGCTGTTGGGCCAGCTGGGCAATTTTCTGGGCGTGGGCAGTCTGGTGTCGCTGGCCATCGTGCTTTCGGCACTGCCGGGCTTTTTGTATCTGGCCGACCCGCTCATTATAAAAAAGAAAAAACAGCCGAAGGAGGCTTGACCGAGATGAAACATCGATTTGTGCGCCGGGTGTCGGCGCTGGCACTGGCGGGCTGCCTGCTGGCGGGCAGCAGTCTGTCGGCTTTTGCAGCAGCCTCCGCTGCCAAGGAAGAGGTCATTTATGCAAACCTTACGGCCTCCGGTGCTGTGACCGGCGTGTACGCCGTGAACAGCTTTTCCGTGCAGGCGGGGGACACCGTTGCGGACCACGGCAGCTACACTGCCGTGCGCAACATGACCACGAGCGATGCCGTGGAGCAGAGCGGTGATACGGTCACGGTGCATGTGACAGAGGACGGCAAGCTCTATTATGAGGGCACCATGGACGCCGCCACGGCCCTGCCGTGGGTGGTAAAGCTGACCTATACGCTGGACGGGGCAGAGATCAGTCCCGACGAGCTGGGCGGCAAAAGCGGTGCGCTTTCCATCCGGCTGCAGGTAGGCCGCAACCCGGACTGCGCCGGCAGCTTTTTTGACGACTACGCGCTGCAGGTGACCATGAGTCTGGACACCGGCCTTGCCCGGAACATCAGTGCGCCGGGCGCTACGGTGGCGAATGTGGGCAGCAAAAAGCAGCTCTCCTACATCCTGCTGCCGGGCGCGGACAGCGATGTGACCGTCACCGCCGATGTGACGGACTTTGCCATGGACGCCGTTTCCCTGAACGGCGTGCGGCTGAACCTGAACCTCGACCTCGGGGACATGGACCTGAGTGGAATGCTGGAACAGCTGCAGAGCGGCTCCGTGCAGCTGGACGATGGTGCCAACGCGCTGGCAGACGGCATTGCGCAGGTGCAGGCTGGGCTGGACACCCTGAACGGCAATTCTGCCGCTCTGACCGGCGGCTCAGCCCGGGTGCGTGGGGCCCTCACCCAAATGCAGACCGCGCTGAACGGCATCTCGGCCTCCACCGACGAGCTGAACACCCTGCTGGATGTCTCCACCCAGATCCGGGACGGCATTGCCCGGCTGGATGAGGGCGCGGCACAGCTGGAACAGCAGGTGAACTTTGAAGCCTACAAGGCCATCCTCAAAGAAAACGGCCTTGATCTGGATGTGGTGAAGGAGGGCAACGCCAAGGCCATCCAGCAGCTGCAGGGCATGGTGTGGATGATGCCCCAGCTCAAGGATGTGATCCTGCTTTTGCAGGGTTCCACCGCCAACATCGACGCCATGCAGACCTATCTGGACACCGTGAACGGCGGCATCGCCCAGCTGCACGAGGGCAGCAGCACCCTGAACGGCAGCTACGGCGAGTTTGACGCCGGGGTGCGGCAGCTGGCCGGTGTACTGACCGGGATGCTGGGCAATCTCTCGGTGCTCACCGACGGCGTGAACCAGCTTGCCGCCCAGTACGTCCAGCTGGACGACGGCCTGAACGCCTACACCGACGGCGTGGCCCAGCTGAAAGCGGGCGTTGCGCAGCTGGCGGAGGGGGCGTCTCAGCTGACCGGCGGCACCGGCGAGCTGCGCAGCAGCGTTTCCGGCATCGACATGGGTGCCCAGCTGGACGGCCTGCTGAACAGCCTTTCCGGCGGCGGGGAGGTGCAGAGCTTCACCTCGGCAGAGAACACCGAGGTGAGCGCGGTGCAGTTTGCGCTGCAGACCACCGCCATCACAGCCCCGGCCCCGGCAGCCCAGCCGGAACCGGCGGCTGTGACCCTGACCTTCTGGCAGAAGCTGCTCAAGCTGTTTGGGCTGTATAAAGGCTGACAGATTTAAAATTGTCTCCGCTTCGCTCTGACAATATCAGAGGAAAAATTATTTTTTATAGAAAGAAAGCCAGAAAATCTGCGGATTTTCTGGCTTTCACTTTTCACGGGGAAGGTCGTGGAGATAAACGGCATCTTGCCGCTGTCGGCCTGCGGCCGTCGCGCAGCGGAAAAGATGCATTTGACCGATACGGCCCGATCGGTGAAAAAGCAGTTCCGAAACGACCGCAGTCGTTTCGGAACTGCAAATTATAAAAATAATATTTCCGCTGTTTATGGCGCAGCGCACGCGGAGCCATTTTAAATCGTCTGATTCCCGTGGGCATCACTCAAAATGATATTCCACCAGTTCGCAGTTTCTGATGCCCGCAGCTGCGTATTCCTCGTTGGTCATGTCGTAGAAATAGGACTGCACCACCCGGGCGATGCCGTTGTGGGCCACCAGCAGATAGGTCTTATCGGTGTCGGCCTTCAGCTCGTCCAGCAGGTTATAGATGCGCTGGGCCAGCTGCATCATGCTCTCGCCGCCGTCGTAGCGGTCGGCAAAGTGGGTCTTGGAAACGCGGAACTCGCCGCCGTTGCGGGGCGTGCCCTCGTATTTGCCAAAGCACTGCTCCCGCAGGCGCGGCTCACACCGGGCGGGCAGGCCGGTGGCCTCGGCAATGGCCATGGCGGTGTCGGCGGCGCGGGACAGGGGAGAGTAAAGGATCTCATCGATGTGCACCCCGCTGGCTTTGACGGCTTCGCCCAGCTCCCGGGCCTGCTGCCGGCCCCGCTCGGTGAGGGGGCTGTCGGTCATGCCGCAGATCTTGTTTTCAACGTTCCAGACGGTCTCTCCGTGGCGGGTGAAATAAAGCGTATGCATGGGTGGCTCCTTACTGGTCATATCCCGCTTCGATCTCGCGGATGCGGGTGTAGAAAAAGTCGTTGGCAGGGGTGGGCATCCCGTACTTCTTGGCCCGCTGGCGCACCACACCGGCAAACTCCTCCACTTCGGTGGGGCGCTTTGCCAGCACATCCTGCCGCATGCTGGGCATGCCTTCGGGGTTGAAGGTGGGCATCATGGCATCGATGAACCTCACATCGTTGTCCGGCGGCAGGGGCACGCCCTCAAGGTTCGCCAGCCGGATGACCTCCTGCATGGCCGCGCGCATCATGTCCTGTGCCTCGCCGGGCTGGCGCAGGCCGCCGTAGGGCTGGTCGAAGGCGGCTGCGGCCTGATTCAGGCCGTCGTTCACCATCAGCTTGTTCCACTGTTTGTAAAGGATATCCCCGCAGGGCTCGTTGGCAATGCCGCACTCGTCCAGATAGTCGGCCACGGCCTGCACGCGGTCGGTCATTTCGCCGCTGCGCTCACCGAACTGGATCTTGCCTGCCTGATTGAACACCAGCGTGCGCCCGGTGCGGGTGGCGTCCATGCCGATGGCAACGCTCCACAGGGTGTGGCCGGGATAGGCTGCGTCAATGTGCTCCTCGCTGGTGATGCCGTTCAGTACGCTGAGGATGACGGTGTCCGGCCCTACGAACTTTGCAATGTCCTGAATGGCCTGTTCCAGCACCGTGGCCTTGACGGCCACCAGAAGCAGGTCTACCGGCCTGCCCTCGGCGGGGGTGACGTAAGAGAACTTGCATTCTTCGCCGTTGCAGACGACCGGCTCGGCAGAGTAGCGGGCGATGCGGTCCTCATCGGCAATGACCTGCACGCCGGGCATTTTGCGGCCGAACAGGATGCCCAGTGCGCCCAGACCGATCAGGGCAGAGGTTTTGATCTTTTTCATGTGTTCCTCCTGTGTTTATGCCTTTTTCAGCGTTCCGTCTGCGGTCAGGACGACCATGCTGCCCTCGTCGATGCCGAGGCGGGTAAGCTCTTTGTCCGGGTAGGGCAGGGTGCGCCGCTCCCCGGCGGCATCGGACAGCGTGACATCGCACAGCACCGGCTGACCGGCAGGCAGCTCCTCACAGCCGTACAGCTGTTCGTCAATGCGCAGAACGCAGTAGGTAGTCTCCATAGCAGCTAAACTCCTTTTTGTAAATACAGCATTTTTATTATAAAGCTCTGCGCGGGGCGCGTCAACCGCATTTGGCTTGACAGCCGGCCGCCCGGCTTGATAAAATAGGAATGATTTTTGGAACAGGGGGCAGTCACATGAATATTACGGAACTGCGTTATCTGGTGGCCATCCGCAAGTGGGGCTCGGTGAGTGCGGCGGCAAAGCAGCTGTATGCGGCCCAGCCCAATGTGAGCAAGGCGCTCAAGAATCTGGAAGAGGAATACGGCATCCGTATCTTTGAGCGCTCGTCCACCGGCATGATCCCCACCGAACAGGGACGGCATTTTATCCGGCAGGCAGAGCGGGTGCTGGACGAGGTGGACCGGCTGGATCTGGACGCCCGCAGCCGGCAGAGCAGCTGTGCGGAGCTGCGGGTGGTGCTGCCCCACGCCACCTATGCTTCCTACGCGACGGTGGATTTTTTGCAGCAGATGGCAGACAGCCAGCAGCTGCGGGTGCATATCCGGGAATCCGGCTCCATGGAAGCGCTGGACCATGTGCTGCGGCGGGGGTACCATCTGGCCCTGCTGCGCTACGCGGAGGAGGACGAGGATTACTACCGCCGCTACTGCGACCGTCACGGCCTGCACCGGGAGCCGGTGATGGAATTTGAATACCGGCTGCTGACCAACCGGGAAGGCCCGCTGGCAAAGTGCGAGGTGACCGACATCACCCAGCTGAACAGCTATATGGAGGTCCTGCACGGTGATTTCCAGCTGCCCGGCGGCGAGGACAGCGGCCTGCGCTGGCATACGAACCCGAACCGCCGCATCCATGTGTACGAGCGGTGCAGCCAGTTCTCCATCCTGCAGAACCTGCCCAATGCCTATATGTGGGCGTCGCCCATGCCCCGGCGGGCGCTGGAGCAGTATCATCTGGTGCTCAGGAAGTGTCCGGCCCAGCGCCAGCGCATGAAGGATGTTCTGGTCTATCCGGACAGGGGGACCCTGCGCCCGGAGGAGCAGACCTTTGTGCAGCTGCTGCACAAGCAGGCGGCGCTGACCGTGAAATGACCGCCGAAACCGGTTAAGAACTGGCAAAACATCGGAATGCAGAAAAACCGGAAAGCAAAGGAATTTGGCCGACAGCCGCGGCGCTTTATGCGCTGCGGCTGTCTTTTTATTGATAAACCGCACGAAAAAGAAACGAAGCATCGGCTAAAAATCTTTACTGGTATATGGTCTTTGATATGCCCCCATACCAGAAGCATATTATCACTTTTATGAAAAATATGTTAACATAGACCCAGAAAGCTGGCCGGGATGGATGGAAAATATGGAAAATGTTTCCATCATCCTGGCGCAAAGAAAAAGGAGGTTTCTGGTATGATCAGTTTCTTACTCTGTCTGGCGATCCTGATCGTGGGCTATTTTGTCTATGGTAAGATCGTGGACAACACCTTCGGCCCGGACGACCGTGAAACGCCTGCTGTGCGCATCAATGACGGTGTGGACTACGTTGTGATGCCCCAGTGGAAGCTGTTCCTCGTTCAGCTGCTGAACATCGCCGGCCTTGGCCCCATTTTTGGTGCCATGCAGGGCGCATTGTGGGGCCCGGTGGTCTTTTTGTGGATCACCTTCGGCACCATCTTTGCGGGTGGTGTGCACGACTACTTCTCCGGCATGATGAGTGAGCGCAACGATGGCGCTTCCATCGCTGAGATCACCGGCAAATACTTAGGCCCTGTGATGCAGAACGTCATGCGCGTGTTCTCGGTGGTGCTGCTCATCATGGTGGGCACCGTGTTCGCGGTGGGCCCCGCAGGCCTGATCGTGGAGCTGTGCCATCAGAGCGGTGCTTCCGGCGTGCTCACCTCGCTGCTGTTCTGGCTCATCATCATCTTGGTCTACTACTTTATCGCGACCTTTATCTCCATCGACGCGGTCATCGGCAAGATCTACCCCATCTTCGGCATCTGCCTGATCATCATGGCCATCGGCGTCATCTTCGGCATCTTCACCAACCCTGCCTACACCATCCCGGAGATCTGGGATCACTTCGGCAGCATGCATCCGTCGGGCACCCCCATCTGGAGCTTCATGTTCATCACGGTGGCCTGCGGTGCGATCTCCGGCTTCCACTCCACCCAGTCGCCTCTGATGGCCCGCTGCATGAAGAGTGAGAAGCAGGGCCACTTCGTGTTCTACGGCGCAATGGTCTGCGAGGGCGTCATCGCTCTGATCTGGGCCGCTGCAGGCTGCAGCCTGTACGAAGTTACCGGCGGATTGAACACCGGTCTGGCACAGGCGCTGGCCATGGGCCAGTCCAAGGCCATTTACGATGTCTGCTCCAAGACCATGGGCGGTGTGGGCATCGCGCTGGCAATGGTCGGCGTTGTGGTGTGCCCCATCACCTCCGGCGATACCGCATTCCGCTCCGCACGTCTGACGCTGGCTGACTGGTTCAAGATCGATCAGGACAGCTACGCAAACCGCCTGAAGCTCTGCATCCCGGTTCTGGGCGTGGGCGCTTTCCTGGGCATCGGCAATGCACTGGGCTTCATCAACTACACCGTGATCTGGCGCTACTTCAGCTGGACCAACCAGACGCTGGCCATGATCGTTCTGTGGGCCGCCTCCATGTACCTCTTTAAGGAAAAGAAGAACTACTGGATCACCGCTGTGCCTGCTACCTTCATGAGCGCGGTCTCTTCCACCTACTTCATTCTGGCTCCCGAATGCCTGGGCGGCCTGCTGAACAGCAAGACCGCGGAGGGCGCCACCATTTACAACACCGCAGTGGCATACCCCATCGGCGTCATCTTTGCCATTGCAATGCTGGCGGTCTTCCTCCACGCAACGAAGAAGGCAGCCCAGAAGGCATGACACGATATATACAAACATATATACAAATGATCTGCTGAATAAGGCACCCTCCGCTGAAACGGCTCGGCGGAGGGTGCCTTGTATTTTGCGGCGATTCAGGCAGAAAAATCACGATTTGCAGAGAAAATCGAAGACGATTGAGCAACTTGCACAAAAACAGACTGGAAAGTTTGGCAGCAGCGGCTTTGACCGGTTCCGGGAAAGATCTTTGCCGGGGAGTTAAGAAAATTTGCCGTAAATGCGATAAAAATTCTTTGCGGGTATTCCGCGGGAGCATCTTGCCATATACTTTTTGATATGGGAACCATACCAGAAAAATATTAACTGCTTTATGAAAAAAGTGTTAACATGAAGCCAGAGATTGGTCAGAGCCGCGGCTGGGCACGCAAAATGCCGGCTGCGGTTTGAATCAAAAAGGAGGTTTCTGGTATGATTAGTTTCTTACTCTGTCTGGCGATCCTGATCATCGGCTACTTTGTCTATGGCAAGATCGTTGACAACACGTTCGGACCGGACGACCGCGAAACTCCTGCTGTGCGCATCAACGACGGCGTTGACTACGTTGTGATGCCCCAGTGGAAGCTGTTCCTCGTCCAGCTGCTGAACATTGCAGGTCTGGGCCCCATCTTTGGTGCACTGCAGGGTGCTCTGTGGGGTCCCGTGGTGTTCCTGTGGATCACCTTCGGCACCATCTTTGCAGGTGGTGTGCATGACTACTTCTCCGGTATGATGAGCGAGCGCAACGATGGCGCATCCATCGCTGAGGTCACCGGCAGATACCTTGGACCTGTCATGCAGAACATCATGCGTGTGTTCTCTGTTGTGCTGCTGATCATGGTCGGTACCGTGTTCGCAGTGGGCCCTGCCGGCCTGATCGTTACCCTGTGCAAGAACAACGGCATGTCCGGTCTGCTGACCACCACCCTGTTCTGGCTGATCATCATTCTGGTGTATTACTTCATCGCCACCTTTATCTCCATCGATGCCATCATCGGTAAGATCTACCCCGTGTTCGGCATCTGCCTGATCATCATGGCTGTGGGCGTTATCTTCGGCATCTTCACCAACCCCGCCTACACCATCCCCGAGATCTGGGCAAACTTCAGCAACATGCATCCGTCGGGCACTCCCATCTGGAGCTTCATGTTCATCACCGTTGCCTGCGGCGCTATTTCCGGTTTCCACTCCACCCAGTCGCCTCTGATGGCTCGCTGCATGAAGAGTGAGAAGCAGGGCCACTTCGTGTTCTACGGCGCAATGGTCTGCGAGGGCGTCATCGCTCTGATCTGGGCCGCTGCCGGCTGCGCACTGTACAATATCACCGACGGCAAGATGGCTGGTCTGGCCGAGGCTCTGGCTGCTGGTCAGTCTGCTGCCATCTACGACGTGTGTGCAAAGACCATGGGCGGCGTTGGCATTGCTCTGGCAATGATCGGCGTTGTCATCTGCCCCATCACCTCCGGCGATACCGCGTTCCGTTCCGCTCGTCTGACTCTGGCCGACTGGCTCAAGATCGATCAGGACAGCTACGCAAACCGCCTGAAGCTCTGTGTCCCCGTTCTGGGCGTTGGTGCTTTCCTGGGCATCGGCAACGCACTGGGCTTCATCAACTACACCGTGATCTGGCGCTACTTCAGCTGGACCAACCAGACGCTGGCCATGATCGTTCTGTGGGCTGCATCCATGTACCTGTTCAAGGAAAAGAAGAACTACTGGATCACCGCTGTGCCCGCTACCTTCATGAGCGCTGTGTCCTGCACCTACTTCGTGCTGGCACCTGAGTGCCTGGGCAAGATGATCAATACTTATGCAGACGGCAAGCTGGTCGCTTACAACACCGCCGTTGCATACCCCATCGGCATCATCTTTGCAATCGCAATGCTGGCACTCTTCATCCATGCTACCAAGAAGCACACCGCTTCCCAGAAGGCATAAGGACGTCTGCCGCACCGCATAAGCCTTAAACTCTGACACCCCCGCCGCTGTGCTTGCAGTGACGGGGGTGTTTTGACATAACAGACAAACCTTTTGTGCAAATCTTAGCAGCCGGAGGGGTTGCATTTTGAGGGCTGCGGTGCGAAAATAGAACCGGTGATCTTATTTGGAATGGCTGCAGCATCTGCGGCCGGACCGGAAATTAAGAGTAAAGAAGGGAACTTCCATGATCTTCAAACCTGCACAGCTGGGTATGGCAAAGCTTGATAAACAGGAGCTGGTGGAGGACAGAAAGTCCTGCAAAAAGATCGGCCCCTGCGGCGTTGGCAAAAAGGCGCTGTACCTCAACAGCTTTTACATCGACCGCCGCTATTATCTGCCCTACGGCAGCATCAGCCGCGTGTTCAAGCGGGTGGCTATGAGCTCCGGCGGCTTTACCGGCAAGGGCATGTTTGCCTCCATGGCCTACCTTGTGGTGGAGTACGACGGCGGCAAGCAGAAGCAGTGCAACTTCAAGGATGAGCGCGACGTGGACAAGCTGCTGGAGGTGCTGGCCAAAGAGCAGCCGCAGATCCATCTGCTCAGCGCAGCCGGTGAGCAGGTGCTGCAAAAAAAGGAAGCCGAAAAAGCTGCCCGCAAGCTGCCGGAAAGCGAACTGACCGACGAAGCCCGCCACAGCATCACGGTGCTGCGCAGGGCAAAGGAATATCTGGAAGCAAAGCCTGCCCTCTCCGATGAGCTCAGCGCGGCCGAGCGCCGCAAGCGTGCCCAGCTGCAGAGCAAGCCGGTGTACCGCTATGTGGCGCTGGCCATCTTTATCATGGGCATCGTCTCTGCGGCCTACGGCCTGTACGCCGTCACCACCCATACCGGCGGCTATGGCATCTACTTTGCGCTGTTCGGCTTTGCAGCCATCTTCCTGTTCTCCAGCTACAACATGCTGCCCACCGCCCACAACAACCACAGCGCCATCATGAAGCGGGCCGAGAAGGCCGAAGCTGCCATGGCGGAGTACGTGAAGCACTACCCCAGCGGTGCGTTCCCGGTGCCCAGCCGGTATGCCCATCCCATCGTGCTCAAGCAGATGAGCGATGCCATTGAAGAGGGCCGCGCCGTCACGGTGCCGGAAGCCCTTGCTGCTGTGGAAAGCCGCCTGAAGTCCCTGAACGCAGATGTGCAGGTGGAACAGGAGGAGTACGACGAGGTGGTGGTCATCAAGGCCATGTTCCTCAACCACGATTATCAGTAAAGATCCTCATAAAACAACAAGAACCGGCAGCCCGCGGGCTGCCGGTTCTTGTGTTACAGAGCATCTGGAAGTTGCTCCGCTTTGGGGTGATGGAAGATCTTCATGGCTTCCCGGTAGCAGTGCGCATAGTACACGATCTCTGCAGCGGCGGTCAGCGCCCAGCTGCAGGGGTACAGCGCATACAGCGAGGGAATGGTGTGGAAGTGGGCAAAGATGGTGTAGACCCAGATGACACGGAACACGCAGGAACCCATCACCACGATGATGGTAGGCACGATCGTCTTGCCCAGTCCGCGGGACGCGGCAATGGTGCAGTCCATAAAGGCGGAGATGCAGTAGGCAAGGCCCATCACGCGCACACGCTTCATGCCTGCGTCGATGACGGCGCTCTCGGTGGTGAACAGGGCAAGGAAGCTGCGCCCGAAGAAGAACAGGCTCCCGCCCAGGATCAGGCCGACACCAAAGGAGTAAGCCAGACTGATGAAGAAGCTTTTTTTCACGCGGTCCGGCTTGCCGGCACCGTAGTTCTGGCTCATAAAACTCGCACAAGCCATGTAGAATGCGGCCATGCAGTCGTAGATCATGGCGTCCGCATTGGCGGCGGCGCTGTTGCCCTTGACCATGAGGGAGTCGAAGGAATTGACGCCTGCCTGAATGAACAGGTTCGCAATGGCAAAGATGGCGTTCTGGAACCCGGCAGGCAGGCCAAGTCCCAGAATGCTCCTGGTCAGGTCAGGGTCAAGGTGCAGCTTGTGGACGTCCAGCACGTAGAAGTCCTGCACCCGGGTCAGGGCGCGCAGGATGAGCCCGGCCGAAACGCACTGGGAGATGGCACTGGCCAGCGCCACGCCCACCACGCTCAGCTGGCACACGATGACGAAAAACAGGTTCAGCAGGATGTTCAGTGCGCCTGCAATGGAAAGATAGATCAGCGGCTTTTTGGTATCGCCGATGGCACTGAACACGGCGTTGCCGAAGTTATACAGGGCCAGAGCAGGCATGCCCAGAAAATACACCCGCAGATACAGAATGGCACCGGGAAGCAGGTCCTCTTTGGTGTTCAGCAGCCGCAGCATGAAGGGGGAGCCCAGCAGGCCGACAAACAGCAGCACCACGCCCGCGATCAGGCTGACGATGGCTGCCGAGTGCACCGTCTTTTCCACATCGCCGGCATGGCGTGCGCCGTAAAAACGGGCTACCAGCACGTTGATGCCGCCGCTCAGGCCGATCAGGAAGCCGGTGAACAGGCTGACAAGGATGCTGGTGGAACCCACGGCGCCCAGCGCTGTAGAGCCTGCAAACCGGCCTACCACGGCCACGTCCGACATGTTGAACAGCACCTGCAACAGGTTGGAGAATGCCAGCGGCAGGCTGACCAGAAGGATCTGCTTGGCCAGAGGCCCTTCGGTCAGCGTTTTGGTATTCGATCTCATACTCTCTTTCTTATCCTTTTTATTCTTTGTCCCAAACAAAACCGTGCCCGCGCACACCGGGGCACACCTCTATTATATGGGACGGTGCATCTTTTGCAAGATGGCTTCGACATTTCAGGTTTGATTTTTTTGTGCGGCTGTGCTATACTACATTACACCGACAGGTCAATGTATGCGATCGTAGCTCAGCTGGATAGAGCGTTCGGCTCCGACCCGGAAGGCCAGAGGTTCGAATCCTCCCGGTCGCACCAAGAAAAACCAGAACACATCCGTGTTCTGGTTTTTCTTTTTTAGTGCGCCGGGAGGATTCGAACAGGGCGGCGGCGCACAGCGCCGCAAGCAAAGCCACAGTGCGGCTTTGCTTAGCCCGCGGTTCCCAATCTGTAGGAATGTCTAACAACAGGCTGCGATTTTCGGTGCGCCGGGAGGACTGGGGTTATCCCTTTTTGTTTTTCATCCAGATGCGGTACAGTCCGTCTGTGATGAGGGTCTCCCGGTATAGAATGGGGGTGCGGCAGGCTTCCCGGATGGCAGCGGGCAGGCTGCCGGTGGCGTAGAAGGCGGTCTGCGGGCCAAGTTCGGCACAGAAGCGCTCAGCCAGACCGTCCAGCAGGCTGGCGGTGCCCAGTACAAAGCCGCTCTGCAGGCAGGAAGAGGTGCTCTTGCCCAAAATGGATGCAGGAGCCTTTGTGGCAAGGTCGATCTGCGGTAACTGAGCGGTGTTTTTTACCAGTGCACTCAGCGAAAGCTGCGGCCCGGGCAGAATCACCCCGCCCACAAGCTCCTGCTTTGCATTGACAGCCATCATGGAAATGGCGGTATCGGCAGAGATCACTACCAGCGGCCCGGAACACTCTGACAGCGCGGCAACGGCACCGCATAAAAGTTCGGCACCTAGCTGGGCGGGATTGTCCAGCCGCAGTTTGATGCCGCTTTTCAGGCCCGGCCCTACCGTCAGGATGCGGGCTTTGCACAGGATGTGCAGCGCCGAAAGTACCCGCCCGCTCAGCACCGGAACAACGCTGCCCAGAATGCCGCCTTCGATCTGGTCGGGGGCGGCACTATGCAGTGAGAGAAGATTCACCAGCCGAATGGCGTATTCATCCACCGTTGCATCCATATCAGAATGCAGCCGTCCACAGAACCGGAGCGTGTCCTGTTCGTAGCCGCCCACAGTGATATGGGTATTGCCGATGTTAACGGTGAGTATCATAAACAAAGCCCTCCTCCACGGCACAATATAATGTATTATAATATATAATAGCGCACCCGCCGCCGATACGCAAGTGTGTGCAGCGATGACAGAGAGGGGCGTTCCGGCTGAGGAGCTTTCTCTCCTCCAAAAGAAATCGCAAAGAAAATGGAAAAAATCTGTCAAAAAGTGTTGACAAGGAGGCGGGGGTGTGGTATTATATTTGAGCGCCAAGCGCTGAGGCAAAAGAATGACTTCCGAAGCCTCAGCAGGAAGCCCTTGAAAAGAACCAATAGACGCTGAAAAGTTCCGGTTTGTTCCGAGAAACTTCTTGAGCGGTCCAAGTTCAGAAAGTTCAAAAGCTTCTAAAAAATAAGGCTTGACAAAAAACCACTTCGGTGGTATAATAAACAGGTCGTCAGCCGCAAGGCTGAGGCGCTACAGGACCTTGAAAATTGAAC
>Ga0129310_1000279_pt1 | contig 69273 bp, 51 predicted proteins | sample Go1ome_2_FD_94433 | JGI IMG/M metagenome (GOLD analysis project Ga0129310, IMG submission 94433) | Western lowland gorrila individual fecal microbial communities from Wisconsin, USA - Go1022A metagenome | ecosystem: Host-associated > Mammals > Digestive system > Large intestine > Fecal | place...
CGTCCAGTCCGAACTCCAGAAGGTGAAGTTCAAACTTCCGTATCTTCAATATATGATTGATATCCGCAACGGACAGAAAATCATTGTGCCCGATGATCAGATGAAGCAGTTTATCGCTGTGGCCGGAACGTATGACGAGCATCTTATTTTCTTCAGTCCCGATGAGGTGAACTTGCGTAAAGGTACGAAAGTCCGTATTACAGGTGGTAACTTCGAGGGCTACGAGGGGGTGTTTGTCAAGGTGAAAGGTGCGAGAGACCGTCGTGTGGTTATCAGTTTGCAAGGGGTGATAGCCATAGCTATGGCGACGCTTTCACCGGACTTGATAGAAGTGATTTGAATTAAGCCTTATATATAGTAATGTATAGAACCACATCCATGCCGTCCGGCATCCGGCTCCAACAGCTGATTCAGAATCAGCATAAGGAAATCTTAGTCAGGGAAAAGAATAATGATAAGTTCATTCATCTGTATGACATTGGTGCGTATTGGGTGGCTTTCGAGCGTTCCGCTTTCCGGCTGAGTGATATTTTCCGTCAGTGTGAAATTACACTTTTCCGTGTCCCTTCCTGTTCGGAGTACATGGTGATGGCTTCCGTTCCTGCCGATGAGGCGGAGGTCTGTTTGAGTGAGTTTATCATTTTGCATGATGGAATTTACCGGAAAGTGCGGTCGGAGCATTCTCTGCCGACGGGGGATTACCGTCACTGGCATGAGATGGCCGTGAGGTCTGTTTTGTTGTAAAGAAAAGTATGTGGACTTCGTGGACCAAGTAAGCGGTGTTACTTTGCCTGGGAACATATCTTACTTTGCCCACGAAGATATCTTACTTTTTTCAGTGGGATATGGTCGTTTATAATACTCTATAGAGAATCCTCTGAAGGGAAAATAAGGCGTTTCGGCATGTGGATGCCGTTATGGGATAAACAACAGGTAAAACTTTGAGGGATTAGTAACGTACATGCCGGAAGGTTGGTAACGTGTGGACTGTTAGATTAGTAATGTTACACTGGTAAGATATATATCTTACCAGTGTAACAAACGTAAGTACGTTGTAACCAGCCTGTAAAATCAGAAAAGATGGTACAAGATTTTGTGAAAGATGAAGCAGGATTTAGAAAAATATGGTGCGGAATGATGCGTAGGGCAAATGATTTTAATCATGGATTCGAATAATAATTCTTTGGACAAACGGCGCATTGCCCGAAATACGTTGTTGCTGTATATCCGTATGTCTTTAATGGTACTTATCGGTTTATATACCAGCAGGGTTGTGTTGAAGACATTAGGAGTTTCCGATTATGGAGTGTACAATGTTGTGGGCGGTATGGTTGCTATGTTCTCCTTTCTGAACTCGGCCATGGTGGCCGCTTCCCAGCGTTTTATCTCCTATGAACTGGGATGTGGTGACAAGAAAAGATTGAACCGTGTCTTTTGCACCTCCATGCACATTCATGCGATTATCGCTGTTGCTATTCTGGTCCTGGCGGAAACTGCCGGCTTGTGGTTTGTCAATACGCAATTGGTGATTGATGCCGGTAGAATGGGTGCGGCTAATTGGGTTTATCAGTTTTCCATATTGACACTGGTGGTTAACGTAATGAGCGTGCCCTATAATTCTTGCATTGTTGCGCATGAGCGCATGAAAGTGTTTGCTTATATCGGTATTGTCGAAGCGTTTTTAAAACTGGGGGTTGTTTTTCTATTGCTGGCTTTTGACTATGACAAACTGATTCTTTACGCATCATTGGTTTTTGCTGTAAGTGTGCTTGTCCGTATGCTATATAGTGTATATTGCAAGAAAAATTTTGAGGAATGTTCCTATCACCTGTCGGTTGATAAAAGTTTACTGAGACGGATGCTTTCCTTTGCAGGCTGGAGTGTTATCGGCAATTTAGGATTTTCGTTCAAGGATCAAGGCTCCAATATCATTCTGAATCTCTTTTACGGTACTTCGGTCAACGCTGCCCGTGGCATAGCCATGCAGGTATGCGGTTTGGTTTCTACGTTTTCATCTAATTTCTCTATGGCTCTTAATCCTCAGATAACCAAACAATATGCGGCAGGCCATATCAGTGAATGTCTGACTTTGGTTTGTTCCGGTGCGCGGTATACATTTTATTTATTGGCTTTGGTTTCCATTCCCTTTTTGATAAATATGGATTATGTGCTTAAACTATGGCTGGGGAATGTTCCGGAATATACCTCTGTCTTTCTGGCCCTTTCTATGATTGTATCCATGCTTTATACAATGACCGGTACAGTAACTACAGCGTTACAAGCCACGGGAAAGGTGAAAGTCTTTCAAACAGGTATTTGCTTGATTATGCTGCTTGAACTTCCTGCCGCTTACATTCTCCTGTTTTGGGGTTACCCTCCTTATTACGCATTGTATCCGGGCATATTGACCAGTCTTGTGGCTGTCGTTTTTCGTATATTCCTTTTAAAAAGATACGTGTCCCAATGTAATATGCGGCAATATCTTGTCTCGGTATTACTTCGTTGTATGACCATTTTTATTGTGGTTTGGACATTCTGCAAGTATGTTCATGATTTTTTCCCGGATACATTCTTGACGGTGGTTGTCACTTCGGCCTTTTCCGTAGTGACACTCGTTCTGGTCATATTCTTTTGGGGATTATCGGAAGGGGAAAGAATTGCCGTCAGACAGAAAATGGATACGTTGCTTCAAAACAAACTTTGTTAAGGGGATAATTTTATCGGATAAGATTACTGCAAAGCGTCTTGATTAAGGGGGATTCCCTAAATAGAGTGCTTGCAAATTATATGAATAGAACAGATCTTGAGATTGAAAAAGATTATGAATATTGCTATAGTGATTCCTTGTTATAATCGTGCACAGTCATTGCAGCGCCTTTTGCATTCTCTTCAAGAGGCATGTTATCAGAATGACAAAGTGGATTTGATATTTTCCATCGACCATTCAGGGACTGATTGTGTACAGAAGGTGGCGGAATCTTTTTCCTGGCATTTTGGAGAAAAGAAGTTGATTTTGCATCAGACCAATATCGGATTGAAGAATAATATTCTGGCATGCGGTGATCTGGTGGAGATCTATGAAGCTGTGATTGTGCTGGAGGATGATTTGTATGTGGCGAAAGATTTTTATCATTTTGCCAAGCAGGCTGCTCTCTATTATGTGAATGACAGCCATATTGCGGGTATTTCTCTTTTTAGTTACAGATATGCCGAGATGGGCTATTTCTTGTTTTACCCTTTCCATGACGAGAAGGATACTTTCTTCATCCAATGGCCGTCATCTTGGGGACAGTTATGGACACGTGGGCAATGGAGGGATTTCAGGAAATGGCTGGCCCGTAACAGGGATATTACCCGGCTTAATATTCCCGCTGCGGTAAAAGCATGGGAACATTCCTGGAAAAAATATTTTATTGCATATATGGTGGATGCCGACAAGTATTTTGTTTATCCTTATGTGGCTTTTACAAATGAGTTTGGTACGGCGGGGATTCATTATCGGGGGCAGGAAAATGTGAATACGGTTGATTTGTTTATGGGGGTTGATGTCGGATATGGATTCCGTGATTTTGAGGAAGAATCCTTATTCAGGTATGACTGTTTTTTTCAGCTGGCTGACAGGGTGGTTCAGATAGACGATGTTGATTATAACATGTGTTTTGATTTATATTCCAATAAGGAATTAAAAAATCTCACCTCTGATTACGTGGTAACCTCACGTAACCAGCCGAATCCGGTTCACACATTGGGGCATACGCATATTCCTTTCGAGTGTAATATCCTTCAAGGTGTGGCTGGTGATTTCTTTTATCTTGTGAAACGTGAAGAGTTTATTGAAAGTAGGCTGGATGTTAATAAAAAAATAACATTGAGAATGCCACTTTCCACAAAAGACATGCTCAGGAGAGTAAGAACTCAAGTCAGAAAGAAATTTATGAGATATTTGCGAATGACTGAATAATCCCTTTCTTTGTTCAATGACTCCCTTTGGGTAAAGCTGACGATTTTCAGTGGTAAATCGCCCGAAAACGGGTTTCTCTCCGAAAGGTATATTTTGCCCGGGGTGAGACCGTTTCACTGCAACAAGTATTTTTCTATCGTTTAATGCCATAATGGTTATGTTTTTTATCGGTTAAACAACTTTTTTTCTGCAAGAATGCAGTGGATAAGCCGGACGGTTTCTTGGTACATGCTATGCCTGTTCTTGGAACAAGCCTACTCTGTTCGCTGTACATGCTAAGTCTGTTCTTGGAACAGGCCTACTCTGTTCGCAGTACATGCTATGCTTGTTCACCGGAAAGTGCCGCCTTGTCCGCTGCATCCTCTTGACGCTGCAAAGATGCAACCCGACAAAATCTCAGTGTCCGTCTATGTCCGTTTATGTCCGTCTAGCGGAAAAAAACTGTGACGCAACAACTATCTGCCTTTTTCCGGTGCGGTTCTGTGGAGGATATAGAGGCTTATTTTATAACTTATATAAATATAATACTTATATATTCTTTCCTTTAAAGGTAAATACTATAATTCTTAGTATTATAAATGTTGTAAATATACCCTCCATTTCCTCCACTAAGAGGGATGCACGGATATGGAAATATATTCAATTTAGTTTACATGTAAAGATGGCGTGATCAACGTTGTCTGTATAACGATAGATGCTTTTAAAAGATAAACTCTAATGCAAGATCAAGTATTGATAAGTGTCGTTACAGTATCCTATAATGCTGTTTCGACTATTGAACAAACCATTCTTTCTGTTATTAATCAGACTTATCCCCATATTGAATACATCATCATTGATGGGGGAAGCACGGACGGAACAGTGGATGTTATTAAGAAATATGCGGATAAAATCACTTATTGGGTGAGCGAGCCGGATAAGGGGATTTATGATGCGATGAATAAAGGATTGAGAAGAGTCAGGGGGGATTGGTGTATATTCATGAATTCTGGGGATATATTATATAAAATACCAGATGAATTATATGATATGGAGTATCAACAATATTCAGCTATGTCATATGCTGTAAAAGAAGACAATGGGATAATAGAATATCCTGTCTATAATTGGACTTTAATATTACATAATACGTTGCCACACCAAGGACTATTTTATAATATTCGAAAACTGTATGTCAAATTTAATACGAAATATAAGGTCTTTGGTGATTATGATTTCAATCTAAAGATGAAGAAGAATAAAATATCTATATGTTTGAAAAACGACATAGTCGCTTACCATTCAATGGATGGAATTTCTAATAACCCCAAATTTGCAGAAGAAATATTTGAAGTGGTGAAATGTAATAATGGAAGATTGGCAGTAATTCTCTCTTTTATTTACTTTAAATATTTAGGTTTGAAAAAACATTTACTTATTAGATAGATGAAGACAAAAATAGCGGTAATAATAGTCACATTCAATAGATTAGCATTATTGAAAGAATGTATTGAGAGTGTTCGTAAACAAACCTATCAAAATTATGATATTATTGTCATAAATAACGGTTCAACGGACAATACCTCACAATGGTTGTCTGCTCAAGCGGATATTATTATTATAAATCAAGAGAATAGTGGGGGTGCTGGCGGATTTTATACAGGACTAAAGTATTCGTGTGAGCATGGATATTCATATTCATGGATTATGGATGATGATGTTATAGCAGATGCGAATGCCCTTTATGCTTTGATGGATAAGAGGCTTTTGACGAAGGGATTTCTGTGTAGCAGGGTCTTTGATTCCAATGGGGAATTATGTAATGTTCCTAAATTATCAATAGTCAAGTCATCATTAAGTAATGAATATGTATGGGGAAATTATCTTGATAATAGAATGTTAAGAGTGGATGTCGCTTCATTTGTTTCTGTATTGATTGATAATAGGGTTGTCTACGAAATAGGTTTGCCTTATCGTGATTATTTTATATGGGGAGATGATACGGAATATACTTCTCGCATAAGTAGTAAATACGCTTCGTTTATGGTAATTGACAGCTTCGTAACTCATAAGCGGAAAATACAAACAATTCTTTCTCTCTTCAGTGAGAAAGACAAGAAAAGATACCGAAACTTTTATTTTTTATATAGGAATAGGATACATCTGCAACATTGTATATGGATGAAGATTATTTATTGGTTGTATGCATGGTATCATGTTGTTCTTCTTTTATTGAAAGGACAATTTATAAAGTCTGGAATAATACTAAAAGCTGCATTGAATAGTTTGTTCTTTCATCCTTCCATTTCATTTCCTGAACAAAAATGATAGACATAGTACTAATCACTTATATACTGTTATTTATAATAAGTTTCATCTTGATGAAGGATATTTTTCATCCTTCGGCTATTGTTAGTGGAATGTGGGCATTTTTACTTTTATTATATAAAGTCTGCGATCATCCGTTATGGAACTTGTCGGATAAATTTTTCTTAGCTCTTAATTTGTGGGTTATTCCTTTTGTGTTTTGTTGTCTTATCGTTTCAAAACAAAAATGGCATTTTGAATGTTCAAAAAAATGCAGACCGTTTAATTTGAAGAGATATAATCATTATTTCCCTGTTGCTTTAATCTATTCTATCGTTTTTGTCTTGGCTTTTGCTTTGTATGGTGGAAGTTTCTCTATTGTAGATACGAAATCTGTAATTTCAAAGGAAAATATACCTCTAACTATTACTTTGCTTCTTTACCTTAATACGCTAATGACTGTTTATGTTTTTTATGGCGTATTGAATCATGAGAAAGTGGGCATGACAAAAGTGTGGATCATTTTTCTATTTCTGTTATTTATGAGTGTTTTCAAGGGAAATAAGACGAGTTTTTTGAGTGTGTTTATAGGACTGTTTTTCATTTTGAAGAATAAAGGGCAATTAAGAGTAAAGTATATTTGGGGGGGAGTTACTGCTTTGACCGTTTTATTAATATGGATTTCTGTTGGACGTTCTGATTATAACTGGGAAAAAGATTCCGCGGTGATGGATTTTTTATATATTTATTTTTTATCTCCTTTGCCTTCTTTTGATATGATATTACATCATGAATGGAATTTAAATCCAGGAAGTCCAATGAGTGCTACTTTCTCTTTCTTCTATAAGATCTTTAATGTGTTCGGAGCAAATTATGAAATTGCAGAATTAGGGGATTGGGTTTCAGTTCCTTTGCCTAATAATGTTTTTACTACATTAAGGCCTTTCTATATTGATGGTGGCTTTGTATGGATTACGGTGATGGCTTGTGTCTTGGGTACTATTTGGGGGATATTGTATACACTTCAAAAGCAAGGAAATGTCGTATTTACTGTTTTTTATGCAACGATGGTCAGTTCGTTGTTTTTCCAATCTTTTGATGACTATTTTTTTAGGGACTTGTCCATAGTGATTCAATATTATTTTTTCTCTGTTTTTATGGTGAGAGGATTTAAAATGAGCATTTCTAGATAAAGAAAGTATGTATATTTTTATTGATTAGATAAAATGTTGAAGAACATCGTTATTGTAAATGATTGGGCTTGCATAGAAGGAGGGGCTGCTTCGGTTGCTATAAATACAGCTGTTGAATTGTCTTCATTTTATAATGTGTATTTGTTTTCAGCCGTACAGCCAATAGATGAAAGGTTGGAGAACAATATGAATATAAAAGTTATCTGTTTGGGGAAATCTGATATTTTACATGACCCCAATAGATTGCGAGCTGTAACTTCGGGCTTATGGGATAGGAAAGCTAAGGGAAAATTTAATGAATTGCTATCGTCTCTGAACAATAAGGAAACTATAGTGCATTTCCATACTTGGACTAAGGCTTTGACTGCCTCTTTATATGCGGTTACTGCAAATTTAGAATTTAAGACAGTGATAACACTTCACGACTTTTTTTGTTTTTGTCCCAATGGAGGTTTTTATGACTATCAGCGTAATGCAATTTGCAGAAAGAAACCTATGAGCTTTTCATGTTTGATTTGCAACTGTGATGCACGAAGCTATCCGCAAAAAATATGGCGTAGTGCGAGGATGATGATTCAGAATTATGTCCTGTGGAAGAATAAAGGATTATATTTTATATCAATATCGGTACTAACCCAAAGGATTTGTATACCATTGATGAAAAAAAGTCGAAAAATATACAGGGTTATGGATCCAGTGGAAATAAATAAGAGTGAACCCAATAAACTGTTGGAAAACAAAGTATATCTGTTTATGTCTAGATTGTCTCCGGAAAAAGGGACGGAATTATTTTGTCAAGCTATAACAGACTTGAATTTGACAGGAATAGTACTGGGAGATGGATATTTGAAAAATGAATTGGTAAAGAAATATCCAAATATTCATTTTACTGGTTGGGTGACAGGCCGCGAAAAACAAGCTTATTTTGAAATGGCAAAAGCTTTTGTTTTTACTTCGTTATGCTATGAAACGTTTGGATTGTCTGTAGCAGAAGCTAAGGCGTATGGAATTCCTTGTATAGTTCCGGATATTTGTGCAGCAAGTGAACAAGTGGAAAATGGCAAAACGGGTTATACATTTCAGACAGGAAATTTACATTCTTTGAAAGAAGCCATTCTCAGATATGAAAAGTCCGATATTCAGGAGATGCAAAACAATATCATCCGTAGTTTTAATGCAGATGATTGGAGCTTGGAAGCGCATATTAAGAATTTGACAAAAGTGTATACTGAAATTATGGGAGATCAATAACCAGACAAAGAAAATAATCAAATTATTATACTTCATTCTATGATAACAGTTTCCATCGTCACTTACAAGACAAACTTGGAAGAACTGTCCCAATGCTTACAATCACTAACCTCTTCTCTCATCTCCCGAATTTACATTGTCGATAATTCCAATGAACAGTATATTGCAGATTTCTGTCAGCAATATGCTAATGTTGAATATATCGGCAGCAAGAATGTAGGATACGGAGCAGGACATAATCAGGCATTGAGGCAAGTTATTGAATCAAGAGAAAAATACCATTTAGTACTAAATTCGGATGTATATTTTGAAGCCGGAGTTCTGGAAAAGATATGTGCATATATGGATGCCAATCCCGATGTAGCCCAATTAATCCCTAACACCATTTACCCTAATGGCGAACTTCAGTATGTATGCCGCTTGCTGCCCACACCTTTAGACTTGATATTCCGCAGATTCCTGCCGAAGAAATTAGCAAAGAAAATGGATGATAAGTTTCTTTTGAAAGAATATAAACGGACAGCAATGATGGATATTCCTTTCTTACTGGGCAGCTTTATGTTTTTCCGTTTGCCCTGTTTTAAAAAAGTCGGTTTGTTTGATGAAAGTATTTTCATGTATATGGAGGATATAGACATAACAAGACGAATACATAAGTTTTATAAAACGGTTTTTTGGCCTGAAGTAACGATTGTACATGCCCATAAAGCTGAATCATATAAAAATAAGAAAATGTTGAGAATCCATATAAAGAGTGCGATACAGTATTTCAATAAATGGGGGTGGTTTTGGGATAGTGAGCGCAGGAGATGGAACAGGCAAGTGATGGCTGCTGTAGAGAGAGAAATGGAATTGACTTCTTCTGCCTCGAAATATTAGATTCTTATTTTGGATATTGGCAATGTGTTATAAATGAAAAAGTTTTTATTGATACTTTTTATATGGGTATGTATTGTAAATCACACTAAGGCTCAATACATGTATGGTACAACAGGTTTGCTCCAGATGCCTACTGCCGAAATGCAGAAGGATAAAACTTTTATGTTTGGAGTTGGTGCGATTAGTCCTCAAATCATACCTTCCAAAGAATGGTGGGGGGATTATTATACATTGAATTATTATGTGAATATTACTATCTTTCCATGGTTGGAAGTAGGGTATAATTGTGTGTTGGTAAAGGCTAAACCGGGTATTTATCATTGGGTGCCTTCCACCTATGGGAAATTTGTCAATCAAGACCGTTCTTTCCATGGTCGGTTAAGGGTTTGGAAGGAAAGTTGGTGGAAGGAATGGACACCTCAAGTTGTTATAGGAGCGAATGATCCGACAACAGGCAGTTGGGAGGGAGGAGCATCCAGTGATGATGAATGCTACAATGGGTTTTTCTGTCGCTATTACATTGTTGCTACGAAGCATTTGGCATTTGAAGAATATGGGAATTTAGGAGTGCATGTTGCCTATGTTTATAACAAGAAGGATGTACATCATCTTAATGGTCCTGCCATCGGTGCTGATTTCAAATTCTCTTTGCCGCAAACTTCCTTTATCAACAAAGCTGTAAACAACTTTACTCTCATGGCAGAATACGATTCCCGTACGATCAATCTTGGTGCGGAATATAGTTTCTGGAAAGACCACATCAATGCAGTAATTCAGTTCAACCGTTGCCGTTATTTTTCCGGTGGACTGGTTTTGAAAGTCCATCTGAAATAATCACTTCCAAGGGGAAACCCGCGGCTCTTCTTCAATACATCCTTTTACTCATCAGCTGTTCTTTCTGCTTGACTAAACAACGTTCTCACCGTCAATAAGATAAAGCCAACGGTCAAAACTCCACCATAATCCCCAGCGTGGGAATCAAGGTTCCGCTTTCTTGTTTCAAATACTTCATTTTTCTGAAGATACCGTTCCCTTATATCCCAGACAAGAGACTATTAGGCAGCAGATGCCGGGAGCAACCTTGGGGATAAGGAATACGCCCGTAGAATCTGTTGCGGCACCTACTCCGGCTTTCCCTTCTATCATCCTTTAATTGAATTGTGCCAATAAGCTTTCGAAGGAGGGATACGTCTGTGTTTCTCCTTCCCGTATAAGTGTCAGTTTATCAGGTGATAATGCAAGGAGATGAGGCATATTCCGGTTCTTTTTCTCAGACGGCAGGCAGGTATAGCCATGACGGTTCAGCGCATTGATGGTCCAGTGCAGCAAGGTCTCGTCTGTTGCTTCCACCGTTATTTTCTGCTTTCCGTTCACGGTAGGATAGTAAATGCCATGGTCATAATCGAACCGGATATTGCTGTGTGAGAACAGCGTGTCCATGCGGTGATTCAGAATCATGTCTTCCGTTCCTCCGCATTGCAGTCCTGTCTCTTTGGACAGCAGCCAAAGCTTGTCCGACAGTACCAGGGCTTGTTCTATGTCATGGGTAGATAGCAGGATGGCTTTGTTCTGCTCCACCGCCAGGCGGTGCAGCAGGGTCATGATTTCTATGCGGCTCACCACGTCCAGAAAAGCGGTCGGCTCATCCAGGATGATGAGCGGACATTCCTGCACCAATGCTTTGGCTATCATGACCTTTTGCCGCTCTCCGTCCGAAAGTTCGGCGGTGTAGCTTTTGGCTTTGTGGGCAATGCCTACGGCTTCCAATGCTTCTTTGATAATGAGACGGTCTTTGGAATGCAGTCTGCCGAAGAAACCCGTGTGCGGTTGGCGGCCCAAGGCTACCAGTTCATACACGGTCAATCCTCCGGCTTGTGTCTTGTCTGTCAGGACCACGCCGATGGTGCGCGAACGTTCCTTTTCCGAATACTGCTGCAAAGGCTTGCCCAGCAATTGCAATTCTCCTGCCAGGGAAGGCTGCGAGGCGGACAGGGTGCGGAGCAAGGTGGACTTTCCGGCTCCGTTGGCTCCAAGCAGACTGGTCAGTTCTCCCGGATAAAGCCGGAAAGAAAGATGTTCGTGCACTTTCTTCTCTCCTTTATGGGTGCGATAACCTATGCACAGGTCTGTGGCGGTGATGACAGCTTGCTTTTCCATTAGTTGAAGTACTGGATTTTACGTTGGTTCACAATGACATAAATTATAATGGGCGCACCAATGACCGGAGTGACGGCATTCAGCGGAATGATACCTGCCTCGCCCGGCAGAATGCAGATGAAATTACAGAGCAGGGCAATGGCTCCTCCCGTCAGCATGGTGACAGGCAGCAGGGAGTTATGGTTGGAGGTCCCCAGCATGAGGCGGGCGATATGAGGCACGGCCAGTCCGATAAAGGAAATCGGGCCGCAGAAAGCGGTAGTTACCGCTGTCAGTAATCCGGTGGCGAGCAGCAGCAGGTTGCGCGTGCGGCGGATGTTGATTCCCAGGTTTTCGGCATAGCGTGTGCCCAGCAGCAATGCATTCAGAGGCTTTATCAAGAGTATGGTAATCAGCAGTCCCGCCGCCGCGACCAACGAGAAGAAGGGAAGCTGTTGCAAAGATACTCTTCCGAAGTTTCCCATTCCCCAAATCATATAAGAGTGTACGCCTTCTGCCGTGGCGAAGAAGTTGAGCAGGGAGATGGCGGATGAAGTGATATACCCTATCATGATACCTATAATAAGCAGCATGATGCTGTTTTTTATCAAGGTGGAGAAGAACAGGATGATTCCCATCACCAGCATGGAGCCTATGAATGCTCCGATAATGACGGACAGGAATCCGGATAAAGTGAAAACTCCGGCAGTAATCGTACCTGCCCCTGCCAGCATGACCAGGGCGACTCCCAGACTGGCTCCCGAACTGATGCCCAGTATGGAAGGGTCAGCCAAAGGGTTATTGAATGTGGTTTGCAACATCAGTCCCGATGAGGCTAATGCCATTCCGCAGAGCAGGGCGGTAATGGCTTGTGGCAGACGGGATTCCCAGACTATGAAACTCCAACTCGCCTTTTCCACTTCATTGCCTGTAAGGATGTGCCACACCGCCTCGGCAGGGATGTTTACCGAGCCGAATAGCAGGTTGGCTCCTGTCAATGCAAGGATGAGGAGGAGCAGTATGATACCGTATTTCGTTCCTTTGTTTCTCATTGTGTTTTGTTACCGTAGGGGCGGACACATGGGTCCGCCCCTACAGTGGTTTACTCCGCTAATTTAGTGAAATATTTTAATTCATACCCTTCTAAGAGTGTAGGATGGAAGATTTTTATCAAATCTTTCAGTAATCGGTCGGGATGGAAAGGGGAATCTTCGTAAAAGTCTACTTTTCCGGTGTTGCATCCATAAATGTTGCGTTCCTTGAATGCACGGAAACCGGTGTAGGGAGCATAGTCCTGCTCCAATTCCTTATATGTCTTGTCTATAGCCTGATTATATTTGATGAGCCAGAAATCTGCGTTCTGACCTTTATCGAATACGGTTTCGAAGGATAGGGGAACGGAACCGCTATGCTCATCGGCGGCAAATACGTAATTGGCTCCTGCATCTGCATAAATCCGTGCCGAAGTACTTTTCCCTCCCGGAACATACCAGGCCGAACCGTTTTTCAGTTCGCTGATTACACTCGGTGCAGATGAAAGGGGGGCAACCAATGCTTTCAGCTCATGATAGTTCTTCTCTACTTCGGCAAACAAGCTGTCCGCTTTTTGTGCTTGACCAAATAGGAGACCATAAAAACGCATCCATTCGGCACGTCCTAAGGCTGAAGTTTCCATGTAGTCCGCACATTCGATAATGGGGATGTTGAGTTTCTCCACCCGTCCGTATCCGCCACTGTTCTCAAAGGGGGAGAGCATAATGGCATCGGGGTGCAGGTCGATTATCTTTTCTATATCCGGGTTCATTCCATTCCCTACGTCGGCGATGCTTCCTGTGCGGCAGCCATCCTGCACTTCTTGCAGTTTGATATACTTCAAATCGCAGACTCCTCCAATACTCTTCAAAGCGCCAATCTGGTTGAGCAATCCGCAATGTACGGATGAGTAAACAACGGCCTTGCTCAATGGCGTGCGGACAAGTGTCCCTTCGGGCAAGTCGGCAGGCAGGGACTTTTCTTTGTCAACTAGGACATAGGTATGCAGTATCCGGGTCGTATCCCATGGATTGCGCAGGCGGGCGATGGTATAGTCTTCGGTTGCAGACAGACTGAGGTTCTCTGCATAACGCAAAGGGATTGTTTCTTCTGCTTCTATTACAGAAGAAGTCTTGCTCCTTCCGCCGCAGGCGGAAAGAAGCAAGACTGAAAGCATTAGATGGATAAAGAGAGAAAATTGTTTCATTCTTTATAGGTTATTTAGTGACAAAAACTACTTTGGCGGTTGCATATCCGGCAGATAGCTTCTTTTTAAAGTTGCCGTCTTTGTCATAAATCATCAAGTCAGAAGTGCTGCCGTAAGGAGCATTACTGATGTAAACGTCCCCTGTAATTGGATCAATGTCCATAGAAGAGGGGGAGGGTATTGATGCAATGTCAATGAATGAAGACTCTTTTCCGGTTTTCAAATCATAGATAGCGGCCTTGTGCGTATTGGGTAAATAAAATTCTGCATATAAGAGGTACATTTTATCACCGCTATTAGCGATATAAGTGGCAGGACAGATATTTTTCACTTCATCCGTTTGGGGGTCGATGCGTTGCATGGTCTGATAAATCCATTCGCTTTCAGGCTTCTTGGGGTCACCTGCATAATTTCCGTTAGATACTACATATACATATCCGTCATCTGCCGTAATACATTGGGTATAAGGATTCAATACTACCTCAATATCCTTTATCTTAGTGAATGTTTTGAGGTCGACTACGGCAACATTTTTTCCACTTCCGTATCCGGAAATATTAATATACAGTTTTCCATTGGCATTGGTTAAGGCTTCCGGATGGTCTCCCACCTCTACACTACCTGTAATATTCATTGAAAGGGTGTCCAAACGGGAAACAGTGCCATCGTATGCGGTGAAATATACATTTCCGTCTACGGCAGTCATGTAACGGGGACTGACGGGTTGGTTTTCAGAATTGGTCAGAGGAATGTTCTTAATGATTTTACAATTTTTGTCCATGATGACAACTTTAGAGGAACCGCTTACCGTGGTATACAGTTTGGAACCATACAGACAGAGGTCTTGTCCTAAATCACCCAACGCTTCGCCGTTGGCGCTAGCATAGAGGTCGGCACTGATTGTTCCTTTTTCTATGTCCATATATTGGATGGAAGCGTCGTTTCCGCCCCAGTTTCCGGTATTGAGGATATACGCTCCGACAGTTTCCGTGGGAATTGTCACAGGAGGTTCAGGAATATTGTTATCATCATCGCTACAAGCAGTGAAAGCACCCAGCGCCACTGTCATTAAAGTCATTTTGTACCAATTCTTTTTCATTTTTGTACTCTTTTAATTATAAATTATAGTTAAATTTGATCTTGTAATTTCGTCCGGGCATAGGATAAAAGCGAACTACTTCATAATTCTTGTTTCCTAGGTTGACTGCGTCCAGTTGTATGCGGAGCGATTGTTTCTTCCAACGGAATACGCGTGAAAGGGACAGGCTGTGGTCTGTATAAGGCTCTATGCGGTTGTCGTTGGAGTTTTGCGGCATTCGGTAGCGCTCGGATGCATACAGGAGGTTATAAGTAAGGTTTAGCCATGGCAATTCTACTGTTATACTACCCGAGCCGGAATGCTTTGGTGTATAAGCTATTTGATTTTTCCATATTTTACTGTCTCGGTTTGTTATATCTTCGGCTTGCATGAAATTATAGGCTCCTGTTATGTATAGCTTATAACCGTCTGCAAGGGTTAGTTCACTTCCTATATTTACGTCAACACCTATGGTTTCTACTTTGCCTACATTGGACATTTTCCAGATGAACATGGTGGGGATAGCCACTATTTTGTCATTGACCCGGTTGTAATAGGCATCAATTGAAATATTGAGATAATCAATGACAGAAGGGAAAGAATACCCCCATGTAGTACCTAGATTAAATTGTTTCGTGCTCTCGGGCTTGAGTCGGCTATTACCTATCAGCAGATAATATAAATCGTTGAAGGTAGGGACACGGAATATGTCTTTATAAGAAGCTCTCAAACGCCATCCGGCATCTTCAAAAGGTTTCCATGCCAAACTGATGGCGGGGGACAGGCGTTTACGGTCATCGGCGGCTGTTCCTATTTTAACATTTTCTGTAATGTATGTGTTAAGTAAGGAAGCTGTTGCTGTAATGTGTGTGCTGCGGTAGTGAGTAGCCAGGACGGTGAGTAACGTAAAACGTTCCGGATACTGGCACTCACGCAGGCTCGTTGAAAGATAGTTGTAGGCAAAGTCTTGTGCCAATGAAAAAGACAGCCCTTGGATGGGTTCTGTCCATAGGGTGGTTGATAGATAGCTTTCGGTCTGTCGGAAACGGTCATCGGTAGTGCCGGAAGCTTGTTTGTTATAATCACGATTCCAACTATAGTTAAATTTTCCGATTGCCTGTAATTTCCATTGATCTGAAAAGTGGTTTTCATATTTTAACTGGCCGAAATAGTTCTTGTCATAGAGCCGTTCTGTTGCATAAGGATTGTCATAAATGACACTTCCCGGTAAGCCTCTTGATGAGTCGAATAGGTAGAATTTGGCCTTTAAATTCTGTTTATGGCTCAAGGTGGCAAATAGATTCAGTTCCGCTTTATAAGTCTCTATGTCGCTATTATTTCTTTTGGAGTCGATGAGCTTGCTATGGTTCCACATTTTGAAGGGATAATTCCCATCTGCTCGCAAGTAGTCACCGTATGCAGATAGACTGAACCGATCAGTCAGCTTTCGGGCAAAAAGAAAAGAAGGGTTGGCAAGTCCAAAGGAACCGGTTTTGAAACTGGTTGATAATTTATAAGGACGTTCTTCAAACTGCGGACGGATAGTTTCGATGCTCAGAGTGCCGGCAGAGGCAAACATCTTGGCTGTTTGGTAGATATTGTCTGTCTGTCCGATATTCATTGTGAGTTCAGAAATATTGTCTAGTGAAAAACGCGAAATATCCACTTGCCCCGATTGACAGTCGCTGATAGCTACTCCATCATAACTAACTGTGGTGTGTTGTGCTCCCAAACTACGTACCGATACGGTTTTCATACCTCCAATGCCTCCATAATCTTTAATGCTTACACCTGAGAAATGATGGACGGCATCCGAGACTTCTAATGCCCCGAGACGTTCCATTTCTGCCTTTTTGAATTGCTGGGTAGGAGAAGAGCTTATAATGTTTCGCGGCGCTCGTTTGGCCGTTACCGTAACTTCATCTATTTTATGCACTTTTCCGGTAATGGAATCTCTTTTCTCCTGTGCCTGCATATCAAGCGGCAATAGGAGAAAGCTGCAAAGCAGACAAAGCCACAGCTTATAAGCCTGGTTATTTCCTTTCATTTAAAAAACATATTAATGAATAAATACTGCATTCTTACCGCTGCTCTTTCCTCGAAAGCGACGGTCGATGACTTTATGTTTTGCAGGTCTTCTGACTTACTCCTGTTTACTTGCCTTCCCACCTTATTATATATACAGGTAGTGGCGTGAGTGATAAGTAAACCTATCCCCTTATAAGGGTAGATGGAGCTTACAGCAGCGGGACTGTTCAGGACTTGCACCTGATTCCCTTTTCATCCGGTGCCTCGCCCTTATGTGGAGGCATCGCGGAACAAAACTGTCCAAAGGTAGAGGAAATCTGTGAGACAGCAAAAATAAAACCATAAAAAAAACAAAAATCGGGCACTCTCTCTTTTATTTCAGTATTTTTGTTGATTAAACCAATTGACTAATTCTAACCATGAAAAAAAAGATTATTTATCTGTTGCTGTTGATGCAGCTCATGCCTCTATGTTTGATGGCCCAGTCAAAATCGACTTTCGAGATTAAAGACGGACATTTTTACCGGAACGGTAAAGTGACCCCTATTCTTTCAGGAGAAATGCATTATGCCCGAATCCCTCATCAGTATTGGCGTCATCGCCTGCAAATGATGAAAGGTATGGGGCTGAATACGGTAGCTACTTATGTGTTTTGGAATCTTCACGAACCGGAACCGGGAAAATGGGATTTCACGGGTGACAAAAACCTGGCTGAATATATCAGGATAGCCGGAGAGGAAGGAATGATGGTGATTCTTCGTCCCGGACCCTATGTTTGTGCCGAATGGGAGTTTGGCGGTTACCCCTGGTGGCTGCAAAATGTGAAAGGCATGGAGATCAGAAGAGATAATGCCGAGTTCCTGAAATATACCCAAATGTATATTGACCGTCTGTATAAAGAAGTGGGAGACCTGCAATGCACCAAGGGAGGTCCCATCATTATGGTGCAGTGTGAAAACGAATTCGGATCGTATGTGGCGCAGCGCAAGGATATTCCTTTGGAAGAACACCGTGCCTACAATGCCAAGATCAAACAGCAGTTGGCGGATGCCGGTTTCAATGTGCCTCTGTTCACTTCCGACGGCAGCTGGCTGTTTGAAGGAGGAACCACCCGGGGAGCTTTGCCGACAGCGAATGGGGAAAGTGATATTGAGAACTTGAAAAAAGTGGTCAATCAGTATCATGACGGGAAAGGTCCGTATATGGTAGCTGAGTTCTATCCCGGCTGGTTGTCTCATTGGGCGGAACCGTTTCCGCAGGTGAGTGCTTCACAAATAGCCCGCCAGACAGAGGCTTACCTGAAAAATGATGTCTCTTTCAATGTCTATATGGTACACGGGGGCACTAACTTCGGCTTTACCAGTGGAGCGAATTATGACAAGAAGCGCGATATACAGCCCGACTTGACGAGTTATGACTATGACGCGCCTATCAGTGAGGCGGGATGGGTGACTCCGAAATACGACTCCATCCGCACGGTGATCAAGAGATATGTAAACTATGCGGTTCCTGAGGCACCGGCCCCGATACCGGTCATCGAAATACCTTCCATCAAGTTGGATAAAGTGGCTGATGTACTGGGCTATGCCGAGAAGATGAAACCGGTGATGAATGAGACGCCACTGACATTCGAGCAGTTGAATCAAGGAAATGGATATGTGTTATATACCCGCCATTTTAACCAGCCCATCAGCGGAACACTGGAGATTCCCGGCCTGCGCGACTATGCCGTGGTTTACGTTGACGGCGAGAAGGCGGGAGTGCTGAACCGCAATACCCAGACTTACTCGATGGAGATAGATGTGCCGTTCAATGCTACGTTGCAGATTCTTGTTGAAAACATGGGCCGAATTAATTATGGCAGCGAAATTGTTCATAATACAAAGGGAATCATCAGCCCTGTCACCATTGCCGGCAAGGAAATAACAGGTGGATGGAACATGTATCCGTTGCCGATGAGCGAAGTTCCCGATTTGGGCAAACTGGGAAATAATGTGTATGCAAACGGATCGGTAAAGGCGGCTAAGTTAAAAGATTGCCCGGTGCTTTATGAAGGTACATTTACGTTGAAGGAAACCGGCGATACATTTATTGATATGGAGCAATGGGGAAAAGGAATTATCTTCATCAACGGAATCAATATAGGACGTTACTGGCAGGTAGGCCCCCAGCAGACTCTTTATATTCCCGGAGTTTGGCTGAAAAAAGGGGAAAACAAGATTGTCATTTTCGAGCAGTTGAACGCAGAGCCTAAGGCTGAGGTGGGAACCGTGAAAGTGCCTGTCCTGATGAAACTGAATAATTAAGCCCGAAAGAATAGCTGTAAAAAGACAAGATAACAGGATTGCCATTCCGGACCCGTGTAAAAACCGGTAGGGAATGGCAATTATAGTTCTAGAAACAAGATGCCCTGTGTGAGGGATGTTCATCATTTAATCTTTTCCCGAATCTTGCTAAGATAGGCACGCATCCCCGCAGCATCTTTCTTGTTGATGATATCCAACAGCTCATTTAATTCTGTACGGATACCTTCTACCTGTGCCGGGGTGCGGGGATTGAATAAAATTTCCTGCAACAGGTAGTCGTCTTCGCTTAGTACTCCCTTGGCTATCTTCATGTGACGTTTGAAAGTAGTACCCGGTGCGTCCTGATGCTTCATCACTGCCGCAAAAACGAAAGTGGAAACAAAAGGGATAGACAACGAATAGGCCACTGTCTCATCATGCTCGTCGAAGGTATATTCAAAGATATTCAGTCCAAGGTTCTGGTATAAGTCCTTGAAGAAGATTTTACCCAGATGGTCACCTTCGCTGATGATGATGGCATTTTCGGTGCTCAGTTTGTCAAGGTTGGCAAAGGTGGGACCGAACATGGGGTGAGTAGACACATAACGGAATCCGCATTGGTCATAAAACTCTTTCAGTCCGGTCTTTACCGAGGCGATATCGCTGATGATGCAATCCTTGGGGAGAGCAGGCAATACTTGGTGAAAAGCATCCAGCGTATATTTCACGGTTGCCGCATTGATAACCAGTTCGGGCTTGAATTCTTCAATCTCTTCCAGTGTGGTATATCGGTAGGTGTTGTAAACGAAACGAAGGCGTTTCGGGTCAACATCAAATACGGCTGTTTCGTGCTGGAAACTCAATACATCGGTAAAGAAGGAGCCCATTTTGCCGGCTCCTAAAATTAATATTCTCATCGGTTTACTTATTTATGATTTCCATTTGTTGCCTTACGCTTTCTTCGTGGATGGCTTCGAATACTTTTTTTATGAAGTCTGAATCCATGCCGCACAGTGAACCTTGTGCACCGCGCTTGTCCAGAATCTCATTGTAACGGCCTGTCTGCAGGATGGTCATATCGTGTTCTTTCTTGAATGTACCGATTTCACGGCAGACGCGCATACGTTTGGCCAAAACCTCGATAATTTCATTGTCGCAGTCATCGATTTGGTTACGCAGTTCACCCAGGTTTTCGGTGGTTTGGGTTTCTTTGCGGATGACCAGCAGATTCAGGATGTAGTCCAGCACATCGGGAGTGACTTGTTGGGCGGCATCGCTCCATGCACAGTCGGGATTGCAGTGTGATTCTACGATTAAACCGTCAAAACCTAAGTCCATTGCCTGCTGGCAGAGGGGAGCTACCAACTCGCGCTTGCCACCGATATGGCTGGGGTCGCAGAAGATAGGCAGTTCGGGAATGCGACGGCGCAATTCGATAGGAATATGCCATTGGGGCAGGTTACGGTAAATCTTTTTATCGTAAGAAGAAAATCCGCGGTGGATAGCACCCAGTTGCTTCAAACCTGCATTGTTGATGCGCTCGAAGGCTCCAATCCACAATTCAAGGTCAGGATTGACCGGGTTTTTAATCAATATAGGAATGTCCACTCCTTTCAGCGCATCGGCTATTTCCTGTACGGCAAACGGGTTGGCAGTGGTGCGTGCGCCGATCCAAAGCACATCTATTCCAGCTTTCAAGCATTCGTAAACATGTTTGGCGGTAGCTACTTCGGTAGCCACATACATGCCGGTTTCTTGTTTTACTCGTTTCAGCCATGCCAGGCCTTCTACACCGATGCCTTCGAAGCCTCCCGGTTTGGTACGCGGCTTCCAGATTCCGGCACGGAATATTTTGATACCTTTATTGGCCAGCATAGTGGCTGTATCCATTACTTGTTGTTCTGTTTCGGCACTACATGGGCCGGCAATGATCATCGGGCGTTTCTTTTCAATTCCCGCCAGTTCGATGGGTTTTAAATCTAATTCCATAAATCTATCTTGTTTTTTATTACATTATCTTTTTAATTCTTTCCAGTGCTTCTGCCAGTTTGTCCTCCTTGGCACAAAGGGAGATGCGGATATAGCGTTTGCCGTTGCTGCCGAAGATGAAGCCCGGAGTGATGAACACACGTGCTTCGTGCAACACTTTTTCGGTCAGCTCTTCCACGTCATTGTAAGATTCGGGGATGCGTCCCCAAAGGAACATGCCTACCTGATTGGGATCAAAACTACAACCGAGTACTTTCATAATCTCTTCTGCCAGTTGGCGGCGACGGCTATAGACATTGACGTTCGCTTCTTCGTGCCATTCCACACTGTTGTTGTAAGCCTGTGCGGCGGCCAGTTGCATGGGGCGGAAAGTTCCTGAATCAATATTACTCTTTATTTTCAATATCCATTGTACGAACTGCGCGTTGGTAGCAAGCATTCCCACACGCCATCCCGGCATATTGTGGCTCTTGCTCATCGAGTTGAACTCGATACAGCATTCTTTGGCACCGGGCACATTGAGGATGCTCAGCGGCTGTTTGTTCAGGATAAAGCTGTATGGGTTGTCGTTTACAATCACGATGTTGTGCCGGCGTGCAAAGTCTACCAGCTTTTCATACAGTTCCATCGTGGCGTTCGCTCCGGTCGGCATATTGGGATAGTTGGTCCACATTATCTTGACGCGGCTCAAGTCCATCTTCTCCAGTTCCTCGAAGTCGGGTTGCCAGTGGTTGTCTTCGCGCAGGTTGTAGTTCACAATCTCGCTGCCCAATATCTTGTTTAAAGAGGTGTAGGTAGGATACCCCGGATTGGGAACCAATACCTGGTCACCCGGATTGACAAATGCCAGTGTAACATGCAGGATACCTTCCTTGGAACCGATCAGGGGCTGGATTTCTGTCGCCGGATCAAGATCGACATGATACCAGCGTTTGTACCAGCCGGCCATGGCTTTGCGTAGTTCGGGGATGCCGACGGTGGGCTGGTATCCGTGAACATCGGGGCGTTTCGCCTGCTCGCACAGTACTTGCACGGTTTCTTCCGAAGGAGGCATGTCAGGGCTTCCTATCCCCAGGCTGATCACATTCTTACCTTCGGCATTCATTTGTGCCACTTCTTTCAGTTTACGGCTGAAATAGTATTCGCTAACATTCGCCAGACGGTCTGCCGGCTGAATATTATATGGTTGATGTTCCTTCTGCATATTCTCCTAATATTTTAAGTTCTTTTGTCAATGGGGTTACGGCGTCAATAGACTGTTTGTATCTCAGATAATCATTGAAAATTACATCTACGTAGAACAGGTATTCCCATTCGCGTCCGATGATGGGCAATGATTGGATTTTGGTGAGATTGATTTTATAGAAAGAAAAGATAGAGAGCACTTGCGACAGGCTTCCTTCGTTGTGGGGGAGGGAGAAGACGATGTTGGCTTTGTTCACACTGGAACGGTTGCGGAGTTCGTCGGCTTTCCATGGGTCGGCCACTACCAGGAAACGGGTGAAGTTGTGTTTGTTGGTTTCGATGCCTTCTTCCAATACCTTCATTCCGTACAAATCGGCGGCGTATTTGGAGCAGATGGCGGCATGCCCTTTCAGGTTATCCCGTTTGATGGCTTCCGCGCTCCCGGCTGTATCTTCCGTTTCTACGATTTTCAGTTTGGGATGTTGCATCAGGAATTCCCGGCATTGTGCCAAGGCGACGGGGTGGGAGTTGACTTCTGTCAGTGTATCCCAGTCATCATCGGGCAGACACATGAAACTGTGCTTGATGCGTAGTTTGTGTTCTCCGATAATGGTCATTCCACTTTCGCGCAGCAACTCGTAGTTATGCAGCAGGCTGCCTGCAATGGTGTTTTCGATGGCAAGCATACCAATCACATTGCTATCCTGCTTCATATTCGAAAAGATTTCCTCGAATGTGGAACAGCAGATTAGTTCGATTTCTTCCTCCGGGAAGAACTTGTGGGCGGCAATGTCGTGATATGAGCCCGGTACACCTTGTATTGCTATCTTTTTCATTTGCTGTTTTATTTATTATAAAAAAATCCCGCTTCTTGCCGGAAGCGGGATTTCGTTGTTATTATCGCATTGATTTATTCGTCGTTTAACGTACACATACAAACTCCCGCTTCACTTTGTTGCTAAAGTAAAAGTAATAAAAGAAGAAAAAGTATGTATTGTATAATGCTTTCATTTTGTTCTCATTGTTATTGAATACGCTGCAAAAGTAATATTTTTCTAGCAAAAACAAATAAATAAGAAGTTTTTTTTCAAATTTTTTTTTAGGGGATGCCTGTTTGACTCCGGCTTTCCATAATTCCCGGCAGCTGCTGTAAAGCCCAGTTTACCAATCCTTCTATATGTGGCATTAAGCTTTTTCCTCTTTCTGTCAGTTCATATTCGACTCGTGGCGGAACTTCGGCATACACTTTCCGGCTCACTAGTCCGTCAGTTTCCAGTGTGCGCAGGGTTACAGTCAGCATGCGTTGTGAGATATCGGCTATGGTTTTATGGATATCGCAGAACCGCATGGTTCCGTTAGCGTTTAATGTGATAAGAACTAGCATAGACCACTTGTCACCAAGCCTGCACAATACATTCCGTACAGGGCAATTATTATCCGGATGAAAATTTCTCATTTTTTAATATTTCCTATTCGCTTGTCGTTCAACAATGGTTACCTCTGTGTAAGTCCCTTATCTATAGGTGCCTTATTGTTTTTTGGAAGAAGGATACTTACATTTGCATCACAAAAGTAATAAACTTACTAAAGATAACTATTGTTTTACTAGATAAATTTATTGTTTCACTTAATAAGTTTAGATTATGGCAAAGAAAGTAGCTGTTTTAGCGGTAAATCCGGTGAACGGATTCGGTTTGTTCCAGTATTTGGAAGCGTTTTTTGAAAACGGTATATCCTATAAGGTATATGCAGTAGCGGAAACAAAGGAAATTAGAACAAACTCGGGTATTGAATTGGTTGCCGATGATGTGATTGCAAACCTTATAGGGCATGAAGATGATTTTGATGCTTTGGTTTTTGCTTGTGGGGATGCGGTTCCTGTATTCGCCCAACATGCGGATAAACCTTATAATGTGGACTTGATGTCGGTCTTGAAAGCCTTTGCCGGGAAGGGAAAGATCCTGATAGGTCATTGTGCGGCAGGCATGTTGTTTGATTTTGCTGGAATTACAGAGGGAAAGAGATTAGCTGTGCATCCTTTGGCAAAACCGGCTGTAAGTAAGGGGACGGCTACTGATGAAAAATCGGTTGTCGATGGTAATTTTTATACTGCCCAAAGTGAAAACTTTGTTTGGACAATGATGCCTCAGGTAATTGAAGCCTTGAAAAAGTAGGGGAATTAATGTCGTCCAATGTAGAAATTTCCTATATTTGGGCGACAATTCCTAAAAATAGAAATAATGAAATACAATTTTGACAAAGTGATAGATCGCAGCGGTACGTCTGCTGAGAAACTGGAAGGGCTGAAGCAAATTTGGGGACGCACGGATCTGATCCCCTTATGGGTGGCCGATATGGATTTCGCCACAGCTCCTTTTGTGACGGATGCGATCCGTAAGCGTTGCGAGAATGAAGTCCTGGGCTATACCGGTAAACCGGACAGTTATTACAATGCTATTATAAACTGGGTAAAACTGCGTTATGATCTGACTGTGGCCAAGGAAATGATAAATTTTGTTCCCGGCATTGTACCGGGCATCGGTATGGCTATGAATTGTTTTACCCGAAAAGGGGATAAGGTAATGATTCAACCGCCTGTTTATCATCCTTTTGCATGGGTGACCACCCGCAATGAGCGTACACTGGTCACCAATCCGCTGAAGTGGGAGAACGGAATGTACCGTATGGATTTGGATGCCTTCCGTGAACAGATAAAGGGTTGCAAGCTCTTTATCTTGTGTAATCCTCACAATCCTGGTGGCGTGGTTTGGAGAGAAGAAGAGCTAAGCGCGATAGCCGATATCTGTTATGATGAGAAAGTATTGGTCTTCTCGGATGAGATTCATGCCGACCTCACTTTGCCTCCTCATAAGCATCGTCCTTTTGCTACTATCAGTGAAAAGGCCAGGATGAATTCCGTTACTTTTATGTCTCCCAGCAAGGCATTCAATATGCCGGGGCTGTCCGCTTCCCATGCTATTATTTTTAATGAAGAATTGCAGCGGCAGTTCCGTACCTATATAGATGCCGGCGAGCTGGATATGGGGCATGTGTTTGCTTTCCTGTCTGTTGAGGCGGCTTATAGCCATGGAACGGAATGGCTGGATCAATGCTTGGCCTATATACAAGGGAATATTGATTATGTGGATGAATTTCTCAAATTCCACACTCCTAAAATCAAAGCGATCCGTCCCGAGGCTTCCTATCTGGTGTGGCTGGATTGCCGTGAGTTAGGGTTGACGCAGGAGGCATTGAATGATTTCTTTGTGGATAAAGCGCATCTGGCACTGAATGATGGGGCAATGTTCGGTAAAGAGGGCACCGGATTCATGCGCTTGAATGTAGCAAGCCCGCGTTGCATTCTTGAAAAGGCCATGGGACAACTGGCTGAGGCTTATCAGTTAGTATAAGGTAATAAATGATAACGTGTCTCTGTGTTTATAGGCTAATCTCATATCCCTTTCAGAAAATCCTCCAATTTAGCGTCACTGGCCAACCCCAGTCTTTTAACCAGTGTAGGGCAGGAATATAATCGGGATAGAAGGCTGTGAAGCTGCGGCGGAACTCAGCTTCCTTGTCGGAACTGAGAATTTCGGTGCTGATTTTCATCCGAAGGTCGCTGACAACGTTCTGTTTCGACACGGCATCCAGGCGCGAAGACATTTCGTTGAGCCGGCTGGATGTTGTGTGCAGTTCTTGTGTTAATGAAGCATTATGTCGGCTTAACTCTTGTTTTGCCTTGAACAATGCCTCGTATATACGGACTTTCGCAAAAAACACCTTTTACGAGGGCTAAACTCTGAAATTTAGTGCTATATTTGCCGGACAAGATTTTTAAGTATTAACCCCGTCCATGACTCCCAAGGCTGTGACCGTTGGTTCGGGCAGGCTATTTAGGTAACCCGGAGATTGGCTTTTCCTACCTACAAAGCATCAATCTCTTCGGCAGACAGTCCCGTAATCCGGGAAATAAAAGAATATTCCAGGCCCATCTCCTTCATTTTACGGGCATTGGATAAGCGTTCCTCCTCACGACCTTCCTCTCTACCTTCTTTACGCCCCTCCTCACGTCCTTTCTGCAATCCCCTCTGTTCCCCTTTCCATTCCGCCGTATCAATTACATTGGTCAGGTCACGGTAAACCTTCAGGCTCTCCTCGTATTCCATACGCTTGACGGGAGTGAACTTCGCTATCTCGGCAGCCTCAAAAAGACGGGTAAAGATACGTTCCTGCAAGGCGGCAGGGCGCTCCAGCAAACGGGAAAGATTGTGCAACACGAACATCCATTTGTCAAACAGTGTAACCAGTTCCTCCTCACTCTTATGGAATTTGGGCATTTCCAAGTAGATAAAGGTCAACTTGTCATAAAAGACTTCCTTGCGGTGAATATCCATCAGTTTCACCTCATGGTGAAAATAATTCTCGTCATCACTGTCTTCATCAAACACAAAGTTCAGAATGCCCACAGTATATACAGCCTTCAGCTCATAATTCCAGTCGCCACGCTTTGCCTGCTCGCGGATGGGAAAAGAAGCATAAAACACGCTCCGGTCCTTGAAGAACTTCTGACCCGCCTTCTGCATCTCGACGATGAATTTCTCACCCGCCGTATTCTCGCAATACACGTCAAAGACTGCCTTGCGGTCCAGCTCCGCCATGCCCAGATGCTCGGCGTTGAGATAGGTCACATCCGTTATATCGTGCTCCAAATGAAGCAGGGAGTTCAGGAAACCTATGAGCAAGTCCTTGTTCATAGGCGTACCGAAAAGGAGCTTGAAACCGAAATCGGTATAAGGGTTTATGTATCTGTCGGGAAATTCATTGGTCAGCATAACGGCTCGTCTTTTATCGTTCTGACTACAAAGATAACAAATAATTATTCATTGTTATTTTCCGCACCGTATTTTTTATAGCTGCTGGTCACGGCTTTTTCATTTAAGCTTTGGGTTGGGCGTACAATATCCCTGTCCATGCCAGTGCGGCATGGATGTAATAAACCAACGCCAATAGAAAGTTGGACGCGAAAATGCTCTCATGCCCTCACTTTTGTTGTAACTGGTTTATAATGAACTGCTTATTAGTGGTGGTAGCATTATCATTAGTGAGGGCAATGCCCTCACTAATGGACGTTTAAAAATAAATTATTCCAACTTTAATGCATAACGCAAAGTGACATTTAAACAACTGCTCAAAAGGCGAAATTTGCTCAAATTCGGTGTTGTTTCACCGCAATATCTCCTCATTTTCCTCATTCACCCCCTAAGCGTTCGTTCTTATAAAGAGCCGTTTTCTCCCTTTTCTGTTCTTGCTTTTTATATGTTACAATTACTTATTCACCTAGGTGGTTAAGTCTAACCACGAGGGTGGTTAAAGTTAACCACCTAGGTGAATAGACTTAACCACGTCCGTGGTTAATGGATATTGAACTTTCAATCATCAAAGAAGAACAGTATAACACAAACTACGGAGGCCGCTATTTACGCTGTTTTGAGGCGGCATATCAAGATTTTGAAATAAACAATAAATGCGAGTGGGAATGTTCCGTTGTTAAAACGGAACATTCTTGGTCATATTCTCATAATTATTGTATTGCCCGCTGATGGTCGCTTCCTTTTCAGGAGCTAACTCTATCGCTTTCTTCATATCTTCTACCGAGCCGTCTTTGTCTCCTTTCAGCAATTTGACACGGCCCCTTTCGTGATAGGCTTTGGCAAAGTCCGGATTAATTTCAATAGCCTCATCGTATACTGCCAGCGCTTTATCAAAATCTTTGTTAGCCAGATGCAGCCCGCCGGATAGCAGATAGGCTTTTTCATTAAACGGATTGAGTGAAAGCACCTGGTTAAAGCACTCCTCTGCCTGTGCAGGTTCATTGGTAGCAGCTAGAATTTCTCCTTTCAACAGCAGGGCTTGCTCGTCGTCGGGGTTAAGGCTGAGCAGTTTCTGTATGTCTTCCGCCGCATCTTTTGCCTGCTTCATTTCCCAAAGCATTTCGGCACGTAGCTGGTAGGCTTCGGTATAGTCTTCTTTCAATACGATGGCTTTGGTCAGCATGGCAATGGCGGTGATGTCTTCTTTCATGCCGATGGCGGCTTTGGCGGACAGATAGAATGATAGTGGATTTTTGTTATCCAGTGCCAATGCCTTTTGGCAGGCATCATTCATCCCCTCATAGTCTTCCTGCATATAGCAGATGCCGGCCAGTGACAGGAAGGTATTTACTTGTTCCGGATCTTTGGCGGCCATGCGGTCCAGCGTGATGCGGGCATCATCCAGCCGGTTTGCCTGGGTATAGGCGGTAGCCAGCAAACTGAGAGTTTCCGGTTCGTCGTCGATGGCGACCGCTTCTTCAAAGCATTTGATGGCGTAGGGCAGTTTGCCCATACGCTGGGCACGGATGCCGTCGTATTTTAAAATCTCGAAGTTCTTTTTGTTATTTTTCTCTTTCTCGGTTTCGGGGGTGCTGTTTCCACCGAATAAGGATTTAAATAAGCCCATAATTGATAGTTGTTTTATTTGTCTACGGTTATAATGAATCGTCTGAGGTAAATTTCCTGTTCTTGATTCTGTATGTTGGTAAAACGTACGGCCTTTATCGGTCTCTGTTGCAGGTCAACCGTCAACCGGTTCTTTTCTTGCTTGAAATTCACTTGGGTCCAATCCGTTCCGTTATCGGATATTTCAAGCTTGCCCCAAGCGGCTGTTTCCGGTTTGCCGAAATCAATATCTATGCTTTTGCCGGGGTAAACCTGGTCCAGTTCTACGGTGAATGAGCCTTTGCCCGGCCATTTGATTACTTCCAGTGCCGGAGATATCTGGATGCGGTTGGTCTTTACCTGCAAGGGCAGGTTCTTTATCTGACTGATGTCGCTGACCAATGTATGTGGCATATAGTCGGTTTCCGCATTCAGCTGTGTGTGATGCTTTTGGTTATAATGCCGGGTGACAGTGGCAAAAGTTTGGTCAATCAAGGGTTTGATTACTTTTCCGGCGGTTTTTACTCCGGGCTGATAGGGATTCTGATTGTAGGTCTGGTCAATCTGGAACATTTGTTGCTGCAAGGCTTTCACATGCTTGTATTTACGTATGAACAAGGACGGGTCATTGTTTTCATACGCCTTGACCATGGCCAGCACTTCATTGCCGGTTTCACCCAATAGCTTGAACTGATGCAGCCATGGCATGATTTCCGTTACAATCGGATGCTTGTCGGCATGGGCAATCAAAATATCACTTGACTCGCCCATTTGGCTGAAAGTCTCTTGTAAAAGGGAGAAATCTTTCTCGCTGTAAGTCTGGTTTTTCACATAGCTTTCGGTAAAACGGCGGGCTGCCGGCTGAAGGGATACGGATTCCTCGCGGCGGTATTTATGTCCGTTGGGGCCTAGATCCGAGTTATGGGCGGCAAAGAACTCCAATTCCGTAGCCGCTTCGGGCAGAATATTCATGATGGCATCTTTCCAGGCCTTCTCATTGTCATATTCAGCAGGGTTCCAGGCATAGGCGGCTACGCTGTAAATGGCTATTTTGGATGCCTCGGCATGTTCCATCGGGTTGCTGACAAAGCCGGACATCTGATCGGCTATCCGGGTGTCATTTCCGTATACCGGCCCCATGAGCAAGTGGTCTCTGACGTAATCGGAAACCGGGAAGTTCCACCAGATATAGGCAGGACGCTTGATCCGTTCGTTTATCCATTCAATGCCGTCCTTGGTTATATCGGAAATGACACGGTCGCCTGTCCACATGATCTGTACGGACGGGTTCAGTTTGTCTCCCAGCGTGGTAAGATATCCTTTGGCTGGATCGGACCAGCTTTTGTTGTATTCCGTGGGACACATGATGAGGGGGGTGACGTCCGGTTTGGCTTTCACAAAATGCTCGTCTATGTAGTTCAGCAGTTCCGCCTGTTTCACAGGGTTGGTGCCTTCTCCTGAAATGTCATCAAAGAATACGGCGAAAGAACGGACTCCGAGCTGATACATCTTTTCAAATTTTGCCAATAGCAGCTCACGGTCTTTCTGGTTCCATTGGATGTCTTGTCCCGGATGGATGGCCCAGACGAAATCCACTTCGTTCTCGTGGGCTACTTTGACTAGTTCCTGCAATTGCCCGGCTTCCTTTTCGGGGTAGGGCAGGCGCCAGTTGGGGCAACTATGGTAGGGGTCGTCTTTAGGACCGTATATATAGGTGTTCATCTTGTTCTCGCCATAAAACTGAAGTTGGCGAAGGCGGGCTGAATGGCTCCAGGGAGTGCCGTAAAATCCTTCCACCACACCGCGGTAACGGACAGACGGATAGTCCTTTATCTCTACTTCCGGCAGCCGGTTGTCCTTTAGCAATTGCCTCAGGGTCTGCAAGGCATAATAGGTTCCGCGTTCGTCATTTCCCGCCAGAATTATTTCTTTCTGATTGATGGACAGGTAATAACCTTCCTTCTGGTTGGGAATTTGACGGGCGAATTTGCGGATAGCCTTGTCCCCTTTTTCTCCAATATAGATGTGCAAACCGGTATCGCCCGGTTGTTTTCCGCCCAATATTTTTTTTAATTCCTGTACAGCATACGGATTGGCTTCGGATTCTCCCGAAAGCCGGTAAGTTTCAGACAAACAGATTTGTCCGTCTTGTTTGGAAACTTGTTGAGGTATGGGCTGTACACCTATGTTTTGGGCAAAGATATTACAACCGGTAAAAAGACAAATGATCGCCAGATGCATTTTTTTCATGTTCTATTTTGGGGTAAAAGGTTAATAAATCGATGGCAAAGATACGATTTATAAAGAAAGAATTCCATTTTTTAATTGTATTATTTCTTCGGAAAGCAGGTAAGAGAGTACCTTTTCCGTTTTTTCACGATTATTATCCAATTGCTCCAGCAGTTCCGAAGCGGGCATGGCACTTGTTTGCAACAACTGTTTGATTTGCATTTCCAGTTCCTGGAATTCTCCCCATTTCACTCCTGAATGATGTTTGTTGAGGCATACGTCACACTGTCCGCAGTTGTGCTCGTTCTTTTCTCCGAAGTATCTGAGCAGCATGCGGCTACGGCATTTATCATCGGCTGTGGCATATTCTATCATAGCCTTGATCCGGGTGGTATAGCTTTTTTTCCGGTCTTCGTATATTTCCCGGGTCAGGACAAGGCGGTTCTTCTCCTGCCGTTCACGGGTATAGATGATATAAGGTGTCTTTTTCCGGGGAATGTAATGTATGATATGTTTGCGGGTCAGTGCCAGCAGTATTTCATAGATCCGCTGGCGGGTTAGTCCGGAACGGCTCACTAGGGAATCTTCGTTGATGCAGGCATAATCGGTAAATAATCCGGTGTAAGAGCGCAGGATGATGTTTATCAGTTTTTCTGTGTCTGCATCATTTTCGTGTAGTTTATAGAGTTCGTCGCGCCTCATGGTGAAAAGAATGCGTGAGGCGTTGTCTTGCTCGTCCGTATATTCCAAATATCCGGCGCGGGTCAGGATCTTTAAAGCACTGTCTGCCTGTACGGGGAAATGTTTGAAATTGTGGCAGAATTCATCCAGGTTGAAAGCAAAGGTGCAGCCCATGCCGTCTCCCATGGCCATTTGAAAATAGTAGTTGATGTCTTCATACACTTTCCGGATATAGTCCTTGTCGGGGAATGTGTCACTGATACGCTTGTTGAGGGTGGTTTTATCACTTTGGGCGTATAGCAGGACAGCGTATGCTTTCTGCCCGTCACGTCCGGCCCGTCCCGCCTCTTGGAAATAAGCTTCGGGAGAATCGGGCATATCTATATGGATCACGATACGTACGTCCGGTTTGTCGATGCCCATGCCGAAGGCGTTGGTTGCCACCATGACACGGCTTTCTCCGGTGAGCCAGCTTTTTTGGCGTTGGTCTTTTACATCATTATTCAAACCGGCATGATAGAAAGTGGCGGTTATGCTGTTCTTGATCAGCAGTTCGGCTATCTCGCGTGTTCTTTTCCGGTTACGGGTATAGACAATGGCGCAGCCGGGCACGCTGTTTAAAATATGTAGCAGTTCTTCCTGTTTGTTTTCTGTAGAACGTACAATGTAGGCCAGGTTCTTTCTTTCGAAACTCATCCGGAAAACCTGACTGTCTTTTTTAAAACTCAGCCTGGCCTGAATGTCTGTTACAACTTCCGGGGTGGCGGTTGCTGTCAGTGCCAGGACAGGTATGTCGGGAAGAAGTTCGCGGATTTCTGCAATTTTCAGATAAGCGGGGCGGAAATCATATCCCCATTGTGAGATGCAGTGTGACTCGTCTACCGTGATCATGCTTACCTTCATGCTCCGTAGTTTGCTACGGAATATTTCGGTATTCAGCCGCTCCGGGGAGATATAAAGGAATTTATAGTCGCCGAAGATGCAGTTTTCCAGTGCGACGATGATTTCTTCACGTGTCATGCCCGAATAGACTGCCAAAGCTTTGATGCCCCGGTCTCGTAAATTACGTACCTGGTCTTTCATCAGGGCGATAAGAGGCGTGATGACCAGGCATAATCCGGGTTGGGCTAAAGCCGGAACTTGAAAGGTGATGGATTTGCCGCCACCGGTAGGCATCAGCCCTAGTGTGTCGTGACCGCTGCCTATGCTTTCAATGATTTCTTTCTGTATGCCCCGAAAGTCATCATATCCCCAATATTGTTTTAGAATTTCTTTATAGGTCATGGGAAGGAAAATAAGGAAATTATGTCAAAACTAAAATGACTTGTCATCTTGTTGCCGGTATAGATGATAACGTCATTAAAGCTTTGACATACTCCAAAGATAAATCTTTATTGTTACTCCTCACTGGGCTTTATATCTTCTATCTGCAATTGTACTTCGCCACGCTTATGCGTATTCTCCTCAATGGTATAACAAATATCAAAAGAACGTTTTGTCTTGATATAGCGTGCTTGCGAACTTTGTCCGAAAGCGATGCCGTTCATTACATTGTTTGACTTGTTGTCCACCAGCTCCAGCTTGATATGTTCCTGGTCACGCCCTACCACTTTGCTGGTACCATAATCATATACATTATGTGTACAAAAGATTGGCTTGTGGTTGTCCGGTCCGAAGGGATTGAACTTTTTCAAGTCGGCATGGAACTTCGGAGTGATATCCCGGAAGTCGATTTCTGCATCAATATCTATTACGGCACTAGTCTGTTCCGGTAAAATATGTTCTGTGACATAGGTTTCAAAACGGCTGGTGAATTCTTCCACATTTTCCACTTTCATGGATAGTCCTGCAGCATAAGTGTGTCCTCCAAAGTTTTCCAACAAGTCACGGCAGTGTTCGATGGCTTTGTAAACATCGAAACCTGAGACGGAACGGGCAGAACCCGTTGCCAGATTATCCGTACGGGTCAATACTACTGCCGGCCGGTAATAAATTTCTGTAAGGCGTGAGGCTACGATACCGATCACTCCTTTATGCCACGCTTCATTATAGATGACAATGGAACGCCGGTCTGCCAGCCCTTCCAGACGATCTACAATTTGATTGGCCTCTTCGGTCATGGTCTTGTCCAGGTCCTTGCGGGTCTCATTGTACTGGTTGATTTGGTTGGCTTTCTCCAATGCTGCCGAAAAGTCCTTTTCTATAAGCAGTTCCACCGCTTCTTTTCCGTTCTGGATGCGTCCGGACGCGTTGATGCGCGGGCCTATCTTGAATACGATATCGCCTACGGTGATTTCTTTTTCTGATAATCCGCATACATCGATAATGGCTTTCAGTCCTACACTGGGATTGGAGTTCAACTGCTTTAAGCCATGATATGTCAGTACCCGGTTCTCTCCCATGATAGGTACGATATCCGATGCTACACTGACAGCAACCAGATCCAATAAAGGAGTCAGTTGATGAAATTCAATGCCATTGTTCAAGGCGAAAGCCTGCATGAATTTGAAGCCTACGCCACATCCCGAAAGATGATCGTAAGGATACGTGTTGTCTGCCCGTTTTGCATTCAGAATAGCTACCGCCGGTGGCAATGTATCATCTGGTACATGGTGGTCGCAGATGATGAAATCGATACCTTTTTCTTTTGCATAAGCTATTTCCTCTACGGCTTTAATGCCGCAATCCAGCACGATAATAAGCTTTACGCCTGTTTCACAGGCATAATCCACTCCTTTTACTGATACTCCGTAGCCCTCATTATACCGGTCGGGAATATAGTAGTCAATGTTCGAATAGAACTGCTGGAGAAATTTGTACACCAATGCTACGGCTGTTGTGCCGTCCACATCATAATCTCCATAAACCATGATACGTTCTTTCCTGCCCATAGCTTGGTTGAGTCGTTCTACAGCGATGCTCATATCCTTCATCAGGAATGGGTCGTGTAGCTCGTTAAGCTGGGGGCGGAAAAATCTTTTAGCCTCTGCTGCTGAGGTCATACCTCTTTCCAGCAACAACTTGCAAAGAATCGGGCTGATCCCTGTTTCCTTTGCTAATGCTTTAGCTGCTTCTGTCTGTTCTTGGCTTGGAGGTTGATAATTCCATTTGTGATTCATTTTATATATTGTTTTTTCTTTTTTCTGCTCTCGGTGACGGGGTGAGACCAACTTCTGGTTATATTTACCCAATCAATCCGTAAAGTTAGGAAAAAACAAATTAAAAAACCGCTAATTCCATATATATTTTATGGAATTAGCGGTAATACACTGTATAATAGTGAATTATTTGATGCCTAATTTCTTGGCGATTTCTTTAGGAAGTGCATTTTTATTGACTACAATATTCATGGTTTTGTAACGGGCGAATGCCTTTGAAGCATACCATAAACCATCGTATTTCCCGGCTTTGCCCCAAGAGTTCTTTACCATATAATATTCGTTTCCTTCTTGGTCTTTGGCTATACCGTAGATCAACATGCCATGATCATCGGTTGTTTCCCAATTGTCGTATGCTTCCTGGCGTTCTTCTTGTGTACACCATTTCTGAGGCTGTGGCTTGGTGTTCAGTTTCTTTTCTTCCGGTTTCATTTTCAGCCAATGCGCCATGTCCGAACCGCTTAGTTCTTGTACTTTTTCCGTGTCGGGCATTACGGCTACACCATCGCGTGTAAAGCCTTGTTCGCTGACATCGGAACCCCATGCGATTGGATAGCCGTTATAGATGGCGTTGTCGAACACTTGCATGAATTCATCAAGCGGAAGGTTGTATGATTGTCCCCAGCGCCAGTTGTCTTGAATCTCAAGAACAAATGGTTCATAGAACGGATGGTGTGTGTAAGAGGTCAATGAGATGTAATCATTGGGATTCAATCCGGTTGATTCGAAGAATGAATGGGGAGTGTATTCTTTTCCTTTATAGGTGAATTTCTCGGGACATTCACCTAAATAGATATCGTGGATGGCGGCAATAGCCTTTTTCCACAAGGGGGTATGGTTGCTGTCGGTCTGGAGTTTGCGCAGTCTTCCTTTGGCTATGGCTGCCACTACGGCGTCGGACACGGCGGTAAGCTCTGTGTGGTTGCTTAATGTATCACCATACATCACGCCGGGACGCATCACTTCTTCGGGTACCAGACCAAATTTTTTCATACCATAGATGACATCATAAAAGGATCCTCCTTGTGAAAAAGATACATCTCCGTGAGTGCGTACAGCGGCATCGGCCCGATCCAGGTAGGTCTGGTGTACAATGTACATTTCAGAAAAGTCGTACTCCCCTTTTCCCATGCGGAGTAATTCTGATTCCAGAAAAGCCATACTGGAGTAGCACCAGCAAGTACCGGCACGGCTTTGGTTCTTGACTGAAGTGATAGGCAGTTCTTTTACTGTGGTGAATACAAACCCTTCTTCCTTGGGTTCTTCTTTTTGTGCGTCTTGTGCAAAGAGGCTCATACTGCATAAACCTAATGCTGCTAATAATGTAAATCTTTTCATTTTAGAAATAATAGTTTTGTTTGTTATGTCACTCATTCATAATAGTTTCTACTTCTTCGATCGTGATGGGGATACGCTTCTCGCCTGTAAAACGGGAGCCTTCCGGAGTAATCAGAATATCATCTTCCAGGCGGATGCCTCCAAAATCCTTGAATTTCTCGATAGCATCAAAGTTCAGGAAGTCTGTATGCATTTTCTCTGCTTTCCATTTGTCTATCAAAGCGGGGATGAAATAGCAGCCGGGTTCATCAGTAATTACAAAACCTTCTTGCAAACGGCGTCCCATGCGCAGAGATGCCAGGCCAAACTGGGAAGAAGGCCGGATTTCATCATCGTATCCTACATAAATTTGTCCCAAATCTTCCATGTCATGTACGTCCAATCCCATCATGTGTCCTAATCCATGAGGCAGGAATAAGGCGTGTGCACCGGCGGCGACGGCTTCCTCTACATTACCTTTCATGAGTCCCAGGTCTTTTAATCCTTGAGCTAGTACTTTGCACACTTCCAGGTGCACAGACATATAAGTTATGCCCGGACGGGTTATTTCCAACGCTTTATCATGGCAGGCCAATACAATGTTGTATATATCTTTCTGTCGTCCTCCAAATTTACCTCCTACTGGTACGGTGCGTGTATGATCTGAGCAATAATTGGTCACTCTTTCAGCTCCGGCATCTGTCAGCATCATGCGGCCTACCTCTAATATATGGCTGTGGTCATGGTTGTGCAATGTTTCCCCATGCTGGGTCAGGATGGTGGCGAATGAGGTCATGCTTCCATAAGAAGCGGCGATGCCATCCAATACTCCGGCGATATATTGTTCCTTTACTCCCGGTTTGCACAGGCGCATGGCGGCCGTGTGCATTTCGTAACCTATATTACATGCCAGGTCGATTTCCGCTATTTCGCAAGCTTCTTTTACGGAGCGTAAATCAACTACGGCTTTTATCAGTTCTACAGAAGCGTATTTCTTTACTATGGCTGCACGGATACCGGTCAAGTCTTCCAATAACATCATATTGTCGAACCGGTAGGGAGGGAGGAAGTGCACTTTTCTGCCTTGTGCGACAGCTTTTCCTATCATTTCTTTCAGTTGGGCAAATGGAAAACTTTTCTGGATTCCTACTTGTGCGGCCAGATCTTTCACACTGGGCTGGGGACCCATCCAAATAATGTCATCCATGTCCACATCATTTCCGAAGAAATAATCTTCTCCGGCTTCTATATCCATTACGCCTGCATATCCGGGGTGGGAATGACCGAAAAAGTAGAGGAATGAGCTGTCCTGACGGAATTTATATGTGTTATCCGGATAGTTTGCCGGAGCTTCATTGTTACCTAGTATAAGGATAATGCCATTTTGCACTTTATCTCTAAGTGCCTGACGGCGTCTTTGATAAGTTGAGGAATCAAACATGGTTAACATTGTTTTAATTTGATGATTTATTTATCTGTTTTGCAAATATACGAAATTAAATTTTAAAAAAAATGCAGATGTACAATGAAAAAGATATCTTTGCGATGAACATTGCTTGCTGATAGATTATTTTTTATAAAATAGATGGAAATAGACGAGAAAACAGGATTGGTATTGGAAGGAGGCGGTATGCGTGGAGTGTTTACTTGCGGTGTACTCGATTATATGATGGATCATGCTATTTGGTTCCCATACGGGATCGGTGTGTCTGCCGGAGCGTGTAATGGTCTTTCATATATGTCACGCCAGCGGGGGAGAGCCAAGTTCAGCAATATTGATTTATTGGATAAATATCACTATATCAGTATCAGGCATTTGTGGCGCAAGCATTGCATCCTTGACCAGAATTTGTTGTATGATCAGTTCCCAAAGCAAATTCTTCCTTATGATTATAAGGCGTATGCCGAGAATCCTGCCCGTTTTGAGATGGTGACAACCAGTTGTGTGACAGGAAGGGCCTGTTATTTGGAGGAAAAGCAAGATGCCGACCGTATCATAGCTATTGTGAAGGCATCCAGCAGCCTGCCTTATGTTTGCCCTATTACGTATGTGGATGGGGAACCGATGTTGGATGGGGGAATTGTGGATTCTATTCCGGTGGTGCGTGCCATGCAGCAGGGTTATGATAGGAATGTAGTCGTGTTGACTCGTAACAGAGGATATCGTAAGAAAGAAAAAGATATCAAGATTCCCCATTTTATTTACAAGAAATATCCTCGGTTGCGTGTAGCATTGAGTAAGCGTTGCCAGGTGTATAATGAACAGCTTGAGCTGGTGGAGCAACTGGAGGATGAAGGAAAGATATGGGTAATCCGTCCGGTCCGACGGATGGAGGTGGATCGTATCGAAACGGATATCAAGAAGCTGACCGCTCTTTATGAGGAAGGTTATATCTGCGCAAAGAGGGTGTTAGAAGGAATTTAAGTCCTAAATAAGTGACTTTTTTGTAAAATATAAGTTCTGTTTCAATTGATTGGCTTATATTTGTGCCTTGTTATAATGAGGAATACTATGAGAAATTTATTCGTCTTTTGGATTTTGCTTATTTCTGCTCCTTTGTCTGCTTCTCCTTATAGTGCTGAAATAGAGTCGCTTTTATGTAAGTTGGATTCATTGGTTGCACGGAAAAATGAGTTTGTTGCGGCTAAGGAGGAAAAGATAGATCAGCTTCGTAGGCAGAGAAAGAATGTCCGGACACTGGAAGAGCAGTATTGGCTGAACAAAATGTTTTATGATGAATATTTTGTGTATAATGCAGATTCTGCCATGTTTTATGTAGATAAGAACCTGTCCATAGCTTGTGAAATTGACCGGAGAGAGTGGCAGGCCGAATGGAAAATTAAGAAATCGTTCTTATTGGCTGCCACCGGACTGTTGAAAGAAGCATTGGATGAACTGCAAGGTGTTTCGGGACAATTGCTTGCTCCTGAGTTGAAAGTGGAATATTACGGGCAGATGATGTATCTTTATTCCCATTTCGGGCAATATTCGGGGAATGATAATATGGGTAATCTTCGTGAAGGATATTATCAGAAAGAAGGAGCGTATAAAGATTCTATTTATGCTACCATAACTTCTCAAGATCCTTTTTACTTATGGTATAAGGGGTGGAAGTTTTTGGGAACTTCCGAATCCGGTCCGGTAAAGAAAGAATTATTGGAGGAGGTTGCCGCTTCGCGTCTGGAAACTCGGAGGGATGCAATGAATGCCTATATTCTGGCATGTCTCTATCGCGAAGGGGGACAGCAGGATGCTTATCTAAAATATATGGCTCTTTCGGCCATGGCAGATGTGCGTACAGCCAACAAGGACATTGCTTCTTTGGAGGAGTTGGCAAAGGCATTGTTCGAATTGGGGGATATTGATCGTGCTTATATCTATATTAATTATTGTCTTCAGAATGCTCAGCTCTATCGCAATCGTGTGCGTGTGGTTGGCATTTCGGAAGTGCAGGATGCTATTCATCAGGCCTATTTGGAACGTAACCGGATGCAGGAAGCACGCCTGCATGTGTTTTTGATAGTGGTAAGTGTCCTTTCTGTGGTGCTGCTTGTTGCTATTCTTTATATATACAGGCAGATGAAGCATCTTTCCAACTCGCGCACCAAATTGAACGAGGTCAATCACTTGCTGAACAAACATGTGGACGAACTTTCACAAGCGCATACGCGGTTGGCGGAAGTGAACGGGCAGTTACAATCTCTGAACAGACAGTTGAAGGAGGCAAACTGCCAATTACGCGAGTCCAATTATGTAAAGGAAGAGTATATTGGTTATGTGTTTGCAATCTGTTCCAACTACATCAGCAAGTTGGATGAATTTCGCAAAAATATCAATCGTAAGATTAAGGTAAAACAGTTTGAGGACATTAAGGTGCTGACAGATACTCCTGCCATGGCACAGACTGAGCTGAAAGAATTTTACCATAACTTCGATGCCATTTTTCTACATGTCTATCCTGATTTTGTGAATGATTTCAATGCTCTGCTGCAACCCGACGAACGAATTATGCTGAAAGAAGGAGAATTGTTGAATACAGAGTTGCGCATCTATGCCTTGGTTCGTTTGGGGATCAATGATAGCATAAAAATAGCCGAATTTTTGCATTGTTCTCCGCAAACGGTTTATAATTATCGGTTGAAGACGCGTAATAAAGCTATTATTCCGAAAGAAGAGTTTGCCGATACGGTGAGGTCGTTAGGCAAGATGCAGGAATAGTAGTTCCGAAGTCTTGATTTATAAGCTATTCGGGTTTATGCCGTACCTAAGGTGTTCCTGTTGCATGTCTAAGGTTTTTTATGCGGGATATTAGTATATCGTACTATGATGCGATATACGTCTTTCGTACGTGCAGATATATTAATCTGCAAGATAAAAAATTTTAGCGAATTGTTTTGAAATGATTAGCAGGTCTATTAAGTATGATTGGTATAACTGCTATCCTTGTCATGGCTTCTGCTATTTTTCTCTGGTTTTAACCTGTCTTTTTAGCATAATTTCTTATTGATGAAGTTCCTTGTTCTCTACCTTTAGTTTACTTTTTAGTGAAAAATGGCTTGTGCAATGTATTGAAAATCAGTATGATTTAAATATTTCCGGTTTACTTTTGCTTTTTACTTGTCCATATACGGTATAATAGCTCATGCTATCTTTGCACAGACGAAAGTCAGAGAAAAAATGAGTGCTAACTTTAATGTTTTAATGTATGAAAAACGATTCTAATCGAAGACAAGCAATCAGATACGTTTTATCAGCCTGTTGCTTGTTGCTTTTCTTTTCTATCGGAATGTTCGCCCAGTCAATAAGGGTGAAGGGAAATGTGAAAGATGCAACCGGTGAACCTGTCATCGGTGCCAGTGTGTTGGTAAAAGGTACGACTAATGGTACGATTACCGATTTTGACGGTAACTTTGAATTGAACGATGTATCGGGCGATGCGGTTATTGAAGTCACTTTTGTAGGCTATTTGCCGCAAGAGGTCAAAGTTTCTTCTACCCCTCTAAACATTATCTTAAAAGAAGATACCAAAACTTTGGATGAAGTGGTGGTAATTGGTTATGGTGTCCAGAAAAAGAGTGTGGTTACTGCTTCTATTGCTAAAGTAGGTTCGGACGAATTGGGAAAAACGGCTCCTGTTCGTGTGGACAACGCTCTGAAGGGGCTTGTGTCTGGTGTGCAAGTGACACTGGCTTCCGGCCAGCCCGGCAGTGGCAGTAAAATCCGGATACGCGGTAATGGTACAATTAATAACTCTGATCCTCTTTATATAGTAGATGGAATGCCGATTGAAGGCGGTATTGATTATCTGAATCCCAGTGATATAGAGAGCATCGAGGTGCTGAAGGATGCCGCTTCGGGTGCTGTGTATGGTGCACGTGCAGCGAATGGAGTTGTTTTGGTGACAACCAAATCCGGCAAGATTGGAAAGACTACCGTGCAGTATGATTTTTCTTACGGATGGCAGAATCCGTGGCGTCGTCGCAGTGTGCTAGGTGCTGCCGACTATAAGATGATGATGACTGAGGCGGCTGTGAACAAGGATAACGATACGCGCTTTAATACGGGGAATCTCACCACGGCTGAGCAGGATGCTATCGGTGCCAAGTTGTCAAGTTTTGGCAATGCCGATACCGATTGGTTGAAGGAGACATTTAATGCGGACGCTCCAGTACAAAATCATCAGTTGAGTGTAAGTGGTGCTACGGATAAGTTAAACTATTTCCTTTCATTGGGTTACTATGAGCAAGAAGGTATTGTAGGTGGTAATTTTGGACGAAGCAATTACAGGCGTATGACTATCAGAACCAACACCACTTATACTTTGTTTGATAAATCGGGAGAACGCAACTGGCTTCATGGTATGACAGTGGGTGTCAATGCTGCTTATTCACGTATTAAAAACACCAGTATTGAAACGAACTCTCTTACAGGATCGGCTGTGGGCAATGCCATGTTTTTAACTCCGTTGATGAGTGTTTATCCGAGTAGCGAGGAGGATTTGATAAAGCGTACTGCTAATGATGTAGCCAAATATGGTCCGTTGGTGGCTGACGGCAATGGCCGTTTGTATAATGTACCCGCTTCTGATTTTAATGAAATATCCAATCCGTTAGCTTATTTGTCGTTGCCGGGTACAAAAAATAACAGCGACAAGTTTGTGGCCAATTTCTTTGCAGAACTTAAACTTTGGGATAATTTGAAATATCGTGCGTCGTATGGCACGGATCTTTCTTTCTGGGGAAATGATGGGTATGATTATCCATACTTTCTTAACACCAATGCCCATAATGACAAATCCGGAGCATGGTCGGAAATGAATCGCGGTTGCAGATGGCAGCTTGAAAATGTCTTGACTTATGACAAAACAATCGGCTTCCATTCATTTGCTGTAGTTTTGGGACAGTCTGCCATTAAATATACTGGTCGCAGATTGGGGGGCTCTGCTCAGGATTTAATTGATATTGACGGCAGCAAGGCCAGCATTGATTTTACTTCCGGTTTGAAGACGGATGGCAAACGCGATGTCTATGGCGGAGCATTTGACCCTCATACTTTGGCTTCTTACTTCGGTCGTTTTTCTTACAACTATGCAGAGCGTTATATGGCTCAGTTTACGATCCGCCGCGATGGATCTTCTAATTTCGGCCCGAACAACAAATGGGGTACATTCCCGTCCGTATCTTTGGGATGGAATGTCACTAATGAGAGTTTTATGACTAAACGTCCCGAATGGTTGAGTGCTGTCAAGCTTCGTTTAAGCTGGGGAAAGAATGGTAACGAGAATATCGGTGCGTTCCGTTACACCGCTAATGTGGCTATGGGCAACAATTATCCGTTTGGCGGAGGTTCGAATCAGATTGTAAATGGTGGTAGCAAGCCTACCGGTACTCCTAACGCAGACTTGAAGTGGGAAGAGAGCGAACAATATGATGCGGGTCTTGACTTTGGTTTCTTTAATAATTCGTTGACATTTACTGTAGATTGGTTCAAGAAGAAAACCAATGGTATGCTGAAAACCATGAGTATCCCCAGTTATTTGGGTGAATCGTTGCCTTGGGGGAATGTGGGTGATATGGAAAACAGTGGTATTGAGTTTGAAGCCGGTTACAAATTTCGTAGCGGCGACTGGGCGTTCAATGTCAATGCTAATATAAGCTACTTGAAGAATAAATTGGTCAGACTTGGTAATGCCAGTGGCTTTGAAGCATACGATAATGTACATCAGATCGGTAACGTGAGCCGTGCCGAAGAAGGTCAGCCTTATCCATTCTTTTATGGTTACAAAACAGCGGGTGTTTTTCAGAATCAGGCTCAGATCGATGCTTATGTGAACAGTAAAGGGGAAAAATTGCAACCTAACGCCCAGCCGGGTGACGTTATCTTTGTAGATAACGATGGTAATGGTGTGATAGATTCCGACGACCAGACTAAGATTGGCAAGGGAGATCCTGACTGGACGTATGGATTCAATTTCAATGCCAGTTGGAGAGGTCTTGATTTTTCTATGCTTTGGTCGGGTGCCATAGGGAATGATATCTTTGATGCAACTCGTCGTGTAGATTTGCGTTATGTGAATCTGGCAGAAGAGATGCTTGACCGCTGGCATGGTGAAAATACGTCCAATTCAATGCCGCGTTTCACATGGGACGGTGGTCCGAACCACAACAACCAGGTATCTGATTTGTATATTAAGAATGGTTCTTATGTACGTTTGAAAAATATCCAGTTGGGCTATACCCTTCCGGAGGTTTTGACGAAAAATGTGTTCATTTCAAGATTTCGTGTTTATGTTGCTGCCGAAAATCTTCTTACCTTTACAGGGTATAAAGGTTTTGAACCTGAAATATCTTATGGAACCAGTTCAGGTATAGACCGCGGTTATTATCCGCAAGCTCGCACCTTCACAGTGGGATGCAACGTAACATTCTAAACTAATAAAAAACAGGAATATGAAAAAAAATATATTTGTCTGCTTGTCGCTTGCGGCGCTAGCAATGGGAACCGTTTCTTGCGGTGATGATTTCTTGACTGTAGAACCCTCTACAAAATTGGGACTTGATGGATATTATGTGACTCAGGCCCGCATAGATGAAGCCGTTACGGCTGCTTATGACCCGATGCATTGGTATGACTATTTTTCCGGATGGTGTCCTCTGTTTCTTGTGTCGGATGCTCAAGGAGATGATATTTATGTCGGCGGTGGAAATGAACAAGATCAGGCGGAGATTCATCTTGCTTCACAATATAAGTTGACAAGCCTTATGAATTTCAAGGGAGCTTGGACTACAAGTTATTCTGGGATTAATCGTTCAAATCTTGTAATAGCTGATGCCGAAAAGGCGGATTTGCCAGAAGATGTGAAAAAACATTATATTGCGGAAAGTAAGGTGACACGTGCTTTTTATTATAACCAGTTATGGAAATTTTGGGGAAATGTTCCGTATTATGATGTGAATTTGACTTTCCCGTACATTGCCGAGCAAAAATCGGCAGATGAAATTTATCGGCTGGTTACGGCTGATTTGAAGGAAGTGCTTGACAGTAAGGCATTGCCTATGAAAGAAACGGCGGTTCGTTCCGGACATGCTACTTGGGCTTTTGCTGCCATGCTTTATGCGGACTTTGTTATGTATCAGAAAGACGAGGCTGCTTATCCTCAGGCACTTGCTTATATGAAAGAGATCATTAATTCCGGCCAATATAAATTAATGAATGAGTTTGGTGCTATTTGGGAGCAGGAGAATGAATGGTGTGATGAATCAATTTTCGAAATCAACTATTATGCTAAAGGAGGTATTCGTGACTGGGGAGATGCCAATAAACCTGGTGGTACGGTAGTTCCGGCTATGATTGGTGTGGATGGTTTGTCCGGCTCACCGGATTATGTCGGCGGATGGGGATTCTGCGATGTGTCCAAAGAAGTTTACGATATATATGAGGAAACCGACCAACGTCGTGACGGTGGTATCCTTTGCATGGAAAAATATATTGCAGACTGTGCGGCTAGGGGGATTGTCGTGAAATATGGAGGGCGTTACCAGAATACCGGACTTTTTTTGCGTAAATACATCGGGCGTATAGGTGGCAATGACGGTGCTACGAAATCGGGTGATTTGAATTGGGATAATAATCAGCGCATTTTCCGTTATGCTGAAACGTTATTGAATGCAGCCGAACTGGCTCTTCGTACAGGAGATCAAGGCACTGCCCAGATTTATTATAATGTAGTCCGCAGCCGTGCAAATGTTTCTGAAAAAGCGGTTTCTTTGGATAATCTGCTGGAAGAACGTCGTCTGGAGTTTGTAGGTGAAGGCAAGCGCTATTATGATCTAGTTCGTTTCGGTAAAGCCGCAGAAGTGTTGAACCCCGGTGGAGGTATGGTGCTGAATGCTGAAAAAACGGAATATAGTGTGGTGGGCAATCCTAATCGTCTTCAGTGGACGGAAAGCAAGAAGTATATGCCGATTCCTCAAGATGAAATTGAAGCAGCTCAGGGTACACTTGTTCAGAATCCGTATTGATTTTGAATGATTATTAAGTTTAAATAGGTAATAGAAATTAGTTAAGGAAAGGATATTCTGCCATTAACGAGATATAGTTTGATGATTGGAATATCCTTTTCTTTTGAATTTTGAAGGTTGTATGAAACTTTCCGTAGAAAGGAGGACGTGGTCGGTTTTTGGGAGGATACCTGCTCATAGTAAGGCATGACTGGGTGATTTAGGAAATAGATTATGTACGTGTATATCAAAAATAAAAAGAATTAATAGTAATGTAATACCATGAAGCATTTAAAACTATTTTCCGCCTGTTTAATTATGTTGCCTTTCCTTGCTTGTACACATCAAGGAATGAAGGTGGACACGATTGAAAATAAGGTAGAGGAACTGCTGGGCAAGATGACTTTGCAGGAAAAGATCGGTCAGATGAATCAGTTGAGCCCGAATGGGAACATCGATGAAATGGCAGGGCTGATAAAGGAAGGTAAAGTGGGTTCGTTGTTGAACCTGACGGATCCCGAGTTGGTAAATAGAGTGCAAGAAATAGCTGTGAAGAAATCGCGTTTGGGTATTCCCGTTCTAATGTCCCGCGATGTCATTCACGGATATAAGACCATTTTCCCCATTCCATTGGGGCAAGCGGCTACTTTCAATCCCGAGATTGTGGAAGCAGGAGCTCGTGTGGCCGCCATCGAGGCATCGTCCGATGGTATCCGGTGGACGTTTGCGCCGATGATTGATGTTTCGCGCGATGCGCGTTGGGGGCGTATGGCCGAAAGTTGTGGAGAGGACCCCTATCTGAATGCTGTGATGGGAGCTGCCATGGTACGCGGATTTCAGGGTGATTCGTTGAGTGATCCCACGGCGATGGCTGCGTGTGCCAAGCATTTTGTGGGCTACGGTGCTGCCGAGGCCGGCAAGGATTATAATTCTACGTTTATTCCCGAGCGTGTGCTCCGTAATGTATATCTTCCTCCTTTCGAGGCAGCAGCGAAAGCCGGATGTGCTACATTCATGACTTCTTTTAATGACAATGACGGAGTGCCTTCCACGGGTAATGCTTTTATATTGAGGAAGGTGCTGCGTGGCGAGTGGAACTATGACGGCATGGTGGTAACAGACTGGGCTTCGGCTACGGAAATGATTGCTCACGGTTTTTGCAAGGATGCAAAGGAGGCTGCTTGGAAGGCTGTGAATGCCGGAGTGGATATGGAGATGGTCAGTGGTTCTTTCCTTGGAAATCTGGAAGTACTGGTAAAGGAAGGAAAAGTGTCAGGGAAAACGATAGATGATGCGGTGCGCAACATCCTGCGCCTGAAATTCCGCTTGGGATTGTTTGATAATCCTTATGTGGTGACAGATCAAAAGGTGAAATATGCAGAGGAGCATCTGGCCAAGGCAAAGGAAGCAGCCGGAGAATCTGTTATCTTGTTGAAGAATGCGGATGAAGTCTTGCCGTTGAAGGACAAGGTGCGTACCGTTGCCGTGGTAGGTCCGATGGCGGATGCTCCTCATGACCAGATGGGCACATGGGTATTTGATGGCGAAAAGGATCATACACAGACTCCTTTGAAAGCTTTGCAGGAAATGTATGGCGACAGGGTGCAGGTTATTTATGAACCGGGGTTGGCATATAGTCGTGACAAAAACATCGCAGGGATAGCGAAAGCGGTTGCTGCGGCACGCCGTGCGGATGTGGTATTGGCTTTTGTGGGGGAGGAAGCAATACTTTCAGGAGAAGCGCATTCTTTGGCCGATTTGAGTTTGCGTGGTGCACAGTCCGAATTGGTTGAGGCTTTGTCGAAAACTGGAAAGCCGGTGGTGACTATAGTTATGGCAGGTCGTCCGTTGACTATCGGCAAGGAAGTGGAAGAGTCTGCTGCTGTTCTTTATTCTTTCCATCCGGGAACGATGGGAGGTCCGGCTATTGCCGAACTGTTGTTCGGGGAGATGGTTCCCTGTGGAAAAACTCCGGTTACTTTCCCGAAGATGGTAGGACAGTTGCCTGTCTATTATGCGCATCATCATACAGGACGTGCTCCCAGTGGAAAGGAAACATTGATTGATGATATTCCATTGGAGGCGGGACAGACTTCATTGGGATGTTCTTCGTTCTATATGGATGCAGGGTTCGGTCCTTTGTTTCCCTTTGGTTACGGATTGTCTTATACCACTTTCGGTTATGATAAATTGGTCTTGTCGGCTGATAAGCTGAAAACGGGGGATGTACTGACTGCCAGCGTGAATGTGACAAATACCGGAAAATATGCAGGCACAGAGGTGGTGCAGCTTTACGTGCAGGATAAGGTGGCTTCTGTTACTCGTCCTGTAAAGGAACTCAAAGGTTTTCGGCGTGTGGCTTTGCAGCCGGGAGAAACGAGGACAGTCATTTTCTCTTTGCCCGTCAGCGAACTGGCTTTTTGGAATATAGATATGAAAAAAGTAGTGGAACCGGGTGATTTCAAGCTATGGTTGGGGACTAATAGTGATGAAGGACTTTCAGCTGAATTTGAAGTAATTGATTGATACATTTGTAGAACATAGGTATGAAAAATGTAATGTGCGCATTGTTGTTTGCAGGAACACTAATCTCCTGCCAGCAAAAACAGGTACAGTCGGATAGTGCTGTACCTGCTCCCGAGGCTTTTGTACGTGTATCCGGACAGGACTTGATTCAACCGGATGGTAGCAAACTTTTTATCAAGGGTACTAATTTGGGCAACTGGCTGAATCCTGAAGGATATATGTTTGGATTTAACAAGACCAATTCGGAACGCTTCATTAATGAAATGTTCTGCGAGGCGGTAGGACCGGACTTTGTAACGGAATTCTGGAAATTGTTCAAGGATAACTATATCACCCGGAAGGACGTGGAATTTATCGCTTCTACGGGAGCGAATACCATCCGTCTTCCTTTCCATTACAAACTTTTCACAGATGAGGACTATATGGGGCTGACTGTCAATCAGGACGGATTTGCTCGTGTGGACAGTGTAGTGAACTGGTGTCGTGACAATCATCTTTATCTTATTTTGGATATGCACGATGCTCCCGGCGGACAGACGGGGGATAATATTGACGACAGCTACGGTTATCCTTGGCTGTTTGAAAGCGAAGCCAGCCAGCAGTTATTTTGTGACATTTGGCGTAAGATTGCCGATTATTACAAGAACGAGCCGGTAATTTTGGGCTATGAACTGATTAATGAACCGATTGCTCCTTATTTTGAAAACATGGAAGAGTTGAACGGCAAGCTGGAAGCAGTTCACAAGTTGGCGGTAAAGGCTATCCGTGAGGTGGATAACAATCATATTGTATTGATTGGCGGTTCGCAGTGGAACGGAAATTTCAAACCGTTCAAGGATTCTAAGTATGACGACAAACTGATGTACACTTGCCACCGTTACGGGGGTGAGCCTACTAAAGCGGCTATTCAGGAGATTATCAATTTTCGCGATAGCGTGAATCTGCCGATGTATATGGGTGAGATAGGGCATAATACGGATGAATGGCAGACTGCTTTCTGTAAAACAATGGAAGAAAATAACATTGGATATACTTTCTGGCCGTATAAAAAATTGAATGGCTCTTCGTTCCTGGGGATCAATGCTCCAGATGACTGGGATTTGGTTGTTGCATTTTCCGAGGCATCGCGTGGTACTTATAAGGAGATACGTGATGTGCGTCCACGTCAGGAATTGGTGAAGAAGGCTATGTTAGGATTCATAGAGAATAGTAAATGTGAGAACTGCATGCCACAAACGGGCTATATTCGTTCACTGGGCTTGCAGGTGAACAAGTAAAATCATAAAGGGATAATATCATGAAAAAACTTTTATTTGCATTTCCATTAATGGTAGTAGGCTTTTTTGCTCAGGCGCAGACTGTACCGGTTTATTTGGATGAGGCAAAACCGATGGAACAGCGTATTGAAGATGCCTTGGCACGCATGACGCTTGAGGAGAAAGTCCGGGTGGTTCATGCCCAAAGTAAATTCTCTTCGGCGGGAGTTCCCCGTTTGGGATTTCCCGATTTTTGGACTGATGATGGCCCTCATGGCGTTCGTCCCGATGTATTGTGGGATGAGTGGGAACAGGCGGGGCAGACAAACGATTCCTGTGTAGCTTTTCCGGCGCTTACCTGTTTGGCGGCATCATGGAATCCCGCGATGTCTCTCATTTATGGGGAAAGTCTGGGTGAGGAAGCATTGTATCGTGGAAAGGATATGATTTTGGGGCCTGGTGTGAATATTTACCGTACTCCTTTGAATGGACGTAACTTTGAGTATATGGGAGAAGATCCTTATTTGGCTTCACGCATGGTTGTTCCTTATATTACGGGATTGCAGTCAAAGGGCGTTTCTGCCTGTGTTAAACATTATGCGTTGAACAATGATGAGGAATACCGCCATCAGGTGAATGTCATTGTTGACGACCGCGCACTGCACGAGATTTATCTTCCTGCTTTCAAGGCGGCTGTTGAGGAGGCGGGCTCTTGGGCTATCATGGGGGCATACAATCTCTATAAGGACCAGCATAACTGCCATAACCAGTGGCTTTTGAACGATATATTGAAAAGGGACTGGAAATTTGACGGAGTGGTTGTTTCTGACTGGGGAGGAACTCACGACACGGATCAAGCTGTGAAGAATGGCCTTGACATGGAGTTCGGTTCATGGACTAACGGGTTGACGATGGGGGCAAGTAATGCTTATGATAACTATTACTTGGCAAATCCTTATCTGAAAGGAATAAAGGAAGGTAAATATACAATAAAAGAGCTTGATGATAAAGTGCGCCGCATACTTCGTCTTTACTATCGTACAACGATGAACAGGCAGCGTCCCGTTGGCTTTCTATGTTCGGATCTTCATTATGCAGCCGCAAAGAAGATTGCCGAAGAGGGGATCGTCCTGTTGCAGAATAAGAACAATGTATTGCCGATTGATCTACAGAATGTCAGGCGTATTCTCGTTGTTGGCGAGAATGCTATCAAGCCTATGACTGTGGGTGGTGGTTCTTCCTCGCTTAAGGTACAGAAAGAAATATCTCCGCTGGAAGGCTTGCAGGCACGCCTTGCCGGTACAAACATTGTAGTGGATTATCAGCGCGGCTATGTGGGCGACAAGACCAGTGAGTATAACGGTGTGAAATTGAAAGTCAATTTGGATGAGGAGCGTACGGAAGAGCAACTTATTGCCGATGCTGTGAATGCTGCAGAGGATGCCGATTATGTAGTTATTTTCGGTGGCTTGAATAAAAGCGACTATCAGGATTGTGAGGGGCACGACCGCAAAGAGTATAAACTTCCTTATAATCAGGATAAACTGATTACCGCTTTGGCAGAGACTAATAAGAATGTAGTTTATGTTAATATTTCAGGTAATGCAGTAGCAATGCCTTGGACTGACAAGGTTCCTGCTATTGTTCAAGGATGGTTTATCGGTTCTGAGGCAGGTGGAGCAATTGCTTCCGTTCTGGTGGGTGATGTGAATCCATCGGGCAAACTGCCATTTACATGGCCGGTTTCTTTGCAGGATGTGGGTGCGCACAAACTTAATACTTATCCCGGTGCATGGCGTGAGGGTAATCAGATTATAGATGAGGAGTATAAGGAAAGTATTTATGTGGGATACCGCTGGGCTGACAAGGAGAAGATAAAACCTACTTTCGCTTTTGGACACGGATTGAGTTATACAACTTTTGCGTATGGCAGGGCGGTGGTTGATAAGAAAGTGATGGGTGCGGACGAAACATTGACCGTTACGGTGCCTGTAACTAATACGGGAAACCGTGAAGGAGCTGAAATCGTGCAACTTTATATCAGTGACTTGAAATCATCTTTACCTCGTCCTGTAAAGGAATTGAAAGGCTTTAGCAAAGTAAAATTGACTCCGGGAGAAACCAAAGAAGTAGTTTTCACTATTGGAAAGGACGCTTTGAGCTTTTATGATGATGCTCGTCATGAATGGGTGGCGGAACCGGGCAAGTTTGAAGTTATTGTGGCTGCTTCGGCTGCGGATATGAAATCGAAAGTTTCTTTTGAACTAAAATAGCAATAATACAAATTACTAGGTTGAATAAAAGTTAGATTAAGGTTAAGTTAGGTATTATAATAGGCGTTATGGTTTGTGAAAACGATAACGCCTTTAATTTTAAGGGGAGATTTTGTTTTGCTTTTATTTGGCGAAGCTTACCGCACGTGTCTCGCGAATGACAGTTATCTTCACTTGTCCCGGATAAGTCATTTCATCTTGAATCTTCTTCGCTATTTCGCCAGACAAACTTTCAGTTTGTTTGTCATCAATCTTGTCGGCACCTACAATCACGCGCAATTCGCGACCCGCCTGAATGGCGTATGTTTTCGTTACCCCCGGATAGGACATGGCTAATTGTTCCAGATCATTCAAACGCTTGATATAAGCTTCTACAATTTCACGGCGAGCGCCCGGACGTGCACCTGAGATGGCATCACATACCTGTACGATAGGAGCCAGCAAGCTGGTCATTTCCGTTTCGTCATGGTGAGCGCCGATGGCATTGCAGATGTCTGGTTTCTCTTTGTATTTTTCGGCTATCTTCATACCTAGCAATGCGTGCGGCAATTCCGGCTCTTCATCAGGTACTTTACCTATATCATGCAGTAAGCCGGCACGTTTTGCTTTTTTAGGATTCAATCCTAATTCAGAAGCCATCACAGCGCAAAGATTGGCTGTCTCACGAGCGTGTTGTAACAGATTCTGGCCGTATGAGGAGCGATATTTCATCTTACCGATGATACGGATCAGTTCAGGATGCAAACCATGAATACCTAAGTCAATCGTGGTACGTTTACCGGTTTCAATAATTTCTTCTTCTACCTGTTTGCGTACCTTGGCTACCACTTCTTCAATACGTGCCGGATGGATACGTCCGTCAGTTACCAGTTGATGCAATGCCAGGCGGGCGATTTCGCGGCGTACAGGGTCAAACGCCGAAAGTACAATAGCTTCAGGAGTATCATCCACAACGATTTCTACACCGGTTGCTGCTTCTAAAGCACGGATGTTACGTCCTTCACGACCGATAATACGTCCTTTTATCTCATCCGATTCGATATGGAATACGGTTACAGAGTTTTCGATGGCAGTTTCTGTGGCTACTCGTTGGATAGACTGGATGACGATGCGTTTGGCTTCTTTATTGGCTGTAAGCTTGGCGTCATCCATAATGTCATTAATATAGGAAGCGGCTTGTGTCTTCGCTTCTTCTTTCAATGATTCTATCAGGCGTTCTTTAGCTTCTTCAGCAGAAAGTCCGGAAAGGACTTCCAATTTTTCACGTTCCTGCATTTGTAACTTATCCAGTTCATCCTTTTTCTTGTCTATAATGACAATTTGAGCTTCCAGATTTTCTTTGATAGCTTCTGCTTCCGTGCGCTTGCGTTGAACCTCTTCCTGTTTTTGGTTCAACATCAGTTCGCGTTGTTTTAATTTGTTTTCGGCTTGCTGAATCTTTTGGTTGCGTAAGGCGACTTCTTTTTCCAGATCAGCTTTCTTGTTCAGGAATTTTTCTTTTACTTCCAGAAGTTTGTTCTTTTTAATCACTTCTGCTTCTGTTTGTGCTTCCTTGATGATAATGTCATACTTAGATTTCAGGCCATATCTGAAAAGCATGTATGATAGGCCTCCACCTACAGCGAAACACACAATTGCTATTATTACCGTTGTTATCATTGTTATTAATTTATATATAAATAAAAAACGCACAACTTATCTGTCAAGAACCCTTCTCTTAACAGTATAGCTGTGCGTGAATATCTCCAATTCTAAACGATTACTCTCTGTTACTGATTTGTTTTTCTATCTCTTTGGTCAGCTCCTGCAATTTTTCCTGATAAGGTGCAGTGTCATTTCTGTCTTTCATAGAAATATTTTCAAAAGCTAACTCCAGCGCAGCCATTGCCCAATGCCTTGTAGGGCTGAAATCGGGGTAATAACTACGGTATTTGTTTAGTTTATTGTCAATCTGCTTGGCAGCGTCCCTGTATAACTGTTCATCTTCACGACGGATAGTCATCGGGTATCGTTCGTTGTCAATCAGTAGATGTATCTTCATCATATCGTCCATCATACTATCGTTTTATTGTTCAACTTCTTTTATTCGTTTAATAAAGCGATGCATTTGTCGACTTCACGCACGAGCCTTGACAATCGTTGCTTTGTATCGTTGATATCTTTATCATGGATACTGATTGTCCGGGCCATTTTCAAATTGGCATATCTTACTTCTAATTCTTTCCGGCTATTTTCCAATCGTCTCACCTCATCGTCCTTTTCGGCGAGAAGTTGCTTTAACTTAGCATTTTCATGTTTCAATTCATCATGTAAATACATAAAATGCCTCAGTCTTGCCTCGAAAATATTTAATAGCTTTTTGTCCTCTTCAGTCATTTTACACCAAAATTGTACACAAATATAAAGGATTGGAAGCAAACACGAAAATATTTCGTCCTAAATTTATCGTTTATCGTTTAAAAAACTTTTTTAATGTCTTTATTAGCTGTTTTTCCCGTGGCTGTCCGGATGTGATTTTTTTACCGCGCGTGTCTGTCGGAAGGCGTTTGCCGCTTTAATGTTTTATAGGATAAGATGTGACGGGTGGTGCCGGTGGCAATGATCAGGAACAGGATTCTTGCCCAGATGTAGGGGGCTATCCAGATGGCGCAATAGCTTAGGGTGATCCATATTAATGATACGGAAACGATCTTGGCGTGTAAAGGAATTGCTTTATGCTCGCGGAAATTGCGGATATAGCTTCCTAGGTATCTTTGTCGGATGAGCCAATGATACAGGCGTGGTGAACTGCGGAAATACATGGCGGCTGTCAGTAATAAAAAGGGGGTGGTAGGCAGTAAAGGAAGAAATATGCCGATAATGCCTAGTATGAGTGATATTGTTCCTATAACAGTATATAGTGCTTTCATGGATGCAAATATAGACCAAAAAACGAAAAAATGCTGTGTCCTTTTTATATTATTCTTTTTTTATGGTGTATCTTTGTGCTCTGTAACACCGAGGTGACATCAGGTGTGAATTCTTTCTTATTTATAATTGAATGTTATGTATACAGTAATTAAACGAATGGAAATTTCAGCTTCTCATAGCTTGAAGCTGTCGTATGAAAGTAAATGTGAGAATTTGCACGGTCACAATTGGATTATTACCGTCTATTGCCGTTCCGAAGTGTTGAATGAGGATGGTATGGTGGTGGATTTTACGCATATCAAGGAAGCTGTGATGGGGCGTTTGGATCATCAGAATTTAAATGAAGTCGTTCCTTTTAATCCTACAGCAGAAAATATTGCGCGCTGGGTATGTGAGCAGGTCCCTGCTTGTTTCAAAGTTGAAGTCCGTGAGTCGGAAGGAAATACCGTTATCTATGAGAAAGATTAATGAAATATTTTATAGTTTGCAGGGGGAAGGTTACCATACCGGTATGCCTGCTGTTTTTGTGCGTTTCTCCGGATGCAATTTGAAATGTTCTTTTTGCGATACCCGGCATGAGGAGGGAACATGGATGAGCGATGAGGATATTGTGAGGGAAGTGATAAAGTATCCGGCCCGGGTTGTGATATTGACTGGTGGTGAGCCCGGATTGTGGATTGATGAAAGATTGGTTGACGCCTTGCATCAGGAAGGGAAGTATGTTTGTATTGAAACAAACGGCACTTGCCTGTTGCCCGAAAATATAGATTGGGTCACTTGCTCCCCTAAAGAAGGGGCGGAACTAAAATTAGACCGTATGGATGAGGTAAAGGTGGTTTATGTGGGGCAAGATGTTTCCCCTTATCTGGATCTGCCTGCCGGTCATTATTTCCTGCAGCCTTGTTCTTGCTCTAATACCGGTGAAGTGATTGCTTACATTTTGCAGCATCCCGAATGGCGGTTGAGCTTGCAGACTCATAAACTATTGCAAATTCCTTAGGAAAGCAGAAGATATAAAAAAAGAAAAGTCATTGGATGCCGTAGCATTGAATGACTTTTCTTTTTGCACGGGAGGAGAGGCTCGAACTCCCGACACCCGGTTTTGGAGACCGGTGCTCTACCAACTGAGCTACTCCCGTGTTTGCGGCTGCAAAGGTAGTGTAATATTTTGAATATACAAACCTATTTATGAAAAAATATTGTTCTTTATTCGTCTAGTAGACCTAACTCATTGAACATGAAACGGTAAGCATCCGACTTTTTTTCCAGCGCCAACGGGTAGGCCCGGCTTGAAGAAGGCATTCTGTATAGTCGCATTATCCGGTCTTCGAACTCGAAAGGTTCACTGGTTCCTACAGCGGGTTCTTTCACTTTTATTTGTTCGCGAATGATATCCGTCGCTTTTTGTCCAGTGGTTACAATTGCCTTGCACATTGGAATTTGTTTCAGCAGCAAACTGATATCTGTCTGTTCTACAACTTCCAGAAATTTGTCTGAGGCATTGTCCTGTAAACGGCGGATGGCTGAGGCGGTATCATAAAGTGCGATACCTTTCTTATGTAAAAAGTCAATAATACGTTCCTTGTCAAACACCTTCTTGTCAGGGTTCATGAAATGCTCCTTGTTTTGGAAAAAGATTATTCCAAAGATACGCCACATGTCATTTTGCAGATTGGGGTAAAAAAAGTCCATACTCCATCGTTTCTTCTGCGGAGGGAAACTGCCTAACATCAGTAGTTTGGCGTTAGCCGGTAAAAAAGGCTCCAATGGATGTTCTTCTATATTTAATAAGGAGTTCATAAAAGCTTTGGTAGTTTATTCTTTCGGCTTTGGCTCTTTTTTAGCCAGTAATACGATGTTATAGACATATTCCGTCATCCAACTTTCAGAATATCCCAAGGTTTGTTTGTATTTACGAATGGCAACGCAGGTCTTGTGCACGCTTTCGTCTTTCCAGTCTGACTTGGTCATGATATCATGAATTGTCTTCTCGGTCATGTTGCGCAACATTTTCTTCATCACGCTGGGCATGCGGAATTTCCATTGCATCAAATTGCCTATCAGCATCATCAAGTCATTGCTGAATCCCTGGAACATAAAAAGATAAGTTTTGACGTCATTCACATTCTTGCAGTTCTTTTTTATAGAGCCGTCAATTTCTTTAAAGAAGTCGTCACTCAAACCATAAAGTTCTGCCAACATCTTTTTACAGCGTGATTTTTCAGCAATCCCCAACTTGTTGTTCTGAGTCGGTATTTTGAGGGTACGCTTGAAAACTGCCATATCCGGCAGAAAATTAATATTGGTTATACCTATGTTGCAGGCCATTACAGACTGATAATATACACGGATCAGTGTCATGAAGTCCTCCATACCGCCTACACGGCTTGTTTCTTCTTCTTCCGTCTGTTTTTTACCGAATAATTTTGAAAATATGCTCATTGTGCTCTTAATTATATTGTTTTCTTGCTTGCAAAGATAACGATAAAAACTGAAACATTTTTGATTAAATTTCTTTTGTTTCACTATTTATCATGATTATAGAATGGTTGATGCCGGTTTTGGTATGATTGCTTTGTGTTACCAGCATTCCAAATCATTTTCAATGTCCTTCATTTGGCCTTTGGTAAAAACAGGATTCTTGATACCGTTGCGTTTCTGAATCCGGTAGTCTTCCAATAGACGGAATGCGTATTTTCCTAGTAAGGTTATGGCTATCAGGTTGCAGATGGTCATAAATCCCATTGCCATATCGGCCAGGCTCCATGCCAGATCCAGACTGGCCAATGCTCCGAACATAACCATGCCTCCCACTGATACACGATAAACGGGAAGGGCCCATTTCTGACGGGTAATGTAACGAACATTGGCTTCACCGTAATAATAATTTCCTAAGATGCTGCTATAGGCGAAAAACAGAATCGCCACCGCTACATAAATAGTTCCGATATTGCCTATCTCATTATTCAGCGCCATTTGGGTAAGTTTTATTCCGTTGGCTTCTCCGGTAGAGGCCAATCCGCTAAAAAGAATGATGAAAGCCGTGCAGGTGCATATAACAAGCGTATCGGTAAAGACTCCCAATGCTTGAATCAACCCTTGTTTTACAGGATGAGTGACATCGGCACTTGCCGCCACATTGGGTGCGGAACCCATACCGGCTTCGTTGCTGAACAATCCGCGTTTGATTCCTTGCATTAATGCTATGCCTGTACCTCCGCCTAATGCCTGTTCCCAACCGAAGGCATTCGCTATAATCAATTCAATAACTTCCGGTAAATGCTTTACGTTCATAATTACGATGAAAAGGGCTAAAAAGATATATCCCAATGCCATGACAGGAACAATAACGCTACTAACTTTAGCGATACGCTGAATACCTCCGAAGATGATGGCTAATGTGAGCAAGGTCAGTATCGCTCCCATTAAGGTGGGAGATATATTGAATGCTTCCTCGAAGGCGGCGCAAATGGTATTACTTTGTACGGAATTAAAAGCGAATCCGAAAGTGAAGATAAGCAAAAATGCAAACAAGATTCCCATCCACGGCTGTTTTAATCCTTTTTTCATGTAGTAAGCCGGACCGCCAACAAAAGAATTATGTCCGTGTACTTTATATAATTGGGCCAGCGTGGACTCAATAAAAGCGCTGCTGGCACCAAAAAGAGCGATTACCCACATCCAGAAAACCGCACCCGGACCACCCAAAGTAATAGCCGTGGCGACTCCTGCCAAATTGCCTGTCCCCACGCGGCTGGCTATGGAGACAGCAAAAGCTTGAAAAGAGGAAATGTGATGTTCGCGACCTTCCGCCTTGCCGGTAGAATCACCTAGCAAACGTACCATTTCGCCTATCATGCGGAATTGTACGCATTTTGTTTTAAAAGTAAACCAAAATGCACATCCCAACAGCATGATAACCAGAACGTAAGTCCAAAGTACATCATTCACAATGCCGGTAAATTGGGTCAGTATATCCATTTTATTTATTCCTTATTTAATTTAAAGTAGAATTTATGTCCGTGGAAAACAGGTTCCACCAGACCAAAACGGATAAAGTCCGCTAATAGTTCACAAGCAGTCTTGCGATTTAACCGGCAAAGTTTGCAACATTGGTTCAATGAAAGGTTTTCTTTTTCTTTCAAGATATCCAGTAACCGTTGCTCTCTTTCAGTAAATGCTACAAGTACTCCTTCTGGCTTTTTACTGTGTTGCCACATTCTCAGATGGACGGGAGTGGCCAATATGTTTTCATCTTTGATGCGGATGTAGGCCCATGGCTTATTGGTTTCATCCATGGCATATACAGGCTTGGAGGCCGCCTTGTTGATTCGTACTTCCAATACGGTCTTTCCTTCTACCTGATAAGTCCTCGTTTCCAGTTCCACCTTGGGCTGGCAATACATGGTTGCCGCCGCTTCTATCATATATATTTCTTCGTCAGAGCGGACTCCGGCTATTTTGCCATTATCCTTTACCCCTATTAACAGCCTGCCACCCTCGGTATTGGCGAATGCGGAAAGACTGCGGGCTATTTTTCGTGCATCCGAAATCTCGAACTTAAAATCCTGATGACAGTGTTCTCCCTCCGAGACAAGCTGCCGTATGTATTGTGTATCCGTTAATGCCTTCATTTCGATTGCAAAAATAGGAAAAATGAAACATATTATGGGTATCGAATGATAAAAAAGCAGATATTAGCTTGTCTGTTATCAAGCTTTTTGTTTCATTTGCATTGGAATAAAAATAATAAGCCTTTAAAATCTATGAGAATAAGAAAACATTGTTTGATCATTACATTATTATGCTTTTCCTGTCTGATGAATGCAAGCGGGTTCATGTTTAAACATTTGGAGGTGAAAGAGGGTCTGTCAAACAATCAAATACTTGATATATTTAAAGATTCCGAGGGATTTATGTGGTTTGCTACAGCTTCCGGACTGAATCGGTATGACGGGGATCGGATGACTCTGTTCCGTAGCTATAATGCTGATCCTGCTTCTTTGCCTGATAATTATGTCGAAAGCATACAAGAAGATTATAAAGGAAACTTATGGATTCTTACCGGTGCAGGTTACGCCATTTATAGCCCGGAGTCGGAAACGTTCAACAGGGATGTGCATGAATGGTTATGGGAAGCTGGTATTGATGGAACTCCTGCTCTGGTGCATATAGACCATTATAAAAATATGTGGTTCTATATAAAAGGAAAAGGTTGCTGTCTTTACATGCCGGAATCACAATTGTTATATCCGCTTTGGTTCGGGACTCATCAGTTGCCGGAAGGTGATATTACGGACATTCAGGAATGTGGGGAGGGAGTCTTGTTGGTATATAATACCGGCAGGCTTGTTTGTCTGGATTCCCAGACGAATAAGATTAAATGGCAGCAGGATGATCTGACCAGGGAATTGGGAATTGAAAAACAGGGAATCTTCACTCTGTTTGTAGACCGGGATAATGATATATGGATGTACAGTCCGTTTGGAATGTGGGTTTATAATCCGAAGCAAAAGAAGTGGTTGTCCCAGCTGGCGGATATGACTAAGTACCGGTCGTGTAATAGGGTTCGCGCTGTGGCACAGGATAAGCAGGGGCGTATATGGATAGGAAAGGATCAGGAAGGTATTGATATATTGGATAAGAAAACAGGTGAAGTGAGGCATTTGCTGAACAAGGCGGATGATGAGCGTAGCCTGCAAGACAATACAGTGATGGCTCTATACGAGGATTCCAGTGAAACGATGTGGGTGGGAACTTATAAAAAAGGAGTTTCTTATTTTAATGAGAGTACTTTTAAATTTGGGATAGAGCACATAGGAAATATTAATTGCATTGAAGAGGACAAAGAAGGTTGTGTGTGGTTGGGGACTAACGATGCAGGTGTAATTTATTGGAATTCCGCAACCGGCAGCCGGAGTGCTTTCCCGCAGAATACTACGGATAAACTCATCACTGATGCCATTGTCTGCATCTTGAAAACTGATGATGGTAAACTCTGGATGGGCACTTTGGGAAAAGGGTTGATTTGTTATGATAACGGGCGTGTTACTCGTTATAAGAAAAATATGCCGGAACAACAAAATTCTTTAGCTCACAATCATGTATGCGCTTTGGCTGAAGACAAACAGGGGACTATATGGATAGGCACATTGGGTGGAGGAGTACAGAGCCTGGATCTTAAGACCGGCTTGTTTACCACTTATAATACAAGTTCGGCCGGTCTGCTTTCCGATGATGTTTTTTCATTGTGCATGGGGAAAGAAGGCTCTTTGTGGATTGGTACAGATCAGGGGCTTTCGGAACTGGATCTTGAGACTAAAAAGGTGGCTAGTCTGAAAGGTACTAAATCCGGTAAGGAATATTTTTCTGACCAGCATATAAGTCAGGTGTATGAAGATAGCCGCGGATTGCTATGGATTGGCACACGTGAGGGACTGAATGTTTATAATCCCCAAATGGATGAGCTGATTGTATTAGGAGTGGAGCAGGGAGTTTCCAGTCCTGTCATTTCCGGAATAGTGGAAGATGATCATAAAAATATATGGGTGACTACTGCACGTGGAATTACTAATATTATCCCTGCGGAAGATTCAAAAACAGGAGGTTATACTTTTCGTAATTATATTTATGATGACAAAGATGGTTTGCAGAATTGTGGGTTCAATCAGCGTTCCATCAAAAAACTGTCTTCTGGAGAAATTGTTATGGGAGGGTTGTATGGTGTTAATCGCTTCCGGCCGGATGATATTAAATACAATAAAAAATGTCCCAAGGTGATGTTTACCCGCTTGTTCTTGTTCAATGAAGAAGTGAAGGTGGGCAAGGAATATGAAGGCAGAATTATTTTGGATAAGGTCTTGAATAAGGTGGATCAGATAAAATTGAGCTATGAGCAGAATATGTTCAGCGTGCAGTTTGCTTCTGACAACTATATCTTGCCGGAGAAAACGGAATATGTCTATAAACTGGAAGGTTTCAATGATGGGTGGTTGACCACTGCCTATGGCGAAGTAACCTATACCAATCTGTCCCCCGGAACCTATATGCTGAAAGTGAAAGCGATAAATGGTGACGGATATGGCGGGGGTGAAGAAGCTTCATTAAAGATTGTTGTCTATCCTCCTTTCTGGCTTTCTGTTTGGGCGTATGTTATTTACGGATGTTTGGCGGTTGCTGTATTGTTGTTGGGACGCTATCTGTTCCCTAATGCTTTTAAATTCACCCGCAGTGGTGGAAGAGTGGACGTGTTTGTCGGTTTGGCGGAAGGACAGGAATCTCAGGAAATGCTGGAGGTCAGAGTGGCCGATACAGGTGTCGGTATCAGCGAGGAAGACAAAGAACGGGTTTTTGAACGTTTTTATCAAGTGGATAATCCGGACATAGAGCTTTCTGGTAGCGGAATAGGTCTGACCATTGCACGTGATTTTGTCAAGCTTCATGGTGGTACGGTGAAAGTTATGGACAATGTTCCTGCAGGTTGTGTCTTTGTTGTCCACATTCCGGTAAAATGTTCTGGTAGTAAACCGGCGGAGGCGGAACAGGCACAAGTAGCAGGCAGCCTCGTAGAAGACGTATCCACACTTCAAGTTCCGGAGCCTCATGCGGCGCCTGATGCCGGGGCGGAGCCGGAAGAAGAATCAAATCATATAATAACGATAGAGGGGTTGGAGGAGGATATCCGAAGATTGGAATCCGATAATGCGGAAGAAATTGTGGAAGAAAGAAATATAGAAACAATCTCAACAATTGCTCCACAAAGGGCAACGGTGATTCAATTGGTTGAAGGGGAGGATAATGAGATAATAACTCAGGTTGTTCCACCGGAGGAATTGCCGGAGACCGTGACTGCTGTTTCTGGCGGAAGGAAGGGGACTGCGTCATTCTCTTTGGATGCGGAAGAGAAATTGAATTCGCAATGGGATCATGTTCTTATTGATCCCATTGCGCGTGAGGTGGCCATTACTTCGATGGATGAAAAACTGATAGACCAAGCTGTGAAGTATGTGGAGGAAAATATGGCACGCAGTGATTTGTCTGTAGAAGAGTTAAGCAGGGAATTGGGGATGAGCCGTGTTCATTTGTATAAGAAGTTATTGGCTGTTACCGGTAAGACTCCTATCGAATTTATTCGTGTTATCCGCTTGAAACGGGCTGCCTGGTTGCTCCGTGAAAGTCAACAGAATATTTCAGAAATAGCCTATCAGGTGGGTTTTAATAATCCGAAGTATTTCAGTAAATATTTCAAGGAGGAATTTGGAATGTTGCCTTCGGCTTATCAATGTAAGGAGGACGGATGATTTTCCGATCCGGAGGAAAAGGTGATTACTTCTTCTATAACTATGGATGATTTGAAGTTTTATGGTGATACCGGTTGTTTCTGGAAGGTTTAAAGTCTATATCGGAACCTCGTCAACCGACATGTGTTCTGTGGTAGATTTCGTCTGTGAGTAAAAACAATTCCATTCTATTATTGTTTTTATTCATAATAGTCGTACATTAAAATCATTATAAAATGGAACATACAGTTATACATGACGAGAAAGTAAACCGTTTTGAAGTATTTGAATCGGGACAAATCGCCTATTTGCAATATGACGAAAAGAACGGAGTTCTAGATATCCTTCATACAATAGTCCCTCCACAACTGGAAGGGCAGGGAATAGCTCAGGCTTTGACTGAGGCTGCTGTGAGATACGCTTCGGTCGGAGGGTTTAAAATACGTCCTACTTGCTCTTTTGCGAAAATATTCTTTACCCGGCATACCCAATATAAAGATATGTTAGTGGAGTAAGAAAACGAATCAGACACGGGTGCTTGTGCAATCTGTGCCTGATTCGTTTTTTTGACTCTCTTGTCTCTATCTATATCTTTAGTCACATTGTTTATGTGTCATGATATCCAATACCAGCTTATCGGTCTCATTCATGCCCTGTGAGCCGATTCTGGTCAGGTTGCGGATGCTGCGGTCCACATCATCATCAATGATGCCTTCCACCGATGATACGCACTTGTGTTCCATCGCCAGTATGGCTGAAAATACGGCAGTAGAGACACCACTGCTCAATTTCAGAGCACAACTGGGCTTAGCTCCGTCACAAATCATACCTGTCAGGTTGGCAATCATATTCTGTACGGCAAAAGTGATTTGTTCGTAAGTGCCTCCCATCAAGTAAGTGATACCACAACTGGAGCCAGTTGCCGCTACTACACAGCCACATAATGCAGACAGACGTCCCAGACTTTGTTTGATGTAGATCACTGTCAGGTGACTGAGTGTCAGCGCACGGATCAATTCCTCTTCTGATTTATGGTTGTCCTCGGCATAAACCACTACCGGCAGGGTGGCTGTAATTCCTTGGTTTCCACTTCCCGAGTTGCTCATGACAGGAATCATGGCTCCCGCCATACGTGCGTCACAAGCTGCCGAGGTGTAAGAAAGGATATGGGTAAATGTGTTACTTCCCAATAGTTGTTCTTCGCTTTTGCTGCTTTTCAGAATCTTGCCTAATTCGTGACCGTAGTTCCCTTTGAAAGACCGTTCGGCTGCCGCTTTGTTCAAGCGTTTGGTTTCAAGGATAAAACGGATTTCATCCAGCGGTGTGGTGGTGGCGAAATCGTACACTTTCCGTAAGTTCAACTCCGGCTCTATGGCATCTTCATTGCAGGTGGAGCTAGTCTGTTTGTTTAGTAAGACTTGGCTGTTGAGGGCCACATATACAAAATTGGTATGTCCGCAAGCAATGATGGCCGTAGCTTTATCACCGTCAGCCTCACAGCTAATTTCGATGTATAGTTTTTCTTCTATATCCTCTTTCAGCCCGATAGAGATGGCTTGGGAATCAATCAGTTTCTTACCCTCTTCTACGGCTTCAGGGGTACTGTCTTTTAAGACTTCCAGCTGATATTCGGATTTCCCGATCAATGCACCTAAGGCGATGGCGATAGGTAATCCAATCATTCCTGTCCCCGGGATGCCTACTCCCATGGCATTTTTTAGAATATTGGCGCTGAGTAAGGCTTTGATCTTTTCAGGTCTTTTACCTAGCGTTTCAGTTGCTTTTGCTACACAAAGAGCTACAGCTATGGGTTCTGTGCATCCGATAGCCGGAACTACCTCGCGATTTATAAGGGCAATGATTTGCTCTCTTTCTGGTTTAGCGATCATAGTAGATATATTATTAAGGGGTCTTGCAAAAGTCTTTTTGGAGGTGTGTCAAAACTTGAATAAAACGATCATCTGTTTTGTCTTTTTGTGATAGGTTTACTTAGTTTTGACTCCCCTCCGGCTTTTGACACACTTTGGTTATTTTTTATAGTTTTGTAATCCTGTCTGAAGGAAATCGACATATTTGTCTATATCCTCATCGTATGAGTATGATTTATTCAATGGTTTTCCCTCATTGTCAATCAATACGTAGAAAGGTTGTGCGTTGGCACCGAATTTAGAGCGTTGCAGGTAGCTCCATTTATCACCGATCGTGCGTAGTGTACGTTCCTTGCCGTTCTCCATCACTTTAATGTGCTCGGGCAGTGGGGTTTTGTTATCAACGAACAAAGTAATCAGTACATAGTCTTCGGTCATCAGTTTGTTTACTTTCGGGTCGGTCCATACAGCAGCTTCCATTTTACGGCAGTTTACACATCCGTAGCCTGTAAAGTCGAGCATTACCGGTTTTCCGGTGCGTTTTGCATATTCCATACCGGCATCGTAGTCATCAAACTGAGCATGTACTTCGTTGGTATATAAGTTGAAGTCTTGTGTATTCATAGGAGGAGCGAACGCGCTGACAGCTTTCAAAGGAGCCCCCCATAAGCCGGGTACCATATATACTGCGAATGCCAGTGAGATCAGAGCCATAAAGAAACGGGCGACACCTACTTTGTCATCATCGTCATCGTGGGGGAATTTGATCTTGCCCAGCAGATAGAAGCCTAACAAAGCGAAGATCACGATCCACAAAGCAAGGAATGTCTCACGGTCTAGAATTCCCCATCCGTATGCCAGGTCGGCAACCGACAGGAATTTCAAAGCAAATGCGAGTTCAAGGAAACCTAATACTACTTTGATAACATTCATCCAGCCACCGGATTTAGGCATGGATTTCAACCATGATGGGAACATGGCAAACAGTGTGAACGGTAATGCTAATGCAAGAGCAAATCCTAACATGCCGATAGCAGGGGCGACCACACTGCCTGTCGTAGAAACTTCTACTAATAAAAAGCCGATGATGGGACCTGTGCATGAGAATGAAACCAACGACAGTGTGAACGCCATCAGGAAGATGCTTAACAAGCCACTGGTCTGCTCCGCTTTGCTGTCTACCGCGTTGCTCCATTTGGAGGGGAGAGTCAGTTCGAATGCTCCGAAGAAAGAGGCGGCGAACACAATCAGCATCAAGCAGAAGAAAATGTTAAAGACAGCATTCGTGGAAAGTGCGTTCAAGGCACTGGCACCGAATATCAAGGTTATGGCAAGGCCTAATAATACATAGATCACTACGATGGATGCACCATAAGTCCATGCGTCACGGATTCCTTTCTTTTTGTCTTTGCTGCGTTTTAAGAAGAAACTTACTGTCATCGGAATGATGGGCCATACACAGGGAGTGAATAAGGCAAGCAATCCACCGATAAATCCGGCAAAGAAGATGTAGATCCATGAACGGTCTTGTTGTGATGTTGTTTCACCGAATGCGTTCAGCTCTTGGATAACCGGAGTCCAATAATCCTGTACGGCCTTGTCATTGCCGATCAGGGCGGCAGTTGTGGCACTATCTGTTGCGGTAGTTGTAGCGGGTGTTTCCGTTACTGGAACTTCCGTCGGGGCTGTTTCTGCGGGTTCAGTAGTCTTGGCTGTAGTGGCAGCGGCAACTCCTTTTCCGGAGAAAGAGAACGGAACCTCAGTAGGAGGCAGGCAGTTTTCATCGTTGCAGGCACCGAATTCCATGTAACCTTCTATCATGTAAGTGGCACCGGTTATCTTTAGTTTCTGAATAAAAATGGCGGTGTTTTCAAAGTAACGTAATTTCATTTCAAACACCTTGTCGAAGTTTTCAATTTCTTTACCTTGTGGGGTGAGTTCTCCTACTAGTTCCACACCTTCTTTCTTATCTACATTGAATGTGGCGGAAATAGGACCGCCCGAAGGAAGGTCTGTAGAATATACATGCCATCCGGCATCAATTTTGCCAGTGAATACTATTTGTGCTTCCGTGTCGGAAATCGTCTTTAACTCGGTCTTGAATTGTACCGGATCTTGAATCTGGGCAACTGCCGGAAGCAGTGCCATAACGATCAAGAGGAAACTTAAAAAAAACTTCTTTTTCATTACGTGTATTTTAATTTGGATTAATATTCGTATCGCAAAGTAAGGGATAATATCTTAGATATACCCTTCTGTACCTATATAAATATCGGCAATTGCCGTTTTCAGAATAAAAAAAAGAGCAAATAGATAGTCTATTGCCCTTTTTGGAGTTCCATTACTTTGTTTCTATATTGGGAGGGTGTCATTCCCACTGAGGACTGGAAAAGATTATAAAAGGTGGAGATGGAGTTGAATCCCAATTCCGCTGAAATAGCTTTCAGCGGAGTTTCATTATTGGGGTCGGACAACAGGCGGATAGCTTCTTCAATGCGGAAACGGTTTACATAATGGGTGAAGGATAATTTGGACTGTTCATTGATGATACGTGATAAATAGGTGCGGTTGGTTCCCAGAATATCCGCCACTTTGTCTTTTGTTATAAAATTATCTTTGTAAATTTTTTCTTCTCTCATGATACGTTCCAATGTACGGAAAAGTTCTAGGCTTTTCTCATCGGTCAGTGAGGAAGAGGCATACTTCTCGGAAGCGGAACTCATGGAAGGTGCACTGGTCTCCAGTTCTTTTATACGGCGGTTCAGTTCCGTTTCTCTTTTGATTGCTTCCTGGTTTTGCTTGACAATACTTAAATAAAGTTTGTTTTTACGGCGGTAGAGGTAATAAAGTAACCCTAAAACGATTACAATGATGATAAGAATGAAAGTCTGTTGCTGTATGCGCTGTTCTTTCCGCATTACATCCAGTTTGCTTTGTTTTATCAAATTTTCCTGCCGCTCAGAGTCGTATTTGAATCGCATTTCACTTAAATCTCTTTCTTTATCCTTGTTGAAAAGACTGTCGTTCTCCAAACGGAATATTTTGTAATAGTTCAGTGCATTATGATATTGGTGTAATTGTTCATAACAGGTGGACAGATTTTCATATAGTTCATTGCGATGTATGGCGTTGGCGCGTGCATAAGAGATAGCAATACCTTGTTTTAACAATAAAATAGCTTCTGTTTGTTTGTTTTGGTGCATCAGTACACGTGCATATCCCAGATGAGCATAGACTATGGAGGACGTTTGTGCCGCCTGTTTGTCTTTCATGGCCTTTTTGTAATATTCCAAAGCTTGGGCATATTCGCCCATATCATATAATATGTTGCCAAAGAGATTGTAGGTATGGGCCTGATCGTAGAAGTCATTTTCCAGCATCAGTGTTTCGGCTTCATGGATATATTTCATTGCCTCCTCGTTCTGCTTCATCAGAAAATACATATAGGCGGAATTTACAGCGCCGGAATAAATGACGTATGGATTACGCATGCTGTGTCCCAATTCATAACACTCTAATGCATATTTGGTGCCGGCTGTATCTTTTTTGAGATAGTAGATATTTGCCAAATTGCCCAGAAGCAAAGCGTATTGTTGTTGGAAATTATTTTGTTGTGCCAATTGGATACCTTTATAAAGCCATCGTATGGCACGGTAGTAGTCGGTTTCAATATTTGCCGAATAGAGTCCGAGATTGCCATAAACAGAACAAAGGGCTGAGTCATTATTCAGTTTGGTTGCCAGTTCAAGGGAAAGATTCAAATTCTTTTTGGCTGTTTTTTCCCGTCCGCTCATCATTTGTGCTTGTGCTTGGTAGATATATGAATAGAGTTGGAGTAAAGGCTTTTTGGTCTTGTCCGCTACGTTTTTCATAATCTCGGCATAAGTGATGGTTTTGGAATAATCCCCTTTATTTAAATAATATTGGCATAAAAACTTTAGCGCATCCCCGTTATCAGGTTCTTTTCTGATGATTTCCAGCTGCTTCTCAAGTACGACCGGCCGCTTTTGCGCTTGTACACAAAAGGGTATCCAAAGCAATAACAGTAAGAAAAAACACTTTAGTTTCATACGCTTTTATTCGGTTGAGAGTGCAAATATAATAAAATCTTTAATTTTTCTGGTCTAAAGGTATTGCATATTTAAAATAAAGTCGTACCTTTGCAACGCTTTCAACGGAAAGCACTTCTGATAAAGGAGTTTTGGAGAGGTGGCAGAGTGGTCGATTGCGGCGGTCTTGAAAACCGTTGTACTGCGAGGTACCCGGGGTTCGAATCCCTGTCTCTCCGC
>Ga0129310_1000283_pt1 | contig 68865 bp, 59 predicted proteins | sample Go1ome_2_FD_94433 | JGI IMG/M metagenome (GOLD analysis project Ga0129310, IMG submission 94433) | Western lowland gorrila individual fecal microbial communities from Wisconsin, USA - Go1022A metagenome | ecosystem: Host-associated > Mammals > Digestive system > Large intestine > Fecal | place...
GTAACCAAGATAGGAAACGACGAGAGTCGCATTCCTCGGCACGTTGTTAAGCGTAGCCGATCCGTTCTCGTCGGTCATGGTGCCGTTGGTCGTTCCCTTGACCACGACTCCGACTCCGGGGAGAGCACCCACGTTGTCTTTGACAACTGTGGTCACCGTGATCCTGTTCGACTGCTGGGCGCTGGCTTCGAACGAACGAAGACCGAGCGGGAGAAGCAGCGAAAGAATCGCGAAGAATCTTAATGCTTTACTCATTACGATAAAGTTTTTTTGTTAAATGGTTTGTTTAATAAAATATGGTGTAGTATAGTTTTGATAAATCATTTTAGTATCGGACCATGTCCTGAAGGGGTAGGAGTTGCAAGGTTGAAATAAGGCCAACCGTCTTTCGTCCAGAAAATCTTGTCCAACATCAGACAACGTCCGTTGTAGTTGTTACTCTTGCAAAAGGCATGATAAATCATCCAGTCCTGGCCGTTGTCATCCGTGATGATCTCGCCGTTGTGGCCGGGCCCCCTGAAAGCTTCCGTCCCTGACAGGATGGTGTTGTCAAAACTTGCATCGGTAAGTTGCTTCCCGTCAGGTCCGACATAGGGTCCGAGGACATTCTTGGAACGTGCCACTATTATATGATAGGTACTGGCAGCTCCACTGCAGCAACTCCCCTTTGAGCCAAACACATAGTACCAGTCTCCACGCTTGTAGACATAGGTACCTTCCATGCTGGTCCCGATCTTCACCTTCTGGGCACCTTCCTTGATGGAAAGGCCGTCGGCAGACAATTCGATGGCAAATATTCCTGACTTCGCTCCGAAACTTCCCCAGAAGAGGTACTTATGATCGCCGTCATCGAAGAAATTCGGGTCAATTGAATTACCGACGCCCTGCGTCTCCATGTCGACAAGCATCCCTACATCCGTAAAGGGTCCTTCCGGACGGTCGGACCAGGCCACACCGCTGGCAGACCTGTCAGACTCATCCCAACATCCGAGGGCATAGTAAAGGACGTATTTGCCATTGATATAATTAATGTCCGGGGCCCAGAGGCTGCTCTCACTCACCCATTCAGGACGGTTGAGACCTCCGAAGGCATTACCTAAAGGCTTCCAGTGTATCATGTCCTTAGAACGATATACTGGGAGATAAACTACGGTCGGAGTGCCGTTGGTACCATTCCTTGTTGAATAGGCGTAAAAATAGCCGTCCCTGGCACGATTGTCAATGATGCTCGGGTCAGCGCAGTTATTCGGAATTACTGGATTGGTGTAGAACGGTCCCTCTTCCTCGATGATTACAGGGGTTTCGTTTTTACTCTCCCCGCAGGACGATACTGACAAGAAACACACGACAAGCATGGCGACCAAAGGGAGGCGCCATGCAATATCGGGGAAATGGCAGTAAGTCCGCATCATGAAAACTATCTGAGAATGAACTGCTTGCTAACTTCCTGCGAATCTCCGGCATAGAAATCGATAGAGACTCCCGACTTGGAAACATTCATCTTATAAGATCCGGCGGCTGATGAACGGCTGTACTGCTTCAAGCCAGGACGATACTCGTCGAACAATGCTTGTTCATCCTTGGGGGCTGAACCGTTGTCGAGGGCTTTCACTTTCTTACGAAGCTCGCCATATTCAGCGGCACCCTGGGAGACGACCTCGTACTTGCCTAATTCTTCTTTTGACCAGACACTGTTCATCGTCATCTGGGTAATCCTTCCGCCGTCTCCGTACCAATCGTAGAACTCAGTCGTGTGGATGTGTCCGCAGAGGCAGATCGCATCACGCTCGGCAAATAGCCTGCGGAAATGCCTTCTCTGCTCGGTGTCCTTCTCCGACCCGTGATAGAACCAACGGCAGTTGCCGCTGTCGGCAGGGAAAACAGGACCATGAGTGACTATAAAGGTATAGCGGGCACCTTCGGTCTCCTTAAGCAATTTTTCGACTTCTGCATCATCAGGGTTGTTGAAGTCGATGAATATGTAGGCGTCAGGACCGATGAAGAAATCAAAGGTTGTCTTGGCGACCTGTTTGCCGATTTCCTGGCTCATGCGCTGGGGCATAAACCTGTGATAGGTCTCCTTCGCATCAACGCCACGGATGTCATGGTTACCTACAACTGTCACGAAGGGAAGTCCTCCGAACTGGCCCTTGAAATTGTCCATGACATCGGTCAGCATCTTCTGATGGACTTCACCCTTTCCGCAGTCTCCCTGGATAAGGTCACCCATCTGGAAAACCATCCTGGTGTTCTTGTCAACCAACTGTGCAGCCCTCTTCACAAGACGTGGGCAACGCTCACGCCACATTTCTCCGTTACGGGCAAACTCAGCCCTCTGGACCCTGTTCAACCATTCTACAGGCTCATTGTAATTCGAGTGATAGACGTCAGCCGGCTCGGTGTCGAAATGGGTGTCTCCAAGAATGATGACGGAGTATTTATCACGCATTTTCCCGTTGCCCGGTTTTCCATCCTGACTGCAGGAAACGAACCCTGCCCCAAGGCCGAGACCTAAAGCGCCAGTAGCTGAAAGAGATAGGAATTGTCTTCTGTCCATGTTTTACTCTAATGTGGTTTTGCAAGTATATTGATTTCACCCAATAATTGGTAAATCCATGCTAAATTACGACATTTTCTATAATTATCCAAATAATCTCAAAATTCTACAAAAGACGTCTGCACGCCGTCGCAATTGCGTTTTTAATTCTAAAATTTTTTAATAACCACTAGCTAAAATTATTGTCATTTTAATATGGGCACAGAACACGAAAAGAGCACCGCTTCCGCGATGCTCTTTCGTAGCCCCACGAGGAATCGAACCTCGATTTAAAGTTTAGGAAACTTCCGTTCTATCCGTTGAACTATGAGGCCATAATTAAGGAAGAGATAGCTTATTCAGCGCTCTTCTCGATGATCTGACGACCTCTGTAGTAGCCGCACTCAGGGCAAACGTGATGATACATCACGGTCGCACCACAGTTAGGGCAAGTGGCCAGAGTCGGTACAGGAGCGAAGTCGTGAGTCCTTCTCTTGTCTCTTCTCTGCTTGGAGACTTTGTGTTTCGGATGTGCCATATCAAATATCTTTTAATTTTATTCAATCTTTCCAAGAAGGTCCTGTAGGCCCGCAAAAGGGGTCGCAGAATCCTTCTGCAAACGCTCTTCACCACTTTCAGAAGTCAGATACTCAAGAGCCTTTGGATCACACTCCCCTTCTTCGTGAACCCTTTGTACAGGCAGCGAAATGCAGATGTAATCATATACTGCCTGGCTCAGGTCAAGGTCTGCATCCGTCATCGGAAGCCAGACTATTTCCCTGTCGCCTTCGACCTCACTGGAAGAAGGATCGCCGGAACCGAATTTCACGCTTTGCTTGAAATCCGTCTTCACCGGGATCTTCAGGTCTTCGAGGCATCTGTCGCATGTCACTGTGACATCTCCGGAGATGTAGCAGTCGACGCCGATGAATCGGCCTGACTTTTCCACTTCCACGTCGACATCCAGACCTGCGTCCAGAATCTCTGAATTCTCAAAATGTTCAAAGAACTCTTTCCCTATGCGCCTTCGGAACTGTGTCCGACCTTGCGCCAACCCGTTCAGAGGAACTATAAAAACGTCGTTCATCGCTTCGCCAAACAGATTAAGGGTTGCAAAGGTATAAAAAAAAATCCTTAATAAAAATCTTTTTCGAATAGTTTCGATTATTCTTCGTCCGCACTGCCTCCGGAACGCTTCCTGTCCATGGGATCCAGAAGGATCTTGCGGATCCTCATGTGATGAGGCGTGACCTCGACAAGTTCATCCTCACGGATGTACTCGAGCATCTCCTCAAGGGACATCTTAATTGCAGGAGGCAGGATGATCTTTTCATCGGAACCGGCTGCACGAACGTTGGTAAGCTTCTTTGTCTTGCAGATGTTGATGTTGAGATCCCTCTCGCGAGTGTGCTCTCCGACAACCTGGCCGCAATAGATTTCTTCGCCGGGCTCGACAAAGAACTTGCCCCTGTCCAGGAGCTTGTTCATTGAATATGCGATAGCGTCTCCTGTCTCCAGTGAAACCAACGATCCATTTGTACGGTTGTCGATCTCGCCCCTGAACGGCTGGTACTCCTTGTAGCGGTGGGCCATGATAGCCTCACCCTGAGTAGCAGTGAGGAGGTTGCTCCTAAGTCCCATAAGTCCCCTGGTGGGAATGTCGAACTGGAGCAGGGTCCTGTCTCCCCTGGGTTCCATGTGGATAAGGGCACCTTTGCGACGTGTGGCAAGTTCGATTGCCGTACCCACGAAATTCTCAGGGACCTCGATGGAAAGGTCCTCGATAGGCTCGCATCTCTGCCCGTTGATGGTCTTGTCCAGAACCTTGGGCTGGCCGACCTGGAGTTCGAAACCTTCCCGGCGCATCTCCTCGATAAGGACTGAGAGGTGAAGGACTCCTCGTCCATAGACGATGAAAGAATCAGCATTGAGACCAGGCTTTACCTTGAGTGCCAGGTTCTTCTCCAGTTCCTTGTCAAGACGATCCTTGATATGCCTGGAAGTCACGTACTTGCCATCCTTCCCGAAGAAAGGGGAATTGTTGATGGTGAAGAGCATGCTCATCGTAGGCTCGTCAATCGAGATCGGAGGGAGGGCCTCAGGATTCTCGAAATCGGCAATGGTGTCGCCGATCTCGAAGCCGTCTATTCCCACTACGGCACAGATGTCCCCGCACAGCACCTCGTCGACATTAGTCTTGCCAAGGCCGTCGAACACCATCAGCTGCTTGACCTTGTGTTTCTCGATCTGGTCATACCTCTTGCAGAGGCTCACCTGGCTGCCGGTGTGCAGGCTGCCGCGGGTGACCTTACCCACCGCGATACGTCCTACATAGGGGGAATATTCCAAAGAGGTAACCTGCATCTGCACAGTACCTTCCACCACCTTAGGTGCCGGTATGACTTCAAGTATGGCATCGAGCAAGGGAGTAATGTCAGAAGTCGGATTCTTCCAGTCCTCCGACATCCAGCCCTGCTTGGCACTTCCGAAGATAGTCTTGAAATCCAGCTGCTCGTCGTTGGCATCCAGGGCGCACATGAGGTCGAAAACCTCTTCCTGGACCTCGTCAGGACGGCAGTTGGGCTTGTCCACCTTATTGACTACTACGATGGGTTTCTTCCCGAGCTGAAGGGCTTTGTGCAAGACGAAACGGGTCTGCGGCATGCAGCCTTCGAATGCATCTACGAGAAGCAGAACGCCGTCAGCCATATTCAATACCCTTTCCACCTCTCCACCGAAGTCACTATGGCCAGGAGTGTCGATAATATTGATCTTCACACCCTTATAGGTCACGGATACGTTCTTTGCGAGGATGGTGATGCCTCTTTCCCTCTCAATGTCATTGTTGTCGAGAATCAGCTGGCCCAGGTTCTCAGGCTGACGGACCAGGTTAGCCTGGTAGATCATCCTGTCCACGAGGGTGGTCTTGCCGTGGTCGACATGCGCGATAAGCGCTATATTTCTAATTTCCTGCATATTCTTTTTTGGAAAAATCCTTCAAATTTACAGATTTTCGAAGGAAACTGAAAAAAAGATTCTTCACTTCGTTCAGAATGACATGGAAAGGATAAACTATCAGGCAAGCAGGTCGGAGATTGCAGCGGCGACCTTCCCGAAATCGAAACTATCAACCAGGATATCCATCCTTGAGGCTATACGGTCATTGCAAAGGTTTCCGATAGAACCCTCATGGGTATGGTTCAAGGTCCCCTGGTAGTCGAAGGTCCCACCTGATATGGAGGCTGCGACCTGACGGTAGGCATCCCTGAAGGCCACGCCTTCGGACACCAGATGATTGACTTCCTCGACGCTGAAAGCCAGCTTGTATTTCGGATCGTCCATCGCATCCGTGCGCACCTCCATGCCCTTGACGGCATATTCTACGATATCCAGGCAGGAATCCATTTCATCGAACAGGGGGAAGAAGACTTCCTTCAGTACCTGCATGTCCCGGAAATAGCCCGAAGGCAGGTTGCCGGTAATTAGACGGACAGTGTTCTGGACTCCCTGGATCTTGTTGCAGCGGGCGCGTACAAGCTCGAACACATCCGGGTTCTTCTTGTGCGGCATGATGCTGGAACCGGTAGTCAGGGCATCGGGCAGTTTCAGGAAACCGAAATTCTGGCTTGAATAGAGGCAGCCGTCATATGCGAGACGGCCCACGGTCTCTGCTACCGATGAATATGCGAACGCCACAGCCCTTTCCATCTTCCCACGGGTCATCTGCGCATAGACGGAATTGTAATCCAGGTCATCAAAACCCAGAAGTTTCGTGGTGAGGGTGCGGTCCAGCGGCGCTGACGATCCATAGCCAGCGGCTGAACCAAGAGGGTTGCGGTTCACTACATCCCAGGCTGCTTTCAGCATGGTCATGTCCCCTGTCAAGCTTTCAGCATAGGCTCCGAACCAGAGCCCGAAGGACGAGGGCATTGCCACCTGGAGATGGGTGTACCCGGGGATCAGGACATCCTTGTACTTTTCACTCGCGTTCTGGAGGGTCCTGAACAGGCTCTCCACCTTACGGACCGTCTTTTCGATCCGCGCCCTGGCATAGAGCTTCAGGTCTACCAGTACCTGGTCGTTTCGGGAACGCCCTGTGTGCACTTTCTTGCCTATGTCGCCGAGCTTGCGGGTCAGCATAAGTTCCACCTGGGAATGGACATCCTCAACGTCGTCCTCTATGGTAAACTTTCCTTCCTCCGCCAATGAATACAATCCCTTGAGTTCCGGGAGCAGCGCTTCCAAGTCTTCCTTGGAGAGGAGCCCTACGGTCTCGAGCATGGTGATGTGGGCCATGGTGCCCAAGATATCATAAGGTGCCAGTTTCAGGTCCAGCTCACGGTCATGGCCGACGGTGAAGGCGTCAATCCTGGCGTCCTCGTCGTACCCCTTGTCCCAAAGTTTATTTGCCATAGCTATTCAATTATCAATCCATCAAGAAGTTTGACATAAATATCAACGCCAGAAGCGATCTCGTCAAGGCCTATGAACTCGTCCGGACCGTGGGAACGGGCGGAATCTCCTGGCCCGATCTTGAGAGTAGGGAACGTGCAGAGGGCCTGGTTGCTGGTCGTCGGTGAACCGAAGGGTTCAAGTCCAAGGGACAGACCGCGTTTAACGACCGGATGGTCCATCGGCAGATGGGAACTTCCGATCCTAGTCGAACGTTCCTTGACATCGCATCTGACGGCCTCTTTTATAAGTTCCAGTAATTCCGGATTGGTGTAAAGCCCGTTGGAACGGACATCCACGACGAAACTGCAGGAGTCCGGGACAACATTGTGCTGCGTCCCGGCAGAAATCATTGTCACGCTCATCTTCACAGGCCCAAGGAAGTCGGAGAATCTCTGGAAACGGTACGTCCTGAACCACTCGATGTCCTTCAGGGCCTCATAGATGGCGTTTACGCCTTCGTTCCTCGCCGCGTGTCCGCTCTTTCCATGAGCCATGCAGTCCAGGACCATAAGGCCCTTCTCAGCCACGGCCATATTCATTCCAGTCGGCTCCCCTATCACTCCGAAATCAACCTTCCCTATCTCAGGAAGGAAAAGGTCGAAACCACCCTTCCCGCAGACTTCTTCCTCTGCGGTAGCAGAAAACACCAGCCGGTAGGGTTGAGGAGCAGAAATCAGTTTTGAATATGTCTCCAGAAGGGCGACGAGCGAACCTCCGTCATCATTGCTCCCAAGGCCATACAGCCTGCCATCCTCAACCGAAGGAGCGAACGGATCACGGGTATAACCGCTTGCTGGTCTTACCGTGTCGATGTGGGCGTTGAGAAGGATCGTAGGCTTTCCTGAGGGCGTCTCGGACTCCATCCAAAGATTATTGCCGACCCTGTGCACACCCTCAAAGCCGTGGGCCTTCAGCCAGGCCTCCAATAGATCGCATGCGGCACCCTCCTCCCTGCTGAAGGAAGGGATGCGGATAAGATCCTCCAAAAGCGTTATGGTGTCCATGAATGACATCTAATCGTCGGTTTCAGGGTCAGCAAGGATAGTAGTTCCGCCGGAGAGGTCCGAGGGAGAAGTGATGACCACCTTTGCAACTCCGTCGTTGATTGCATCGAATGCGTTCTGAAGCTTCGGGATCATTCCTGCCGAGATGGTTCCATCTGCGACCATAGGAGCAAAATCAGCCTTGGAAATCGTCCTGATCACGCTAGACGGATCCTTCAAATCACGTAAGACTCCCGGAATCGAGGAGCAGAAGGTCAGGGTGACCGAGTACTCTTCCGAAAGGGCCCTGGCCACCGAGGAGGCAATGGTGTCGGCATTTGTGTTCAGCATCGTACCTTCCTTGTCATGGGTAAGAGGGGCGAGCACCGGCACGGCGCCCACCTCGAGCAATGACTTCAACGATCTGGTATTCACATATTTCACATCCCCGACAAAGCCGAAGTTTATAAGTTCTACCGGCCTTTTCACGCTCATTATGAGGTTCATGTCAGCCCCGGTAAGGCCGATCGCATTTTCACCGAGAGCCTGGAGCCTTGCCACTATGTCTTTATTGACGAGGCCGCCGTAGACCATAGTCACGACCTTGAGCATCTCGGCACTGGTGATCCTGCGGCCATCGATCATCTGGGTTTCGATCCCGAGTTTCGATGCGACTTCAGTAGCGATCTTTCCTCCCCCATGGACAAGGATTTTCTTCCCATGAAGCCCTGAGAAAGACATCAGAAGCCCCTTCAAGGAATCCTCGTCCTCGACTATGGCTCCTCCAACCTTGATTATATTCAGTTCCTCCTTGATCATTGTATGTCCTCCAACATCCTCTTCATTACGACTTGGGCGGAAACGACACGGTTCGCCGCCTCGGGGATCACTATGCTGCGGGGCGAGTCTATCACCTCGTCCGAGACTATCATGTTCCTACGCACCGGCAGGCAATGCATGAAATAAGCATTATCCGTCACGGCCATGTGCCTGGAATCCACGATCCAGTCCATGTCCTTGCTGAGAATCTTGCCGTAATCAGCAGGGTTGACGGTCCCTGGACAGCTCCAGTTCTTGGCATAGACGAAGTCTGCTCCTTCCAGGGCTTTCATCTGGTCGTATTCCACCTTCGCATTCCCTACGAACTTCGGATCAAGTTCATAGCCCTCAGGGTGGGTGATCACGAAATCCACATCCACGGCATTCATCCACTCGGCAAAGGAATTCGGGACGGCCTGCGGCAGGGCTCGTGGATGAGGGGCCCAGGTCATGACGACTTTAGGGTGGGCCTTCGTCTTATATTCCTCTATGGTAATAAGGTCGGCGAACGCCTGGCATGGATGGACCGTAGCCGATTCGAGACTGATCACGGGCTTGCCGGAATATTCGATGAACTGGTTAAGGATGGATTCGGCATAATCGAACTCCCTGTCCTGCAATCCTGCGAAGGAGCGCACTCCGATCATGTCGCAGTAGCTCCCTATCACCGGGATAGCCTCCCTGAGATGCTCGCTCTTGTCGCCATCCATGACCACTCCCATACTGGTCTCCAGCTTCCAGCTGTCACCGTTTACATTCAGGACTATCGGGTCCATGCCCAGGTTGAGTGCAGCTTTCTGGCTGCTCAGCCTGGTACGGAGGCTGTTGTTGAAGAAGATCAGGATGATGGTCTTGTTCCTTCCGAGGTCTTTCCATGCGAAAGGGTTTTCCTTCACCTTGCGTGCTTCTTCGAGCGCCTTTCCGAGGTCGCCTATGTCACCTACGTGCAGGAATGATTTCATAACACTTCCTCCAATGCTTTAATGAATATGTCGACGTCGTCCTTGGTGAGGACTAGAGGGGCGAGAAGGCGGATCATGTTCTTACCTGATACGCCTGTGAATATATGCTTGTCAAACAGGAGCTTTTTCCTTATCTCCGCCACCGGCCCGTCGAACTCCACTCCTGTCATCAGTCCCCTGCCCCGGACTTCCTTGATCATCGGTTGATGGTCAGATGGTGCCCCCGGCAGTTCGGACGCCTCGCTGCGCTCGGCCCCCCCGCTCGCTTCACTTCGTTCCGCTCCGGTCCCCCCTCTAGTGCCGAGGGTGGCATTGTCCTCACTTGCCGGGGCGCCATCTGACAATGCCTGGAGGCGGGTCTTGAGGTAAGTACCGACAGTGAGGGCGTTGGAGACGAGGTCTTCGTCCTTGATGATGTCGGCAACGGCTATTGCAGCGGCCATTGCGAGATGGTTGCCGCCGAAAGTCGTGCCCAGCATACCCTTGACTGCCTCGAACTCAGGCGAAATCAGCACTCCTCCGATCGGGAATCCTCCGGCCATGCCCTTCGCCATCGTGATGAGGTCCGGTTTGATCCCGGCCCACTGATGGGCGAAGAACTTGCCCGTACGGCCATATCCGCTCTGGACTTCGTCAAGAATCAGCGGGACTCCTGCGTCTTCGGTGGCCACCCTGAGCTCACGCATGAAGTTGTCATCAGGGATGATTATTCCCCCGACACCCTGGATGCCCTCGATGATCACGGCAGCGATGTCCCCTTTGGAAAGTTCATCCCTGACGGCCTCGATGTCGTTCATATCGACGAAGGTAACCTCATGCCAGCTATTGAACGGAGCCCTGATCCTGGGATTGTCGGTGACGGCGACAGCCCCTGATGTACGGCCATGGAAAGCACCCTTGAAAGCAAGCACACGCCTCTCCCCGGTGTGGAAAGATGCCAGCTTCAAGGCATTCTCATTGGCCTCAGCCCCGGAATTGCAGAGGAAGAGAGAATAGTCCTGATAGCCGGACAGTTCCCCTATTTTCTCCGCAAGTTCCTCCTGGAGAGGGTTGCGGACACTGTTGGAATAGAATACCAGTTTGCCAAGCTGGTCGGTTACGGCCGAAACGTACTTCGGATGGCAATGGCCGACGGAGATTACGGCGTGGCCGCCATAGAGGTCGAGATATTCCGTGCCCTTGTCGTCCCAGACACGGGTGCCGAGACCCTTCACCGGGGTCACGTCAAACAGGTTGTATACGTCGAAAAGTTTCATCAGAATCTTGTTGCTTTCATGTGCAGGCCAGCGTCTTCAGGCAGGCCGAAAATAAGGTTCATATTCTGGACAGCCTGGCCGGAAGCCCCCTTTACCAGATTGTCTATCACGCTGATAACGTGGAGTTTTCCGCCATGCTTTCGGACGTTCAACACGCATTTGTTGGTGTTGACGACCATCTTGACGTCAGGATTGGAGTCGATCACGTGTACGAACGGCTCGTCCTTGTAATAGTCCTTGTAAAGAGCCACTGCCTCCTCTTCGCCAAGGTCGCAGTCGAAGTACACCGAGGCAAGGATTCCCCTGGCGAAGTCGCCCCGGACCGGGACGAAATTCATCTGCCCGGCATAGTTTGGAGCCAGAGCGTGGAGAGTCTCGTTGATTTCGCCCAGATGCTGGTGGGTGAAGGCCTTGTAGACGGACAGGTTGTCGGTCCTCCAACTGAAATGGGTCGTTTCAGAAGGTGCCTGGCCGGCCCCGGTCGATCCGGTGATGCCTGTAACGTGGATTTCGGGGAGGAGGTCCGCCTTTGCCATCGGCAGAAGGGCCAGCTGGATCGAAGTGGCGAAACAGCCCGGATTGGCGATGTGACGGGCACCTCTTATCTTGTCACGGAAGGCCTCGGGAAGGCCGTAGACGAAGTCTTCGGCGTCGACTGCAAGACGGTAGTCGTTGCCCAGGTCGATGATTGCGCCCTTGTAGCTTTCCGGCAGCGACGCCACGAACGGCTTCGCCTTCCCGTGTCCCGAGCATAAAAATATCACATCGGGGCTCGTCGGAGAAGGTGTTCCGGCAGGTGAGACCACTGCCACCCTCGGCACGTTAAGAGGGGGGACCGGAGCGGCGCTTTGCGACGCGAGCGGTGGGGCCTCGCAACGCGAGGCGGTCGAACCGCCGGAAACACCTTCTCCGACAAGATCCATGGTAGAAGTAAACCGTAAATCTGTTTCACCAAGGAGGTCGGCGTGGGCTGACCAGACAGGTTCGCCGGCATGGCTGCCGCTCTGCGCGAAGAGGATCTCCACGCAAGGATGGTTCACAAGAATCCTCAGGAGCTCCCCGGCAGTGTAGCCGGCAGCTCCGACGATCCCAACCTTTATCTTACCGTCCGCTGTCATTTAGAGTTCCTTTTCAAGTTTCTCTCCCTCATCCTTGTGGGCCGTGTAGTAAACCCTCAGCGGAGTTGAACTGACCTTGATGAAGCCCTTGGCATCCTCGCTGGTCCAGCCTTTCTGCATTTCGCCATATTCTCCGAACTTGGTCTTGACAAGGTCGCACGGAGAATCAACTCCGACTGTCGAGAACGACCACGGACGGAGTTCCATCGTAACCTTTCCGGTCACGTTCCTCTGGCTCTCGGTCAGCATTGCCTCAATGTCCCTCATCACCGGCTCAAGGTACTGGCTCTCATGCAGGAACATCCCGTACCAGTTGGCCACCTGGTCCTTCCAATACTGCTGCCACTTGCTGAGAGTGAACTTCTCGAGGAACTTGTGAGCCGCCATGATCAGCATCGGAGCTGCCGCCTCAAAGCCGACACGACCCTTTATGCCGATGATCGTGTCACCCACGTGCATGTCACGTCCAATTCCGTAAGGGGCTGCGATGGACTCCACTTTCTGGATAGCCGCCACCTTGTCGGAGAACTTCTCTCCGTTGACTCCGCAGATCTCTCCCTTGTCGAATTCGAGTTCGATGATCTCGGAACCTTCCTTGGTAACCTGCTTCAGATAAGCGCTCTCCGGAAGCCCCTGCTTGGAATCAAGGATCTCTCCTCCACAGATGGAAGTCCCCCAGAGACCAACGTTGTAGGAATATTTCAGCTTCTTGAAATCGGCCTTGAAACCATGCTCGTTGAGATAGTCTACCTCGAACTGGCGTGTAAGGGCCATGTCGCGGGTGAGAGTAATGATCTCAATGCCGGGGGCCATCACCAGGAAAGTCATGTCGAAACGGACCTGGTCGTTACCGGCCCCGGTGGAACCGTGAGCTATCGCATCGGCCCCGATCTCCTTGGCGTAGCGGGCGATGGCCATGGCCTGGAAAATACGCTCAGAAGAGACGGACACCGGATAGGTGCCGTTCCTCAGGACATTACCGAAAATCATGTACTTGAGGCTCTTGTCGTAATATTCCTTGGTCACGTCAAGAGTCACATATCCCTTGGCACCAAGTTCATAAGCATGTTTTTCATTGTCCTTTAGCTGCTGCTCGCTGAATCCGCCCGTGTCCGCGCATGCAGCATAGACTTCATAACCCTTTTCCTTGGCCAGGTACATCACTGTGAAGGATGTGTCCAGACCGCCGCTGAATGCGACTACAACTTTTTTCTTCTTGTCCATATCGTCAGATCGTTTTCATTATTCCTTTGATTGTGATTCGAGGAGAGCTATCCTGTCCAGGACCTCCTGCGGTATCTTGGCCGGCAAGTGCTCTTCGGGATCGAAGAGCATGGCGGTGCAGATGCAGAAATGCCTGTCGGTCCTCTTGAGGACATCTACATTGACGCAGCCCTCGCATCCCTTCCAGAAAGCATCATCCGTCGTGAGCTCGGCAAAGGTGACCGGTTTGTAGCCCAGCTGTGTGTTCATGACCATCACAGCAGCTCCGCTCGTGAGGCTGAATATCTTGGCATTGGGCCAGCGCGTACGGGCCAGCGAGAAGGTAAGGTCCTTGATCTTCTTGGACACGCCCAATCCCCTGAAGTCCGGATGGACGATAAGTCCCGAAGTAGTGACATAGCGCTTATGCTCCCACGTCTCTATATAGCTGAAACCTGCAAAGCGTCCGTCACACAAGGCTATTACCGCCTTAGCTTCTTTTATCTTCTGGGCAAGGTATTCGGGTTTGCGCCGGGCGATTCCCGTCCCCCTTACCTTTGCCGCATTCTCGATTGTCTCCAAAATCTGATCGACGTAGAAGAGATGCTCCTCTGAAGCCACCTCAACAGTGATGTCATCCAATTTCATTTGTTCAGTCCGTTATTATATACTAATTCAGTCTTTTCTTACCTATCTGGTGGAACAGCTTTCCGAGCGACTTGAGCAAGTCCTCCTTCGTGCTGCCTTCCCTGATTACGATGAGTATCGTGTCGTCTCCGGCAATGGTCCCTGCAATCTCTTCTATCTCCCTGGAATCGATGATTGCAGCCACCATGTTGGCATAGCCTGGTCTTGTCTTGATGACTGCCATGACACCTGAGAACTCGATGCTCAGGATGCTGTCTGAAGAATCCATGGCCAGATATCCTCCCTTGCGGACGAAAGCAGGACGGGCAAGGCTGTAGTAATAGCCTTCATCGTCATGAAGTTTCGAAATCTGCATCTCTTTGATGTCGCGGGAAAGCGTAGCCTGGGCGACAATCAACCCCAATTCCTGAAGTTTAGAAGAGAGTTCTTCCTGATTGGCGATCCTGCCATTCCGTATTAGATCTCTGATAATTCGCTGTCTGTCAAGCTTTTCTTTGGCCATGTCAAGAATTTTTATTCATTCACTCTCGCAAATATACGGATATTTTTTCAAAAAATATTCACATTTCATAATATTTTTCAGTCTTATGATTTTATAGTAAATTTGTTATTTGGAAACATCAAGAGCAAAATGACCGAAAAAATCATCATCCTTGATTTCGGTTCCCAGGTTACCCAACTCATCGGCAGACGCCTCCGGGAGCTGAATGTCTATTGTGAAATCTACCCTTTCAACAAGGTCCCGACGCTCGATGTAAGCGTGAAGGGGGTCATCCTTTCCGGCAGTCCGTGCTCGGTACGCGATGCCAACGCACCCCAGATCAATCTCGAAGGCATAAAAGGTCATTTTCCCCTGCTCGGAATATGCTACGGAGCCCAGTATCTTGCCAATAAGTTCGGAGGCAAGGTTGAAGGTTCCCTTGCCAGGGAATACGGGAGGGCGATGCTGGAAGTCAAGGATGCCACATCTCCCCTTCTGAAGGGCCTCTCAACACGCACTCAGGTCTGGATGTCGCATGGTGACACAATCTCCTCCCTGCCGAAAGAAGCCAGAGTCATAGCATCTACGGAAAGTGTAGCTAATGCAGCATATTCATTCGAAGGAGAGCCCACTTATGCAGTACAGTTCCATCCGGAGGTCTTCCACACAACTGAAGGCTCGAAGATCCTTGGCAATTTTGCATTCGAAATCTGCGGCTGCAAGGGTGACTGGACTCCTGATTCCTTCATAGAGACGACGGTGACGGCTCTGAAAAAGCAGATCGGAGACGACAAGGTAATCCTAGGTCTCAGCGGAGGTGTCGACTCCACCGTGGCAGGAGTCCTTCTCAACAAGGCAATCGGCCACAACCTCACCTGCATATTCGTAAACAACGGTCTCCTGAGGAAGAATGAATATGAAGACGTCCTCGCTTCCTACAGGGACATGAACCTCAACGTGATCGGAGCTGATGCATCGGAGGACTTCCTGCGCGAGCTTGCCGGAGTCACCGAGCCGGAGGCCAAGAGAAAGATCATCGGCAGGCTTTTCATAGAGACATTTGAAAAATATGCCCGACGGATCGAGGGAGCCCGCTGGCTAGCCCAGGGAACCATCTACCCGGATGTCATAGAATCCGCTGGCATCGAGGGAATCGCCTCGAAGATCAAATCCCACCACAATGTAGGTGGACTGCCAGAAAGGATGAACATGGGAATTGTGGAGCCCCTCAGGATGCTTTTCAAGGACGAGGTCCGTCGCGTCGGCAGGGCCCTCGGAATCAAGGAAGAGCTTGTCGGAAGGCATCCCTTCCCGGGACCTTCCCTCGCTGTCAGGGTCATAGGTGACATCACGAAGGAAAAGCTGGACGTACTCAGGGAAGCCGATGACATATTCATAAAAGGGCTGCGGAACTACGACTGCACTTCCCTCCACCTCCCTTCTGCTTCCGATCCTAGAGTCGAGGCACAAAACCTCTATGATGCGATCTGGCAGGCCGGAGTGATCCTGCTCCCGGTAAGGAGCGTAGGAGTCATGGGAGATGAACGCACTTACGAGAATCCAGTAGCACTCAGGGCGGTCGTCTCGACCGATGCCATGACGGCAGACTGGTTCCACTTCCCCTATGATTTCCTTGCCCAGGTCAGCAATGACATTATCAACAAGGTCAAGGGGGTCAACCGGGTAGTTTACGACATCTCGTCCAAACCGCCGGCAACCATTGAATGGGAATAATTCTTAACACATAATCAAGATGACAACAAGCAACGTTCGTCCCGCTGACATGGAGCGGATCACTACTGCCGAACTGGCGCAGAAATTCATTGAAGAACAGATTAAGGAGCTGCGCGCCCAAATCGGCGACAAGAAGGTTCTCCTTGCCTTGTCTGGCGGTGTAGACTCATCAGTGGTTGCCGCCTTGCTGATCAAGGCTGTGGGTAAACAACTGGTCTCTGTCCATGTCAACCATGGACTCCTCCGCAAAGGTGAGCCCGAGCAGGTGGTGCGGGTGTTCCGCGATGAGCTTGGAGCCAACCTGGTGTACGTTGACGCCGTGGACCGCTTCCTCGACAAGCTTGCCGGAGTGGCAGATCCCGAGCAGAAACGCAAGATCATCGGTGCTGAATTCATCCGCGTGTTCGAAGAAGAGGCCCGCAAGCTTGATGGCATAAGCTTCCTGGCCCAGGGGACAATCTATCCTGACATCATCGAATCCGGACCTGTGAAGTCCCACCACAATGTCGGCGGTCTGCCCGAAGACTTGCAGTTCGAGCTCGTAGAGCCTATCAAGCTGCTCTTCAAGGACGAAGTCCGCGTCGTGGGCAAGCAGCTGGGACTGCCCGACAACATGGTCTACCGCCAGCCGTTCCCCGGCCCTGGCCTGGGTGTCCGTTGCACCGGAGCCATCACCCGCGACAGGCTCGAGGCACTGCGCGAGAGCGACGCAATCCTGCGTGAGGAATTCGCCAAGAACGGTCTGGAAGGGAAGGTGTGGCAGTACTTCACAGTGGTTCCCGACTACAAGTCAACGGGAGTCAAGGATGGCAAGCGCAGCTGGGACTGGCCGGTCATCATCCGTGCCGTCAACACCCGCGATGCAATGACTGCAACCATCGAGGAGATCCCCTACGAGTTGCTGCATCACATCACAAAGCGAATAGTCACTGAAGTTCCGGGGGTGAACCGTGTCCTTTACGACCTCACTCCGAAGCCGACCGGAACCATTGAGTGGGAGTAATAAAACAACTGTGACATGAATACATTACTGAAACTGGCTGCAACCGCGGCACTGTCCGTCATTGCATTATCTTCCTACGCCCAGCCCTCCAACCCCTACGAGCTTCCGGATCCCTTGAAGATGGAAGACGGAAGGATTGTCAAAAACAAGCGCCAATGGATCAACGAACGCCGCCCCGAACTGATGGAGATGCTTCGCTCCCAGATGTTCGGACGCGAACCTGCTGCTGATGCTGCTCCGGACATCCATTACACTCTCCTGGAAGAAAGCAAGGATGCTTTCGGAGGCCTCGCTACAAGACGCCAGGTGAAGATCAGCTTCGACAAGGACGAGAATTACTATCTTGTCCTCCTGATGTACATCCCCAACAAGCACAACGGCCCGGTCCCGGCCTTCCTCGGTCCCAACTTCAAGGGCAACCATGCCACGACCGACGACCCGGAGGTGCTCATGCCTACAAAAGAGAAGCTTGCGACCTTCGCTCCCGGCTATAAGGTCGAACCTCGCGATGCCAATGGTCACCGTTGGGAATATGAATACATCCTCTCACATGGCTACGCTGTTGCGACATTCTGCTATAACGACGTAGATCCTGACTTCCACGATGGTTTCCATAACGGAATCCATGGACTGATCGATGGTGACAAGCCCCGCAACGGTGAATCCTGGGGTTCGATCTCGGCATGGGCCTGGAGCCTGTCACGGTGCCTCGACTACCTGGAGACAGTGAAGGAGATCGATGCCAAGAAGGTAGCAGTCATCGGCCACTCACGCCTCGGAAAGACATCCCTGTGGGCAGGTGCCACCGACCAGAGGTTCGCACTCGTCATCTCCAACGATTCTGGTTGCTCCGGCGCTGCAATAGCAAGGAGGAAGTTCGGAGAGACAGTCGCCGCTATCAACAAGAGTTTCCCTCACTGGTTCTGCGACAACTACAAGGCTTACGGTGGCAGGGAGGAAATGATGCCCTGGGACCAGCATGAACTCATCGCCATGATAGCTCCCAGACCTGTGTACGTTGCAAGTGCCAGCGAAGATTCATGGGCCGATCCGGTCGGAGAGTATTTCAGCCTGGTCGGCGCAGCTTCCGTCTATAACCTGTTCGGCTACGACGGCATCACAGACAGGAATGTCCCTGGAATCGAGCATCCGGTGGTTGTCGGAAGGATGGGTCACCATATAAGAAAAGGCGAACACAATGTCCGCCTCTATGACTGGGAAAACTACGTCGCTTTCGCTGACCGCTTCCTGAAATAGCTAGAATCTCATCATCACCACACCCAGCACACGGTGGTTGGTGATCCAATGAAGGTCTTCCAACGGGCGTGCATAGTTGTCAAGCTTAGCCACGTTTCCGTACTGGATGCAGGTATTGTCGTACTCCAGGGCAACTGTAAGATTGCCGACATTATAAGAAATGGTAGGAGTCAGACGGAACATCTGCGCAAGGTCCCTGGTTCCGGCGGAGAAGAAATAAATGTCAGTTGGACGGCAGTATCCGGCATCGTTGACTGAAAGGTTATGCTGGGTCCCAAGTGACTTGTGATAGCCTCCCATGCACATGAAACGGAGTTTTCGTCCATAGCTGAAAGACAGAAACGAGACGGAAGCCCTCAGAGGTGTGTAGAGGTAGTTCCAAGGATCACGCCAGTCGTACAGGGCGTATCCGCTCAACAGCTGCATGTGATCTCCTCCCTGGGCGAAAACCGACTTTGCATTGATCTTGAAGTCTCCGCTTTCAAACTGAAGATAAGCGAAGGGGCTGATCATGTTTATCCTGTCATAAACCTTCGAGCCAACATCGTAAGGATTGTCCTCAGTATAATTGGCAGTGGTAGTCCTCCATCTTGGCCTGAGACTGATGAAATCAGCACCTACCCTGGCAAGGAAATGAGAGGAACGGAAAGACAGGCCAGCATAAAGTTCCGGGATCAAGCCGTATTTGACATAGGCCGAAGAGGGACCGGCCGGTCCGGTGGGAAGGAACTGGAAAGGATACAAAGCTCCTGCCGTCAGGCTGATGCCATTGAACAAAGTAAAATCCAGCATGAGCTGAGGACTCCTCGAGTGGGGGCTGAAAGGAGAACCGGACTCGACATTGACGCAATAGGGCATGTCGGCTGCCATGGGATGCCATGCCTGGCCAGCCCTGATGGAAAACTTGTTCTCCATGTATCCCACATGATTCCAAACAAGGTCGACATATGCCTGCCGGAAGCGCATCGAGGCAGAAGTTCCGTTAAGCAGATAAAAATCCGCCTCTACCCTGCCGCTCACATCCAGACCGCCGTAGTTAAACCCGGCAAACTCCAATCCAAGCTGGGATGTAAGCGCGCACATCTTAATGGATGGATTGGAATAGACATCCTGTCCTTCAAGATTATGGCTGTAGTCGCGAGGTACGTAGAAGAACATGTCCTCAGCACCGGCCTTTACGTCCCTGGTGTCGAAGATGGCATAAGAACGTACCGAGCCGTAGGGACGGACATGTCCCAACAATCCCGCAGAAGCATCCTGGGCCTTCATTGAGGGGGCCCAGGAAAGCGTCGCGGTCATAATCAATGCAATGAAATATGACTTTTTCATAGCCAGGTTCAGATCAAGGTCTTAGAAGGTGAACTTCACCAGGGCCTGGACACGGTTGTTGGTGATCCAGTGGAGATTGTCCTGTGCAAGACCGTTCTTTCCGATATACTTTTGGCCGGCAAAGGTCTTGTAGTCACCGTACTGGATGCTCGTCACCTCATATTCAAGACCGATGGCGAACTTGCCGATGTTATGTATGACGGTGGGGGTGAGCCTCCACATCATGTTCATATTGGAGAAACTGTTCTTACTGAAGTAGAGCTCGGATGCAGGGACATAATCAATGACGTCCTTCAGGACTGTCCCGCTGTAGAGATCCTTCAATGTTCCGAAATTCTTCACGAAACCGGCGAACAGGATAGCCTGGGTCTTCTTGCCGTAGGCCAGGCTGAGCCAGGATGAAGAGTTGACGGTGGGAGTGTAGTCATAGCTGCCGTCGGGATTGATATCGGAGATACCGTAGCCTCCGTTGAGGTTGAAGTGCTCACCGGCCTGGGCATAGATAGTCTTGAACTTAGCCGAGAAGAGGCCTTTCTTGTACTGCGCGAAAAGGAAGGGAGAGACAGTCGTGATCCTGTCGCTGACCTTCTTCTTGCCATCGTTCCAGCGGGGCTTTATGGAAAGCATGTCTACTCCGACCTTGGCAGAAAAGTCACCGCCTTTGATGTTGGCACCAAGATAGAGCTCGGGGATGCCGCTATACTTGATATAGTTGGCGGAAGCACCGCCAGGTCCGGCGGAAGTGTACTGCATCTGCCAGATGGCGGCAGCAGTGATCGAGAAGTTCTCCGCCATGCTGAGATCAAGCTTCACAAGAGGAGTACGTGAGAAAGGACCGAACGGTGCTCCAGTGTTCAGGGAGAACACATCGGGCATGTCGGCAGCCATGGGATGCCATGTCTGGCCTGCTGTAACGAGCCAGTCGCCCTTACCGATAGTAGCGAAGGCCTGGCGAAGGCGGAGCTGGGCAGTACCGGTCACGCCTGACACTCCACTGTAGAAGTCGGTCTCGATCTTGCCTCCGATCTTGAAACCGTCGAATTCATATCCAATGAGGTCGAGGCCAAGACGGGTAGTAAGTGCAGCAAAGCGGAATGTTGCCTGCTCGTTAAGATCCTCTCCGTCTACGATCAGTTCATCCTTGGGGACATAGTAGAAGAAATCCTCGGTGCCGGCCACACTCTCACGGGTGTCGAAAGCGAAATAGTTACGGACGAAACCGTAGGGCTTGAGGGTCACAGCCTTCTCCTGTGCACCTATTGAAGAGCAGATGACCAGGAGTGAGATTGAAATTGTTAAGATTCTTTTCATACTAAGCAAAAGGGAAAATTTTGGTAAGCCAGAAATAACCGAGGATAAAACCGACGACACCGATGATGATGCCGATCTTGGCCATGTCCTTGGTCTCGACAAGACCCGTAGATGCCGCAATGGCATTCGGAGGAGTCGAGATAGGGAAACACATTGCGATGGAGGCGCAGACGGCGATGAAGGAGATCATGGCCTTTGTTCCTCCGGCAGCAAGGAATTGGGCATTATTGGCTGCTGAAGGATCAGCCATGCCTTCAGCAACAACAATCAGTATAGGAATCAGCAGGGCTGCAGTAGCAGAGTTGCTGATGAAATTCGAGAGGAAGTAGCAGACGAGGCCAGCGACAACCAGTACGAGCACGACTGACATCGAACCGAAAGGAATGGCTTCGATAAGCACTTTCGCAAGACCTGTCTCCTGAAGGCAGGTTCCGAGGGCGAAACCTCCTGCCACCAGCCACAGCACGCTCCAGTTGATGTCCTTGATGTCCTCCTTTGTGAATATTCCAGTACAAGTCAGGACGGCAAGGGGGATGAGGGCAACCACGTTGGAGTTGATTTTGGTGATCTGCTCAGTAGCCCAAAGGACTATGGTTCCGATGAAGGTGATCCAGACGAGATAGTATCTCCAGTCTTTTTCCTTGTTGCTCTTGGGGATCTCAAGCTTGACTTCCTTAGACTTGAAGGGGAAGAAAAGCTGGAGGAGGATCCACGCAAAGAGTATCATGATGATCACGTATGGAATCATCCTGCCCATCCATTCAACGAAGGAGACCTCGGCACCGGCCTCGGCCAGGAACTTGACAGCAGTAGCGTTCGGAGGAGTTCCGATTGGGGTACCAATACCTCCGATGTTAGCAGCTATAGGAATAGCCAGAGCGAGTCCTACCTTACCCTTGTCGTCCTTCGGCAGAACCGAAAGGACAGGTGCAAGGAAAGCCAGCATCATGGCCGCGGTGGCAGTGTTGCTCATGAACATCGAGAACACGGAGATCACGATGAGGAAACCAAGGAGAACCATCTTGGGATTTGTTCCGAAAGGAGCGAGCAGGAACCTGGCAAGAGTAACGTCAAGGCCATATTTCTCTGCCATGATTGCAAGGACGAAGCCTCCCAGGAAGAGCATCACCACCGGATCAGCAAAAGCAGCCATGATGTTCTTGTAGTTGACCAACTGTCCAGCCTCGGGAGTGCAGAAGAAACCTATTCCCTTGTTCGAAACTGTCAGCAAAGCTATGACTATCAAGAGGACGGAAGTGGTCCAGTTAGGGATGATTTCAAACATCCACATCAGAGCCGCAAAGGCGAAAAGGGCGATGACTCTCTGCTGACTGACCGTCAGGGCGTCAATTCCGTAGAAAGATGTAGGCACGCACCACAAGAAAAGCGTGACCAGGAGTACGATCGGAAGAAGAACACAATATTTTACATTGAATTTCTTCTTCCCAGCTGTTTCAATTGTCTTTTCAGCCATATTGAATATTGTTTTTGATTATTATTTCTGGAACTCGAACTTGATGTCTATAGGAATGTTCTCGAGACGGATGTTCACCAGGTCCGCCTTGAAGGCGTCTGAGAGGGAGCAATACTTCTGTTCGAACTGCTCGGCGAACTCATAGTCTCCGGTAGCCTGGGTCCTGATGATGATTCCGGTCAGTTCGGCAGCGGCATCAAGAAGCTTCTGCTGGTCGATACTGTACTTCCCACTGTCTCCACGCTTGAAGGCGCCCTGCTCATACAAATAGTTGAAGACCATGACATAAGCCCTTCCAAGAAGGGATTCCGCACCAAATCTTTGTGAACGGATCAGGTTGGCCACAAAGGTGTTGATAGCCGAAGCCTTTGAATTAAGACCGGGAAGTTTGTGATCGTCTATCATCTTGCAGACGAGATAAAGTCCCAGCACATTGGCCTTGGCATCCTCCCATGTCAGATTCTTGTTGCCCATGGCTTCATAGACAGGGCCTTTACCATTGACAGTCTGCTTGACTCCAAGAGCATGTGCTATCTCACGGAATACTACATTCCAGTAGAAACTCTCTGCATCGAGAGCAGCCTGGTCATCAGCACTAAGGACAACCATTCCGACCGGACTTACCAACCTGTTGAATTTCTCGACGATCACATTATGGAGCAAGGCTGTGCGAGAGCCCTTCTCCGCCTGGACCTTGGGATCATAAGGGAGGTTGAGAGCCATGAGCTTTATTCCGGCATTCGCATGGCCTGAGCAATAGATGGCATCATAAGTGTAGATGTCGGAGTCCTTCCCGGGCACGAAAGTCTTGTACTGATCCTCGCAAGGCAAGGCTTTCTGGAAATCAGGGAGCATGTCCGCAAAAGTGTTCACAAGTTCTGTACGCTTGATGTCTTTCAGAAGGACATAGGCCTCGTAGGACCTCTTCATTCCATAGAGATGGTCGTCATTGATCTCGTTCGGGCCGATGATAAGGTCCATCTTGCTGTCAGTCATGTCCAGCCAGGCACAGTCGGAGTCGTAGTAATTGTCAGTCCTGAGAGCGTCTACCTTGGAAAGGAGATAATTCCTCACGCTCTCCTTGATGGTGATGTCAGCGGCTGCGATGAGATAGTTGCAGATCTTGTCGATGTTGTGCTTGTAGGCATCATGGAACCACACGGTCTCGAGAGCACCTTCGGGGTTTCTCCTGATAAGAGTATACGGGCTGCTCTTTGCAGGATCCTCCAGAGCGTCGAACTCGGCGGAAGTCATGTCTGCGGGATAGAAGTTGGCACCGGCCGGTTCATGACCGTAACCCTCTATGAAAGGTTCACCGTCAACACGGTTCCATGGTCCATAATTGATAAGGGCGAATTCCTTCAGATCCTCATCCGTCAGCGACTCGATCGCCTTCTTGTCACCGAAACTCTGCATCCAATAGATAGAGTCCGCCTGGTCGGCAGCGAACTTGTAAAGATTGAGGACTTCCTTGCCATTGTCCGTTATTCCGGAAAGGTCAGGGGCCGCGATCTTCACGAGGGCGTACTCATCGGCCTTTTTCTGGACAGCGGACTTGCTCCCCGTATTGCAAGAAACCACAAGGGGAAGCAGCATCATTGCCAGAACTATTCTTTTCATTTTGATATAGTTGTTTACATTAATTATCCACTAACGGGAATATCTTGCAAATATAAACAATATAAACGAAAAACAGGCAAACCGGACCTGCCGATTCACCTGTTTTAGGAATATGCGGGGAAGAACTAGATAACGCCCTGCTCGAGCATGGCCTCAGCCACCTTCATGAAGCCGGCGATGTTGGCTCCCTTGACATAGTCAATGGTTCCATCCTCGCGGGTTCCGTACTTGACGCACTGCTCGTGGATGCTCTGCATGATCCAGTGAAGCTTGTCGTCGACCTCCTGGGCAGACCAGCTGAGGTGAGCGGCGTTCTGGGTCATCTCAAGACCGGAAGTGGCGACGCCACCTGCGTTGACAGCCTTGCCGGGAGCGAAGAGAATGCCATTATTCTGGAAATAGTGGATAGCACCGGGCTGGCATCCCATGTTGGACACCTCGCAGCAGCACCAGCAACCATTGGCGACGAGTTCCTTTGCGTCGTCCTCGCTAAGCTCATTCTGGAATGCGCAAGGGAGAGCGATGTCGACAGGAATGCTCCAAGCCTTCTTTCCGGCGGTGAAGAATGCCTTCTCAGGGAACTTGGTTGCCATGTCCTCGACCTTGTTGCGGTTGGAAGCACGCATCTCAAGCATGTAGTCGATCATTTCCTTGGTGATTCCGTCAGGAATATGGCAGACACCATCGGGACCGGAGATGGCAACGACCTTGGCGCCAAGCTCACGGGCCTTGGTAGCTGCACCCCAAGCGACGTTACCGAAGCCGGAGAGAGCGACCTTCTTGCCCTCGATGTCCTTGCCTGCCTTGTGGAGAAGGTGCTGGGTGAAATAGAGGGCACCGAAACCGGTAGCCTCAGGACGAAGGATGGAGCCACCCCATGTAGCGCCCTTGCCGGTGAGAACACCGGTGTGGTACTGGCGGGCAAGCTTCTGGTACATTCCGTTAAGGAAACCGATCTCACGGCCACCGACACCCACGTCGCCTGCAGGGATGTCCTGGTCGGGACCGATGCAGCGCCAGAGCTCAAGCATGAAGGCCTGGCAGAAACGCATGATCTCAGCGTTGGACTTGCCGACCGGGTCGAAATCGGAACCTCCCTTAGCACCACCCATAGGAAGGGTTGTAAGGGCATTCTTGAAAGTCTGCTCGAAACCGAGGAACTTCAGCATGGAAGGAGTGACAGCCTTGTGGAAACGGAGACCTCCCTTGTAGGGTCCGATAGCGCTGTTGAACTGTACGCGATAGCCCAGGTTGGTCTGGACATCACCGTTATCGTCAATCCAGGTAACACGGAAAGTGAAGATCCTGTCGGGCTCGACGATTCTCTCGACGATCTTTGCCTTCTCAAACTCAGGATGCTGGTTGTAGACATCCTCGATGGACTCAAGAACCTCCTGTACCGCCTGGAGATATTCTTTCTCTGTAGGATACTTGGCCTGGAGACGGGCCATTATTTCTGTGGTTTTCATGATGTATGAAAGTGTTACGTAACTATTTATGGATTAATCTATTTTTGTTCCCAAGTAGAACCGCTCACAAGAAGGGAATCCATGTCGTGGATCCTGGCCTTGGCAGAGACCTCCTCGACCTGTCTTGCGACCTCGTCTTCGTAGGTCTGCGCAGGCACCTGGCGGATGACGCCAAGGGCAACGGGGAATTCAGGCCATCTCATCTCAGCAAGCATGGTCTGCAGACCAAGATTGTCTGAATGGCTGTCATGAGTCAGGATGTCATCTTCAGTGACGCCATCCTCGCCTATGGTCACGACCTTCAGTTTCCAGCCGTCCAGCATGATGCCCTTGTTGCGGTCTTTTCCGAATATCATCTTCTCTCCGTCGCGGAGAACTATGGTCCTGTCTGCCTTGACATCCTTTGCGGAAATCTCGGCATGGGAGCCGTTGTTGAATATCATGCAGTTCGTCAGGAACTCCATGACAGCAGTGCCATGATGCCTGGAAGCGGCCAGCATGATTTCCTGATTAAGGGCAAGTTCGGTGTCTATGCTCCTGGCAAAGAAGGTTCCCTTGGCTCCCAAAACGAGGCTTCCGGGATTGAACGGAGGCTCAACTGTACCGTAAGGAGAAGTCTTCGTGACAGTTCCGAGCCTTGACGTCGGAGAATACTGTCCCTTGGTCATGCCATAGATACGGTTGTTGAACAACATCAGGTTGATGTCGATGTTCCTGCGGATGGCATGGATGAAATGGTTGCCACCGATCGCAAGTGCGTCACCGTCACCGCTCACCTGCCAGACACAAAGGTCCGGATTGGCGACCTTGATTCCGGTCGCAATCGCAGTGGCACGTCCATGGATGCTGTGGAAGCCATAGGTGTCCATGTAATACGGGAGCCTGGAGGAGCAACCGATTCCGGACACTACCACTATCTTGTCCTTGTCTATTCCTTTCTCTTCACAAACCACCGGGAGTGTCCTCTGCAGGGCCGCCAGCACGGAGAAATCTCCGCATCCCGGGCACCACCTGATCTCCTGGTCGCTCTTGAAATCCTTGAATGTGTATTTTGCCATGGCTAGTCCTCCTGTTCTTTCAATAGTTCGGGTGCCACGGCACCTATGATGTCCCTTACCAGGAAGACCTGGCCCTGGACCTTGTCGCAGCCGATATAATCAAACTCAGGGAAGCAGTTCCTGAGATAAGCCTCGAACTGTCCGCTGTTGAGTTCGCAGACTATGATCTTCTTGAATCCCGAGAGAACCTCACGAGTGTTCTTAGGAAGAGGGTTGATGTAATCAAAGTGAACACGGCTCGCATTAATGCCGCGGGACCTGAGCTCTTCCGCTGCGGTGAGGATGTGTCCCATGGTACCGCCCCAACCGACGAGCAGTACGTCTCCGCTTTCAGGACCGTCGATGACGAGATCCGGAATGTCTTCAGCTACACGGGCGACTTTTTCAGCACGCTCTGCGACCATGAGGGCATGGTTGTCCGGATCCGTGGAAAGGACTCCTGAATGAGTCTTCTCAAGCCCTCCGACGCGATGTTCAAGACCGGGAGTGCCGGCAGGTGCCCAATCCCTCGCAAGAGTCTTTTCGTCCCTGTGGAAAGGCTGGAACTTGGTTCCGTCAGCTTTCGCAATACGTGGCCTGATGACGGGATAATCGCTCATCGAAGGAATCTTCCAGGGCTCTGATCCGTTCCCTAGGAAGCCTTCTGAGAGGAGGAGCACCGGGGTCATGTGCTCAAGGGCTATCTTGGCTGCATTGAAAGCAGCATCGAAGCAGTTGGCTGGAGAATGGGCCGCCATGACCACAACGGGACTTTCACCGTTACGTCCATAAAGGGCCTCGTTCAGGTCGGTCTGCTCCGTCTTTGTAGGCATACCAGTGCAGGGGCCTGCCCTCTGTACGTCGACTACGACCAATGGAAGTTCTGTCATCACGGCCAGTCCGAGAGCTTCGGATTTGAGTGAAAGACCGGGACCTGAAGTAGTGGTGACAGCAAGGCTGCCTGCAAATGAAGCACCGATAGCGGAACATATTCCTGCGATCTCGTCCTCTGTCTGCATGGTCTTGACCCCAAGATTCTTGTGAATTACAAGTTCCTCGAGAATGGCTGTCGCAGGAGTGATAGGATAGGAACCGCAGAAAAGAGGAAGGCCTGCTTTCTCGGATGCAGCCATAAGGCCCCACGCAAGAGCCTGGTTGCCGGTGATGTTCCTGTAGATGCCCTTCTCCTTGGCCTCGGGGACAATCGTGTAGGTGTCAGCCACAGCCTGTATGTTGGATGCATAGTTGTAGCCGTCGTTGACAACCTTGCGGTTGGGCTCGATCATCTCCGGGTGCTTCTTCCTGAAGCGGCCCTCGAGATAAGTGTAGACGTAGTCCAGGGGACGGTTGTAGATGAAACAAGCCATTCCGAGAGTGAACATGTTCTTGCACTTGTGGATCGAAGCGATGTCAAGTCCGCTGTCCTTAAGGCTTTCTTCCGTCAGCTTGGTGATCGGAGCGATGATGATGTTCCTGTCCTCGATGTGGAGTTCCTCAAACGGATTGCCCTTAAAGCCGGCCTTGTCCAGGCCCATGTCATCGAAAGCATCCTCGTTTACAAGGACTGTAGCGTTTCTCTTGAGCCATTTGGCGTTTGCCTTCAAGGCTGCAGGATTCATGGCGACCAGCATGTCGCAGAAATCGCCGGGGGTGTTAACCTTGCCGCTCCCTATATGAACCTGAAAACCGGACACGCCGGCGACGGTGCCCTTAGGGGCCCTTATCTCTGCCGGATAGTCCGGAAATGTGGAGAGGCCGTTGCCGTAGATGGCTGAGAGGTTGGCGAACAAGGTACCGGTGAGCTGCATTCCGTCTCCCGAATCACCTGCGAACCTGATTACGACATCCTTGGCATCAATAACCTTATGTTGCATTACTAATTATGAAAGTTTACCTATTCTTTGAATATTGTTGCAAATGTAAAGAATAAAATACACAAATAACAACAAACTCGAAGAAAAAAGGAAGATTTTTGAGCTAGGAGCAAAAAAAGACAGGCCGATGGCCTGCCTCTCTTTATGGAATAATCAAATTATTGCTGCTGTTGCTGTGCCTGGAGCTCCTTCTGGAGAGCCTCGATAGTCCTTCCGGCAGGGATGTTGAGAGCCTTCCTGGCGTCGGGAGTAAGATCCTTGCACTGGGACTTGTCAAAGTAGATGAACTGGCTGGGATCGAAGACCATGGTGTAGCCACCTGCCTTCGCAAGCTTCTCGACAGCCTCAAGAGCCTTCTTCTGGATAGGCTCCATAAGCTGCTGCTGTTGCTGCTGAAGCTCGACCTGGATAGTCTGCTGGAATTCCTGGATCCTGTTCTGGATGTCAGTGAGTTCCTTCTCCTTGCTCTCCTTGATGGCCGGAGTCCAGGTAGACTGCTTCTGCTGGTACTCGGTGAACTTGGCATTACCCTCGTTGACCATGCTCTCGTAAGTCTCGTTAGCCTCCTTTTGAGCGGTCTGCATCTGAGTCCTCGCTGCGTCGGATTCAGGCATGAGCATCACGATTTCATTGAAGTCGACATAGGCGAATTTCACCTGTGCTGAAGCAGTGAGAGTGAACAATGCCATTGCGGCAAACAAAAAGATCTTTTTCATATCAAATTCAATTTTATAGTTTGCTAAATTGTAACGTTACGAAACAGTGTTATGCAAAGGTCGTGCAAATATAAAAATAAAAACATAAAATACTATCAGAACTGCTGACCTATCATGAAGTGGAACTGGCTTCTCTCCTTCTTGACAGGATTGTCGAAACCATATCCCCAGTCGATTCCGAGCAAGCCGATCATCGGGAGGAAGACCCTCACACCGACTCCTGCAGACCTCTGGATCTGGAATGGATTGAATTTCTTAATGTCTGACCAGCAATTACCTCCCTCAAGGAATGCCAGCACGAAGATCGTGGACTGAGGCTGGAGGATTACAGGATAGCGCACCTCCATGGTGAACTTGTCATAGACATTACCGGCATAATAGCCGTTGGTGTTGTATGGAGTTGCCTCCCAAGGAGTAAGGGAGTAATTCTCGTAACCACGCATAGCGATGACATCGGATCCGTAAGTGTCGTAACCGTACATACCGTCACCACCAAGGCGGAATCCCTCGAACGGGGAATAACCCCACCTGCGGTTGTAGTAACCCAGGTAACCGAACTGGGCCCTGCCCATGACCACGAGGTCACCGATAACCTTGGTGTAAGTCTCTGCACTGAACTTCCACTTATGGTACTCAATCCACTTGTAACGCTGCTGGGAGGTCCAGTTGTCGTAGTTTATGTCCTTGTAGTTAGACACCCGTGTCGGATTGCCCGAGGCATCCAGGGTACCCAGATCCTTCTTCCTGAACAATGAATAAGGAGGAGTCAGCTGCACGCTGGCAGTGAAGATGGAACCCGACCTTGGATAGATCTGCTGGTCGGTGGATGTCCTGCTGAGCGTAGAGGTGTAACTGAGGTTATGCGAAATACCGTCAGTGAACATGAAATAACCGCTGAACCAGTTCTTCAGGTTATAGACCTGCCAGCTGAGACCATTGTAGAAAGTGAAATAGTCATCCGGCCACTTGAGACGGGTACCGATGCCGCCGGTAAAACCGTAGACCTGCATGACCTTGTCGTTGCTCAAGATACCGATTGCCAGGTAGGAGTCAGTCTGCCTGGTATAGTACGACTGCAGGCTGAGCGATGTCGGCTTCTTCTGTGTGAGCCAAGGCTCTGTAAAGCTGAAGATGAGGGAAGTGTAGTAGGTACCGTTGGTCTGGAAACGCAGCGAAAGGTTCTGGGCGTCTCCGAGAGGAACGGGCCTCCATGCATTCTTGTCCAGCATCCTCCTGGTGGAGAAGTTGTTGAAGCTGACACCTACGGTAGCCACGAAAGTATTGGCTCCCCAACCACCGGAAAGCTCCAACTGACTGGAAGGCTTCTCAGTGACATTGTAGACGAGGTCGACTGTATTGTTCAGCTGGTTAGGCACAATGGAATAACCACCTTCCCCGGCTATGGCTTCAGGATCGAACTGTCCCAGGGATGCAATTTCCCTGATGGACCTTTCGAAGTTGGTCTGGCTGAAGAGTGCGCCCGGCCTCGTGTAGATCTGCCTGCGGACAACCTTTTCACTCGTCAGATCGTTGCCATTGATCACGATGTTGTTCAGAGTGGCCTGCTTGCCTTCTGAAATCCTCATCTCCACATCCACGGAATCTCCGTCTATGTTGAGCTCGACCGGCGTGACATTGAAGAAAAGATAGCCCTCGTCGCGGTAAAGTTTGGAGACATCATAGTCTGTCTGCTTTTCGCCTCCCGTGAGCCTCTTCTGCATGGTCACCATGTCATAAGGATCACCCTTCTTGATCTGGAGGATGGAATTGAGCTGGTCGGCGGAATGGACCGAGTTTCCGGTCCAGGTAATATTCCTGAAATAGTATTTCTTTCCCTGGTCGAACTTGAAGTCGATTCCAAGGCGTCCTGGCTCTACGTAGTAGATGGAATCCTTGAGGATCCTTGCATCACGGAAACCAGCCTCGTTGAACTTGCTGATAAGGTTGAGCTTGTCCTGGGGATATTCTTTCTCGTTGAATTTCTTGCTGTTGAAGAAGTTGTATATCTTTTTCGCCTTGGTCTTCTTCATGGAGCGGGCCAGCTTGAAGTCGGAGACTCCATCATTGCCTTCAAAGTTGATGTCCCTGATCCTGACCTTCTCACCCTTGTCCACTGCGAAATTGACCCTGATAGCATTCTTGATAATGCTGTCCTTCTGGGTCTGGACGTCGACTTCGCAATTGAGGAAACCTTTCTCGGAATAGTATTTCTTGATGATACCGGTAGAAGTCGTGGCCACATATTCAGAGAACTCGCCTCCCCTGCGAAGGCTCAGCCTGTCCCTCAAGTCCTTCTCCTCTCCTTTCTTGACTCCCGAGAACAACCATGCGGAGACTCTCGGACGCTCCTTGATGCTGATCTTGAACCAAGCCGAATCCCCGGCTGCATTCAGATGGTCGATTTCCAGGGCTACATCCTCGAAATACCTCTGGCTCCAGAGTCTCTGAACAATCGATGTGATTTCGTCGCTCGGGACTGTCAGTTGCATACCTTTCTGAAGGCCGGTCAGGGAGATGATCTGCTGATCACCGAAATGAGTGTTTCCTTCAACCAGGACACCGCCGACATAATAGGTCTGCGGCTGGTCATAATTCACCTCTACCGGCTCGCTGGCAGTCTCCACTTCCTGGCCGAAAGCCGTGAAGCAGACCAGCGAAAGGGCTATAAGACATAACAGACGATATATCTTCATCAAAAAAAGCTTCATTGAAATTCAAGAATGCAAATATACGCAATTATTTAACTTTTCCATACCTGCGGTTCCGCTTTGAGTATTCTTCAAGGGCGGAACGGAACTCTTCCTTGCGGAAATCGGGCCAAAGGGTATCGACGAAGAGCAGTTCTGAATATGCAGCCTGCCACAGCAGGTAATTGCTGATTCTCTGCTCCCCGGAAGTCCTGATGATAAGGTCAGGATCCGGGACCCCGGCGGTCACAAGGAGATCTGTAAGATCGTCAAGGCCTGCATTTTCAAGGCCTTCGGGATCGGAGGCATATTTCTTCGCCAATTTCTTGGCCGCCTGGAGGATGTCCCACTTACCGCTGTAGCTGAGGAATATAATAAGGTCAAGCACCGGTTCCACCCCAGGAGCGGGAGCGGTCATGGCCTCGGCATCGCGGATTGAAGCGAGAAGTTCCTTGTCCAGGCGGTCCACATTGCCAAGCACGCGGAACCGGACTCCTTGCTTCTTAAGAGCCGCCATCTCATTAGCTATTGCTTTGAACATCAATCCCATCAGAGTGCTGACTTCAGAATCGGGACGGCCCCAGTTCTCCTCTGAAAACGCAAAAAGGGAAAGATAGCGCACTCCGGTCTCGACTGCTGCCTCAACACACGCACGGACGCTTTCAACTCCATGCGAATGACCATAGACTCTTTCCTGCCCTCTCTGCCGGGCCCATCTTCCGTTTCCGTCCATGATGATGGACACATGCACGGGAACCTTGCTCTTGTCGTTCATTTCCTTATAGTTGTTCTCCGCCATTCCGGATGTCTTCTCCCCAGAATAGCTTTGTCGTGAGCGCCTTGACGAAACTTGATCTTTCAAGACGAACCCTTTTCAGCGAAAACTGTGCCACCCCGACATCGATCCTGGCTGAAGAAGAAAGCAGAAGGTTGCGGTTGTCCATAGACATCGTAACCTTCTCGTCACGGGACCTCATGGAAATCGAAATCCTGGTAGTGTCGGGAACCACAAGGGGACGCACATTCAGGTTGTGCGGTGCAATAGGAGCAACTATAAGGACCTTGGAAGACGGGACACAGATAGGGCCGCCCACACTCAAGGAATAAGCAGTGGAACCCGAGCTGGTCGAGACCAGGAGACCGTCCGCCCAATAAGTAGGAAGAGGATTCCCGTCGATCGATACATCAATGCCAAGGATGGCCGCACCGCGGCGCAGGATGGAGATCTCGTTGAGCGAATAGGGCCAGAAAGAAGTCTCGGAATCCAGGATTTCCCCACTGATGGCCGTTTCCAGAAGTTCCCTGTCTTCAAGGGAATAGGAGCCGTCAATCAAGGCTTCAGTCACCTCTTCCGGACTGTATTCAGAAAGGAAGCCTACACGGCCCAGGTTGACACCGAGCACCGGGATCCCGGAATCCCCCACCCTCTTCGCAGCAGAAAGGAAGGTTCCGTCGCCTCCGACGCTCATCACCATGTCAGTCCCGGTACGTATGTCTTCCCCTGACTTAATCCCATAAAAATCGAACGGGCCGGAATACAAGGCCTCAAGCAAGGAGACAAACCTTGGATGCGAAAGTGTCGATTCGTCCCTGGAATATATTGCGATCTTCATTTTCAGGATGCTAACGTTACAATTTTCAAAATTAGCATAAATCTGATAAAATCTGAATAGAAATCACTACTTTTGTCACATGACAAGACTGAGTGTAAACATCAACAAGATAGCCACCATCCGCAACGCTCGCGGAGGTAACATGCCTGATGTAGAAAAGGCTGCAGTAGATTGTGAAAGGTTCGGAGCGGAAGGCATCACTGTCCATCCGAGGCCGGATGAAAGGCACATACGCTACTCAGACGTAAGGGCCATAAGGCCTCTGGTAAAGACGGAATTCAACATTGAAGGCAATCCTATTCCAAGTTTCGTCGACCTGGTCCTCGAGGTCGTTCCCGACCAGGTGACGCTGGTGCCCGACGCACACGATGCAATCACCTCCAACAAGGGTTGGGACACCATCCGCAACCGGGAATTCCTCACGGAAATCTGCAAGACATTCAAGGCCAAGGGGATCCGCACCTCCATATTCATAGATCCGGACCCTGCGATGGCCGAAGGGGCCAAGGCCTGCGGCTGTGACAGGGTGGAACTCTACACGGCCGATTACGCAGCCCTTTACCCTTCAGGCCCCCAGAAGGCAATCGAGCCGTACCTGAGAACTGCCGAGAAGGTCAGGGAACTGGGTCTTGGGCTTAACGCAGGCCACGACCTCAACCTTGACAACCTCAAATTCTTCATCAGGACCATCCCGTGGACTGACGAAGTTTCGATAGGCCATGCAGTCATCTGTGATGCCCTCTACATGGGGCTGGAGAAAACAATACAGGCCTATCTTTCGGAGATTAAGATTTTTTAATTATTTTTGTAGACTTGAATATTATTTAAAGTTATCATAAAATGAAACAAACACCACTGATCCTCAGCATCATAGCCCTTGTGGCAGTTGCTGCTCTCGGAATTATCCAGCTCACCGCTGACGGCAACGGCAAGAAAAAGGCCGCCGAAGGCGAGGTTGTCGAAGTCACCGCTAAAGAAGGAGCCATCGTCTGGTACGATCTCGACAGGGTTCTCAATGAATATGACATGGCCAACGACCTCAGATCCGTCGTCGAGACCAAGGCACAGAGCATCCAGGATGAGATCAACCGCAGGGGCAACAAGCTCCAGAGCGATGTCAACAAGTTCCAGAGCGATCTCGACAAGGGTGTCCTTATCCGTTCCGTAGCAGAACAGAGGAACCAGAAGCTCCAGCAGCAGCAGGCCAACTTCAACAACTACGCCGCCCAGAAGCAGCAGGAGATGGCCGAAGAGCAGCAGGTCATGATGAACCAGATTGCCGACGCAATCAAGACCTTCATCGACCAGTTCAACGAGGAGCACAAGTATGCAATGATCATCGCCACCCAGGGTGGCATTCTTCCCGCCCCCGTTTCATGCGGTGATCCCGACCTCGACATCACTGACGCCCTGCTCGCAGGACTGAACAGCGAATACGTAAAGAACAAGGGCAAGGACACCACAACCCCTGCCGCCAGCACAGACACCAAGGCCGAATAACTTGAGAATCGCGCTCCTTTCCTGTTTCTACCCTTTCAGAGGAGGGATTTCTCAGTTCAACGCAAGTCTCTACTTGGAACTGGGAAAGGAAAACACGGTCAAGGCGTTCAATTTCAAGAGGCAGTACCCTGGCTTCCTTTTTCCCGGGAAGACACAGTACGTAACCAAGGACGATGATGCCGTACCCATCGAGAGCGAGGCTCTCCTGGATACGGCTAATCCTTTTACCTACGGCAGAACCTACAGGGCGATCCGGGACTGGAAACCGGATCTGTTGATCATAAGTTACTGGATGTCCTATTTCGGTCCTTCGCTTGGCTACATCGCAAGAAGGCTGAAAAAGCATTGCAAGGTCATTTCGATCCTTCACAATGTCATCCCCCATGAGCCTAGGTTCTTCGACGCTCCCCTGACAAAGTATTTCCTGAGTGGCTGCAGCGGAAACGTAACCCTCTGCGACGAGGTTTCCGACGATCTCGGGAAGATCATGCCCAAGGCTCCGCAAGTCACCCTGTTCCATCCTGTCTATGCTCATTTCGGAGAAAGGATCCCGAGGGAAGAAGCCGAGAACATACTAGGACTGGAGCATGGGAAGAAAAATCTTCTTTTCTTCGGGCTTATCAGGGATTACAAAGGGCTTGACATCCTCCTCGAAGCCTTCGGCAAGCTGGACGAGAGTTACACCTTGATTGTCGCCGGCGAACCTTACGGTTCATTTGTCAAATACGAGGAGATCATACGTCACTCTCCCGCCAAGGACAGGATCAAGCTTTTCACGAATTACATCAAGGACTCCGAAGTGAAGCTGTACTTCTCGGCAGCCGACCTTGCAGTCCTTCCTTACCGTTCCGCCACTCAGAGCGGAATCAGCGCAATCTCATGGCACTTTGAAGTGCCCATGGTGGTGACTGATGTCGGAGGACTCAAGCAGTCGGTCGGAGACACCGGAACCGGACTCGTCGCCGAAAGGCCTGATCCGGACTGTGTCGTCGAAGAGATCCGGCGTTTCTTCTCCGACGAGAACATCAGGACACTCTGCATCAGCTCTATTAAGGCCGAAAAAGACAGGCTCTCTTGGAAATCATTCAGCAGGAAACTGCTGGACTTCACCGACAATTTGTACAAGAACGCATGAACAGAAAGATAATCCACATCCTGGCCGCTTCACTCCTCATCGCAGCCGCGGACACGGCTGTCTTCGCACAGGAGTACATCGCCCCGCAAGTTGTCGTCTCCAAAGAGAAGGTACGCTCCGGAGGCAAGGTTTACTATTCCCATGTCGTTCAGGAGCGCCAGACACTATATTCAATCAGCAAGGCCTACGGAGTGACGATCGAGGAGATCTATGAGTCAAATCCTGCCCTTAACCTCCCGACCGAAGGACTCAAGAAGAACCAGATCCTGATGATTCCTGTAAAGGAGAATGTACAGAAGGAGGCCATGCCGGCAGAAGCAGCGACTGTCCAGGTACAACAGCCTGCGCCCCAACCTGCAGCCACAGATCAAGAAGACTACTTCATCCATAGGGTCAAATGGTTTGAAGACCTGGATGCCATAGCCAAGAAATACGGAGTGTCCAAGGAGTCGATCATCAACATCAACGGAATGACCTCCGACAAGGTCAAGCGTAAGCAGGAACTCAAAATCCCGCGTCATCCAGAAGAGTGGGAAGGAAGGTCGGTTGCAGTCCGGGAACCTGAAGTAACAGAGCTGGTCGAGGCCGAGGCCGAGGTCAGTGACACTTTGGGAGACAATGAAGACAGAGAAGAAGGAGGCCTCTTAGACGACCTGTTCGTCAGGGAAGGCAAACACGATGTCAACGTCTCCATCCTTCTTCCTTTCTCCTCTCCCAGGAAAGGAGATAAAGTTTCGTTCATGGATTTCTATTGCGGATCGCTGCTCGCAGCCCGAACCATGGGAAGCCATGGCACCAACTTAGACATCCGCGCCTATGACGTTAGTCAGGGTACTGTACCGGACCTGTCCGGGAGCGACTTTTCAATCGGTCCCGTCTCAAGGGCGGACATCATGAAGACAGCTTACCACAACAGAGGCGCTGCGTGGATAGTATCCCCTCTCGACATGCAGGTGGAGTCCCTGGCCGATTCTCTGAGCAACCTGATCCAGGCTCCGACTCCTACTTCGGTGCAAATAAAGGACATGGTGGAATGGATACGTGAGGATTTACGTTCCGGAGACAAGGTTATCGTGGTCAGTCCATCAGGGCAGACATCTTCCTACACCGACACGGTGTTGAAAGAACTTGAAGAAGCAGGTATTCCCTATTCTTCAAGCACACCGGGATCGGCTTCCTCCCACATGAACTCCGCAGGAACGAACAGGATCATCCTGGCCTGCGACTACACCGACAGGAGCACAGTATTCCTCATTGAAGCCGTAAGGAACCTCTACATGCTCTCCAGCAGAAGGCCGAACATAGTCCTCTACAGCACATCGAAGATCAGGACCTACGACCAGATCGATGTCGAGCAGCTGCACAAACTCAATCTGCATGCATGCGTGACTTACTTCGTCGACTACAACAGCAAGGATGTAAAGGACTTCCTCCTTCAATACAGGGCCTTGTTCATGGCTGAGCCCAGCCGTTCCGCTTACTCCGGCTATGATCTGATGAGGTATTTCTCAACCCTTTCCTACAAGTACGGGAAAAAGTGGCCGAAGGCCCTTGACCGGGTTGACTTCACTGGCTTGCAGAGTGATTTCAAGTTGGAAAGGACTGCGAGCGGCAGCTTCATCAACACTGCCGTACGCAGGGTGGTCTACAACCCGGATTATTCAGTTTCGCTGGTCAGATAGAAGCGCTTTCGCATTTTCGACTGCGGCAGCGCTGATCTGGCTGCCGCTTAGCATCCTGGCAATCTCCATCACACGTTCCTCCCCATGGATGGGACGGATGGTTGTCGTAGCCAGGTCTTCGCTGTCGAAACCTTTCTCGACAAGATAATGTGCATCACCTTTGGCAGCGACCTGAGGAAGATGGGTAATTGCAAAGACCTGCATGTCTCGTCCCATGGAGCAGATCATCTGTCCCATCTTGTCTGCTGCGCTTCCGGACACTCCGGAGTCGATCTCGTCGAAGATAAGCGTAGGCATATTCATAAAACGGCCCATCATTGCCTTCAGGCTCAGCATAAGGCGGGAAAGCTCTCCGCCTGAAGCACACTTTGCGACATCTTCGGGTTTGGCTCCTGATGCGGAGAAAAGGAAACGTACAGCATCCGAGCCTGTTGCCGACATTGGGGCATCTTCGACAGAAACTTCGAAAACCGCCCTCTCAAGTTCAAGGGACCGGAGATCGGAAGAGACAGCTGCAGCAAAAGCCTCGGTGGATGAGGCCCTGGATTCATGCAGGCGCAGACATATTCCTTCCATCTTCTCATTCAAGGTGGACACCTGGAGCAATAGTTCCTCCCTGCGTGCAGACAAGGAGTCCGTGTCCGTCAGTTCTCCGGAGAGCCTGTCCCTTTCGGCAATCAATCCCCCGACAGACGAGACTGAATACTTGTTCATGAGGTCATAGAGAAGGCCCATCCTATTCTCCACCGCTTCGAGCCTGCTCTGGGAAAGCTCGGTTCTGGAATTAAGGGAAGCAGCCTCATCCAGGATGTCCTTTATCTCCATCCTGGAAGACTCCAGCCTTTCAGCCAGGGCTGCGGCCTCAGGCAGATATTTCCCAGCTTTTTCAAGTTTCTTCCGGACTTCCTTGAGGTCCAGTCCTCCGAGTACTTCCTCGACTTCGTAAAGATTCTCCTTGATGGATTCTGCATTGGCGAGCTGCTTCTGCTCAGCCTCAAGTTCTTCCAGTTCGCCTTCTTTCAGACCGGCATCATCAAGCCTCTTCCATCTTGAGCGGGCATATTCACTGTCAGCTTCTATCCTCTCCAGCTTGGAAGTGACTTCCGAAAGTTCCTTCTGGAGTGAGCGGAGAGCGGAGAAGCACGAAGCAGCCTCCTCAAGCAGGCCTATATTTCCACAGAAGTGGTCGAGCATTCCAAGCTGGTAGGAGCGGTCTGAGAGAAGAAGCGTCTGGTGCTGGGAATGGATGTCCAGGAGCTTGGAAGAGACGGCCTGCATGACCTGAAGGTTCACAGGGCAGTCATTGATGAAAGAGCGGGAACGCCCGGTCCTGGAGACCACCCTGCGCATCAGGATACTGCCGCCATCCGAGTCTATCTCATTCTCATCCAGGATCCCGAGGGTAAGACTGTCTTCAACCGGAACGACGAATTCAGCCTCAACCACACAATTGTCCCCTTTCCGTCCGATCACGGAGGCATCAGCCTTCGAGCCCAGGAGCATGGATAGTGCTCCCAGGATTATGGACTTGCCAGCTCCGGTCTGGCCGGTAATAATGACGAGACCCCCCAGAAAAGAGACATCCAGAGAGTCTATCAAAACGTAATTCCTGATCTGAAGGGACCTCAGCATAGCCCCGGATTATTCCTCCTTTCCGGCCATCCTGTAATAGAGTTCACCATCCTCGAATTCAGTGATGGCGATAAGGTCCGGTTTCGGGAGCTTCTCGTAGTACTTCGAGATCTCGATCTGCTCACGGTTTTCAAAAACCTCGTCCATGGTGTCACGGTCGGAGCGGAAATCCTCGAGCTTCTTGGCAAGCTCCTTCTTCTCCTCGAGAGCTATCTGGTTTGCCCTTTTATAAAGAAGTACAACTGATTCATAGATGTTGCCGGTAGGTTCGGCGAGATACTTCACATCCCTGGTGATCGTGTTCACCGGGGTTTTCTTCTTGACTTCCATATCGATTCTTAATTGTTATCCATTAATAGTACTACTCCTCGGACTCGGATTGTTTCAATAATTTCTTTCTTTCCTTCTCGAAATCCTTGTCCTTGGCCTCAAGCTCTTCTTCAGAACCGGAATAGCGGCCCAGAGCCTTCTGCGAACGCTTGTAGAGGACGTCAAGTTCCCTGCGATAAGGTGAATCGGGGAGTTCGCCTACGAAGTTGTAGTAGTCATCCACGAAGGTGAGATAACGTTCCTTCTGCTTCGCCTCCACACTCATCTGCGCAAACTTGTAGGAAGATTTGGCAACGTAATAGAGTATGTCTTCCCTGTAGATATTATCCGCATCGTCCTTCAGGATGTTCTTGAAAGCGACCCTTGCTGCCTTGTAATCCTCCATCTTGAAATAGAGGCGGGCATTGTCATAAGCCTTCTTGTCAAGTCTCTCGTTGAGTTCCTGCAGCATCCTCTTGCAGATCGGGTAATGCGAACTCTCAGGATTCTCCACCATGTACTGGGAAATGACGCTCAAAGCTGAGTATGTCGGCTTCTGGTCAAGTTCGGACCTGTAGGTGGAGCGGTAGAGACAGTCTATGCGGAGGAAGGCAGCCTCGTCGGCGAAAGGGCTTCTCGGGAAATTCGTAAGGAACTTGGAGAAATTGGTCTCTGCCGTGTAATAATCCTTGAAACGGTAGTTGCTCAGTCCCCAGTAGAACTGTACGGTGTCATCCTTCTCAGTTCCGCTGGTCTGCACTGCCATGTTCTCGAAAAGGCGGGCAGCCTTGTTGTATTTGCCATTGTTGAAATAATCGAAGGCCGCGGCGTACTTGGCATCTACGTCGCTGCTGCTCAGAAGTGCATCGTACTGGGACTTGCACGACTGCAAGGAAATTGCCGCCAGCAAGGTGACGGACGCAAACTTCAGTATTGACTTGAACATTTTCATAAATATCAATGCGACAGCAGGAATTTTTCCACTTCAAGGGCAGCCTTGCATCCGGAAGCTGCAGCAGTGATAGCCTGCCTGAAGCTCGGATCCTGGACGTCCCCGGCCGCAAACACTCCCTCGACATTTGTCCTGCTGGACTTGCCGGAAGTGACTATGTAGCCAAGCTCATCGGTGTCAATAAACTCCTTGAATACATCGGAATTCGGATGATGGCCGATTGCAAGGAAAAATCCGTCAATACGGATATCAAAAACCTTACCATCCTTACGGACAAGTCTGGCTCCGGTAACTCCTGAGGCATCACCGAGGATCTCCTGCGTGTTGCAGTTCCAGAGAATCTCGATGTTGGGAGTGTTCCTGACCTTGTCCTGCATGGCCTGGGAAGCCCTGAAGACGTCCCTGCGCACGATCATGTAGACTTTGTTGCAGAGGTTGGCAAGATAGGTAGCCTCCTCGCATGCAGTGTCTCCGCCGCCCACCACGGCAACATCCTTCTTGCGATAGAAGAATCCGTCACACGTGGCGCATGCGCTTACACCCATGCCGCGGAACTCCTGCTCGGAAGGAAGTCCGAGGTACTTGGCTGTGGCTCCTGTCGCTATGATGACGGCCTGGGCCTCGATGAGGGTCTCAGAATCTATCGTAAGCTTGAATGGCCTGGAGGAAAAGTCCACTGAAGTGACAGTCCCCCTCCTTATGTCGGCGCCGAAACGGGCGGCCTGGGCACGCATGTCGGTCATGAGCTGGTTGGCATCGACTCCTTCGGGGAAACCGGGGAAATTCTCGACTATAGTGGTTGTTGTAAGCTGGCCTCCGGGTTCCATGCCCTCGTAGACGACAGGGTTCAATCCTGCCCTGGAAGCGTAGATGGCAGCGGTGTATCCCGCAGGTCCGCCACCTATGATCAGACATCTTATATTCTCCATTCCAATCTATAATTGACTTAATTTACAAAGATAGGTATAATTTTTTTGATGGACTTACGTTGCTTTTGTATAAATTTGTGTCAGGATGGAAAATGTTGACTTAGAAAAGCGCATGGCGGAATTCCGTATCCGCCTCAAGAAACATGGGCTCAAGGTGACTCAACAGCGATATGCCGTTCATGAAGCCATGTTGAAGCTCGGCCATGCCAGCGCTGACATGGTGACTGAAGAAATAGTCAAGGAAGGTAAAACAAAGGTGACTGTCGCCTCCGTCTACAACATCCTGACCCAACTCTCCATGTAGATATTTACCAGCATAGGATGAGTTCCAACAACAAGATGTACTTCGACGTCAACACGACAGGCCACATGCATCTTTACGACACCGTCAACCACGTCTACATAGACATCTACGACGACCTTCTCTACAAGAGCATAGCCGACAACCTGCTTTCAAAGCGTTTCAAAGGCTACAAGGTAGACGGAATGGACATCCAGATCCTGGCCCATCCTACTTCAAGAAGGAGGAAATAAACCTATTCCTCTTCGTTTCCCCTGGCTTCCTTCCTGTCGAAGGCCTTCACGATCTTGGTCACGAGCGGGTGACGCACGATGTCTTCATTGGTGAAGAATATGGTGCTTATCCCCTTTATCCCCTGAAGAAGGGATATTCCCCTAAGAAGTCCTGAATCTTCCTTACGTGGAAGATCGACTTGGGTCGCGTCTCCGGTAACGATGAACTTGGCATTCGTGCCCATCCTGGTGAGGAACATCTTCAACTGGGCCATGTTGGTGTTCTGGGCCTCGTCCAGGATCACACAAGCCCTGTCAAGCGTCCTACCACGCATATAAGCCAAGGGAGCGATCTGGATTGTTCCTTCAGCCATGAAATCCTGAAGCCTTTTAGGTGGGATCATGTCACCCAGGGCGTCGTACAAGGGCTGGAGATAAGGATCAAGCTTGTCCTTGAGGTCTCCAGGAAGAAAACCCAGTCTCTCCCCTGCCTCGACAGCAGGACGAGTCAGGATGATCCTCTTTATCTCCCTGTTCTTCAAAGCTCTTACTGCCAGTGCGATAGCTACATAGGTCTTACCTGTTCCAGCCGGTCCCACGGCAAAAACAAGGTCGCTGTTGAAATAGGCCTTCACCATCTCCTGCTGGTTCTTGTTGCGAGCCTTTATAGGTTTCCCATCCGTGGAATGCACTATGATAGCATCTCCTTCCTTGACAAAGCTGTCCGGAGAACTTTCTCCATCGAAAATGTCCTCAACATCAAAGACCGTGAGATTCATCTTGTGGAGTCGCCTCTGGACAAGTTCGGCAAATTTCGTTTCAAACTTGTGGACATCCTCCTGGCGGCCGTCAAGATGGATCTCATTGCCTCTGGCAACAATCTTGAGACCTGGGAAATAGCTTTCGAACTCGTTCAGGATCCTGTTCCCTGCCCCGAATATCTCTACGGGGTCGACAGCGTCCAAAGTGATGGTTTTCTTCATTAGGCAGAACAAATCATTTCGTACACAAAAATAAATATTATCGGAAATTCTTGCAAAGAAAGATTTTTTTGTATCTTTGCAACCTCTAACACGGTGCGATTAGTTCAGTTGGTAGAGCACCAGATTGTGGTTCTGGGTGTCGTGGGTTCGAGCCCCACATCGCACCCAAAAGATAACAGCAGGCCAAAAGCCTGCTGTTATCTTTTGGGGTGCAGTGCACCCTATAATCCCCCTGCACCCCCAAGGGACAAGGGGTAGATTCCCCTTGCGCTGCTTCGCAGCTATCCCCTCGGTTTTTTCATCATTAATGATATTTGGATTACAGAGGTCGGGGATTATAAAACGCAGTTACCAGAGGCGTTCCAAGTCCTCCAAGAACGAGTTCGAGATGACATAGTCCAAGCACGCCGAAGCAAGCGCCATATCATCACCCTACAACCCCAGAGCCTCCTTCACGGCTGCGCCGACTTGGTCTCCGCGAAGGTCCCGCTTGAGGATTGTGCCGTCAGGGCCGAAAAGGATGGTAAGCGGAATTGCATTGAATCCGTACGCGTTACCCGGGATCTGCTGGGCATTGACGATCTGGTCCCAGACGACTCCATGTTCCTTGGCCGCTGAGAGTGTGTTCTCCACATCATCCATGACAGCGACGCTGAGCATGTCGAACCTGTCCCCGTGATAGGTGTTGTACACGTTCACGAGATTAGGCATCTCAGCCAGGCAGGGGCTGCACCAGGAGGCCCAGAAATCAACAAGCACATACTTGCCCCTGCCGATATAATCTGAAAACTTGACCGTTGATGTCTCTGGATTCTCCGGGTCCTGGACGACAGTGAAGTCTACGAAGGTTTTGCCTTCCACTGTATTGACCCTGCCATTATAAATATTGTACAACTCGGAAAACATCATGGAGGACATCGGTGACGTTTTCATCTCATCGGACAGGCCGTTCAGAAGGGAGAGAATCTCCTCTGGATCCGACTCGGCACCCTGGCCCAGGCTGCTGAAATGGAGTATCTCAAGAGCATTCAGGCCATTGTAATTATCAGGGTTGTTACGGGCAACCTCTTTCGTGTACTCTATGAGAGTGCCGTAATTCTCATTGCGATACTTCTCACGGGTTTCCTCATCATCAAATCCCGCCATCATTGCCTGATAGTCGTTCCACCGTTTACCGAAATCCATATACTGGGAATGATGCCCATTCTCATCCGAAGACACAGCGGTACCGGATTCCGGGTCGATGATGATGGTGGTTCCGTCGGAAAGGATGGGAATATGTATGGAGCCGGACTCGAAATCCGTGGGCATAACGACATATTTCGGAATCTCGACTTCAAACTGTCCGTTCACGACCGCAACTGTGGTGTCAAAGGAAGATACAAACGCATTGCTCTCTAAGGAACCATCGTAATATCCTCTCACAAATCTCACTGTCTGAGGGGCGTTCTCCTTGAACTGTCCCACTATTTTGGTGGTGTCGGCCGATTTCGGGGAGCAGGCGGCCGCCAGCAACGTGACGGACAAGTACAAAAGCTTCAATCTCATGTTATTATGGAATACAGATAATCGTCAGAAGCAAAAATAATAATTCTGACAGCCCCAACAAAAAAAAGCCTGCGAATCCGCAGGCTTTTTCTTTTCTATTCCAAGGTATTAGTTACCGAGGATCTTGTTGTACTTCTCGTAACCGGCCATGTACTTGGCATCCTCGTCACGGAAGCGATAGTAGGCGTTCTTCAGGTACTCAGCGATGCTGGACTTGATGTTCTCATCCTTGGTGATGTTGAAAGCCTTCTCGAAAGGCTCGATGCATCCCTTGAGGGCCTTCTCGAACTGCTGGACAAGAGCCATGTACTTGGCATCGTCCATTTCGTTCTGGGCCTTCTCGACGAGTTCCTCTGCCTGCTTGTAGAACATCAGACCTTCTCCGATGAAACCATACTCGTAGTTAGGATCGATCTGGCTGCACTTCTCGTAAGCCTCGACGGCCTTGTCATAGTTGCCGAGCTGGGCGTGGATGTTACCCTCGACATAAGGAAGGGAAGGATTGTTGGGCTCGTTCTTCTTGGCATCTGCGATGAGGGAGAAAAGCCTGTCGGTGTCTTCGCCGCTGGTCACATAGTAGTTGATCAGACCGATAAGGAGACCCTGGCTCTGAGGGAACTTGGTGAATCCCTTCTCAAGATAATCCTTCTGGAGAGCCTTTCCGGCTGCAGTGGTGTCAAGTTTCGCGACGCAGTCAGCAAGTTTTGCATAGACCTCGCCGTCCTTGGCATAGTAACCAAGGTCAAGGCACTGGTCGAAGAGGATCTTGGCCTTGCCGTAATTCTCAGCGCTGAATGAGGTGAAACCAGCATTGTAAAGGGCGCTGGTGTCGATGGACTCGCTGGGCTTCTGCATGGAAGCCTGGTAAGCGCTCTCGAAGAAACGCTCTGCAGCAGCTACATTGCCAAAAGTGTAGGCATTATAAGCCTCGCCGTTCAGTTTCTCGACGATCTTCTTGATACCAGCAGCGATATCCTTGGTCTTTGTGGCCTTGGTGTCAATCTCGTAAGCCTTCTTGTAAGCCTCAAGAGCCTTGGTAAGTGCGTTCTCAACCACGGGCTTTGTGACCTCGATGATCTCGAGCTGGCCCTTGGAATTGAAATACAGGTTCTTGTCAGCATAAGTCTGCTTTACATACTGCTCTCCACCAAGTTCAACGTTCTCGGAAGATGAAGCCTTGTCGTTGCCCATGGCAAGCCTGAGCTCGCTCTCGTTGGCACCAACCCAGACATTGGCTGAAGGAGCATTGTATGCATCCAGATAAGTCTCGGCCAGCTTGGTCCAAGTTGCGACCTTGGTGGCCTTCTTCGCATTCTGTGAAGCTTCGATGGCTGCGTCAAGGGCTTTCTTGGCGGCTGCACCACCCTGGGCATTCGCAACCTGTACGGAAGCGATCAATGCCAGAACTATCAAAATCTTTTTCATGATTATTGGTATTTTAGTTGTTGTCGTCGTTGTCGATGACTTCGTTGTTTGTTTCTTCTTCATTTCCTTTGTCCACAGAGGAGACTGCAGCTATCGAATCACCTTCCTTGATGTTGATCAGCTTGACTCCCTGCGTGGCCCTTCCGGCTACCCTTATGTCAGAGACTGCCATCCTGATCGTAAGTCCGGACTTCTCGATGATCATCAAGTCATCCCTCTCCGTCACATTCTTTATGGCGATCAACTTGCCGGTCTTGTCAGTGATGTTGATGGTCTTTACACCCTTGCCTCCCCTCTTGGTGATACGGTACTCGTCAAAGTCAGTCCTCTTGCCGAATCCATGTTCGCTGACTACCAGTACAGTGTGGTCTGCAGCATCCTCAGTAGAAGGATCGTAGTTGATTGCACCTATCACTTCATCGGAGTCTTCAATATTGATGCCACGGACACCGGTTGAAGTACGGCCCATCTCCCTGGCATCCGTTTCATTGAAGCGGCAGCAGCGTCCGTCACGGGCTGCGATGAGGATTTCATCGTTGCCGGAGGTGAGCATGGCTTCGACCAGTTCATCTCCATCGCGAAGGTTCACGGCATTGACACCGGCTGTCCTGGGATGTGAATATGCTGCCAGGGCTGTCTTCTTGATTATACCCCTCTTGGTCACCAGAGCGATGCTATGGGAGTTGACGTATTCCTCGTCCTTTAGTGTCCTGACATTGATATATGTCTTGATCTTGTCGTCAGGGATGCTGAGCACATTCTGGATTGCACGGCCCTTAGAGGCCCTCGATCCCTCGGGGATCTCATAGACCTTCAGCCAGTAGCAACGGCCGCTCTGGGTGAAGAGCAGCATCGTGGAATGCATGTTGGCGATGTAGATGTGCTCTATGAAGTCCTCGTCCCTGGTGGAACTGCCCTTCATTCCTACGCCGCCGCGTGCCTGTGTACGATATTCAGTAAGAGGAGTCCTCTTGATGTAGCCGTAGTGGGAAATCGTGATCACGACATCCTCGTTCGGATAGAAGTCCTCGGGATTGAATTCCTCTTCGGAAGGACGTATCTCTGTCCTGCGAGGGTCAGCATACTTCGCCTTGAGCTCGAGGGTCTCCTGCTTGACGATGTTGAGCTGCTCGGCATCGCTGGCGAGGATCTCGTTGCAGCGGGCGATGAACTTCTCAAGTTCGTCATATTCAGCCTGGAGCTTCTCCCTTTCGAGTCCGGTCAACTGCCTCAGCCTCATCTCGACGATGGCAGTAGCTTGAATCTCTGTGAAAGCGAACTGGCTGATGAGCTCGGCCTTGGCCTCGTCCACACTGGCCGAATGGCGGATGATCCTGATGATCTCATCGATGACGTCGATAGCCTTGAGGAGTCCTTCGAGGATATGCGCCCTCTTCTGGGCCTTGTCAAGTTCGAACTTTGTCCTGCGGACAACCACCTCATGACGGAAATCCACGAAATTGGCGATGAGTTCCTTCAGGGACAGGGTCTTCGGACGGCCGTTCACAAGGGCCACATTGTTGAACGCGAAGCTGGACTGGAGGGACGTGTACTTGAAGAGGGTATTGAGGACAACGTTGGAGTTGCTTCCCTGCTTAACCCTCAGGATGACACGCACTCCCTCGCGGGAAGTCTCGTCGTTGATGTAGGTAATACCCTCGATCTTCTTGTCCTCGACCATCTGGCCGATCTTCTCGATCATCTCCTTCTTGTTGACCATGTAGGGTATCTCAGTCACAACGATCGTCTCACGTCCGTTGTCAGCCACCTCGATCTCGGTCCTTGACCGGACCACTACCCTGCCTCGGCCTGTCTCGTAGGCTTCCTTGATACCGCTCATGCCCATGATGATGCCACCGGTAGGGAAATCAGGTCCCTTGATGTACTTCATCAGGCCGTCGGTGTCGATGTCGGGATTGTCGATGTAGGCGCAGATCGCATCGCAGCACTCGCCCAGGTTGTGAGGGGCCATGTTAGTCGCCATACCGACGGCGATACCGGCCGATCCGTTGAGAAGGAGGAGCGGAGCCTTGGTCGGAAGGACGGTAGGTTCCTGCTCAGTGTCATCGAAGTTGTTGACCATGTCGACAGTGTCCTTGTCGATGTCGCCAAGGATCTCTTCGGTGATCTTCTGGAGCTTTGCCTCGGTGTACCTCATGGCAGCCACGGGGTCGCCGTCCATCGAACCGAAGTTACCCTGGCCGAACACGGTAGGATAACGTTGGTTCCAAGGTTGGGCGAGCCTGGCAAGGGCGTCATAAACGCTGGAATCTCCATGCGGGTGATATTTTCCAAGAACTTCTCCGACTATCTTCGCGCACTTCCTCGTGGGTCCTGAATATGGCAGACCGAGACCGTCCATTCCGAAGAGAACCCTCCTCTGAACCGGCTTGAGTCCATCCCTGACATCAGGGAGGGCACGGGAAACGATGACCGACATTGAATAGTCAATGTAAGCCGAACGCATTTCCTGATCTATCTCGACCTGCTCTATGATACCTGTCTGTCCTTCTACAATCTTGTCCTCACTATCCATAAATACGTAGTATTCTTACCTTATTGGTTAAACATGCAAATATAATCAAAAATTAGGACACTGGCAAGTATGCCAATTTGGCAGTGAGTTCCGGCGTGCATGGAAGTTGCATTTGTGGCCATAAATTGCTATATTGTCCTTTTGGACTCTCAAGAAAGCTCACTATGGAAATAAAAATATCCGACGAACTGAATAATATCATCCGGTACGCCCGCGAAGAAGCCATGCGGACCGGTAGTTACGGCATCGGACCCGACCACCTTTTCCTGGGGATGATGCGACAGGCAGAGAACGAGGCATGCAAGGTTATCGTGAACCTTGGTGTCGACCTTGACGAATTCAAGAGATTCATCGACAGCCACATATTCACGAACGAATCCATACCTTACTCGGAGGCTGACAAGATCTCCTTCTCGCGCTATGCCCAGAACGTGCTCAGCATCACGGTGATGGAGGCGTCCAAGATGAATGCTGCAGAAGCGACTTCCCTCCACCTCCTGCTGGCCCTGTGTCGCACCACTGAGAATTATGGCCAGGCCTATCTGCGGCAGCACGGAGTGGACTACGGCAGGCTCCTGGCACACATGCGCGACGAAGGGCTGCTCGGACAGCCCGGCCAAAGGCCGCAGCCGGAAGCCCCACAGGGTGACGAAGAAGAAGAGGGAGATGGGCCCGCCCAGGGCAACAACCCGTCCGGGAAGGTCAACATGGAAGACTTCGGTTATGACCTGACCAAGGCTGCAGCCGAGGGCAAGCTTGACCCGGTGGTCGGCAGGGACATCGAGATCGCCCGCGTGATCGAGATCCTCGGAAGGAGGAAGAAGAACAACCCCATGCTGATCGGAGAACCTGGAGTCGGAAAGTCTGCCATAGTCGAAGGAATAGCCCAGAGGATAGCCAGCGGCAGCATTTCGCCCGTCCTGGCAAAGAAGAGGCTCATTTCCCTGGACATAGCATCTGTCGTGGCTGGGACGAAGTACCGCGGCGACTTCGAGAAGAGGCTCAAGGCCATTATCAAGGAAGCCAGTACCAATCCTGACATCATCCTGTTCATCGACGAGTTCCACACCATCGTCGGAGCCGGAGGGGCCCAAGGCAGCCTGGATGCCGCGAATATGCTCAAGCCAGCCCTTGCACGAGGTGAATTGCAGTGCATCGGCGCCACGACGATGGATGAATTCGCCAAGATCATCGAGAAGGACGGAGCCCTCGACAGGAGATTCCAGAAGATCGTCGTGGAACCCACTGACATCAAGCAGTCCATCGCTATCCTGAATAACATTAAGGCCAATTACGAAGACTTCCACAAGGTTACCTACAACGACGAAGCCATCGAAGCCTGCGCCCGCCTGACCGACCGTTACGTAACCGACAAGTTCCTGCCGGACAAGGCTATAGATGCCATGGACGAAGCGGGATCGATGGTACGTCTCAGTCTTACAAAGGACAAGAAGACGGGTAACGTGGTCGACGCCGAGGACATCGCCACCGTAGTCTCGAAGATGACCGGAATCCCGGTCAACAAGGTCGCAGAGAGCGAGGGCAACAGGATAATGAAGATGAAAGACCGCCTTCAGGGCAGGATCATCGGCCAGGACGAGGCCATAGACAAGGTGGTTCGCGCCATACGCCGCAACCGTGCCGGACTGAAGGACCCCGACCGACCGATCGGAACATTCCTCTTCTTCGGTCCTACAGGAGTCGGAAAGACCCAGCTTGCCAAGTGTCTTGCCGAATATCTCTTTGATTCTGAGGAGAATATGGTACGCATTGACATGAGCGAGTACATGGAGAAATTCACGGTCTCCCGCCTCATCGGAGCGCCGCCCGGATACGTCGGTTACGAGGAGGGCGGACAGCTCAGCGAGAGGGTGCGCCGCAAGCCTTACTGCGTCGTCCTCCTGGACGAGATCGAAAAGGCCCATCCGGACATATTCAACATCCTTCTCCAGGTCCTGGACGACGGTCACCTCACGGACAGCAACGGCCGGGTGGTGAACTTCAAGAACACCATCGTTATCATGACTTCCAACGTGGGAAGCCGCGAGCTTGATGAATATGGTACCGGGGTTGGTTTCGCCACTGCCGGAAAGAACGTTGCACAGAATCGCCAGACGGTTCTCGAAAAGGCCATAAAGAAGAGTTTCCCTCCGGAATTCATCAACAGGGTGGACGAGCAGGTATTCTTCAATTCCCTCTCCAAGGAAGACATCGAGAAGATTATCGACATTGAGCTCAAAGACCTCAAGGAAAGGGCTGAGGAATCCGGCTATAAACTGACGATTACTCCTTCTGCCAAGAGATTCATCGCCGATGCCGGCTACGATCCGGCATTCGGAGCCAGGCCGCTCAAGAGGGCCGTAATGAGGTACGTGGAAGATCCGGTCTCCGAGTTCATCATCTCCGACAGGATCCTGCAGGGACGCCGCAAGAAAGGCTCGACGGAGTTTCGCACCCTCAAGGTCGGATTGACTCCCGAGAAAGACAACACCCTGGTGTCCCTCAAGGAAGACTAAGCCAGGCGGGAGGCGGAATCGAGTTCGAGGCCCATGTCGCCCATCATCTCGAGAAGGGCGTTGAACGAAGATTCGGAAGAGATCATCGAAGCGAGGTCGACTGGATTGTACTCTGTGTTCTTCATGGCTGTATGATTTAATTGTTCTACTTCTGTTTCTGATGCAAAGGTAAGTTCAGCTTGTGCCAATTCGCTGCACAAGCTGAATATTTTTTATCATATTCATAACTTTTTCGTAAGTTTAGGGGAAAGAATAACGCTATGGCAGAAGAAAGAAGTTCGGATAAACTGGCAAGATACATAATGTGGGCAGCAGCTGCGGCAATCATCATTGCGTTCTGCTGGTATTTCAGGAGCGTCCTGGTCTACATAATCCTGGCCGCAGTGGTGTCCCTGCTGGCAAGGCCAGTGATGAAACTGCTCCGGAAGATAAAGGTCAAGGGGAAGTCCACACCGGACTGGCTGCTTGCTATCCTGTCCCTCATCCTGATCCTCGGAATATTCCTTGGCGTCGTCACCCAGGTCATCCCAGTCGTGTCCAGCATTATCCAGAGTGTCTCAGGAAACCTCCAGACAGCCTCGTTCAACGCCTCGGAAATAGCCCGATGGATGGACAAGCTGAACATCTGGCTGATCGACAGGTTCCCTACCCTGGGCAGGGACTTCAAGCTGCAGGAGGCCCTTGTCACCTGGTTGAAGAATGCCTTTGACATGTCCTCCATCACTTCTGTCGTCGGCTCGGTAGCTTCGGCTCTCGGATCATTTGGAGTCGGGCTCTTCTCAGTCGTGTTCATAGGCTTCTTCTTCATAAAGGATGACAAGCTTTTCCGCAGGATCGTCGGTTCCCTTGTCCCGGACAAGGTTGAAGACGAGGCCATCCAGGCTATCGGTGACATCGAGCATCTTCTCTCCCGCTACTTCGGAGGCCTTCTGATTGAAGTACTCGGTGTTGCGACACTCAACTTCCTGGGTCTCTGGCTGATAGCAAAAATCGGGTTCTACCCGGCAATCGGTATCGCCTTCATGGCCGGCCTGCTCAACGTCATTCCTTATGTAGGCCCATGGATCGGAGCTGCAATAGGCGTGGTCCTTGGCCTGGTCTTGAAATTCAGCAGCGCTGCCGCCCTGGGAGTCTTCCCCAATTTCTGGGTCATACTCATCACCCTCGTCGCGATCTTCGCAGTTACCCAGATGGTAGACAACTTCTTCTTCCAGCCTTTCATTTATTCGACCAGTATCAAGTCTACACCCCTTGAGATCTTCATAGTGCTGCTCATGGCAGGACATGTAGGAGGCATCCTCGGAATGCTTGTAGCAATACCCACCTACACAGTAATCAGGGTCGTTGCCGCCCGATTCCTCAAAGGTTTCAAACCAGTCAAACGGCTTATCGAAGCCACCAGTGACGAAGATTGATGAATATGGATAAAAAGATCATAACCCTCGTATGGGCATGCCTCGCCCTTTTTTCAAGCCTGGCCGCCCAGGAAGTTTACTCCCCCACCGGGACCTACCTTTATTCCACAAAGGACGGTCAGGAGTTGTACCTTGATTACTATGATGCCTCTCCGGACAGTGAGACAACTCTCGACGGGAAATCGAAGCCCGCGATAATATTCATGTTCGGAGGAGGCTTTATCACCGGCACCAGGAACGACAAGTTCTACTTCCCCTGGTTCAAGAAACTCAACGATGCCGGCTACAAGGTGTTCAGCCTGGACTACAGGCTTGGAATGAAGGACGTAAAGACCTCCGGAGGGATCAGTTCCGTCAAAGCCTTCCGTCACAGTGCACAGATCGCTGCCGAAGACCTGTTCTCAGCCACGGCCTACCTCACCTCCAACAAGGATGCTTTCGGAATAGATCCCGCGAAACTTGTCACAAGCGGCTCTTCCGCCGGAGCCATTGCCATCCTGGAAGCCGACTGGCTCCTCAATAACGGCAAGGCAAAAGACTTCCTCCCTGAAGATTTCCGCTATGCAGGAGCCATGCCATTTGCCGGAGCAATCATCTCAGTGGAGGGGGTTCCTTCTTATAAAACCCCTCCGGCACCCACGGCCTTTTTCCATGGGACAGATGACAAGATCGTGAATTACAAGCAGGTCCATGTCCTCAAATGGGGCCTTTTCGGAGCCCATAAGTTGGCGAAGATCTTCAGGAAGAACGGCTACACCTACAACATCTACCGCTACGACGGTCACTCCCACGAGATAGCTTCTACATTCATCAGTACTTTCCCTGAGCAGATCAGGTTCCTTGAGACCAATGTAATCCGCGGAATGGCCCGGATAGTGGATTCCACGATCGACGACCCTGAAGTGTTCAAGAGCAGCGGTCCGACGAACCGCAGGCAGCTGTATTCATCGGATTAGTCATGAAGATAGTCTTCCTCGACGCGGCCACTATGGGTACCACGCCGCTGACATCGATAGAAAGTCTGGGAGAATTCGAAAGATACGACAACTCCACTGCAGAAGAAGCCCGTGAAAGGGTCCGGGACGCGGATGTGGCAATAGTCAACAAGGTGGTTGTCGACCAGGCCTTCCTTGATGCCGCCGCAAACCTCAAGCTGGTCTGCGAGGCGGGGACCGGGATGAACAACATCGATGCTGAGCTATGCAGGAAGCGAGGAATAGTGGTCCGTAACGTGGCTGGATACTCGACCGATGCGGTAGCACAGCACACCTGGATGCTGATTCTTGCCTTGGCCGGCAGGCTGTTCCACTACGACAGCTACGTAAAGGACGGACGCTACACCCGGGCCAGGCTCCACACCGACTCCGACCACCCCTACACAGGACTCTCCGGAAAGACTATAGGAATAGTCGGGATGGGTGCTATCGGTCAGAAGGTAGCCCGTATTGCCGAAGTCTTCGGGATGAAGGTATTGTATTACTCAACCTCAGGGACTTCTCATTGCACTGAATATCCTTCAGTCTCACTGAAATCCCTTCTTCGCGAAGCAGACGTTGTCAGCATCCACGCCCCTTATAATGAGAAGACTGCCGGCTTGATAGACTACGAAGGGCTCCGTCTCATGAAACCCACTGCATTCCTGGTCAACACCGGCCGTGGAGGAATTGCTGTAGAAGCTGACCTGGCCCGCGCTATCGATGAAGAAATGATAGCCGGAATCGGAATAGACGTCTACGTCGAGGAACCTCTTCCCGCAAACGGCCCTCTGCTCAACTCCAAACATCCTGATAGGATGATACTTACCCCTCACGTTGCCTGGGCAAGCGAAGAAACCCGCAAGCGTCTTGCGGACGAAATGGCCAACAACATCCGGAAAGGCTGGTAAAGGTAGCTGGCCAAGATTTTTTTGCGCAATTTATGAAGCATATTCATAAGTTGCGCAATTTTATAGAACACCACCTATTTGCTTTAAAAATATAAGTAAATAATTTAATTTTTTATTAAAATTTTTATTAAAATGTATTAAATTTAATAAATAATTCGCACAAATGACTGATTAGCCACATTTCATATTTTGGGTCCAAACTCAAAAGCCATGAGAAGTACTTTTAACATTTTGTTCTACGTGAACAGAAGCAAGGAAAGAAAGGGTTTGGTCCCGGTCCTGTGCAGGGTCACAGTCAGCGGTACTGTGGCTCAATTCAGTTGTAAGTTGTCCGTCCCACTAAGCGATTGGGACCCGAAAGCCGGAAAGCTCGTCGGGAAAGGACGGCAGATCCCTATCATCAATGGCATCCTGGACGGAATACGTGCACGTGTCACTGTTATCTACCATGAACTTGCCTTCCGCGGTGAGACAAGAACCGCAGGAAAGATCAAGGAAGTCTATTTCGGAAAGATTGGAACAGGCAAAACGGTCTTGGAAGCACTTGAAAGGCACATAGAGGCCATCGAATCAAGGGTTGGGAAAGACAGGGCTTCTTCTACCCTCAACAAGTACAGAGTGGTGCACCGGCACCTCTCCGATTTCATCCAGTGGAAGTACCACCGCAAGGACATATTCCTCGGCGAACTCGATGAATCATTCATCCGCTGCTACTGCAATTACCTCCGCGACGAAGTCGGCGTTTCACAGTCCTCCGTTTGGGTCTACCAGATGCCTCTGAGGACAGTTGTAACCTCTGCCTTCAACGAAGGGGTGATCTCGAAGAATCCGTTCACCCAGTTCCACGTCAGCCCTGACGTGAAAGAAAGGCAGTTCCTGACAGAAAAACAGCTCCGTAAGCTCATGGACTTCAACTCGCCTCGTAAGAAAGCCTTGAACCAGGTCAGGGACATGTTTCTCTTTTCATGCTTCACAGGCCTGTCGTTCATAGACCTCAAGAAGCTAAAATCCAACGACATCGTCGAAATCAACGGGAGCCACTGGATCATAGCCAGAAGGCAGAAGACAGGTGTGCACTTCCAGGCGAAGCTGCTGCCGATCTCGATGGCAATCATCAAGAAATACGGGAATATGCAACCAGGAAAGCCGTTATTCGATGTCGGTGAATATTGTACCGTGAACAAGAGGCTGAAGCGGGTCGGGATCCTCAGCGGAGTGTCGGACAACCTTACATTCCATATGGGAAGACACACCTTCGCCACCCTCGCCCTCTCCAAAGGCATGTCCATGGAAAGCCTCAAGCTGGTCCTCGGCCACACAGACCTGCAGACCACTCAGATCTATGCCAAGATCACCTCATCCCGCCTCGAACAGGATTACTCGCACCTGACGAAGGGATTCTAGGTCCGTTCCGGAGTTCCCTCGTGTTACCCAAGGTCCTTCAGGGAGTCCCCATGCGCTACCCAAGGTCCGTTCGGGTGTTTCCACGTTATACCAAAGGTCCACAACGGACCCCAAAAGCAGGTTAAGGCCATAATTCTGCTCTGGGAGTACTTCATAGTACTTCCAGAGCAGGATAATGCCTGTTTCCCGCTCCAGCAGTACCACAAAATACTCTTAGAGTATATTTTCGAGCAATTCCTGCCTTCCGAACCCGTCCCAAATTGTTTCCAAATCATTACCCATAAACTCATCTTCGCATTACAAACAGAAGTGACACAATAAATTACGCCCAACAATCAATAATTGGGCTTAAAAACTTGACGTTTTTGAAAAAAGGAAGAAAACTAATAAAAACTATAACGATATGTTGGTAAAAACAAAACGAATTGCGGCCATGGCATCGATCCCGCTATTGTTGTTGACCGGGTGCCAGAAAGAAGAGACAAACACTTCAGATGGCCAGAAATTTACAATCATGGCGACTGCAGCATCAACAGCCGACACGAAGACGACTCTCGGTGACGATTTGTTTGTAAGTTGGCAGCAGGGGGATGCGATTGATATTGCTTGCAGCAACACTGGCACAACCCTGGTTGAGTTTACTGCCGATGCCGCAGGAAAGACAGTTCCGTTTTCCTGTGACGAAGGGAAACTCGCCGAATTCACTGCCGGTGATAAGGCGCAATACACTTATTACGGAATGTACCCCGCTTTTAATACCTACGAATGGGACGGCGATGAATTCAGGACGATGATCCCGAAGAACCAGGCCGTTACTGATGGTTGCCCTACTTTATGGGACCCCAAGGCAGCAATTGCTGCAGGTACATGTAAAGGAGAGAGGCTTATCATGCCATTCAAGAATGCCCATGCACTTGTCAAAGTCGTTTTGCCTCAGTGGAATATTGAATTCGACCCTATTTCTGTTATGCTTATGGGAAGAGGAGAGAATGACATACTAGCGGGAGACTATTGGGTGACGCCGAGTGAGACTGGTTTACCCACCTTAAGATTGATAGATAATCCAAACCATGTCCGTACCGTGGCATTGACAAAGTCAAGTTACTCACCGGGAGAGGCTGTGTATCTCGTTGTCCCTCCGGGCACTGCTCATGGATTGAGCGTATTCGTCTCCAGTACAACAAGGACAGCTAGGATCTCTACCACGCAAAACATTACTTTCGAGCAGAATAAAATATACGTTCTCGATTTTTCAGGGACTGAAATAGAGGATCTTGGTGAACCAGTAAGAGCACATCCACATGTCCCAGATCCAGGAAATTATATTATAGTATCCCATGATGGATCCGTTGCATATTATCAACAAAAAGCCCAATCCGGCCAACCAGAGACATGGAATTCAGAAATCTTCGAAATAATCAATGGTGTTTATACACCATACAATATTACTACTGAAAAAATCAGGTTTGCCGAATATACTGGAGCTCCTAATTACTCCTATGCTGTTTATCTTATGACTGCACAAAATGACATAATAGGTTATCTTGTGTATGATATGGAATGGCAAGGCAGTCGACTGCTTAGGCATACTGGCAATGATATTCCCGCTGAGGCTACCATATATACTATATACCACCAGCAGTAATATAGTCACTGATTGAATCCGCATTACAATAATTGAGAATTATTATGAAACAAGAATATACCGTTCCCTCAGTAAGGATTGTCCATGCTGAATCTGAGAATTGGATTGCTACTAGCCAAGCTGGTTCTGACATTGTGAATGGAGCTCTTTTCAAGTATGATGAGGAGGTTACTATAGATGTTGAAACCTACTTTAATGGTGGCTGGCAGTAAATAAGTCAATATACAAAAAGACTTGACCGGAAGAATCTATTGAAGAAAAGGTGCCAGCAGGCACCTGTTATATGGTTTTTGAGTTTGTGCGGCACCGGCCAACCGGCACCGCACTTTTTATCGAAGAATTATGACTTACTAAACTTTCTGAATGATTTGAACGCATGAACGCACCGATTACACTGATTCTGTGCTTTCGAGGTGTAAATATGCTATCGAACGCACGGAGAATCGGTGAACGGTGCGGTCATGCTTCAGATATTGTGCACCAATTATGATACAAAATAGTGCGGCAACGGGAATCCCGCTGCCGCACAAACTCAAAAGCAGTGTTTAGGTTTATTCACTCGCTCCGCTTCCTGAAGTACTTGCCTTCTTCTCCTTGAAGACATTACGTACTGTAGCTTCGTCGATTGGAATATCCTTCGGAGTGTTTTTAATCTCAATAGGATTACCGATGTTGTCACCAATGGTATAGACGATACCATCGCCATCCTGATACTGATAGCCGAATGCCCAGGCATCTTCCTTGAGCTTATAGAAGTAGTCGGGATCTAGACCAACAAGTTTCCTTACTTTAACTTTTTGACCGGGATTATTGGGGTCATCAACTTCAACCATGTTCTCGTTGTTGACAATGACCTTGGTGAAAGTTGTCCAGTTATCCTTGTAGTCATCACTCTTGTAAACGGATTCAGCCTGTCCCTCAATGTAAGGAGTAGCATATAAGGTGAACACTGCGCTGTCATCTCCTACGAGGCCGGTCTTCTGGATCCAGATCTGGACAGGAAGCTTGACCGTAGGCCGGTTGAACTCAGCTATCTGTTCCCCATTTACGTAGATACCGGACTTCGCATCATTTGTCGCGACATTCGGACCACCAACTGCATCGTCCCTGACCGTAATCTTGAACCGGATGATCTGCTTCCAACCGCGGTAAGTAGGAGGATTCGTTGAGTTATCCGGACCACAGAAGTTTGCTGAGAAGTCAAAACCGGTAGTGGATACGGTATTCGTTGCAGGATCTACCGTTGCAGTTATTGTACCAAAGCCAGCAATATCTGCAGGATCGACAGGGTCACCGAAAGTCAGATACTGTTTAGTCTCTCCACCATATGTGATAGGATCACTGAGCCCGGTACAAGGAGCTATAAGTACTTCCAATTCCGCATCTTGTGCATTGGCAGGAACCGAGAAGGAATTCGTGACGACATCGACGGTAACTGCAGAAGAAGAGCCGATGGTTGACCCAGGGGTTGAGGCTGAAGAAGCAATAGCCTTGAATATTGCAGTCAAGTCTGCAGCCCCACCAGAAGCATCTTTATAGAAGTCCGAGGATTCCCTTGTTCCATTTGTCAAGGAAGTCGCATTCTTGAAGTTCGAAGAAATACGGTCCATGAACCTATAGATGTTATCTGTCGATTGAGGTGCAGTGGTGAAAACTCCAACAGAAAAAACAATAGGATGTGTGGCATTGTCTCCGGAGCCATAAGTTATCGCTTTAATCTCGTTTGACGTACCGATGGCAGCCAGAGCAACTGTACTACTGAAATCACTACCATGAGTGGGGTCTCCATCGGTAAAGAAAACGACCGTCTTATTACTAACTCTATCTGCCGGAATATGATCGATAATGTTCTTGGCTAATACCATTCCATGATCCGCAGATGTTGCTCCACTGGCGGTAAGAGCATTTATAGCATTTTTTAAGTCTGTAGAATCCGTAAGAACAGACTTGAGGCCACGCACTACTTCAGTATAATTATAAGAAGAATTCGGGAAGGTGTGGTTTCCATTGCCATCCTCCTCATATGCATCATCATCATTATTATAATAAGAATTATCACCTCCGTTTCCGCCAAATTTAACAATAGCAATCTTGTTGTCAAGAGGGTTCTCCCTTAAAGCACCTCTCTTATCATATTTTGCATTCTTGACGACCTCGGAGATGAAGGCTTCAGAGGCCTCCTGGAGAGCCTTCAACCTTGTCTTGGTTACAGTTCGACGAGTGTATAGCTGAACACTGGAAGAGAGGAGATTAGTGCCTGCATCTGTAACATTTTCAGGCCTTGTCGTACTTATCCCCCCTGTATTATCAATAAAGTACTGAGTATTATCATCATTGAAATAGAGATAATAACAATAATCTCTTATATAACTCCATCCCTGCCAATGTCCACCTGTTTCGTATCTACCTACTCTTACACGATAATAACCATCACCATACTTTACATAGCGCTGATTATTATTACTTTCTAGATTCTGATTTCTATTATTATATGTTACATTAGTTGGAGTTGTTGCTTCATCATACTCATAGGAAGTAATAGTTGAAGTCATCGATCCCGAAACGTCGAGCACGAGAACGATGTCGGACGGATCGGCAGATTCAGTGTAGGTAACCGCACCTTTCACAAAAGCCTCGAGGTCGATGTGGTACACAGAGGCATCATCATCGTCCTTGGTCGCAGTCTTCCTGAAGCAGATACCATCTTGCTCAAGATAAACGCCATTCGGCAGGTTCTGGGCCTGGACACTATTGGCGGAACCCAAGGCTGCGGCGGAGAGGGCCACTGATGCTATTATATATTTATATGTATTTTTCATAATGATAATCATTTATTTGATAGCTCTTTTTTCCTTCTTCACCTATTAAAGATCATTGATGTTGAATTTCGGATTATTGTCCGGATTGAGGAAGGCGGTCCATGCTTCAAGATAAGTCTTGGTCGGCTCATTCTTCGCATTGACAGGGCACTCGATGGCCTGAACGGCGAGATCCATCTCAAGGTGGACATTCAATGCCGGACGGCGGGTTCCCCACTTGTCAGCAATCCAGAATGCCGGGGAGTTGCCGACAGTGTATGATTTGAATAATTCTTCAGTCACCGAATCGCCAGGTCCGATAGGAAGCATGTAGTAATAATACTTGTCATGCCTGATCCAGTTTCCAACTGTTCCACCAGGACCGGCTTGCTGACCTTCAGCAGGTTCATCAGCCATGTATGGAAGATTGACAAATGTGCCGTAAGCAGTGTATGGAGCCATGAACATGTCTGTCGCTTTAATCTCCCTGTAACTGCCATCAGAGTAGAAGTCCTTGTCATTCCAGGGGCTAAGCATCTTCTGGGCGGTATAGTTGCCAGAATCATCCTTGGTGTTGTTCGGATAGCCCATCAAGATAACATCTTCGTCCGAGTAGGTTAACACTAATGACTCATCGTCTTCCGGCTCCGAAGCACTTGTTGCATTGATACAAACCTTACCCATCCAGTTGCCAACGATGTTGACGCGGACATATTCATAGACATTTCCAGTGTTTTCGACCACAACGTCAGACTTTACGTATTCAGTCAGATCGTCGTTGATTTCGACCCCGACAGCTGTAGGCCTGAGTGTAAAGGTATGGAGTTGTCCGGCCTCCCAGGTCTTGTGGGCATCTGAGAGGAGATTACTTAGCGTAACCGTAAGAGTGTCGGTGTAAGGCTGGACGGTCTCCCCTGTAGGAAGAATAGTCGCAACTGGCTCTACATCAAAAATGACAGTGAGCATCACAGAATCAGTCTCAGTTTTTGCAAGGCTCTGAGGAACGAACCAGAAAGTCTGAGTGCCGTTGGCATCATTAAGATTCTGCTTTGCGCCATTCTCTTCGAGTTTTGTGTCAAGGCTATATTCTGAGCCATAAACAGCGAAATCCTTGCTGAATTCCTGGCTGAAGTTCATCGTATCCCTCTGAAGTGTCCAGGTAACCTTATCTGCACTCTTGTCACCATCTGAAGAAGGGTTGACGACGCAATGTCCTGTCTTTTTAAGACCGGTAATATTGACTTTCTTGATGATTGTCTTTGTGGTAGCTTTTTGCGTTACGTTGCCATTTTCGTCCTTAACTTCCTTCCCCTTATTATCGAAATAGTTGGCGAACTTCACGCCGGTGAGAGCATGGTAAAATACGATGTCTTCACCGTTCTGAGTGACAGTCTTGGAAGTGAAAAGGATATCGGTCTGACCGGTTGCATTCCTGCTGGGGGAGGTGTAATCAAATGACATGGAGCCATCAGAATTGTTTGTAATACCACTTGCACCGTTTTTGACACCAGGGACATTGCCTGGCATCCTCATGAAGAACTGGTAGGAAGCTCCCTCAGGCCAGAGATCGCCCATACCGGCAAAATGGTGGGACCAGAATTCCTCTCCATCAAATGCATAGCTGGCATCAGGAATAGTTTTGGTTCCACTTCCTACGGCACTGAACGAACCGTGAAGGGCTTCCACGTTCTCAGTATAAGCAGGAGTGCCTCTGGTTGGAAGAGCGTTATCAAGGGATTCAACTTTATCTTCGAGGATAAAGGTTCCCTGCGGGGTACTTACAGTTCCAAGCTGTATTGTCCCAAGACCTTCAGACTCTGCTGCGGACCTAACCTGGATAACACCAAGCTTGAAACCAATCTCGTCCTGTTCGAGGGTTCCGCCACCGACTTCGATTTCAGACTCATTCAAGCAAGATGAAAGCATTAAAGCTGCGCTTGCAAGCAATGTCAAAGCAATGTGATTTGTCTTCATAATACTTCCTTCTCGTTAATGGTTAGAATTTAATGAGGTAATCAGCATTTGTTTCATTACCCGCATCATCTACTTCATAGTAGGTTTCTGTCAAGGGATCGACTGTCATCCTGAATTTGACTATGGATCCTCCCAGAATCTGGCTTTCCATATCCAGGCAGGAGAGTACCCGGACCAACGGAGAGACATACAGTTTCTTTTTCATTGTGTTATAAATTATTAATAATTACTTTCAGCCGTTTAGTTTTTACGCCCAAAAGCGAAAGGTGATGAATGGAAGTGTTGAGGCATTGGAAGTTAATGATCAGATGATTTAGCAAGGGGGTATGGATAAGAAACAATCTCCGATAGGTAAGGAGGTTATAATCATTCATAATTAATGGCTTTGCAAAGCGTTGGGCGAGTGCTTTTCGTCATGAAATGCAGTGGGATTCTGATTAATCCGGGAAACGATTTAGACAAAACGAAAACGGCCCATGTCGTTTGACATGAGCCTTTTATAGGATTATAAAGTGTTTTCTATTTCCCGACTTTTTCCTTAAGGTGCTTGTGGGAAGGGAAGTCGCTGAGCCCGGGGACTTCTTTGCGGCGGCGCTCATAGTAATCGTGGCGCTTGGGGTTCTCAGGGAACCAGCCGCGGAGAACCCTCATCTCCTGCGAAAGGATCTCATGGATGCCCCAGAAGCAGGAAAAGGCAGCCGCACCGGCGATGGTCGACAACACTATATTATTAATAAAAAAGGACCAGATGCTGAAAGCGAGGCCTGCGACGAAAAGTACCCACCAACTGCGCTTGCCCCAGTGGTATTCCATTTTTATGACTATCGGGTGGCATATTCCTATAATAAGGAAGACTGCCGCGCCGACTATGATTCCGTTAAAGTTCATTTCTCGTTCGTTTGAGCCGCAAAGATAGTCTATTGGAGCGGAATTCTGCAAATATTTTAAAATATCGCTTGCGATATAAATTTTAATTGCTATATTTGCATCGTAAACGACATAAATTAACAATTAATAAAACACAATCATGGACAACCAGAAATCAATCCAGGCCCTCCAGGCCTATGCAACCGGCCTCGCAGCCCAGTCACTCCAGCACAAGATCCAGGGAAAGGTCTTCGCAGCACAGGGATTCTCTAAACTCGGAGAGAAGTACGCCGAGCACGCTGAAGAAGAAATGGGTTGGGTCGACAAGTTCATCGACCGCATCATCGACCTCGGCGGACAGCCCAAGGTGGAAGCCGCCCCCGCCATGCCCGTCACCGACGATCCCGTCGAGTACATTAAGGCTGACGTAGAGGTTTCCCGCAGGGAAGTTCCCGTGCTCATGCAACTGACCACTTCTCTTTCAGATGATTTCAAGACCTACGACCTTCTCAGGGATTATGCCCTCGACGAGGAAGAAGACATGTACTGGAGCGAACAGCAGCTCGAGCTTATCGCAAAGATCGGCCTTCAGAACTGGCTCGTAAAGCAGCTTTAAAAGCTTCTTTAATAAAAGAACAGGCAAATGGCAACAATCTACGACTTCAAAGCCCTGGATAACAAGGGTAAGGAACTTGACTTCGCTCAGTTCGAAGGCAAGGTCCTGATGATCGTCAACACCGCATCGAAGTGCGGCTTCACTCCCCAGTACGACGGTCTCGAAGCCCTGAATAAGAAATACAAGGATCAGGGACTTGTGATCATAGGCTTCCCGTGCGACCAGTTTGCTCACCAGGAGCCCGGCACTGACGAGGAGACCGCCGAATTCTGCCGTCTCAACCACGGAGTGACCTTCAAGTTGATGTCCAAGATCGAAGTGAACGGCAAGAACGCCCACCCGATCTATGAATATCTTAAAGGCGCCGCAAAGGGTACCCTCGGCAACGCCATCAAATGGAACTTCACCAAATTCCTCATCTCACGGGACGGCCAGACAGTCAAGCGCTACGCCCCGACCGTGAAGCCGGAAGACATGGAGAAAGACATCGTGGAACTGTTGGGATGAAAGACAATCTGAAACTCGACAACCAGCTCTGTTTCAGGCTCTACAGCGCCTCCCGCCTGCTAACTCAGGCTTATCATCCGCTGCTCTCTGGATTTGGGCTCACCTACTCCCAGTACCTCGTGCTGATGGTACTATGGGAGAGGGATGCCCAGCCGGTGAACACGATTGCCCAAAGACTCTACCTTGAGACAAACACGGTGACTCCTATGCTTCAGAGGATGGAGAAAATGGGGATGCTTACAAGGGGCAGGAGCAAGGATGACGGCAGACAGGTGGTTGTAACCCTTACTGACAAGGGCCGGGAACTTGAACAGAAACTGGAATGCGTTCCAGATAAAATCGGAGGTAAACTCATCTGCGACACTCTCAAACCCGAAACAGTCCCTGGTTTATTTCAGGCTCTGGATGGAATAATCAGCAACCTGAAACACTGAGAAAGCCCTTTTTTCTAAATAGGCTGGCCGGATAGATCTTCGGCCAGCCTATTTAATTCTGCCATAGTTGATAAAACTGTTGAAAAAAAGACACAAAAAGTTGTCTAAATGGTAAAATGTTCTTATCTTTGGACGCACTTTATAGTGTAAACGAGTTGTAATAGGAGGGGAAACCCTCTTAGGTGGGTAATGGGCCCCACCATGCAACTCATTGTATATTAAGGGCAAATGATAAAAAATGTCAATTTTTGGGCGTAGAAACGACTTTATAGCGATAAATAATTATTAATAATCTATAACACAATGAAAAAGAAACAGTACGTGTCTCCGGCTACAAGAGTCGTAAAGACACTTGACCATGAAGGGCCAATCTGTGCTTCTCCTATCTTCAATGTTCAAGTGAAGGAACTGAGGCATATCAATGACTGGGGGGAGGATGAGGATGCTCCCGAGGAGTTCTATTTCAAGTCATAACCTTTGAAATGCTACGAGTTATGAAGAAGATTTACTTTGCAATGGCGGTTATTGCGACCGTGGCACTGACCTCCTGCGAACAGGAGCAGAATTATGATGATATTACCCCGTTGGGTGAGAACGACATCGCTTTTTACATACCCATCTCTTCTTCTACCAGGGCAGAAGCGGTCCGGGAAGAAGCTGAGAGTGGTTGCAGGATTGACTTCGGAACCGACAATAATGGCCAGTCGCTATTCTTGGTGGAGACTATAGAGAATCTAAATCCCAAGGCCCTTGTTACCAGGGGAGCTCCTGCATATACAGAGAATGTCGGCAAATTGTATACGACCATGGGTGTTTACACAGAATCCAACAACTCTGGGGATGCCACCTTCAAGGTCATGGACGAAACCATGACCGAAAATCCAGCTGGAGGTCTTGGTTGGCGTTATAACTACCAATACGACGACGACGATAAGTTCCGTCCTTGGGTGGATGAAACGACTGCCGCGGACTTCTATCTCCGTATGCCGGCTTCCCAGACCGGAGTTTCCGAACTCACCTATTCTGGTCAGACCATTGACTTCAACTACGATGCATCTGAGATCAGCGGCAAGAACCTCCAGGATATCATCTTCGGATACACTCAGATAAATAAGAAGACGCATGACGGGTATCTTCCCAAGGGAGCGCCGGTCATGATGTATCATGCCCTTACCGGCGTGAAGTTCCGTGTCGGTAACGATAATAAAAGCACTACCAAAACCATCATTAGGAGTGTTGAGTTTTCCGGACTCAAGGATGTCGGACATTGCGCAATCACTCCTTCGGGTAACGGGACTGTTACATGGACAGGAACTGACGTAAATCTCGGAAGCTTCAAACTTGAGTATGATGATTTCGTTTACAATAAAGATAATCCGGGGACTGGAGATAATACGATAGATTATGCTCCTGAAGGCGGTGACAAGGTCGGTAATTTCGGTGACTCCTGGTATAAGGGTAAGACAGGAATTCCGAACGACACAAAAATAGCTGCCAACAATAACCTTAACGATGAGGACGGCTCCTTGACCTTCTGGTTCATACCCCAGGAAATGACTAAAGATGTTGTTTTGAAAGTCACTTTCTGCATAAAGACTCCTGATACTGCCGGCGAAACAGGTGGGGGCATGATTACTCATACCATCAAATTCGGCGAGCTGCTTGAAGGCGTAAAATGGGAAGCAGGTCAGCTACGTACTTACACCCTTGAACCGGAAGATGTCGATGTTGATATTTTCGACGAAATGACAGGCTATGTAAAGAATAATCTTCATGTTACCAACACCGGAAACGTGGATGAGTATGTCCGTATGATGCTGATGGGTAACTGGTATGGCTGGCTACCCGATCAGGATCCGTCAAAAGTTCCAGCCAGTATGCTGGTCGGTTACACCACGGCTGATACAAACAATGAAACTATGGTCACAAACTGGTTTGGCAGGGAAGAACCATATAGCACTGGTTTCGATGATACGTTTACCGGCGGCAAGCCTGCTGGAGATAATCCTTGGGTTTTCGGTACCGGCAGTTATTACTATTACCCCGAAGTCATTGGTGCCGGTGAGAAACTCTCCAAGACAGCAGCTCTATTCCAGGAATATGAGTTGGATCCTACGTGGATCCCTGACATCTGGATTCCGGTCGGTGGTACTCGTCAAAAGGCAAAAGGTGTCCACCTGGTGTTCGAATGCGTCGTTCAAGCAATCAGTACCAAGGATGCGAATGGTACACCATATGCAGATTGGAAAGCTGCATGGAGTGCCGCAACCGGTCAAACCATCGGTGTGAAGAACTAGCTGAGTTGTAATAACAAGTAATAATCGAACAAGAGATGAAACATAATATATTCAAATATGTAGCGATTGCTGCCGCCTTACTGGCGACTGCAGTGAATGCCGGTGCGCAGTACAACTTAAAGGGTGGTGTGGGAACCTCCAAGCAAGTCACCGGTCCGGATTCCCAAGGAAACTATACCATCCGGCTGGAAACCTTTGCAACCGGTACCTCAACGGTAACCGAGACCGCCACTCCGGTTGATGTAGTCCTGGTGCTGGATGTGTCTGGGTCAATGGATGATAATGGGAAAATGACCAAACTTAAAACAGCGATCAATACCTTCATCGCAACGATACAGGAAAATGACCTGTATATAGTTGAAAGAGATGCTCAGGGGAATGTGACTAAAAAAACAAAGAGGGAGAATGCTTTGGGGAACCAGATAAGTATAGTTAAATTTGCATTACCCGCCTATTATAGCAATCAAACAGGATGGGTAACAACTACAACGGCATCCACAACCCCCGGAAATCACTTCCCCGCATATGACATTCAAAATGATTATTGGGGAGGGCGCACATTAAGGTTCCGGGATTTCAATACAAACTACTACGCCGATGCTTCATGGGGTTGGGACGAATATTATCGTGGTAATGATACAGAAGTTTTAATGGGTTTTACCGCCACAGAGAGTGACTCGAACGTCGCATCATTACAAGCTGCTGTGAACGGTATGATTCCAGCAGGTGCAACGGCAGCTGACTATGGCCTGAATTTGGCAAAACTTCTTTTGGCGGGGTCTGATGTCAACCCGGACGCTAACAAAGTAGTTATTTTCTTTACAGATGGGGCGCCCACTTATTTTCAAAATTTTGACAATGATGTTGCAAATGCTGCTATCACCAATGCTAAAGCGATCAAGGATGCCGGGGCAACCATTTTCTCTATAGGCGTCTTTGATTCGACACCAAATCCTGGCAATAATCCTCCTACCTCTGGTTCTAATGTATGGCGATACATGAATTATGTTTCGTCCAATTATCCCAATGCAACCGACATAAATACTCCTGGGACAGGCGGAGATTACACACAGAGTTTTTATCAGGATGCTTCATCGAGTAGCGCTGACCTAACAGCTATTTTCAAGTCAATCGCAGACGGTATTGGCAAGTCCGATGCCACCGTCGGAACTGAGACTCAGGTAAGGGATGTCGTCACAAACAGCTTCGTGCTCCCGAGCGATATTGATGATGCAGACGTCCACGTCTACACATCAGCTGCAACGGGTTCAGCATCCGGCTCTGATGACACAGATCCGGCAGGCTGGGCAACGCCCGTCGAGATTACCAATTCCGTGACTAAGAATATCGTCAACGTTGATGCGGAAGGCAAACCTACGAATGACCCTGACAAAGTGAAGAACAAGGCTCTCTTCATCGAGGGATTTGATTACAGTCTGGCTGATTCTCAAGGCGCCGACGGAACAGCCGCTCATCCATATGGCAACTGGGTGGGACCGCGTTACAGGAATGGCAACTGGATCTGGGCCGGCAAGAAGCTCATTATCACCTTCAAGGTCAAAGCAGACAGTGAGGCAACTGGCGGTGAATCCCAGACAAATACCGGGAATTCTGGAGTCTGGATTAAGAACGAAGATGGCACCTATACTTGCGTCAACCATTATGAGCAGCCGCATACGACCCTTACTGTCAACATAAAGATCAAGAAGACCGGTTTACGAAGCGGAGAGAGCGCGACCTTCGAGCTTATGAGGATTCGTCCGAAGGGCTATAATCCA